>Ga0265316_10007127_pt1 | contig 10571 bp, 13 predicted proteins | sample 4522metaG_FD_202092 | JGI IMG/M metagenome (GOLD analysis project Ga0265316, IMG submission 202092) | Rhizosphere microbial communities from Carex aquatilis grown in University of Washington, Seatle, WA, United States - 4-5-22 metaG | ecosystem: Host-associated > Plants > Roots > Rhizosphere >...
CGCGCTCGCGCCGCGCGAGACCGCGATCGCCCCGAGAGCAGCGACTCCGGCGAGCGCCGCGACGACCAGCGAGCCGTTCGCAGTGCCCACGATGCGCTCGAGCCGGAAGACGGCGAAGAGAAACGGCGAGTCGGTCTTGCCGAGCGCTTCGGCGTAGCCCGAAAGCGGCACGCGTGCCGACAGCAGCAGTAGTGCAAGCGAGAGGAGCGCGACCGGAACCCGGAGCGGGCGACCGTGCTTCAGGTACAGCCCGAACGCAACGGGGACGAGCGGCAGCAACGCGAAGAGATAGCGCTCCTGGAAGCGGTCCGAGCCGTTCGAGGCATACAGCGCAGCCTCGAACAGCAAGCCGACGGCGAACACCGCGGTGAACGCGGCGAAGGCAGCCTCGGTGCGGCCGTGGGGCCGGACGAGCGCGGCGATCGCACCGGGTACGAGGATGACGCCACTCGCGAGCGCGAGCAGCAGGAGGTCGGTCGCTCCCCAGCGGAAGAGCTCGCCGCCGACGTGCAGGTGCACGACCCGCGAGTAGTAACCGAGGATGTGCGACGGCCCGAGTGCAAGCGCCGCGAGCAGCGGAACCCCGAATACCGTCAGCGTCAGGCGTTGCGCGCGCAGCGCCCGCCGCCGGTCGATGACGAACGCTGCGACGACGAACGCCGCCGGCAGGACGATGTACTGCGCGCGGGCAAAGGTGGCGAGCAGCGCGAGCGCGAGGAAGAGCAGCTGACGGCGGCGCGTCGGATGCTCGAGCGCGGCGACGCCCGCGGCGATCGCGCCGAGCGCGAAGGGATACGCGACGGGATCGGCCAGCGTGTACGACGCGTAGACGAGGTCCGGGATCAGCAGCGCGAACGCCGCACAGGCGAGCGCGTAGCGGGCCGAGAGCGAGAGACGGCGGGCCAGGAGGTAGACGGGGACCGCAGCGAGCGACATCAGGAGCGCGTTCTCCATCTGCGTCAATCGGTACGCGGTCTCCGGCGAGAACAGGGCCTGGAGCGGTGCGGCCAGGAGCGGCGCGAGCAGCGCCGGGAAGTGCGCCGCGCTCCCGCGCACCGCGGGGAGGTGCCCCGAGGCGAGCGCGCGGGAGATGGCGGTATAGAGGTACTCGTCGGGGAAATAGCGCGGAACGGGGTGCGCCGAGGAGGCGACGACCCGCGCCGCGAACGAGCCGAGGACGATCAGCGTCAGCCCGACACGCGCGGTCAAAGCGCGCGTCAGGGGCAGTGTTCGGTGAACTGCGGGCAAGGCAGCGTCGACGGCCACCCGGGGGGTATCGGCAGTCGCCGCCTAGGGCTTGATTCGGGCCGCCGGCACGAACAGGCGGCAGTGCGGGCACTTGAAGCCCCGGTACCGCTCGGCCGAGCCGTCCATCAGGCTCGCCTGGAACGTCTTCTTGCAGTGGGGGCAGCGGATCTCGGTCTGCTCCTCGGTGGAGGGCTCCTCCGTCATCCGAGCGAGACCGATTCGATCCTCACGTCGTCGCGCGGCCGGTCGCCCGGGCCGGTCTCGACCTGCTCGATCTCGGTCACGACGTCCATCCCGGAGGTGACGCGGCCGAAGACCGTGTGCTTGCCATCGAGCCAGGGGCAGGCGTCGGCGGTGACGATGAAGAACTGCGAGCCGTTCGTGTTCGGGCCGGCATTCGCCATCGCGAGCGCGCCGCGCTCGATCTTGTGGTCGTTGAACTCGTCCTCGAACTGGTAGCCGGGGCCGCCGGAGCCGGTGCCCGTCGGGTCGCCGCCCTGGATCATGAAGTCGGTGATCACGCGGTGGAAGATCACGCCGTCGTAGAACCCGTCCTGCGCGAGCTTCTTGAAGTTCTCGACGGTCTTGGGCGCGTCCTCGTCGAAGAGCTCGATCTCGATGGCGCCGTGGTTGGTTTGCACGGTTGCGTTGGTCATCTGCCCAATCTAGCGACCCGGTCTGGGCGAGCGCGAGGGTTCTCTAGCGTTTGCGGATCGCGCCGATCGCGTAGCCGCCTTCGAGCATCGCGGGTGCGCGTGCCGTGAGCGAGTCCCACGTGGGGACGTCCCAGCCGAACGAGTCCGCGAGGCGGACGATCATGTTGAACGACGCGCAGACGGCTGCTGCATCGCGGAGCGCCTGGTCCGAGACGCCCGCCGCTCGCACCGCGTCGGCATCCGCGGGGGTCAACTCGTCGGGCCGGAGTGTCAGCTTCTCGAGGAAGATCAGGGTCGCTGCGAGCTCGGGACCGACCGGCGCCGTGCGCCAGTCGTCGACGACCGCCTGCCAGACTTCCTCACCGAGCGCGTACGACGCAACTGCGCCGTGGGAGCCCGTTCAGAACGGGCACTCGTTCAGTAACGACGTGAACCCCGCGAAGAGCTCGCGCTCGCCGGCGCTCCAGTCGGAGGGGCCGCGCATCGTGTGCTCGAGCGCGTCCGAGAACGGCAGGCCGAAGAGCTCGGGACGGTAGAGCAGTGTCTTGACGACGCCGAGCGGTTCGCGCCCGCTGCGCTCGCGGATCTCCGCGAGGAACGCCGCTTCGTCCGGCGCGTGGCCGTGGTCGACGACGTCGAGCCTCATCCGATCACCTCGAGCGCCTTGTCGAGCCGGCGCAGGCCCTGGTCGATCGCGACGGCGACGGTCTGCTCGAAGATCACGTCTTCGGACAGGCCGGCGGCCTTCAACGCCTCGACGTCCGCGTCGGTGACGGTGTACGCGCGGTCGCGCACCTTCGCGAGGTACGACGCCATGGCCTCGGGCGCCGGCGGCGTTGCGGCGACGTTGTCGCGCAGCTGCTGGACGGGGTCCGGCACGCACGCAAGTGTAGACCCGGCCGCCGCACACACGTGCCCGCGGCGCCGAAGATGAAGTGATTGACTGCCTGCCATGCAGAAGGCGGAACTCGACGAGGTCGCCTTCCGCGATCTGAATGGGAACGGCCGGCTGGATCCGTACGAGGATCCGTCCCGGCCGATCGAGGAGCGCGTCGAGGATCTCCTCTCGCAGATGACGCTCGAGGAGAAGGCCGGGCTGATGTTCCATCCGCCGATCCTCATGAACAGCGACGGCACGCTGATCGAGGAGGCCGAGGGCTTCTTCAGCGGCGACACGCGCGGCTTCGTCGCCGGACGCCACCTCAACCACTTCAACATCTACTACGCGCCCGAGCCGCGGCTGCATGCCGAATGGCAGAACCGCATCCAGCGGCTCGCCGAATCGACCCGGCTCGGCATCCCGGTCACGATCTCGTCGGATCCGCGGCACACCGTGACGGAGACGCTCGGGGCCAACTGGTCGGCGGGTGGCTTCTCACACTGGCCCGAGCCGATCGGCTTCGGCGCGCTGCGCGACGAGGAGACGATGCGCGAGTTCGGCGACATCGCGCGACGCGAGTACCGGGCCGTCGGGATCCACGTGGCGCTGCACCCGATGGCCGACCTGGCGACCGAGCCTCGCTGGGCGCGGATCATGCACACCTTCGGCGAGGACGCCGAGCTCACCGCGCGTCTCGTCGCCGCGTACATCCGCGGCTTCCAGGGCGAGCAGCTCGGCCCGCAGTCCGTCGCGTGCATGACCAAGCACTTCCCGGGCGGCGGGCCGCAGCGCGACGGCGAGGACCCGCACTTTCCCTACGGCAAGGATCAGGTCTATCCCGGCGACATGTTCGAGTACCACCTGCGCGTCTTCGAGGCGGCGTTCGCGGCGGGGACGGCGCAGATCATGCCGTACTACGGGCGCCCGGTCGGGACGCCGCTCGAGGAGGTCGGCTTCGGCTTCAACCGCGACGTGATCACCGGCCTGCTGCGCGAGCGCTACGGCTTCGACGGCGTCGTCTGCACCGACTGGGGGCTGGTCACGGACGCGCCGATGCCTGACGGCTCCGTCTTCGCCGCGAAGTGCTGGGGCGTCGAGGAGCTCAGCGGGGAGGACCGGCTCGCGAAGATCATCGACGCCGGCTGCGACCAGCTCGGAGGCGAGGCGCTGCCCGAGCTGCTCGTCGAGCTCGTGCGCGAGGGACGGATCTCCGAAGCGCGCATCGACGAATCGGCGCGGCGCCTGCTGCGCGACAAGTTCCGGCTCGGGCTCTTCGACAACCCGTACGTCGATCCCGACGTGGCGGAGGAGCTCTGCGGCTGCGCGGAGTTTCGCGCCGCCGGCGATCGCGCGCAGCGCCGGAGCGCCGTGCTCGTGACGAACGACGGCCGCTTGCCGTTGTCCGGCCGGCCGCGCCTTTATCTCGACGGCGTCTCCGCCGAGGCGGCGGCCGCATACGGCGACGTGGTCGAGCGGCCCGAGGATGCAGACGTCGCGATCGTGCGCCGAATCGCGCCGTTCGAGCCGCGCATGGAGACGTTCATCGAGAGCGTGTTCCACGCCGGCGATCTCGACTTCAAGGAGCCGGAGCTCGGGCAGCTGCTCGAGCTGGCGCGCACCGTGCCGACCGTGCTCGTGCTGCATCTCGAGCGCCCTGCGGTGATCCCCGAGCTCGTCGAGGCGTGCACGGCGGTCGTCGGCATGTTCGGCGCCTCCGATGAGGCGATGTTCGACGTGCTCTTCGGGCACGCGGCGCCGGAAGGCCGCCTCCCGTTCGAGCTGCCCTCGTCGATGGCAGCCGTGCGCGCGCAGAAGCCGGACGTGCCCGGCGACTCGGCCGAGCCGCTCTTCACGTTCGGCCACGGCCTCAGCTACAGCTGAGCCGGCTCAGCGCGCGAGGCGGTCGACGAGCGACGATGCCGTGACGACCCCGATCAGCACGGCGACGATCAGCACGCCGAAGTCGAGCCCGAGGTTCGACGGCGTTCCGATCAGCATCCCGCGCAAGGCGTCGACCTCGTAGCTCAGGGGGTTCACCTTGCTGAGGACGCGCAGCCAGCCCGGCATGATCGCGACCGGGTAGAGCGCGTTCGACGCGAAGAAGAGCGGCATCGTGATCATCTGGCCGATGCCCATGAGACGGTCGCGCTTCAACACGACGCCGGCGATCGTCATCGAGAGGCACGAGAAGAACGCCGAGCCGAGCATCACGATGACGAACGTGCCGAGGATGTTCAGCGGGTTCGTCGTCAGCGCGACACCGAGGATCGCCGAGAGCACGAGCACGACGATCACCTGCGCCAGCGCGCGGATCCCGGCGGCGAAGGACTTGCCGACGATCAGCGCCGAGCGGGGGGTTGGCGTGACGAGGAGCTTGGTGAGGACACCGGCGTCGCGCTCCCAGATGATCTGGATGCCGTAGAAGATCGCGACGAAGAGACCGGACTGCGCGATGATCCCGGGCGCGAGGAAGTCGAGGTACGGGACGTTGCCGGTCGGGATTGCGTGCAGCCGGTTGAAGGTCTCGCCGAAGATCAACAGCCAGAGCACCGGTTGCACCGCGCGCGTGAAGAGCTCGGTCCGGTCGTGGCTGAGCTTCTGCAGCTCGACGATGCAGAACGTCACGGCCCGGCTCGGGAAGCGGCGCCAGACGTTCGGCCCGCCGCCCGGCGGCTCAGCCCACGCGGCCGGCGGTCCTTCGAGTACGACGGACTTCACGGAGACCTCCCTTCGTGAGCTCGTCGTCGTGGAGCGCGTCGCCGGTGTAGTGGCGGAACACGTCCTCGAGCGTTGCTTCCGGCCCGAGCTCGGCGCGCAGCTCGTCCGTCTCGCCCACTGCGCGCAGCGAGCCGAGGTGCATCAGCGCGACCCGGTCGCAGAGCGCCTGTGCCTCTTCCATGTAGTGCGTGGTCAACAGCACGGTCATGCCGGTCGCGAGCCGCAGCTCTTCGACGCGCTGCCACACGCCGTCGCGCGCAACAGGATCGAGGCCGACGGTCGGCTCGTCGAGCACGAGCAGCGCCGGCCGGTTGATCAGCGCCTGCGCGAGCTCGAGCCTGCGCACCATGCCGCCGGAGTAGGTGCCGGCCAGCCGGTCCGCGGACTCCGTCAGGCCCATCATCTCGAGCGCATCTGCGACGCGCTGCTTGCGCTCGCGGCGCGGGACGTCGAAGAGGCGCGCGAACCACGACACGTTCTCCCGTCCGGTAAGCGACGCTTCGACCGAGAGCTGCTGCGGGACGTAGCCGAGCAGGCGGCGGACCGTCATCCGTTCGCGCCGGACGTCGTGGCCGAGCACCTCGATGTGGCCCTCCTGAATCGGGAGCAGCGTGTTCAGTGCGCGGATCAGCGTCGTCTTGCCCGCGCCGTTCGGTCCGAGGAGGCCGAAGACCTCGCCCTGCTCGACCACGAGGTCGACGCCGTCGACGGCGACGTGCTCGCCGAAGCGATGGCGCAGCCCGTGAATCGCGACGGCGGGGAGGGTGCTCATGCTTCCGACCCCAGCGTGTCGAGCTCGTCTGCCACGCGGGCGAGCACGGGCAGCGCTGCCTCGAGGCGCCGCCGGTCGGCTTCCGGGAGGCGTTCGATCGCGGTCGCGAGCGAGGTCGCGCGGCGATCGCGCCAGGCGCCGATCTTGCGATCGAGCGACGGGGAGAGCTCGAGTTGCGCGACGCGGCGGTCGGCCGGATCGGTGCGTCGCGTCAGCAGCCCTGCGGTGGCCAGCTCGCGCACGAGCGTGCTCACGGTGTTGGGGGCGAGGCGCAGCTCCTCGGCGGCTGCCGCGATCGACGTGCCGCGCTGCCTGCGCACGAGGCGTGCGAGCTCGAGCTGCGAGCCGGTCAGCGACGAGAGCTCGACGGGACGCGCGCTGTAGCGGCGGCCCGCGCGCCTGATCGAGGCGAGCGCCGCCAGGAGCTCGTCGGCGACCTGGCGCCCGGCTGTCATTGCCGTAGAAGTCACCTGACCAGCATAATACATCTGGAACAGAGCTAATGATTTGACGCTGGCCCAAGGAGCAACCCAGGTACCTGGTACCTGCGGTACCAGGTACCGATCTCCTCGAGGGGCTTGCTCAGTGCTCGCGCGCGCGTTCTTCGTCGGCCGTCAGTTCGGCCGTCGGCACGATCTCGAGCCGAGCGTCCGGAATCGGCTCGCCGCTCTCGATCGACAGGCCGTAGGTTCCGGCGGCCAGGCGCGCCTCGGCACGCTCGACGGCTTCGAGCTGGCGGCGGAGGTCGTCGGCGAACGACTCGTCGAGCTCGTTCAGGTAGAGGTCGGTCGCGAGATTCGCCGGGTCGGAGTCGTCGTCGATCTCGCCGTCCTCGATGCGTCCGGTGCCGGCGAGCGAGTGCTCGATGCGCTCGCGCTCGGCGCGGAGAAGCTCGCGTGCGCGGTCGTCGTCCATCAGTGAACCGTAACGCTTTGCAGCGCCTGGGTCGACGGTACGAAGTAATAGGCGCCCGTGAGCGGCTGCGTGTAGCGCGTCAGCGCGTCGCGGACGCCCTCGGTCAGGCCGACCATGCTCTCGAGCATCGCAGCCTGCGGCCGCTGCGCGGCGCTGAGCCCGACGAACATCGTGCCGTGGTCGGTCACGGTCCCGTAGGGCGTGTTGCGGCGGAAGATCTTCCCGAACCGATCCTGGTCGGTGCGCGCGACGTGCGACGTCAGAGGTTTGTCGTCGAGCTCGACGCTCTCGTCTTTCGTGCGCCCGATCACCTGCTCCTGGTCGGTGACCGCCAGCGCCTCCCACGCGGCGACGTCGTGGCTCCACTTCTGCAGCAGGAGCACGCTGCCGCCGGCGCCGGGACTGCCCTCCGGGATGAGCGCGAGCTCGGCGGCTTCGATCAGCGACGGGTTCTCGCTGCCGTCGATGAAGCCGGTCAGGTCGCGGTCGTGCCGGTAGATCCAGCTCGACGTCTCGTCGGCGACCGACGCGTGCTCGGCGAGCCAGGCGATCGCGGCGCGGGCGACGTCGAAGACGACGTCGTACGAGCTGCCGGAGAGCCAGAGCACTGCATCGTGCTGGGTCGCCGGCATCCGGTAGCCGTCGGGGCCGACCAGATCCTCGTTGAAGCCCACGAGCTCGGACGGGGCCTCACCGGGCACGACGTCGCGCCAGAGCTCCGGCCGGAAGCCGACGACGAGGTTGACGCCGCCCATCGTCGTCCGCGGCTCGCGCAGCGAGGCGATCGCGCCCACCAGGTCGCGCGCGCGGCCTGTGCCGGCGTCAAATTCCAGGTAGGCGGTCGAGGACGTCCCGAGCGCGAAGATCCCGATTTGAGGCGTGCGCACGGCCCGAACGCTACTCCTGTGAGGGGTGGTACGACTACCGACGGACCTTCGGCAATCTCCCTGATGCCCGGCCCCGAACCCGGGCGGAGGATCAGTTCGACATGAAGGAGATGCTCCTTGTGGGCCGGGGCGGCGAAGGCGTCGTCCTCGCTTCGCAGATCCTCGCCGAGACCCTTGCCCGCGCGGGATTCTTCGTGCAGAGCTTTCCGGAGTTCACCGCGGAACGGCGGGGCGCGCCGATCTCCGCGTCCCTCCGCTGGGACGAGTCGCCGATCCATCGCCGCTACAAGGTGCGCGAGTGCGACGTGCTCGTCGACGTCTCGTCGTCGCCTCCCTCGGCGCAGGCCCTGGCCAAGCTCAGGCCCGGCGGCCTCGTCCTCCTGAATCGCGACACGCGCTTCCCGTACGCCTGTCCGTTCGACGTCGCGCGCGTCCCCGCTGCGCGAATCGCGCAGCAGCACGGGATCCTCTCTTCCGAAGGCCGGCCGATGGGGAACGTCGCCGTGCTCGGCGCGTGCGTCAGCCTGCTCGTACCCGGCGGTCTCGAGTTCCTGGAGCAAGCCGTCGCTTTGCGCATGGGTGCGAAGGCCGGAGCGAACGTCGCCGCCGCCCAGGAGGGCTACGAGCGCTGCACGAAGCAGCATGCGGTCGCCGGCGACACGCCGTTCGTGCCGCCGACGCAGGTTGTGCGTAGCTCGAGCACGCCCGTCTATGCCGTCAGCACGACCGACTCGCTCGGCAACCACACCGGCACGTGGTCGCTCGACCGGCCGCTGATCGCTGCGGAGTGCACTGCGTGTGGCGTGTGCGCGCTCTTCTGCCCGGAAGGCGCAATGACGAAGAGCGACGGCTCGATGGTCATCGACTACCTCTACTGCAAGGGTTGCGGGATCTGCGAGGTCGTGTGTCCGGTGCGGAACGCGATCGCGATGGAGGAGGTGCCCGCGTGATCGACACGCTGCCGCGCGGCCGTGTGGTGCTGACGGCGAACGAGGCCGCGGCGTGCGCAGTGATGCTCGCGCGCGTCCAGGCGATCGGCTGCTATCCGATCACGCCGCAGACGCTGATCGTCGAGCGGCTCGCCGACCTCGTCGCAGGACGGGACGACATCGAGTACGCGAACCTCGAAAGCGAGCACGCGATGTTCGGGTACGTGATCGCAGCGGCGCGCGCCGGAGTCCGTACGTTCACCGCGACGTCGTCGCAGGGGCTCTTGTACGCGCACGAGCAACTGCACCGCGCTTCGCGCGAACGCGTGCCGCTGGTGGTCGTCAACGTCAACCGCGCGGTGTTCGCTCCGTGGAGCATCGAGCCCGACCTCTCCGACAGCATGAGCCAGAGGGACACCGGCTGGATCCAGCTCTACTGCTCGTCGGCGCAGGAGGTGCTCGACAGCATTCTCTGCGCGTACCGGATCGCCGAGACGGCAATGCTGCCGGTCATGGTGTGCGCCGAGGGCTTTCTGCTCTCGCACACCTCCGAGGTGCTGGAGATCCCTGACCAGGACGCGGTCGACGCGTTCATCCCCGCTTTGCAGCCGCCAGCGGAGTGGCTGCTCGACCCGTCGAACCCGCGCGTGTTCTCGGCGCTGCCGGAGCCGAAGGACTACTTCGCGTTCCAGCGTGACGTCGCAGAGGCGTTGGACGATGCAAGAGGCCTGATCGAGACCGTCGCGAGGGAGTTCACGCAGCACTTCCAGCGCGAGAAGGTCGCGGCGCTCGAGCTCGTCGGCAATCCAGAGGCGGACACCGCGCTCGTTGCGATCGGGACGATCGGCGACTCGGCACAGGAGCTCGTCGCCGACGACGACAACCTGCTCGTCGTCCGCGTCCATACCTACCGGCCGTTTCCGGCGGCCGAGCTCGCGTCGGTGCTCGCCGGCGTGTCGTATCTCTCGGTCGTCGACCGCGCGCCCGGCTTCGGCTCGCTCGGTCCGCTCGGCAGCGACGTGCTGGCGCTCGGCCTGAAGCACGTGAAAGCCGCGACCAACTTCATCGGCGGGCTCGGCGGCGCCGACGTGACTCCCGCGACGCTGCGCTGGGCGCTGGCGCACACGCGCTCGAGCACGCAGAGCGCCGGCCTCGCTCCCGTCTATATCCCGGAGGGGGTGTAGCCATGCCCGCCTGGCTCGACGACATCGTCTCCGAGGACAAGCTGCTGCTGCCCGGCCACAGCGCCTGCGCCGGTTGCGGGCCTGCGATCAACGTCCGGCACGTGCTCGGCGGGCTCGCTGCTGCGGCACCGGACTCGAAGATCATCCTGGTCGTGCCGGCGTCGTGCTGGACGATCATCGCCGGCGTCTTCCCCGTCAACGCGTTCGGTGTCTCGGTCCATCTGACGCCGTTCGCATCGGCTGCGGCCGAGGCATCCGGGCTCAAGGCGGCAATGCGGTTGCGCGGCGAAAACGCGACCGTCGTCGTGTGGGGCGGAGACGGTTCGACCTCCGACATCGGCTTCTCCGGTGTCTCCGCTGCTGCCGAGCGGAACGAGGACAT
>Ga0265316_10007134_pt1 | contig 10564 bp, 5 predicted proteins | sample 4522metaG_FD_202092 | JGI IMG/M metagenome (GOLD analysis project Ga0265316, IMG submission 202092) | Rhizosphere microbial communities from Carex aquatilis grown in University of Washington, Seatle, WA, United States - 4-5-22 metaG | ecosystem: Host-associated > Plants > Roots > Rhizosphere >...
TCGACCGTGCCCTCGACGAGAAAGACGTTGTACACAGGTTTGCCGAGCGGCTTGCCGCGCATGACCACCGTCGGCGCGGAAAAGCTCATGCTGCCAAGTTCCTTTCGGATCGCGGACTCGGTGTCGTCGGCCGGCCAGGCAGCGGGCGTGGTCACCAGATCCGTATTGTACGAGGGATACCAGTACGAGGCGAGCTGATGAGCCCAGGCCTTGACCTCTGCCGGTGTGAAAACGCGGCCCTCGTACTCGGCGCGGATGAACTTCGCGATGTCCTGGGCTGGCCCGAGGACACTTTCAGCGACACGGCCGTAGATCTCGGGGAAACCATCCCCGTCTTCGTCGGGCAGTGAGGAGAAGCCGGTGAACCAAGGCGCGAACTCGATCTTGATCCAGATCTCGACGGCTCCGCCCGGACCTGGATCATGCAGGAAGCCCTCAGTCGCGGTCTGGCGCACAATCTGTGGTCCGCCGGCCAAGCCCCAGCTCTCCGAGCGAACGGCGGCCACGACGTCTTCCAGGCGGTCGGCGCCAGTAACCTTTTTCGACACCAGGAGTTCGACCAGCGGCGCCAGTGCCAGCGGGTGCGCGCGCTCATCGGCGCTGAGCTCCGTGCTCGCCACGGAGCCGGTCAGCGAATCGTCCACCAGCACGCCGCCAAAGGGATGGGTCGTGCTGGGAGGCTTGCCCTTGTCGCTGACCATGGCCGCGTCGGGAGGCGGATCGGCATTCATGAAGTTGGCGTGATAGGCGGCGTAGTCGAGGCTGGCGCGAGTCGGGCGGCTCACCCGCCGCACCAGTACCTGCGAGCCCATGCGCCGGTAGGATGGGTTCACGGTGGTGACGTCGGCTCGTATCGCGGGGACTGCGGGAGCGTGCGCAGGCCAGGGGAAGCGCGCACGCGATGTCGCGCAACCTGCTGCAGCGACGATCAGCGCGAGGACTGCTCGATAGATAGATCTTCTACGGAGCATAGTCGCCTCGCTTGAATCGCCACAGGACGCGCAGAACGCGCAGTCCGTAGGTTAGTGGATTGAGGTGGGATATCTCGTCGCCGTACCGGGTCGGGATGGGCGCCTCGCCTACAGCGAGTCCGTGCGCGCGCGCTGCCGCGATGACCTCGATGTCGAAGTCGAAGCTGTCGCTCAGGCGCGAAAACGGGATCTCGGTGAGGGCGCGCCGGCCGTAGACCAGATAGCCGCTGTGCAGGTCGGTCATGGGCAGCCCGAAGACCCAGCGTTCGAGCTTTCCTATCGCCCAGTTTCCGGCGTACTTGTACAGTGGCATGCCGCCAGCGAGCGCCTGTCCGCCCGCGATGCGCGAGCCTTGCAGCAAATCGAGGCCGCGGCTGTCGAGCGCCGCGAGCAGGCCCTCCAGCGCCTCGGGGCTGTATTGGCCGTCAGCATGCACGGACGCCGCGCGGTCGGCGTCGAGCGCACGTGCGACTTGAAGCCCGCTCTTCATGGCGGCGCCGTAGCCGCCGTTGTGTGGTCGAACGACGACTTCGATGTCGCTCGCGGTGCGAGCCAGATCCTGCGCGATTGCGGCCGTGCCGTCGTTGCTTCCGTCGTCGACGATCACGGTACGAAAGAGATGGGCCGGTCGAGCCGCCGCGATGCGCGCGATCACTTCCGTCAGGTGGTGAGCGGCATTGTACGCTGGAACGATGGCGATCAGCTTCATGGCAAACCCGGCGTGACGGCACGGGCGCTGGGATCGTGTGAGACGCGCGATTCATAGCGCGCCAGATAGTCGGCCACGATGGGTGGCAGCATCTGGGCGAGAGTCATGTGCGGGCGCCAATCGAGGAGGCGCGCAGCCTTGGCCATGGAGGGGATGCGCACCATGGAATCGTCGTAGCCCTCGCCGTAGAATGCAGCAGCCGTCTGCACACGCAAGCGGGGCGTACGGGCATCCGGTCTCTGCGCGCAAAATGCCGCTACCATCTTCCGCGCCAGCGTGCGGATGCTGATGTCGTTTTTGTCGTTGCCGAGGTTGATGATCTGGCCTTGGCAGAGTTCGGGCCGGTCGATGATGTCCAGGAGCGCGTTTACAAATTCGTCGATGTAGAGGAAGGACCGTCGCTGGCGGCCACCGTCGACCAGCACGAGATCCTGCCCGGTGAGCAGGGCGTGCATGAACGCGGCAAGCACACGCGGGATGCCTTGGCCATCCACACCGGGGATGAAGTCCATGCGGGGGCCGATGACGTTGAAGGGCCTGACCACCGTGAACTCAAGCCCGCGATGCTGGCCATACGCCCAGATCACGCGCTCCAAGAGTTGCTTGGCCGCGGCGTACGTCCAGCGTTCGCGATGGACCGGGCCGAGGAAAAGCGCGGTCTGATCCTCGTCCATCCGGCGCGACGGGCGCCCGTCGACACGCAGCGCGCGTCGACCGTAGACTTCGCAGGTGGAGAGGTGAATGAGCCGGCGCTTTCGTTCGGCGCACAGCTTGATCAGCGGCACGAGATCGGTGTAGCTGGCGTCGATCACCTCAAGCGGGCGAGTGTTGTAGAGCGCGGGATTGCACATGGCCGTGAGGGAGATGACGATGTCGGCCCGCGCGGTGATTGTGTCGAGCAACCCCGGATCCCTGATCGAGGCCTGGACACGCTCGACCCGGGGCAGACCGGCCGGGAGCTTGTCGAACGCGACGTCGACTGCCACGATCCGTACGCCCGGGCGCGAAGCCAGGGCCGGCACGAGATGGGAGCCAATGAAACCACCCGCGCCGAGAATGGCAATGCACGGCGGGCGCGCGGTCGGCGGGCGGGTGACGTTCGCGTGCGCGGCGGCTCTCCCGGGGCGGGAAGAAATCCGCCTGTCCGCTGGAACTGAGGACTTCGGCCGCATGTGCTAGCGTTGCTTTTTCTGGCCCTTGGCGGACTTCTGATCTGCAGTGCCAGTCGATGGCACGGGCGCTTCCTGGCTCTTGCCTTTGGTTGCACCTCCCGCCGTGCTCGCCGCTGCGGGACTCGATAAAGCTGAGGCCGCCGCGCCGATGAAGATGTCTGGCCATCGGTCATTGCCCGAGTGGAAGGTGAGCCGGACCGCGGCTTCGGCGGGCGTCCCGACCTCCCACAGATAGATCTCGTAGTCGGCAATGTCGTGATCGTGCCCGCGTTGCGTGGCCGCCCAGACCAGCCACTTCCCGTCTGCGGAGAGCTGCGGGAAGTACTCGTGCGAGCGCCTGCCGGGGAGATCGATCAGCGTGATGGCGTCCAGATCGGCATCGCTCTTGGTCGGCTTACCGCTGGAGATCGGCAGGTGGAGCACGCGGCTGCCGCCATTGCCGGTGGGATGCACCCAGTAGATTTCATCGCCCGCTGGCGTCCAGTTGATCTGACAGCCCTCTCCGGTACGGGTCCAGGTGTTGTTCTTGAGATCCCAAATACCAGTTTCCCGCTTGGACCCGCGCAGCGTGATAGCGAGGTACGTACCGTCCTTGGACAATTCGGGTTGCTGCAAGAGCGCCCCGTCGAGGTCCGGCACCTTGGTGCTGTCGACCAGTAGGGTCTCTTCGCCACCGACGAGTGCGCGACGGTACACCGCAGTCGAGCGCACGTAGACGATCTCGTCGCGCGTGATCCAGCCGCCCCAACTCGCGTTGTCCACCACCTTGGTTTCTTCGTTGCCGTCCGGGGTGACGGTGAAGATGTCCCACTTGCCGTCAGTGTTCGCGTCCCGCTCGTAGACCCATCCCTTCTTGCTGCGCGTGAAGAGGATGCGAGAACCGTCGGGCGAGAAGCGCGGGAACCAGTCGACCGCGTCGCCCTTGGTGATGGCGTGAACGTTGGAGCCATCGGTGTTCATGACGAACAGATCGTGATTGCCGAGGCGCGAGCTGGACCAGACAATCTGCCCGTTTGCCTTGCCCCCAACCGAGGTCATCGCCTGCTTCTCGGCCGCGCTGGGCTGTTCCTCGCTGCCGCTCGGCCCTCCGCCGACGGTTGCGCACCCGGAAATCGCCGAAACCAGTACCGCCAGCGCCCTGACACGGCTGTTTCTCGCCCGAGCTTTATCGCATGCGTTCAAGGGATCGCCATGTCTCGTCAACTGACTCATGCGGTACTCCTGCCAGCGGGGCGTCGACCCCATTGGGGACCACTCTAGCAGCCAGTGGCGTAAGTCTCCACGTCGCCGTTCGGGCGTGTCATGTGCCAACGGTCAGTTGCGCATGCCGCGCGAAACCGAAACCGCGGTTCGCAAACCTTTGGCCAGCGTCTCGTACGCGAAGGGCGCCTCAAGGCGACGGTGATCATGCCTCCCGCTTCGGGTGCGGCGATTGAGTGGATCGCCCGCGCGCGAACGCGCAGCGAGATACCCCCTGTTCGATCAAGAGCGAGTGTCTTGAACGATTGGTGCCGCTGGGAGAGAGCCATTTGCGATTGGCCATCTCGGAATATATGCGACACTACCATCTTGAACGGAACCATCAGGGGCTGGCGAACGCCCTGATCGATGGCAAATCACAGGACGTGGTCGGCAGTAGCGCGGTCGCTTGCCGAGAGCGGCTCGGCGGAATGCTCAAATTCTACTATCGAGAAGCCCCATGAATGGTCGCGATGGAATATTGAAGAGCGGTGGGGTGGGGAGCCGTCGCTGGTCGCTGGCGCGGGTTACCTGGTTGGCGCTTGCGATAGCGGGCTGCGGTGGCAAGCCACTCAAGGCCAGCGCCGAGCGGGACGCCGAGACGCTGGCGCCCCCCGACGGCCTCGCCGCGGCGCCAGTGAGGGAGCTGGACGCGTCGCGGACGCAGGCCGACGTGGCCGACACCGCGGGTGAACGCGTCGCCGATCAGGCGGTGGCGGATGGAGGGCGCGCCGACAGAGCGGCTGAAGCGGCGGTGGACGCGCGAGACGTGAGCGCGTCGGCCGATGGCGATGCGGGCCTCTGGATCCCGTCCGTCGCGAGTTGCCCGGACCGCGGCGGCGTGCCCTTCGAACCCGAGCCTGCGCCGGCCGCGTCCGCCTCATCGCCCCTCGTGTCCCGGCTGGATCGCGGCGATCCCACGGGGACGGTCGTGCAGCTCACGGGCGCCCCCCCATCGATGGTGGCCTCGTCCGACGGGCAGCTGTCGCTGCCGTCCGTTCCAGACGGTACGTACGGGCTCACGCTGGCTCTCGGCGCCTGGGAGGAGACCATTCCGGTGCTGGACATGACCGGCGGGAAGCCGTTCATCGTCGACGGCTCCACGTTCCCGCTCGGCCCGATCGAGCTCCAGCGCGCCCATCGCCTGGTCACCGGATCGAGCGACGAGGTGGTGTTCGACACGTCGGCCGCCGCCGACGCGCTCGTGTACAGCCGTTACGCGAAGTCCGCGGGCACCGCCAGCCTCGTGCCTGCGGCAGGGGGCACTCCCACTACAGTCGCGAGCGGCTGGGTCTCGCACGCGTTCTTCGTCGAGAACGGCAAGCGCATCGCGATTGTCATGCTGTCGGGTAACACGCTGCTAGACGGCTCGATCGACCTCGTGGACTCCGCGACCGCCGCGCGGACGACGCTCGCGACGGGTGTCCCTATCGGCGCAGGCGAGTACTTGTTTTCCCCCGAGCGGCTCGGCTACTACGTCGGGTCGACGTCACCGCTCGACCTCGCCATCGAGCGCCTCGATGTCGGCGACCGGTTCACCGTCAGCGACGTGAACAACGTCTGGCAGCAATCGCCGAACAAGCGCTGGCTCGCGGTGTACACGGCGGGCAGCGGCCTCAGGACCGTCGACCTCGACACCGGGACGGTTCACTTCGTGTCGTCGCGGCCCGTAAATAACTTCGAGTTCACGGCCGACAGCCAACTCGTTGTGTTCTCGGATCAGATTGCGATCTACAGCGCCGACGCCTCGACCGGCACGGTAACGCAGCTCGCGCAGAGCAATGAGTACGTGCTGTCGCCGGACGGCCGACTGGTCCTGGTGCAACCGTCGATAAGCTCACCGCTTCAGGTCGTGCCTGTCACGGGGGGCGCGCCCGTGACGGTGACCGTCGATGTGTCCGCGGCGTCGGTACCGACGAACGTCTTCTCGAAAGACGGAGCGTTCATCTTTTCTCAGACAGTGAATGGGTTCAAGGCGGCGTCCACCGCCCAGCTCGATGTGCAGGTCCTGACGACGGCGAGCAATGGGCGCGTCGTCGACTACGTCCCGGCGTCGAAGACCGTCTACTTCATCGCCGACGGCGCGTACGTCGAGGGGGAAGGGTTCACGAGCGACTTCTACCGCATGCCTCTGGACCACAGCGGGTCGCGCGAGACCTTGGCGACACGGCTCGGGATGTTTTCGGGGCCGGTGTCGAGCCCGAGCGGCCGGTATATCGCCTACGGCGCGCCTGACGCCGCATCCTCGCGCTCGATCCTCAACATCATCGATACCTCGACGGGCGTAACGACGCCCATCGCTTATGTCACGACGGGCCTGGTCACCTTCTCGCCCGACGAGAGCTGGGTCTTCCTCGTCGACGACAGCTCGACGGCGCGGCTTGGCCGCCTCTCGGATGGGCTCACCTACCCGCTCACCAGCGGGCCTTACCTGGCGAACGGCGCGCAGTTCTCCCCCTCCGGCGATCGCGTGATGTACGGGGTGAACGGCGTCCTAGTAACGGCCCCCGTGCAGCCGTGCCCGCTGCCGACGTTTGTCGCGCGCGACACATCGGGCGCGCGCTGGGTGACCGATCGCGCGCTCGCCCTGTTCCGGACGGCAGTGGCGGCGCCGTTTTCGTTCGCGAACGGCCTCTACCTCGTGCCGGTCCCGTGAGCGCCGGTTCAGAATCCCGGGAGAGCGAGCGTGTAGAGCGCGTTCATCGGCCCTCCCTCCTGCGGGAGAAACCAGAAGGGAAGCGGCGAAGCGGCCGCACTATTGTAGGCGAGCAAACCAAACGCCTATTGGCACATCGACCTGGAAACTCGCCCCGCGCCTGGAACCACGAACCACCTGTCAGATCCTTGCCGAGGCGGCGAAGACCCTCCCCAAGGATGGTGGCGGCGCCACAGTGGTCGCCGACTCTGGCGTCGAGAACGTCAATCAGGAGGTCGACAACCTTCTTGGTCTTGGACAACTGCGCCGCGTACTCGCCCAGGTCGAGGTCAGCTTCTCCAATTCCTTGATCGGGCGGCCTGGTTCAAACTGACCCACTTCCCTCGTCCATGCTATCCTTTCCAAGGTCAGTGCTCAAAGGGAATTGCATGTCAGATACCGGAGGCAGAACACGCCGAGAGATCCTGGCTGATGCTGCAAAGGTGGCAGCCGCAGCCTCGGTAACCGGGCTGGCCGGTTGCTTGCCCAGCGTGGGTGGACACTGGGCCCCGGCTTGCGTGGACCCGGACACCGGCGCAAACGCCAACCCTCCTGTCCCTAGGCAGGTCACGCCCGCCGTGGTCGAGGTTCTGAACCCGGATAGTGTCAACGCCAGTAGCATCATCCAGCCCAATGTGGTGGCAAACATGCTCGACGCGGGCCTGAAAGCCTTGGCCCAGCAGGCCGCGCTTTTCAACGCCACCTTGCCGCCGGTAGACGCCGGCGTTGACGACAGCGATGCAGACACCTCGGACGCGGATGGTGGCGTCGATGACGGCGGCGCAGGCGCGTGGGGCGTGGGCAGCGACCCTGACAATCCCTGGAGGGTTCTGCTACCAAAATACCGCCCTGGCATGCGCATCGGGCTCAAGGTCAATTGCCTCAATCAATGGGTAGTCACCTCGCCGGCCCTGGTGCATGCCATCGTGGTTAGCCTGCGCGACAAGCTGGGGGTGGATCCCGCCAAGATCGTGGTTTGGGACCGTCGGCTCGACGAGCTCAACCGCCACGGCAAGTACAGCGCCGATGATCTGGCTGGTGCCCAACTTCTCGGGACCCGGCATGATCCGCCGCAGGATGGCGGCATCCCCGACACGAATACCGACGTCCAGCCCGGCTATGGCGAACAGATCAGCCCAACCATAGAATGCCAATCACCGCGCCTGTCGCGGATCCTGACCGAACTCACCGATCTCACCATCAACTGTCCGGTGTTCAAGAGGCACGGGGTGTCCGGCGTCACCAGTGCCATGAAGAACATTTACGGCATCATTGACATTCCGGGCAGCTACCACGCACCCGTCCAAACCGGCCTGCCCAAGCTCTACGCCCTGCCGGCCATCCGCAACTCGATTTCACTGAACATCGTCGATGCGCTCATCGCCGAAGTCACCAGAGACACCGCCGACCCCGCCGATTTCGTGCCCAGTCGCATTCTCTTGTCGCAAGACCCAGTCGCGATGGACAGCTATGCCGTGGTTCTGATGAACAAGATTCGCGCGTCCATAGGGCCAGCGCCAGGGCTCCCCCCCGTCGACACAAAGTTGCTCCGCTGGATCGACAACGCCGCAGCCCTTGGCCTGGGCACCAAGAGCTTCTCTCTGGTTCAGGTCTGACCACAGGCTGGCGCGCTATAGAGTCCCGCAGGGATTCGCATCCGATGCAGCCGCGGGTGAGGCGCAGCACGCGCAGGGCGACGGCAAGCAAGAGAGCTTTCTGGGCGTGGGCAGCGGCGGCCAAGATGGAGCGCTTGGTGTTGCCATCGGGCACCCGAAGCGCGTTGAGGTGAAAGGGGGCGCATTGCTCGCGCGGGAGTGAACAGCCCCGTCCGCGGCCTGCGCCACTGGCTACTGGTTCACAATGACCAGCTTGCACTTGTCGGTGCACAGATCGCCACCGTTCGCGGCGCCTAGATCGCACTCCTCGCCTTGCGCGGTGTCGACCACATTGTCTCCACAGTAGTGGGTCGTGGTGCATCCCAGGGTGCACCCGCTGCCGCCATACTGAGTGCCGTTCTTCGGGCCGTCGTCGCACTCTTCCGGTCCGTTCACGATGCCGTCGCCGCAAAAACCTCCCCACGTGCACTTGGTGGTGCAGCCACCGTACGTGTTGTCATCGTTGGGACCCGGGCAGCCCGCAGGAAGCGGCCCGGTTCCAGTGCCGCAATCGCATTCTTCGTCGGCCACCGTGATCCCGTCGCCGCAGGTGGGCGTGCAGGCACTCGGCAGATCGTTGAAGCCGCTCAGGGTGAGTTTGTACGTCGAGCCGTTCCACGCTCGTTCCGCTTGGAACACGACGATCTCATAGACCCCGTTGTTGGTCATGCCCAGATCGACCTTGCTCTGCACGCCCGTGCACGTCGAGAGAACGCCCTCCGTCTTGCAGGCAGCGCCCGCGCTCGGGGTCACGGTGACATTCCCGCCGCCGGTCGCGTTGAGCACGATCTCTCCCTCGACCGGGGTATGAATGCCCCCCATGTCCACCGCCAGCTTGCGATTGACGAAGACCCAGACATCATCGTCGCCGGTGAAATTGAGCGTGTATTGCTTGCTCGTCGAATAGCTGAACCAGTAGCGGACTTCGCTGGTGAAGCTGAAGTTGTGCTGGGGCGCCGGCGTCCCTGTTTCAAAGGTCCAGGTGCCGCTATACATGGGTGGGGTTTCGCCGGGCGCATAGGCGGAGATCGGCGTGATCATGCCCGGCACGTTGTCGAGAGGGAAAAAGAGTGGGTTACCAGGGACCAGCGTCTGGTTGGCCACGCAGGGACCCTGGTTCGTGCCCCAGGGCGTGCACGAAGCAAAGCAATGCATGGTACCGTCGTTGACGTATGCCGGAGCGTTGCAGTTGGCGCAGGTTGCGTCCGAACACCAGCGAGCATTGGAATAGGACATCCACTCTTGGTTGTCCTTCCACCAGTTCACAAAGGCGCCACTGCCGTTGTTGTGCAGAAGGATCTTCGACACATAGGTGGTGTTGGTTCCCGGCACGTCCCGGTACCAATTGTGGAAGCTGGCCGCAGTCGTGACCCACCCGGCAGTCGTGGTGCCGCCGCCCACGCCGGCGTAGACCGGCTTGCCATCGCTATCGAGCGTGCCCTGAACCATGCCGGTAGTCGCATTGTTGCTACCCTGGATGGTGGCCGCGTAGAAATCGCCGCCGAGCAGGAAGTCGCGGTAGGTGACCGGCACGGTCATGGTGTCGGCGGTGGAATCGGGCTGAGCGCACTGGAAGCCTGGCTCCACCTTGCAAGTCGACGAGCAACCGTCGCCGTTGCTGGTATTCCCATCGTCGCACGCTTCGCTGACAACCAACCCGTCCCCGCACTTCGAGGTGCAAGTCCCCGTGGCCGAGCTGCAGTTCGGCTCAAAGCGGCAGGTTGGCGAGCAACCGTCGTTGGGCAAGGTGTTGCCATCATCGCAGGCCTCGGAGCCCTCGACCTTGCCGTCGCCACACACGGTGGGAGAGCAGACGCTCTTCTGGCCTAAGCCGCCGGTGCACTTGAAGCCGAGTTCCAGTTTGCAGGTGGCCGAGCAGCCGTCGCCGCTGACCGTATTGCCATCGTCGCAGGTTTCGGCTGCGGTGATCACGCCGTCGCCACAGGCCGGATTGCACGGCTTGCCGGGAACCCGACACTGCCAGCCGGGCTCGACCGTCTTGCAGTCGGCCGAACAGCCGTCGCCACTGACCGTGTTGCCATCGTCACAGACTTCGTCGGAGGTCAGGATGCTGTTTCCGCACTTGGCGAGGTTCTCGCACTTCTGCCCGGGGGTGGGACAGT
>Ga0265316_10007136_pt1 | contig 10563 bp, 8 predicted proteins | sample 4522metaG_FD_202092 | JGI IMG/M metagenome (GOLD analysis project Ga0265316, IMG submission 202092) | Rhizosphere microbial communities from Carex aquatilis grown in University of Washington, Seatle, WA, United States - 4-5-22 metaG | ecosystem: Host-associated > Plants > Roots > Rhizosphere >...
ATGCGGGCGAGATGCGCTATCTGCATGACGCGCGGCGGCGATCGCCTTCTCTGGCGGTGAATGGCGCGCGCAGCGTTATTGTGTGCGCGCTGAACTACAACACTTCGCTTGCATCTTCGATGGATGCGGCGTCCCGGAACTCCGCACCGTCAGGCCCGCGAGGCTGGATTTCCCGCTACGCCTGGGGCGACGACTACCACAAAGTTCTGGGCGACCGCCTCGAAACTCTTGTCGGGAATCTGCGCGTTGAATTTCCCGTACCCTTCGAGGCGCGCTGTTATGTGGACACGGGGCCGATTGTTGAACGCGTTGCGGCGAAGTATGCGGGCCTGGGCTGGCTCGCCAAAAACACATGCCTGATCAATGAAGACCTGGGATCGTGGTTTTTCCTTGGCGCGATTGTTACGACTCTCGAACTTTCCCCGTCGCTGGACGCGGCAGAGATGCCGCCGCCGGATCTGTGTGGAAACTGCAGCCTGTGCATCGACGCGTGCCCGACCGGCGCGCTCGTCGAGCCCTATGTCATGGATGCGCGGCGCTGCATTTCGTATCTCACGATCGAATACCGCGGCTCGATCCCGGAGGCATTGCGCGTGCCGATCGGAAAGCATGTGTTCGGATGCGACATTTGCCAGGACGTGTGCCCCTGGAACCTCCGCGCGCCTTCGACTTCCATGCAGGATTTCATACCACGAACTTCCACACCAGAAACCGGCGAGGCGCAATCGTTGTTTTCGCCGGACCTGGAATGGCTGCTCTCGCTTTCCGAGGAAGAATTTCGCCAATTGTTTCGCGGGAGTCCCGTGAAGCGCACGAAGTGGCGCGGGCTTGTCCGCAACGCGTGCGTCGCAATCGGAAATTCCGGGCTGCGTCCGGGCGAAGCACGCTACGCCGAAATCCATCTGCAGCTGTCAAAATTGGCCGCTTCCGGCGACGCCATTGTCGCGGAGCACGCGCAATGGGCGCTGCATCGACTAAGCTCTTCCTCGAGTCTTCCACCGGACACGACGGCGGAGGTTGTGCCGCCCGATGGTCGGAGATAGACTGTTCAGAGATAAACTACGCTGGCCCGGTGACGCTGAGTTATCATCCAAGTCTCGTTTCAGGAGGTAAACATGTCACAGCAGGCGGTTACATCACAAAAGGAGGGTCCCTTGGCCCACGTTCTTCCACCGCTCCCGTACGCGTTCGACGCACTGGAGCCCTATATCGATAAGCTGACGATGGAAATTCATCACGGCAAACATCACAACGCGTATGTCACAAACCTGAATAAGGCGCTCGAAGGCAACGCCGAGTTGCAAGCCCTGTCGATCGATCAACTGCTCAAAAGCCTGGACCGCGTCCCTGAAAATATCCGCACGGCCGTGCGCAACAATGGCGGCGGCCACTGGAATCATTCGATGTTCTGGAAGCTGATGAAGAAAGACGGAGGCGGCGAACCCTCCGGCGCGCTGGCCGATGCAATTAAATCCGCGTTCGGTTCCTTCGCCGAATTCAAAACAAAATTCGCAGCTGCCGGCGTCGGACGATTCGGTTCAGGCTGGGCCTGGCTGGTGGTCAAGGACGGCAAGGTGGCTATCGAATCCACTCCCAATCAGGACAACCCGTTGATGACCGGCGGCAAAGCCGTAATGGGCTTGGACGTTTGGGAGCACGCCTATTATCTTAAATATCAGAACCGCCGGCCGGACTATATCGAGGCCTGGTGGAACGTCGTCAATTGGGAAGAGGTCGCCAACAATTACGCTGCGGCGAAGTAACCGGCGGCGTAAAGCTTCCGCAAACCATACCAACGGCCCATCCGGCAACGCGATCGGATGGGCCGTTTTTTTTCGTTCTCAAGATCGAAATTATGTGGCGTAACGTTCGCGGCCCGGCATTGAAAGCAGTCGATTCGCGTCTCTACTCATATCCCCGGAATTCATGGAGGCTAGCGCGGGAGTTCGGGAGCCTCGATCGGAATTTTCCTGGTTCTGAGCTCCCATCGTCGAGCTTGCGGTCGTCCGGCCAAGCGCCACTTCGCGGCTTAGCGCCATGCGATCGGTCACGCCGAATTTCGCGAGCAGGGACGAAACATGAAATTTTACTGTGCGCTCGGCCACGTGGAGCTCCGAGGCGATTTCCTTGTTGGTGTGGTTTCGCAGGATGCCATCCAATACCTCCTGCTCCCGGCGGCTGATTTTTATTCCAGATCCGATTTCTCGTCCGGCGGCAAGTAATTCTTGAGTCCGCTCGGCGACGGAATTAAATAATGTTCCCGTCGAGATCACCATCAATTCGTAATCTTCCGGCGCCTGTCCTCGCACCAAACAATGGACCGCCAGCAAGCCGGCCATTTTTTCAACCGGCAGGCTTCCGTCGGAAGCCGCCTCGATTCGGAATCGCGCCACGCCGGTGGATCGCTCACATAAGACATAACTCTCGGGAATCATCGGCGCTTGTTGACACGGCAAAACAAGGGACTGCTTTTTTATGCGGGACAAATTGCTCCTCACAGTTTTCTGTCCAAGCCGGGGTAGCGGACCAATTTTGGAGTTAGATTTTCTTGCTTCTTCTTGCGACGACCGCCGTTCCTGCCAGCATATCGGGTGAGACAGTCCCAGGGGGAGGGTAGGAAGAAAATCTAGGAACATTCAGGGGTTCCTGGTTTCGTCTCGGAAACAGGCAAACTGAATTGCTTCGTCCCATTGACCTCCATTGCCTTCGTACAGAATTCTAATGAACACGGATACCGTGCAAGCCGATGACCATCTGAAAGTGTATCTTTTTGTACAGACAGGAAAGGAGTTGCCCGACCCCTGTCTACCGGTTTTCCTTGATTTCCGGTAGAGTTTTCCCTGTAGCCGAAGAATTTTCATCCTGTCTTCTCCGGGCTTTCCTTGCTCGCCCATAAAATTCAAAAGGAGACGGGCCGCCCTCGCCAGGCCAGGGTAAACAGCGTGGCCTGCTAAGGTCCTAGCGCGACAGAATCTTTGTCTGCCCGGGCGAATCCAACCGGTATCGGATCCCACGCCACCGAATTTGCCTGGAGATCATTGCGACGAACGTATTCCACAGTGCGAGAAACGGCACAGCGGCCGCTAGAAACGTCCACATCCAGCCGTCCGCTAATAATTTCGATTTCCACTCCGGCAAAATGTCCATCACTGCCGCAAGCCTCAGAACCCCGCGCGCCATGGACATCACCGGGGGGACCATCGCAAGAAGCAGAAGGTGAGCCGCGGTCGCGCCGGTGAACAAATTTCCGAAATATAACCCAATGCCCATCAGAACGGCGCCGCAATACAGCGCATGAGCGACGCCGCCCAGCGACCAGAGCCTCGATTCATACACGCGCGTGATGATTATCTGGCGATTGGTGAATTCCAGCAGTTTTTCCGCGTCGCAATCGAACATCGTCGGTACGAGGCACTCCGGGGCAAACAGAATCGGAAGGCCCGCGCGCCGCAGCGCGTGCGTCATCGAAAAATCGTCGCTCACCGAACCGGTCCAGAATTCGAGCACGGATGCCTGTTCGAAACGTTCCCGGCGGATCGCCGTCCCGCCGCCCCAGCAGAAATTGTTGTGATGCTCGCCGAGATACGTCGCGGCAGGCGCGTTCCAGGCGGAGGCCAGCGCGCTCCAAAGGCCGCTTTTCTGAGGAAAGAACCAGCGGAAGGTCGTGACCGCGCCGAGATTCGAATCGGCCAGCGGCGCCACCAGGCGGGCCAGCCAGTTACGTCCTGGGCGGCCGTCGGAATCTGCAAACACATACACGTCGAAGTCGGGGCCGGCTTTCTCCACGGCCGCGCGGAGATTATTTACTTTTTCGCCGCATCCGTCAGGCCGTCCGGCGATCACGGTGTGAGACTTGTGTTTCCCGGAAGCGGCGAGGCGATCGATGATTTTGCGCGCCGGGTCTTCGGCGCTCGCCATGGTGAAGAAAATTTCGTAGTTCGAGTAATCGAAACTTGTGAGTGCGGCGAGATTCTGTTCGAGGCCCGGTTCAACGCCCTTTACCGGGCAAAACAGTGCGACCCGCGGCGCGTAAAATCCGGCGTGGCTGCCGACACGTCGTTGCGTCATCTGCAGCCAGCGCAGCCCGTCCCACAAGCTGTGCAAGCCTTGCAGTATTTGCTCGACGATCAGAACGTAGAAAAGTGTAAGCATGACCCGGCCCAGCGCTGAGAGGGCGCAGCCCGGAGCATAACAGAAAAATTTCATCGCGGGTCGGGCCTGTGATGCAATTAGAATGAAGTTGGAATCAATTCGTACACAGTCCGCCGCACAGGAGAAACCTCATGCCCATTCGCGTCGAACCACTTATGGTGACAACTGCCCTGGAACTTCCCGGCTACCGCATCGTCCGCAATTTCGGCATCGTTCGCGGCATTATTGTCCGGTCGAGGAGCCTGCTCGGCTCCATCGGCGCGGGACTGCAAACGATCATCGGCGGAAATATCACCTTGCTGACCGAACTGTGCGAAAAGACGCGCGAGGAAGCCTTTGAGCTGATGATGCAGCATGCCGCCGAACACGGCGCCAACGCGGTGGTCGCCATGCGCTATGACGCCACGGAAATCATGCAGGGCGTAACCGAGGTGCTGGCTTACGGCACAGCGGTGACCGTCGAACGAATTTCGTAGATGCTTCCTCATCCTTGGCGTTAGCGATTTTTGCCAGCCCATTCAAGCCCACCGGCCTCCGAGCCGTTGGGAATCAAGCCATTGAAAGCTTATCGCCCGCCGGGCCGCAGCGTCTGTCGCAAAAGTTTCTGCGCCATGCGGGCCAGTTCGCCGTGGAATTTGGCGCTCGCTCGCCTCGCCTGTTCCATCATTGACGGATCGAGAAGCAATGCCACGCGCCCCACAAAAGGCGGCTCTTCGTGTGCAAGCTTTCGCCGCTTGTTTTTCGTTTTCCCGGCCGAAATCCGGCGAGCGGCGAAATCGGAATACAAGGTGAGGTCGTGCCCAAAGCGGCTGCGATCCTCTTCCTGCCAGTCCCAGGCGCGTCCAAGTGCGGCGAACAGTTCACTCTCAAAGGCATCCACTGCTTTTTTTTCGTCTTCTTTCAATTTCTCCAGCTTCGCCTTGCCGAAAAATCGCGGCAGCGTATGGTGCACTTCCACGATCATTGCGAGGATGATCTCTCGACCCATCGTGTCCACGAGTTCCCGTTCGCGCCCCGCGCTTCCCAGGATTCCGGGCCTCCGGTAACGATTCTCATAGCCGGCGACAAAATCATGGACCGCCCCCCCGCGCCCGACCGCTGCAAGCAGATTGTTTGCCAGCGCGCTTCCGTAAATCGGAAATAGTTTGCGTGTTCGACCCATTCGTGGAATCTTACCAGCATGTGACCGTGCGTGACCTGTGTTCGAACTAAAATTCCTTGATGTATGCCGGTAAAACAGAAAGAGGATCGATTCATGAAGATGAAGACCGCAACTTTCAACGGCTTTGCCCTCCTGCTCGCGCTGCTTGCACCCGGGTTTATGCGTGCCCAGCAATCTCCTCCGACGGCAATCCAGGCCAATCCCACACCCGGCTGCTCGGCCACGCCCGCGCAACTGGAGGCCAACAGAAAAGTCGTGATGGAATTCTTCCGCACTTCCGGCGAAGCCCGTGTCGCCCTTGCCGATCCCAGTTACAAGCAGCACAACCCCACATTCAAGAAGCGCGGCGCGGACGACAACCTCACCGATTACGAAGAGTTCAAGAAAACTTTCACCGCGCAGGCGGCGCGGCCTCCTGCGACTCCCGCCATGGCCGACGCTGGCCCGCAACCGCCGGCGGGAAATCCGTATGAGATCGTCACCGCCGAATGCGACATCGTGACGGTGATTCACAAGAATTACCGGCAGGACCCGACGGCGGCGCCCGGCAAATTCTACGAAGTTTTCACGTTCGATACATTTCGTGTTGCGAAAGGTAAGCTCGTCGAGCACTGGGACGGCAACCTGATTATTCCCCCCCCAACGCCGCCCGCGAGTCCTTCGAATCTGAAAGTACAATGATGGATTAAGATCGCGCGCTGCTTCGTAGCGCGGGCGTCTCGCCCGCGCCACAAAAACAAAAGGCCCGATCCGTTTTCAGCGGATCGGGCCTTTTTCACATCGGATTGAATGAAGCGCAGTCCGTGAATACCGACTAGTGAATCGGCGGCACACCCGCGGGAGCGGGAGCAACCGGCGGTATCTGCTTCAGGCCCACTGAGCCTGAGGTCGGCTTGGAGAGCGCAAACTCGAGCGCCTGATCCACCGTACTAACGTAGTGAATCTCGACGCCTTCGAGCATGTGCGGCTGGAGGTCTTCGGTGACGTTCGGCTCGTTCTCCGCGGGCAAAATCACCTCGCGGATTCCGGCGCGCTTCGCACCGAGCACCTTCTCCTTGATTCCGCCCACAGGCAGAACCACCCCGGTGAGCGATAGCTCGCCCGTCATGGCCACGCGCGGACGAATCGGCCGGCCGGAGAGCAAGCTCACCAGAGCAGTCACCATCGCAACGCCTGCCGATGGTCCGTCCTTGGGCACCGCACCCGATGGCACGTGGATGTGGATGTCCTGCTTCCGGAAGAAGTCCGGGTCAATGTCATAGCGTTCGGCATTGGCCCGCACCCAGGTGAGCGCCGCGGTCATCGACTCTTGCATCACTTCGCCCAGGTGTCCGGTCATGGTGAACTGTTTCCCGCCACGCATGCGGCTCGCCTCGATAAAGACGATGTCGCCGCCCACGGGCGTCCAGACCAGCCCAATCGAAACGCCGGGCTTCTTGACGCGTTCCTCGACTTCCCGTTCTGCTCGGTATTTCGGTACGCCCAGCGATTCGTGCACCATCTGGGGCGTGACGACGAGCTTGTCCATCTTGCCCTCGGCGATGCGCCGCGCCTGTTTGCGAATTAACGTGGCGATTTCGCGTTCGAGATTTCGCACGCCCGCTTCGCGCGTGTAGCTGTGAATGATCTCGCGCAATCCGTCGTCGGTGAACTCGACCTGATCGCCCATAGACAGGCCGTGTTCCTTCGCCTGCTTCGGCACCAGGTACTTGTTGGCGATGTGAATCTTCTCGACTTCGGTGTAACCCGCCAGCTCGATAATTTCCATACGATCGCGCAGCGGCTCCGGAATCGGGTCGATCAAGTTTGCTGTTGCGATAAAGAGAACCTTCGACAAATCGAACGGCACGTCGAGGTAGTGATCGCGGAACGATCCATTCTGTTCCGGATCGAGCACTTCCATGAGTGCCGCTGAAGGATCCCCGCGGAAATCGCGCCCGAGCTTGTCCACTTCGTCCAGCATGAAGACTGGATCGTTGGTTTCGGCCCGGCGAATTCCCTGTATGATCTGTCCCGGCAACGCGCCGATATACGTCCGGCGGTGTCCGCGGATTTCCGCTTCATCGTGCATCCCGCCCATCGAGATGCGCACGAATTTGCGGCCCAAGGCTCGGGCAATCGATTTCCCCAGCGAAGTTTTTCCCACGCCTGGAGGCCCCAGGAAGCAAAGGATCGGCCCCTTCATGCCCGGCTGAAGCTTTTTCACCGCAAGGTAATCGAGAATGCGCTCCTTCACTTTTTCCAGATCGTAGTGATCTTCGTTGAGAATGGCTTGACCCTTGGCGATGTCAATTTCCTCTGCGCCCGAGGATTTCGCCCAGGGCAGGGAAATCATCCATTCCAGATACGTGCGCGCGACCATGTATTCGGCCGAGGCCGGAGTCATCTTTGCCAGACGCTTCAGCTCGCGGTCGCATTCCTTGGCCGCTTCGGGCGACATGCCGGATTTCTCAAGCTTCTCGCGAAGCTCGTCGATCTCCGCCTGGCCGTCGTCGGATTCGCCCAGTTCCTTGTGAATGGCCTTGAGCTGCTCGCGCAACAGATATTCGCGCTGGCTCTGGCTGACCTGTTCCTGCACCTGCTCCTGAATCTTGTTGCGCAGTTCCAGGACTTCGAGTTCCTTGGAAAGCTCGCGGATCAGTGTCTCCAGTCGCCGCCGCACGTCCGCTGTTTCCAGCAGTTCCTGACGAAGCAGCGTCGGAAGCGAAGGCAGATTGGCCGCGATGAAATCGGCGAGGCGAACCGGATCGTCGATATTGAGCGCCGCGGTCTGCAAGTCGTCGGAAAGTTGAGGCGAACGAGCCACCACGTCACGGAACAGTTCGCGTGAATTGCGCTCCAGCGCCATCAATTCAGCGTCATGCGGGCCGACGATATCCGGCTGAATTTCCACATGCGCCGTGAGAAATGGCCGGAAGCTGATCAGTTCCAGCACGCGAATTCGTTGTAAGCCTTCCAGGAACACTACAACATTCCCGTTCGGCATCTTAACCAGTTTGTGAATCTTCGCCGCCGTTCCCACCGTATGCAGGTCGGCCGCCGCAGGTTCCTCGACGCGGGGATCGTGTTGTGCGACGATTCCCAGCAGCTTTTCATCGCCATGAAGCGAGTTGAGCAGGGCGAGCGAACCTTCGCGCCCCACAGTTAGCGGTTGTACCCCTCCAGGAAACAGCACAATCTCCCGAACAGGAAGGATCGGCAGTTCTTTCGGAATTGCAATCGGCTTTTCAGTCATTACGCCCCCCTGAACTACTCCAAACAAACCCTACAATTGCCATAACAAGTCAATTAGATGCAGGACAAAAGGAAAAGGTACCACCAAAAGATATTCCGGTTAGCAACAAACTTTAGTGTATGCCACTAAAGAGTAAGGAGATTTTTGGATTCTCGCCAATATAAAACTAACTTAAAGCAAATGAATGACTTAGCGGAATATCCGACTCTCGCGTCCCTAATTCGATCCGCCTTTAACTTCACTTTAGGGCACCATCGGCAAGAATAGCTAGGGACTTAATTTAAATTTTGTCCCATTAATAACCAACAGCAAATGGGCTTTCCAGTCCGATTTCAGGAGGGGCCTACCCTGCCTGAGACTCGCAGATCGACCGGGCATATCGCAGCGCGCTTTCCCGGTCGGCAAATTGCCCGTCCAGCTGGGCCTCCTCCACGGCAAGCAGGATTTCCTTGAATTTTGGACCCGGTTTCATCCCCATATCCTTGAGGTCCTGACCATTCACAAGCCTGGGTGGCCGCACCTGTTCGGGCGGGGTATCGGCCAGAAAGCGCTGGACGAAGTCATAAGCATCGAGGTTCCTGTGGCTGGACAGGCAATCCATCCGGTGCAGCTCGAGATGCTCGTCAAACCGGGGCAGGCGGACGAACCGCTTGAGCGTGGCCTGCCGCATCTGCCGCACGTCCTTGAACCGCAGGTGGTTCGCCACCAGCGTCTCAATTTGGTCTGTATCCTCGTTGGAGAATCTCAGCGCCCGGCAAGCGCTTTCGGCCATCTTCGCGCCGACTTCCACGTGTCCGTCGAAACGAATCCGAGTGCCGGGGCCTGTCGCGGGCGCAAACGTGGGCGGCTTGCCCACATCGTGCAGGAGCACGCCCCAGGCCAGCGTCGGCGAACAATTCGGCGGCAGCATCTCCAGCATCATGCGCGTGTGGATCCAGACGTCGCCTTCGGGATGATACTGAGGGGGCTGTTCGACGCCCTTCATCCGCGCGATGTCCGGCAAGACGACGGCAAGTAAGCCCGTTTCATCGAGCAACTCGAACCCGCGCCGCGCGGCGCCTTCGGTAAGCAGTTTGGTAAGCTCATCGCGAATCCGCTCCGGAGAAACTTGAAGGATTTGCGGGGCGAGCGACTGAGCGGCGGCCATTGTTGCCGGCTCAATCTGAAAGTTGAATCGCGCGGCAAATCGGACTGCGCGCATCATGCGCAGTTTGTCTTCGGCAAACCGCACGCGCGGATCGCCGATGGCGCGAACGATTCCCGCCTGCAAATCCGCGCGGCCTTCGACAAAGTCGAGCACTTCGCGCGTCGCGGGATCCATCAGTAGGCCGTTGATCGTGAAGTCGCGGCGGCTCACATCCTCCTGCGGCGAATTGGAATACAAGACGGCGTCCGGGTGGCGCCCGTCGGAATAGCCGACGTCGCAGCGAAACGTCGCGACTTCAACTTCTGCGCCGTCTTCCGTGACCCCTTCCGTAACATCCTGAGTAACAAGGATCACGCCGAATTTTGCCCCCACGGACAAGCTGCGCGGAAACAGTTCCCGTACGCGATCAGGCCGCGCATCCGTGGAAACATCGTAATCGGATGGTTCGCGTCCCAGCAGAAGATCGCGCACGCATCCGCCCACCAGAAAAGCCTGATGGCCTTTCTCTCGAAGCCTGGCGCAGACCCGCTCGGCAAGGTGACGCTCGGTCATAGGCGGATTATGCGCCTGTTTCGGGGGAGGGCAAAGCATCGCCGCTGTGGAATCACGTTCGAAGCAGCGCGGGAGTTACAAGACACGTTTCATCGTTCCTCGTGATTTCCGCGTTTTCTTGTCACAGAGCCGCCGAATTGCACTTTGGAAAATCCGAAACGGTCGCGCAGCTTGTCGGTGGCCTTCGCGAGGCGCTCGAGTTTTTCCCGGCGCGCGACGTCCAGCAAATCCAACTGTTCGCCGCCGTGCGCGAACGAGGTAAGCGCCACGCCAAGCAGGCGCACCTTGCGACTGCGATCCCAATGTCGATAGAAT
>Ga0265316_10007137_pt1 | contig 10562 bp, 8 predicted proteins | sample 4522metaG_FD_202092 | JGI IMG/M metagenome (GOLD analysis project Ga0265316, IMG submission 202092) | Rhizosphere microbial communities from Carex aquatilis grown in University of Washington, Seatle, WA, United States - 4-5-22 metaG | ecosystem: Host-associated > Plants > Roots > Rhizosphere >...
CGGCCTGCTGGCCATCGTCATCGACTCCGGCGTGCGGGTAGGACGCAGGAGACGCTGGTATCAAGACGGAAGGTAGACCGCGCCACCGACCGAAGTGAAGGAAAACAATTCCACGATAAGTTCACAATTTAGGTATATTCTGTGGCCGTCTTCTGTACATAAATAGCCTGGTTCGAGGAATGTCATGAACGTTTCCTGTCTTCGCATACCGCTCCTAATCATGTGTGCCGGTATTGCCCTGCCGTTGTTGCACACTCAACAGCCAATGGCAGCCCCGCCTGCGCAACCGCAGGCAGCAACGCAGGCGCCGCCCGCGCAGCCGGTAGCGCCAGCCGCAACGACCTCTCCGGCAACGCCGGCACAAGCTCCTACCCCGGCGCAACCCGTAAGAAACGCCGATGGCACCTACACCATCCGCATTACATCGCGCCTGGTGGTACTTGACGCGGTCGTCGTGGACGCCAAGGGCGCAATTGTCAAAGACCTGAAAAAAAGTGATTTCAAGGTTGAAGAAGCCGGCGAGCCGCAGACCATCCTCAACTTTGAGGAGACAGGCGCGCATATCCCCAGCCCGGAGATGACCATTGACTCCACGGCCGATCTCGATCGCCTGGCCCCACGCGCTCCCGTCGATATTGTTCTGCTCGACGAGTTCAACACCCGATTTGAAGACATGGCTTTCGCGCGCTACTCGTTGAAGAAATATCTTGAAAAGCAGCCGGATAAACTCATCACGCCGACGATGCTGATCGCGGTCAGTCTGCAAAACTTTGCCGTGTTGCACGACTACACTCAGAACAAGGCAGAGATCATCTCCGCGCTCGATCATCACTTCGCGGTGAGTCCCTGGCAGGTTCCCCAGGGCGGCTGGATCAACGAACGATACAGCACGGCCTTTATCACTCTGCGTCGCGTGGCCGAGGCCGTCATCGGCCATCCCGGCCACAAGAATATGATCTGGATCGGCCGCGGCTTTCCTCCCTCTCACCGTACTAGCGCCGGTTGGACTATCGACGCGGAGAACCGTCTTTTCAGCGCCGTGCAGGATTGCGTGAATATGCTGCGGGATGCGAGGGTTACGCTTTATACCATCGATCCGGCGGGCGTCCTTGTAGACCCCGGCGTCTACGGCGGCGACCCCATGGTCGATCCCTTTGGGGGAAATTACGAGTTCGGCAAGCTGGCGAAGGCGACCGGTGGCCGGACCCTCTACGGCCGTAACGATGTGGATATGGAGATCAATACCGCCATTCAAGATGGGGCCAACTTCTATACGCTCACCTACAGGCCGGCGAATACCTCGCTCGATCCCCAAAAGTTTCGCAGAATCAAAATTACTGTCGACCGGCCCGGACTCAGCGTCATCACGCGAGAGGGCTATTACCTGCAGTATGGTCCGGGGCGCGTGAATCCGGTGAATCCTTCAAGGCGCCTACTCACCGACCTGGTCTCCGCCGACACCAGCAATATGGTCTATGACGGAATCGCCATCGCGCCCAAGCAGTCGGCCACCGATCCCGATTCGTTCGTCGTGCATGTAGACGGCCGCGGATTGGTGTGGACGTATGCCACCGATACGGAGCCTCGCCATACCGAGGTGATCCTGATTGCATCCACCTTCGATAAGAAGGGTAAAGAGTTGAAGCGGGACGCCAAGGTCATCAAAATTGCCGCTCCAGCCTCTGCGCCACCAACCGGCAGGTATTTGCATGACATCAATATTCCCTGCAAGATCGATCACAATCCGAAGGCGGTTCGCGTCCGATTCTCCGTACGCGTCTCGGCGACCGGGCGCATAGGAACAGCGGATCTGGAGCTAGGGCAAGAGGCAAGTAAGACTGCTCCGGCACAATAGACGGGCAGTGCTGGCCTCTTGAAGCATTTTCACGGATAGTGGAAGGACATGGGTGCCCCACCCTCACCGCGTCTTTGTTTTTGCGGCTAGGGTGGGATAGCACGATGCTGCATGGCAGAAACTGTGAAGTGTTGTAACTCTCTATTGCGCCGCCACGTACTTCACCCCAAACCGCCGCAACTTCTCCAGCGTCGCCGCCGCCTGGCCTGAATCGACAGCCTCTGCGCCGAGGACAACGCCCTCTTTCAGGTCAGCAGCCAGCCCGGCGGCCACCAGAGCCGCCGCGGAGTTCAACAGTACGATATCCCGCCGCGCGCCGGGCTTACCGGTGAGCACGTCATAGAGCAACGCGGAGTTCATCGCTACGTCGCCGCCTGTAAATTGATCCAGCGTTGAGCGGGTCAGCCCGGTCATCTCCGGCGTTATGCGGGAGGCCCTCAATGTCGGCTCGCCGCCGGTCTCCGGCTCCTCAATGCGAGCCACAATGGATTCGCCGGTCGTGGTTAGCTCGTCGATGCCGTCGGTTCCGTGGACAACGAAGGCGCGTTTTGCGCCGAGAGCCGCGAGGGTGCGGCCAACCAGCAGCACGCGGCTGGGCGCCAGCACGCCGATTACCTGCACCCGCGCTCCGGCGGGATTGGTCAGCGGACCCACCAGGTTGAAGATGGTGCGGAAGCCCAGCGCCCGGCGCAGCGGCCCCAGGGATTTCATGGCCGGGTGATAGAGCGGTGCAAAGAGGAAGACAAAGCCCGTCTCGCGCAGGCACTCAACGGCTTGCTCGGGCGTAAGCTCGATGGGCACGCCGAGGGCCTCGAGTACGTCGGCTGCGCCGCAGAGCGAGGTGACGGCCCGGTTGCCATGCTTGGCCACCCTGGCCCCAGCCGCCGCGGCCACCAGCGCCGCGCCGCATGAGATGTTGAAGGTCAGCGGGCCCCCGCCGCCGGTGCCAACACAATCGACCAGCTCCGCGCGCTCGGCCTCGGTAAAGGGCAGCGGCGTAGCACGACGGCGCATGACCTCAACGAAGCCGGTCAGCTCCGGTGCCTGTTCTCCGCGCGTAGCCATCACCGTCAGCAGCGCAGCGGTCTCCACCTCGGGCACGCCGCCGGCCAGAATCTCTTCCAGCACTTGGGCTGCCTGCTCGCGGGTCAGCGCCGCGCCGTCTTCAGCCAGCGGCTTCAGCAATTCCTTCAAAGAGGCCATATCCTCTCTATGGTAACGGCGCAACACGGTTCGGGCCCCCGTTTGCCCCTCCTTTGGCGGGCAAGATACTATTTGCTTACCGCTGGCACGGTCTCGCTGGCCCGGCGCCCGCCGGACGCGATACCGAATTCCCTAGACGACAGCGGAGTTGGCGGTCCCAAAAAGTGAAAATACACGAGTACCAAGCAAAGGAAATCCTGGCGAGATACGGCGTTGCCGTGCCCAGGGGCGAAGTGGCCAACACGCTGGAAGAGGCCTCGACAGTAGCCCGCAAGCTCTTTGCCGAGGGCGCGAGAGGCGTCGTGGTCAAGGCGCAGATTCACGCAGGAGGCCGCGGCAAGGGCGGCGGCGTAAAAGTGGCACGCACCCGCGAAGAGGCCGAAGTCTTTGCCCGCCAGATTCTGGGCATGACGCTGGTTACTCACCAGACCGGCCCTCTCGGGCAAAAGGTTCAGCGGCTGCTCATCGAAGAGACTGCCAGCATCGACCGCGAGCTCTATCTGGGCATTGTGCTCGACCGCGCCGCCGGCAAGCTGGTTTTCATGGCCTCGCAGGCCGGCGGCATGGAGATTGAAGAAGTGGCCGCCAAAACTCCGAAGGCCATCTTTAAGGAGACCATCGATCCGGCTGTGGGTTTTGGCGCATGGCAGGCGCGCAAGCTCGCCTTTGCGCTGGGACTCAAGCCAATGCAGATCAACGCTGCCGTCGCGTTCCTGCAGAGCTTGTACAAAGCCTTCATCGAAACCGACGCATCGCTGGTGGAGATCAATCCCTTCATCACCACCAAAGATGACAAGCTCTTCGCGCTCGACGCCAAGATTACCTTCGACGACAACGCGCTCTTCCGCCATCCGGAGATCAAGGCGCTACGCGACACCGCCGAAGAGGACCCGCTGGAGGTTGAGGCCAGCAAATACGCGCTGAACTATATCAAGCTCGACGGCGCCATAGCCTGCATGGTCAACGGGGCGGGCCTGGCCATGGCGACAATGGACATTATTCAGTACGCCGGCGGCAGCCCGGCCAATTTCCTGGATGTGGGCGGCGGCGCTACCCAGGAACAGATCGAGCACGCCTTCGAGATTCTGCTCTCCGACGCGAACGTGAAGGCCATCTTCATCAACATCTTCGGCGGCATTCTGCGCGTTGACCGGCTGGCCACAGGCGTGGTAGCGGCAGCGCACAATCTGCATATCAAGGTTCCCATCGTGCTGCGCCTGGAAGGAACGAACGTCGAAGAGGGCCGCAGGATTCTGAAAGAGTCGGGCCTCAACTTCCTGGTGGGCGAAACGATGAAAGACGCGGCGGAATTAGTTGTCAAAGCAGCCGCAAGCGTGGGGGCATAAGATGGCGGTACTCGTAAATAAGGAAACTCGCCTCATCGTGCAAGGCCTAACCGGCAAGGAAGGAACCTTTCACGCCAAAGGCTGCGCTGAATATGGGACCAACGTTGTTGGCGGAGTCACGCCCGGCAAGGGCGGCACAACACACGAAGGCTGGCCGGTATTCAATACCATAGCCAGCGCAGTGGAGAAGACCGGCGCCAACGCCACCATGATCTTCGTTCCGCCGCCCTTTGCCGCCGATGCCATCCTCGAAGCCGAGGATGCTGGCATTCCGCTAATCGTCTGCATCACTGAGGGCATTCCCACGCTCGACATGATCAAGGTGTGGGCCAAGTTGAAGAACTCGAAGTCGCGCCTCATCGGCCCCAACTGCCCTGGCGTCATCTCTCCCGGCAAGGCCAAAATCGGCATCATGCCTGGCAACATTCACAAGGAAGGCTCCGTCGGCATCGTCTCGCGCTCCGGGACGCTGACCTATGAGGCCGTCTACCAGTTGACGCAGCGCGGCATCGGCCAGTCAACCGCCATCGGGATCGGCGGTGATCCGATCGTCGGCACCACGCACATCGACGCGTTGCGTCTCTTCAACGACGACCCGGAGACCGAAGCCATCGTCCTGATCGGCGAGATCGGCGGCTTGGCCGAAGAGGCCGCCGCAGAGTTCGTCCGGCAGTTCGTGAAAAAGCCGGTGGTCGGCTTCATCGCCGGACAAACCGCTCCGCCTGGCCGCCGCATGGGCCACGCTGGCGCCATCATCAGCGGCGGCCAGGGCACAGCCGCCGACAAGATGAAGGCCATGATCGCTGCGGGAATACACGTTGTCGTCTCGCCCGCCGAGATCGGCGCAACGCTGGCGCGCGTCATCGGCAGAGCCTAGCTCTTAGCTACTGCTCACCACACTCGGCACGGCTTCGGGTTCACCATCGCTGCGGTTTTCTTGCAACTGAAGCTGTTGGCGAATTCCGTCAGATTCGTCAGGACAGAGTTGGTGCGATATTCTTCGGGCGAATGCGGATTGGTTTGCGCCTGGGTTCGCAACTGTTCAGGCCGCGTCTGGGTACACCAACCTTGGGCGTACGCGATCCAGAAGCGCTGGTCCGGCGTATAGCCGCCGTTGGAATTCTTTATATCCACGTGCGCGGCCTGTGCCTTCTCCAGCCACGCCAGCCACGCCAGCCGCAACCCGCCCAGGTCGGCCAGGTTCTCGCCCAGAGTCAACTTGCCGTTCAGATGCACGCCTGGCACCGCCTCGATGGCGTCGTATTGCTTGACCGTGCATTCGGCGCGTTCGGTGAATTTCTGCTCGTCGTCCTTGGACCACCAATCTTTCAGGTTGCCGTCCTTGTCGAACTGCCGTCCCTCATCGTCAAAGCCGTGCGTCAGCTCGTGCCCAATGACCGCGCCCATGTCGCCGTAGTTGGCCGCGTCGTCCTCCTGGCCGCTGAAAAACGGCGCTTGCATGATGCCGGCGGGAAAGTTCACGTTGTTCATCTGCGGATCGTAATAGGCGTTCACGGTAGGCGGCGTCATCTGCCACTCGTTCTTGTCCACCGGCTTGCCGATCTTGGCCAGATCGCGCGCCCGTTCGAACTCCTCTGCCCGCATCTGGTTGCCCAGCGCGTCGTCACGCACAATCTTCAGCGTTGAATAGTCTCGCCATTTGTCGGGATAGCCGATCTTGTTCATCACCGTGTGCAGCTTATCCTTGGCCTTGACTTTGGTCGCGGCGCTCATCCAGTCCAGCGCATCGATATCCTTGTCCATGGCCTGCTCAACGGCCTGCGCCATCTCCAGCGCGCGCTTCTTCTCAGCGGGGGGGAAGTATTTGGCAACGTACGCCTGGCCCAGCGCCTCGCCTAATTCCTGATCGACTCGCCTAGTGCAGCGCTTCCAACGTTCCTGCTGCTTCTCGGCGCCGTTCAAGATGTGCGAATAGAAGTTCCAGTTCTCTTTGTCGAAGCTCTCCGGCAGGCTGGTGCCGGCGTAGGCATGCAGCAAATGCCAGCGGAGATACGTCCTAACTTGCTCGATCGGGGTATCGGCCACCAACGTGTTAAATTCCGCGAAAAACTTCGGCTCCATGTCGTTGGCCTTGCCCGCGGCCGGGGCGTGCGCGGCGGCCACGTAATCGGCCAGCGCAAAGTGCGGCAGCTCCTTAGAGAGGGCAGCCACGTCAGTGGGGTGATTCAGGTTCTGCGGGTCGCGCTGCTCAGTAACGGTCAGCGAGGCCTTGGCCAGGCGGGTCTCGAGGGCCAGCACCGTCTCCGCGTCCTTGGCCGCCTGCGCCTCCGTCTCGCCGGCCAGCATAAACATCTTGTGCACATGGGCCACGTACTGCTGTCTCTGCTCCACCGATTTAGCGTCGGTCCGAGTGTAGTAGTCGCGCTCCGGCAGACCCAGCCCTCCCGCGCCGTAGAACGAGATAACGGAACTGGAGTCGGCAAAGTCCTGATTCGAGCCCATGCCGAAGAAGGCGTTCACGCCGATAGCGTGGAGGTGCGCCAGCAGCGCGGGCAACTCCGCCGGAGACTTCAGCGCGGCAATGCGGTCCAGCTCCGGTTGCAGCGGCGCAAGTCCCAGCCGGTTTACCGCGGCAGTGTCCATGCAACTCGAGTACTCATCGCCGATCTTCTGTTCATTGGCGGTGCGCGCGGACGAGGGCGCCGATGCATCTTCAAGAATCTTCTTCAGGCGCAACCGGTTCAGCTCAGCCAGTTCGGTGTCGCGGCCGTAGTGAGTCTGATCGGCAGGCAGCGGATTGCGCTTGAACCAGCCGTTGCAACTGTAGCGATAAAAGTTGTCGCAGGGGTCCACGGCCTTATCGATCAGTGAGGAATCGAAGACGCGCAGTTCCGGCGTGGTTTGGGTTGCGGCGGGTGCGGCAGCAGGCGGAGCGGTCTGAGCGTATGCCAAAACGCCGGCTAATCCGGCAACCACCGCAATACATCGAAGAGAGGGGGAAACGGTTAGGCGGAACATGCCGAAACTTTAGCAGATTTGCGCCCGGAAAAGCAGCGGGAAATGATGGACAGTACAATGGTAAGTTGTGGCAATTCGTTCAAGGAGCATACAGCGTGGCGCAACACACCTTCAGCATTATCAAGCCGGACGCGGTCCGCAAAAGCTATACCGGAGCTATTCTGGCCGAGATCTATAAAGCCGGCTTTCAGATTGTGGCTATTAAGAAACAGTTTATCTCGAAGGAACAGGCGAAGGGCTTCTATGCCGTTCACGCCGGAAAGCCGTTCTTCGACGGGCTTTGCGATTTCATGTCGTCGGGGCCGCTGGTCCTGATGGTTCTCGAAAAGGACAACGCTATCGCCGATCTGCGCAAGCTGATGGGCGCCACCAACCCCGCCAATGCCGAGGAGGGAACCATCCGCAAGAAATTCTCCGGCTCGATTCAGGAGAACGCCATTCACGGCTCCGACGGCGAAGAGACCGCTGCGTTTGAAATCGGTTATTGGTTCGCGGGATATGAGTTGATATAGAGATTCCTTAGGAGGAGTGAAATGCCACTTACGGTGCAGGTCACCAGCATGACTAGCGACAACCGGTTGAGCAAGGTTCCAGAAGTCACGCTTGGCTTTTGGATCATCAAGATATTATGCACAACCCTGGGCGAAACCGGTGGCGATGCAGTGACAATGTCGATGAATCTGGGCTACCTGGTGGGTACCGCTATCTTCGCCGCGATTTTTCTGGTCGCGGTTCTAATTCAGGTATATGCAAAGCGATTTCATCCCTTTCTCTATTGGACGACAATTATTGCCACCACCGCGATTGGAACCACGATGGCCGACTTTTCCGACCGCTCCCTCGGCATCGGCTATGCGGGGGGAAGCCTAACATTACTTGGCCTGCTTCTGTCGTCGCTTGGCTTATGGTATTGGTCTTTAGGATCTGTGTCGGTGAACACCGTCAGTACGCCAAAGGTGGAGGCGTTTTACTGGGTGACGATCATGTTTTCGCAAACCCTCGGAACTGCCCTCGGTGACTGGACCGCCGATAGCGCCGGGATTGGTTATCTTGGAGGGGCAGCCCTATTCAGCCTGCTTCTTGTCGTCGTGGCGGCATGTCATTTCTGGACAAAGATTTCGACGACATTTCTCTTCTGGGCGGCCTTTATCCTGACGCGGCCGCTTGGCGCCGTGGTGGGCGATTTACTCGATAAGCCCCTGGAGCACGGGGGGCTCAACCTGAGCCGTTATTCCGCCTCCGCAACGTTGATTATGCTGATTATTATCTGCATTTTGATTTTTCCGCAGCGGGCAGGACAACGCCCAGAGCACTGAAAACTGAGCATACGCTCCTTCTGCTCGCGTCACTTCTCGCTCTGCGTCTCCTTCTCTTTCGGACCCAGCTGAATTTGTACGCCCACATAAGCGATCCAGTTTGGCTCGCTGTTCTGGCGGGAGACTGCCTGGAGGCCGCGGCCGCCCATAAACAACAGGCGTAGGTGACCGGCGCGGTCCAGCGTCTTGCGGCCGCCCACGTCCAGCGTCAGCTCGCGCTGCTTGGGCGCGTTGCCGATGCTGTTGATCTCCTGCAGGTCGTAGATCTCCGCGTATAGCTCCAGCCGCTCGCTGAACTCGTGTCCGACAATCAGTCCGCGTCCCCAGCGGCTGGGCACATTCCGATTGCCAAACCAATGGCCTATTTCGCCGTTGAAATCGACGGGGCCCCATTTGGCCATGAATTCCAGCGGCAGATAATACTGCGGCCCCGGCTCCACAACCCCGCGCCGCACCGAACTGGTGGGGTTGTTGATGGAGATCTGCGGATAAGTGCCCAGTGCGAAATCCATGTTCTCGTCGGACTTGGGTTCGCCGGCGCGATGATGCTCGTAGGGCCGAATCTTGACGCCCATCAGTGATTCGCCCAGCCCGGCGCGCGTGGTGTTGTATTCGTCGGTGGCCGCTGCAAGGGGCACCTCATACTTGAGCTGAATGCGGTCGCCCCAGCCGTAGTTCACGTCAATATTGGGCAACTCGTAGCTGGCATGGGCCGGATTGTGGCTGCCGATCCAGCCCAGGTTGATCTCCCAATGGCGATTGGCGACTGTGCCGGGGTCGTCGGTAATGAAGGGCGGTCCTCCCTGCGCGCGGGCCAGGGGCGCGATTGCGGCCAGCACCAGCAGAAGAACAATGGGGAGAGGTTTGCGCATTCTGATAACCAGGTTTCTCCGTAAGAAACAATAGCCGAAGAGAGAAAAACCTTCTTTGCCTAAACTAACATTCGGCGGGTGAAGGAACGCTTAAGATATTGAATATGGAGACTACAACGATTGCCGGCGTGAAAGTATCCCGCATCGGCCTGGGCACCTGGGCCATCGGCGGACTGGACTGGGGCGCGATCCCCGAAGAAGTAGCCATCGCCACCTGCTTGAGCGCCGTCGAGCGCGGCATCAACCTCATCGACACCGCGCCCATCTACGGTCACGGGCGCTCCGAGGAGATCGTCGGCAAGGCCATGCGCGCTCACGGCCGCCGCGAGGCCTTCTACATCGCTACCAAGGTTGGCCTGGATTGGAACGACCGCGGCGTCTTCGCCAACCTGACCGCCCCACGGCTCCGCCAGGAGATCGAAGACAGCCTTCGCCGCCTGGGCACGGAGTATATCGACCTCTACCAGATCCACTGGCCGGATACGCTCATTCCCGTGGCCGAAACAGCCGCTCTCCTGGCTGAATTCCAGCGCGAGGGAAAGGTACGCGCGCTGGGGGTGAGCAACTTTAATGTCGCGCAGATGGAGGAGTTTCGCACCGCGGCCCCGCTGGCCTCGAACCAGCCGCCCTACAACCTCTTCGAGCGCGAGATCGACAGCGTCTGTGGCACGGGAGTAGCCATTCTCCCATGGTGCGCGGCCAACGGGGTTGCCATCTTGACCTGGAGCACCCTTTGCCGCAGCCTGCTGGCCGGCCGTGTCACGCGTGGCATGAAATTCGACGCTAAGGATATTCGCAGCGCAGACCCCAAGTTCCGGGAGCCGCGCTTCAGCCAGTACATAACCGCGGTGGAGAGGCTGGCGGCCTTTGCGCGGGAGCGCTACGGCAAGACGGTGCTGGAGTTGGCCGCCCGCTGGGTTTTAGACCGGCCTGGCATCTCCGTGGCCCTGTGGGGCGCCAAACGACCCGAACAACTCGATGCCGTCGCCGG
>Ga0265316_10007139_pt1 | contig 10562 bp, 7 predicted proteins | sample 4522metaG_FD_202092 | JGI IMG/M metagenome (GOLD analysis project Ga0265316, IMG submission 202092) | Rhizosphere microbial communities from Carex aquatilis grown in University of Washington, Seatle, WA, United States - 4-5-22 metaG | ecosystem: Host-associated > Plants > Roots > Rhizosphere >...
GTGAGCCGGACGGCCCAGAGTGAATTTCCCGCGCGCGACCGTCGGTTCGATCCGATTGAGATTCTGCTGACTTCGGAGGCGGGACGTGTTCCGAAGCTGCTTCCCCTGAAGTATCTTCGGATGTCGGCATCGCCCTTCGCCTTTTTTCGCGGAGCAGTGTCGATCATGGCGGCGGATCTGGCCCGGCTGCCGCACTCCGGGCTCAACGTGCAACTTTGCGGAGACGCGCACGTCCAGAACATGGGTTCGTTTGCCGCGCCGGATGGGCGCTTGATCTTCGATATCAATGACTTTGACGAGACCATTCGCGGCCCTTGGGAATGGGACGTAAAACGGATGGCGGCCAGCATTATCCTGGCTGGCCGCGAGGCTGGACAGAAACGTCCGGCACGCCGCGCCGCCGCTGAGGCTTTCGTCGACAGTTACTGCCGCTCGATGAGCCAGTTCTCTCACCAACCCATTTTGCAGGTGGCACGGCATATTATTAATCGGGAAAAGGGGGTGCGCCCGATCCATGACGCGCTGCTGGAATCGCAGCGGATCAAGCCGGTGGACTTGTTCAAAAAATTGGTCGCCTCGGGAGAACGCCGGCCGCCCCGCTTCCGCGACCTTCGACCGATTTGCTGGAGGGTGACCGGGAAAGAAGCTCGGGAAGTCCTCGCGTCACTCAAGACGTACCGCGAAACTCTCTCCCCCGAGAGAAAGTATCTCTTTGATTTTTTCCGGCCCGTCGATGTCGGATTCAAGGTCGTGGGAACGGGAAGTGTGGGATTGCGCGATTACGTCGTCCTGCTGGAGGGCAACGGCGCGAAAGATCCGCTCTTCCTGCAGATTAAGCAGGAAGTGAAGTCAGCGTACGCGTCCGATCTACCCGCCAGCCAATACGACCATCAGGGGAGGCGCGCCGCGGAAGGCCAGAAAGCGATTCAACCCGCTCACGATTTGCTTCTGGGCTGGACGAAATTCGGCGGCCACGAATATCTGGTGCGGCAACTTCACGATCACAAAGGCAGCATCGATCTGAAGACGCTTCGGGGTCGAGGGCTGGAAGAATTAGCCGTGGTGGCGGGCGAGCTGCTGGCGCGCGGGCACGCTCGTACCGGGGACATGGCGGCAATTCATGGTTACTGCGGCGGCGGGGTAAAAATTGCAAACGCCATTCGCGACTTCGCCTCTCATTATGCGGATCAGACGGAAGCGGACTTCGCCCGATTCAAGTCTGCGATCAAGAAGAAGAAAATCAGGATTGCGGAAGGAGATTCCGCCTGATCCACAAATAAGATCAATCTGCGAAAACTGGCTGCGAAAACTGGTGTACGATACGCCATATCATGACTCATTTCACGCGCCTGCTTGCCTGCCTGCTGTTTGCCGCCACATGCGCATTCGCGCAGGATGGCATCGTGATTCGCGTCGACGCCACACAATCGGTCGGCCCGTTCAAGCCAATCACCGGATATTTCGGCTACGATGAGCCCAATTACACATACACCGCCAACGGCAGCAAGCTGATCGGCGAACTGGCCCGCCTGGGCAACTCTCCTGTTTATATCCGCACGCATTTCATGCTGGCAAGCGGCGACGGAACGCCGGGCTTGAAATTCGGCATCACCAACGCCTATACCGAAGACGCATCCGGAAAACCGGTGTATGACTGGACGATTACCGACCGGATCGTCGATACCTACATCGAGGCTGGCGCGAAACCCTTTGTCGAAATCGGCTTCATGCCGCAGGCCCTCTCTTCCCACCCCGATCCCTACAATTCCGTGTGGATGCCGGGAGGCGATACGGGTACGTACTTTCTGGGCTGGTCTTATCCTCCAAAAGATTTTGCGAAGTGGGGCGAGCTCGTGTATCAGTGGGTGAAACACGCGGTTGCGAAATATGGCCGCGCGGAAGTCGAGTCCTGGTATTGGGAAGTCTGGAATGAGCCGGACATTCGTTACTGGCACGGTACGCCGGAAGAGTATGACACGTTGTACGACTATGCCGCGGATGGCCTGAAGCGCGCGCTTCCCACCGCCCGAATCGGCGGCCCGGCGACCACCGGGCCGAGCGTGGATCACGGATCGGTATTTCTAAAGCAGTTTCTCGAGCACTGCGCGAACGGTAAAAACGCGGCGACGGGAAAGAAGGGTGCGCCGCTCGATTTCATCACCTACCACGCCAAGGGACAGACCTCCGTGGTGAATGGACAGGCGCGCATGGGCGTCGCGAAAAACATGAAGGACGCCTTGCAGGGATTTCAAATCGTGAGCTCGTTCCCAAAATTTCGCAGCCTGCCGATCGTGATCAGTGAATCGGACCCGGAAGGATGCGCGGCGTGCGCCGTCCGATACTATCCGCAAAACGATTACCGCAATGACTCCCACTACGCCTCCTACGAGGCCGTGATGATGAAAAGCATGTTCGAGCTGGCGGACCGTGAGAAGACAAACATCGCGGGCATGGTGACCTGGGCGTTCGAATTCGAAAACCAGCCCTTTTTCGAAGGCTTTCGCACCCTGTCCACAAATGGCGTGGATAAACCGATTCTCAATTTGTACCGCATGACGGGCATGATGCGAGGCGACCGTGTGGCCGTCGAAAGCAGTGGCCGCGTGCCGCTGGCGACGATGACCGCGGAAAGCGTCCACGGAAATTCGGACGTCGATGCCCTCGCCGTCCGCTCGGATCATGAAATCTCGGTCTTGGCGTGGAATTATCACGACGAAAACGTCCCTGCGGCCCCCGACGCCGGGGTGCAGATTCAGGTCGCGGGAATTCCCGCCACGGTGAAGCGCGTCCTGGTCCGTCACTATCGCATCGACGATACGCACAGCAACGCTTTTACAGCCTGGAAAAATATGGGATCGCCGCAGCAACCCACGCCGGAACAATTCGCCGCGCTGGAAGCCGCGGGGCAATTGCAGGAATTCGAATCGCCGCGTTGGATGAACCACGATAAAGAGGCGAAGCTGGAAATCCGGCTTCCCCGGCAGGCCGTGTCACTGGTTCAACTGAGCTGGTAGCGTTATCCAAACTTAAATTCGGAATGGAGGGCACGATGAATCGTGGCCTGAAATTGGTAGCGGCTGTCCTGGTAATTTGTGCGGCGCTCGGAATTTGCTTCCGTCATGTGCAGGCTCAGGCCCAAAGTCCTTCCACGGCCACGCCGGCGGACTATCTGAAATGGCGCAATGAAATGAAGAACTGGGGCAGATGGGGCGCCGACGATGAGCGCGGCACGTCAAATCTGATCACTCCCGCAAAGACATTGAGCGCCCTGAAGCTGGTGAAACTCGGCCTCGTGATTTCGCTGGCCCATCCCGTGCCGCAACAGTCCGACGCGGAAGGTGCGCCCGCCGGAGTGTTTCACCGCACGACCAACGGAATTTCCGCGACGAACACCACCGATACGTATTCTGTGAGCTATCACGGCAATACCGTGTCTCATATGGATGCGTTCTGCCATTTTTTCTTTGAAGGCAAAATGTATAACGGTTATCCCGTGGCCGACAATATTTCACCGGAAACCGGATGCAGGAAAGACTCGATCATGGCCTGGAAGGATGGCGTTGTCACCCGCGCCGTTCTGTATGACATGCCGCAACTGAAAGGCGTGGACTCCATCGAACCGGGCACACCGATTACGCGCGCGGACCTCGAGGCCTGGGAGAAAATGGCGAAAATCAAAGCGGGGCCCGGTGACGTGCTCCTGCTGTATGTCGGGCGCTGGAAAAGAAGGGCGAAAGAAGGCCCCATTGCGGGACACGTCGCCGGGTATCATCCGGATGTGGTCCCTTTTATCAAGGAGCGCGATCTGGCCTTTATCGGCCACGATTTCAATATCGACTGGAATCCGCGCCCGGGCTGGGGCGCCGAGCAGGGGATTCCCGTCAACCCTGTTCACCAGGCGGTCTTGAACTGGATGGGCGTGAGCATCATCGAAAGTCTGGACCTGGAAAAAGCCGTGGAGACGGCGCGGCGGCTGAAGCGCTACGAATTCATGATTACGATCGCGCCTCTCGTGGTCGAGGGCGGCACCGGTTCGCCGCTGAATCCACTGGCGACTTTTTAGGGATGGAAAGCGAAAGTATGGCGTCGAGTGGAGTCATGTGTTCCAGGGCAATCCGCTTTCTTTACCGGTAACCACGTGCAGGCACGCAGTTTTGGCGAATTACTTCGCAAAATTCCGATTTTTATCGAGGCCGCCGGCTCAAATCCATCGAATCGAGCAATTGGAAAAAAAGATCGACAACGTCTTCTCCAGGAATGTGAAGCCTTCATAACAAGTAAAATGAATAGTGCTAGTACTCACAAATAATCGTCGTGGACTTGCGAATACCGCGCTGCCGGGATATATATACGCAGTTAAAAAATCTAATGCCGAAGTTCGCATCTGGAAATGACGGAATATGCAGAGAGTCGAATTGCGCAAAGCACATCGATACGGGTTGTCCCTGCCCGTGACAGTCCACGCTCCCACCCATGAAGACTCGCCGCAACAAACGGGCAGGACGCGCGACATCTCGACACGCGGAGTTTATTTCCTTATAGAGGCCGATATTAAGTCCGGTAACCCCGTAAGTCTGACGATGACGCTTCCCACCGGGATGACTCGCGGAACCGACGTTCTTGTCAATGTCACAGGGAAGATCGTGCGGGTCGACGATTTCTCGGTGGACAATTTCAGGAAAATTGGCGTGGCCGTTTCGATCGAAGAGTACGAAATCGTTCGAAGTAATTCGGCCCCGGCTTAAACCCTTATTCACTTCAGGTTTAAATGGCCGCCTCCAGAATTCGCGATGCAGCCTTCCTGCAGCGCAAATGCAGATGTCCCGCCCGAATTGCCGGAAGGCCCCCGCGTAACTTTCAAACGCGATGCCGGGCCGTTCAGGCATGCACCAGGGATTCCCTCTTCCGCGCCGTTCCATGCTTTGTTCGCTTATTCCTATTCCGTGGAAGATCGGATTCGTGCGTTTCAGCGGGCGGCATTTCGTGTGAGGAGTAAATCCGCAGCGTGTCCGCAAATTCTTCCAGTATTCGTGAGAAGTCATCCGCCGAGAACGACGCCCGCCCCAGGCAATCTCTCCCATGGTCGATGGCGGGCATCCAAAGCTCCGAATCACCCAGTTCCAGTTTGACGAAGACGCTGACGGGCTGGCCAGCCAGTTTCCTTGCCAATCCCAGCCCCGTCCCGTCGGGCAAAATAGAGTTGCTCAAGACCAAATCGAACGGGTTCGCGGCCAACATCCGGCGAGCATCTTTCAGGTTGTCGGCAAAATCGCACCGGACACCGCATCGGCGCAGATGGATTGCCAATGTTTGATGACGGAAAAATTCATGTCCAACCAGGAGCGCGTTCATGGGACCTCCCAGCGAAGATTCCTGCATCAAGTTTAATCCTTTGCAGGGAAGAAGGACTGGTCCCGTGGACATTGTGTTCAATCGGATACACGCTTTTGGTTCGCTGTAGCCGCCGCAAGGGGCTGGAAAGGGGGGAGTCGGGAATTTTAAAATTTGTTCGTTGGCTTTCGAAGGCGACGCGTCCTTCAGAAAGAATACCGATATTCGACCCTTACAATTTGCCTGTGCCAATCCGCCGAAGTGAGCGCCAGCCCGAACCGCGCATAGACGGAGCTATGCTCGCCGAATGATGTGCGGGCGCCGATCTTAAGATTCACGATGTTTGTTCCCCCAGCGCTAATTCCGGTCGTGAAGTTGGTTTGAAATCCGCTTAGCACGCTCCAGGCCACCAGTTCCAGCACGGGAGTGACGTGGAGATGCTTTCCGCACCCATGCCGCCCGCGCCAATAGCAGTGAGGATTTCATAAGGCCCTGACATCGTGCCGGGCTGGGGGTTTTATTGAAGGCGAAATGAAACAATCAGGGTGGTCACTACATTTACAGGCTGGCCGTTCATTCGTAGGGCCTGATATTGCCACTGCTGCACTGCGTCGGCCGCCGCACGCGCCAAAATCGGCGGGCCGCTAAGAACTTTCGAATCGGTCACGCGCCCATCGCTGGAAATAAATACACGGAGGATGACGTCGCCTTCGATCCCCGCGCGGCGGGCGACTTCCGGATAGACGGGGGCAACGGAATGATCGAGGCGCTTCTGCATTTCTTCCGCATCGACCGGAATCGCTCCCCACCAGGACTCCTGAATTTGTTTGCGCATCTCCGCCAAAAATCCGGAAGATTCGTCAAAGTTCCCGATGGGATCGAAGCGAGATGGCGCGAAGAACCCGGCGGTGTTTTCATTCCAGGTTGCGGGAGACGCGGCGCTCCATTCCGTTCTTGGCTCGGCGGCCTTCAGAAAAATATTTCCCGACGACGCCCTCAACCGAAGTACCGCGCCGCCTCCGTTCAAGTCTCCTTCAAATTGAATTGTGTTGAGTCTCGACGGGGAATTTCCGTTGTTGATTTTCAATGGCAGCGAAACATCCGCGACGATCCTGTGCCCGCCGTTCCGGTCGATCCCGGCGTCGATCGTCGCGATGGTCTCGCGCGGCAGGTAAACGAGGATGTCGCCTACGCCGGTGGAGACCTGCGATCCGTTGAACAGTTTGTTCGCGTTCCGGGAACTCCCGTTCTCCCGAAGAATCTTTCCATCGAGCTGCACCGTGACATTGCCGCCGCCCGTATCGATTTCCGCGACGCCTGAAATGCGGCCGGTCCTGATTTGTCCGCCGCCGGTGTGAAGGATCGCGTCGCCGCCGATATTGCCGGCAGTGATATGACCGCCGGAAGTCGTGGCCTGCAGGGTGCCGGAAACATCGCCAACCGCAATGTGGCCGCCGCGTGTTTCAAGTTTTGCGGCGACGGCCACGTTCCTTGAAACATCCGGCGCAGGCTTTCCCGCGTCCACGCGCCCCGCCGTAATGGTTCCTCCGGCTGTGAACAAATTCACGCGGCCTTCGATATCCTGCAGCTCGATATTCCCGCCCAGCGTGCGAACTTCGATGTTGTAGCGGCGCGGGATATGAATCTCATAGCCGATCGTGAAATGCCCGTGGAAGATTTGCCCTGGCAAAGATTCCTTCAGTGAAATTCCCAAATGCGTGGCCCGCGCGGCGACGCGGAACTGCCGGACGAATTCCTCCGCGCCGGGTTCGCGGGAATCCGCTTCAATCCGGATGCGATAAGAAACGTGGGATGTTTCATCCGTGAAGATGTGGACATTTCCCGGTTCGGCTTTCACCCGGAGGAGCATTCCTTCGGTTGTGTGAAGCGTTCCCGATTTTTCCGCGGAGACTTTCGGAATATTTCCGGACGAATCCGATGAGGTGGGATTTTCCAACGCGAGGAAATTGAAATCGTGGGGAGCGGGCGCGGAGATTGCGTGGCCAAACGTCATCGCCGGCATCGTCAACAGCGCCAAAATGATTACAGTAACGAGGTTTCGGCCAATCTGCATGGAGGGGTTTGTAGGACAGATTTCAACCTGTCCGGTTTTGACCTCCGAGGCGCCACTACAAAATTCAAAACAAGACAGGCGGAAGCCTGTCCTACTGTTCGCCCAGTTCGCGCAGCGCAGCGGCGCTTTGCAGACGAATGTAATTATTGGGATCGTTATGCAGCCGGTCGCGCAGCACGCCAAGCAGTTGCGGGTCCGCCGGGCCAGGCGTATTTTCCGCGCGGAGGGCGCTCACCAGAAGATTGATCGCTTCAACGCGGACTCCCACATTGCCGTCGTTACGCAACACGTCCACCAGCGTTTGCCGGACCGCCGGGTCCTGTTCATAACCTTCGAGACTTTCCAGGGCTTTCATGCGCACTCCCGGATTGCGGTCGGTACGGCATGCGGTGCACAGGGCCCGGCGCACGTCAGGATCAGCGGCGGTTGAACGCAACACGTCCAGGGAATCCAGACGCGCCCCCGGATCGAATCGTTCGCCGTTCTGCAGCACGTACGTAAGCGCCCGCTCAATGTCGGTGTCGTCCGGCGCGCCGACGAGATTGGTTGGCGTCGGAGACATCAGCTGGACCTGAACCGTGGGGGTGCGCGAGCCGGACGGCGTCACCCAGGCAATGTTGGCGCTGGCGGCGCTTTGCAGTTGCTGATCGGTCAATTTTGGAGTCGCCGAAACGGTCATGTTCGCGCGGGCGGCCAGCGGCGCGGGAGCGAGAGGCAACCGCTTGCCCGCGTAACCCGCCAGAAATGCAGCGGCGGTCAGCACGGCCATGCTGAGCGCCGGGTGAAACACCAGCGTGTCACGGAACGCCGTCCACCACGCGGCCGGAGAAAAAATAGCGCGCCACCCGGGTTGATTCGCCTTTGCCAATCGATCGTCAATCGCTTCCGCAAGTTCACTGCGGCACTGCGCCAGCAGCAAGCCCGAGCGATCCATCGAATCGGCCGGCTGTTCGAACGAAGCAATCGCCTGCAGCAATCGGCCTTCGCGAGACAGGACCGCCGCACACGCGGAACACTGCGCGGCGTGCGCTTCCAGCGCGGCGCGCGCGGCCGGTTCGAGTTCATCGCACGAGTACAGAATGGCCAGCGACTCCGTCTCCCGGCAGCAAATATTGTTCACATGGTTCGAATTTTCAATCACAGCAATCCTTCCAGTTGCGCGCGCAATTTACGGGTCGCGCGGAATAGGGAGTTCTTCACTGTCTCTTCAGACGTGCCAAGCGCGTCTCCGATAGCACGCAGTTTCAATCCCTGGTAATGCTTCATTTCAAAGACCATACGCTCGCGCGGTGTCAGCAATTCCAGCGCCGCGGAAAGCCGCTGGCCGATTTCAACACCCATCATCAGGCGCTCGGGATCGGAGGAAGCGCGTTCTTCCCGCTGGCGGTCGAAAAAATCAGCGGAGGGAGCGTCTCCCTGCGAATTCGCAGCGACTTCGGGAGCTTGATCTTCCGGGCGGCTGCTGCGGCGGCGCAGATGATCCATGCAAACGTTGGTGACGACGCGGTACATCCAGGTGTAAAAGCTGCACTCGAACCGGAAACGGTTCAAATTCTTATAAATTTTGATAAATGCTTCCTGATAAACGTCGTGGGCGTCTTCGGTCTTGTGGAGGATATTCAGGGCGATTCGAAGGACGTCGCGGTCGTATCGGTGAACGAGTTCTTCAAAGGCTTCGCGATCGCCGCCCTGGGCGCGTTCAATGAGAATTCGATCTTCGGGTGCAGCCAAGGCTCGCCTCGAAGTCCCTATTGTAGCCGAACCCTGCGCGGTATCGCCTGACCCGGTAACCGACCAAGTGATTGGCAGTACGTCTGTAGACATCTTGCCGCTCTCTTCCCATGAGCCTACCTCAAATTTCGCCGGACCGGTTGCGACAAAAATCCGAGGAAGCTCCATTCATTTAGACGCGGAAAGGGCTACGAAGGTGAGCAGCTTTTGCCTTTAAGTTCCTGACACCTGCAAACCCATCCAAGTGGCTCTACATCATGGACTTAAATCCGGGCCGTCTTCAGTGATACGCCCCCAGAGTCGTCATCTTCGTCTTATCGGGATACATGATGCCGACCGATTGAATGTACGCATTGCGGTTCGTGTACAGGATCGCGCCGTCGCGCAGAATCTCAATCTTGGGCATATCCGTCCGCTGCGGGCTCGGGAAATATACAAATTTTCCGGTTTTTGGATTGAAATGGACAAGCGCTCCGCCTTGCCCGGAATCGCTGATCCACAGGCTGCCTTCGTGATCGGGTTGAATATCGTAGGGGTACGCGTATTTTACGGGCAGAGTATATTCGACGATCTTACCGGTATTCGGATCGAGTTTCCCGAATTTTCCAATGCTGTCGAGAGCGTACCAGACCATGCCGTCGGCATCGACGGAGAGCCGTCGCATGGTGCATGGCCGCGTCAGGGGGCTGTATTCGATGAAGGCTTCCGTTGTCGGATCGAACTTCGCGACTTTACAGCGCGTCCATTCCGCGATCCACAGATTGTCTTTCTTATCGACGGCCAGGCCGTAGGCAAATCCATATGCGGTGGGAACCTTGTAGGACGTCAGCTTTCCTGTTTCGCGGTCCCATTTGCCCAACTCGTTGTTATAGCTTTGCGTGAACCAGACGTTCTGCTTCGAATCGATCACCGGCGTGTGGCCGTGGTTCTGTTTGTTCGTCTGCTGAACGCCGAAGGGATAGAGCGTCATATCGCCGGTCTTGGTGTTCACGCGGCCCAACGCGAGATCGCCCACCCACCACATGTCTCCCGCGCCATCCACTGTGATTCCATGCGGGTAGGAATTTTTCGTGGGAATCGGATAATCCTTGAAGATGCCGGTGCGCGGGTCCACCATGCCGATGCTCGCGCGACCGGAGGCGCGTTCGCTGAACCAGATATTTCCATCCTTGTCGAAATGATCGTCGTGCAGGGGACGTCCATATTCGACGGGAACCGGGTATTCCACATACATTGCTTTCGAAATCGCTGCCTCGTCCACCGGCATTTCGGGAACGGCCAAGCCGCGCGGCGTGCTGTCCGGGCCATAATTCTGGACCAGATAGGAAACCAGGTCTTCGCGATCTTTGGGAGAAAGCGAGCCGGGCACAATCCGGCCCGGGATCGTGGCTGTCGGATCGCTCATCAGATCAATGGCGGCGCTCCA
>Ga0265316_10007141_pt1 | contig 10560 bp, 9 predicted proteins | sample 4522metaG_FD_202092 | JGI IMG/M metagenome (GOLD analysis project Ga0265316, IMG submission 202092) | Rhizosphere microbial communities from Carex aquatilis grown in University of Washington, Seatle, WA, United States - 4-5-22 metaG | ecosystem: Host-associated > Plants > Roots > Rhizosphere >...
GCTGCTCCACAGCGCCTTTTGGATGGAGTACAAGCTGTGGGGGGACTCGACGCTGGGCTACCACCTCGCGAACCTGCTGCTGCACGCCGCGGCGGCGATTCTGGTGATGCTGATCATGCGCCGCCTGGGGCTGCCGGGGGGTTGGCTGGCGGCCCTGGTCTTCGCCCTCCACCCGGTTTGCGTCGAGTCCGTGGCGTGGATCGCCGAACAGAAGAACACGCTGTCGACGGTTTTCTACTTGAGCGCGGCTGCGCTTTACCTCGACTTCGATGAGACCCGGCGCAGGCCGCAGTACTTCCTGGCTCTGGCGCTATTTGTCCTGGCGCTGCTCAGCAAGACCGTGACCGACACCCTGCCGGCCGCTCTGCTGGTAGTCTTCTGGTGGCGGCGGGGGCGCCTCGGTTGGCGGCGCGACGTATTACCTTTGCTGCCGTGGTTCGCGCTCGGCGCGGCGGCGGGGTTGTTCACGGCCTGGGTGGAGCGGAAGTTCGTTCTAGCGGAAGGTCCGGATTTCGCCCTGACGCTGCTGCAGCGATTCCTCATCGCGGGCCGGGCCGTCTGGTTCTACCTCGGCAAGCTGGTCTGGCCGGCGAATCTCATGTTCTTCTATCCGCGCTGGCATGTGGACTCGGCCCAGTGGTGGCAGTATCTGTTCCCGCTGGCGGCCCTGGCGGCGCTGGCGGCCCTGACCGGGTTGTGCCTGCTGGCTCCGAAGCGCAGAGGGCCGCTGGCCGGGGCCCTCTTCTTTGCCGGCACGTTGTTTCCAGCGCTGGGGTTCTTCAACGTCTATCCCTTCGTCTATTCCTACGTCGCCGATCACTTTCAGTACACCGCCAGCCTGGGAATCATCGTTCCCGTGGCGTCCGGGTTGGCGTCGGCGATGACAGCCGGCACGCGGCGGTGGGCTGTTGCGGCCGCGTGTGCTGCGCTGGCGGCGCTCGGCGTCCTCACCTGGCAGCAGTGCGGCATGTACCACGACATGGAGACGCTCTTCCAGGAGACAATCGATCGCAATCCCACCTGCTGGGCCGCGCACTACAACCTGGGAGTGCTCATCGCCGGGACCCCGGGCCGGATGGAAGAGGCCATCCAGCACTACCGTGAGGCTGCGCGATTGAAGCCCGACTATGCCATGGCGCATTACAACCTGGCTCATGCCCTTGCGGAGACGCCGGAGCGCGTGCCCGAAGCTATGGCGGAGTACCGGGCGGCCTTGCGCATCGATCCGGCCAACGTAGACGCGCACAACAACCTGGGATTGGCTCTGGCGGGGATCCCGAGCCGGCTGCCCGAGGCCATCGAAGAGTACCGGGCGGCGTTGCGCATCGACCCGGCGTCGGCCGAGGCGCACAACAACCTGGGTGTCGCCCTTGTGAATACGCCGGGCCGGGTTTTGGAGGCCATCCCTCACTTCCAGGCGGCGCTGCGCAGTAAACCCGATTCAGCCCAGATCCACAACAACCTCGGTGGCGCGCTATCCCTCGAGCCAGGCCGATTGCAGGAGGCCATCGAGGAATACGAGACGGCGCTGCGCATCCAACCCGACTATCCGGACGCCCGCTACAACCTGGAAGTGGCGCGGTCGAAGGCCCGGGCGGCTAAGCCGCGGTAGGCCGGTGGCGCCGGCCCAATCGGGCCGTGGTCTGGGCCGCCGTACCGGGTGCGACACAAAAGTGGAGTCCACGATCTTGCCGGCGCTACCAAGTGGCACACCCCGCCGAACAGCCCTCCCCCATCGGCAAGCTGAATCGGGGTACAATGATTCTGCTATTTGTTACAACTGTTTTATTTTCCCGAAAGGGGTTTGGGGAATTTGCCATGGAAAAACCGGCGCAGAACATTCAAGACAGTTTCTTAAACAACGCCCGCAAGGACAAGGTTGTCCTCACGATTTACCTGATGAGCGGCGTGAAGCTCTCCGGCCGGATCAAGAGTTTCGATAAGTACTCACTGGTGCTGGAGACCAACAATCAGGAGCAACTGATCTTCAAGCATGCCGTCTCGACGGTGGTCACGCAGAAGGCTGCGCACTCGTACGCCACCGGCGCGCCGGTGGCGGGCCCAAGCGCCGCGGGCGGAATTCCGCCGGGGGCGCCGGTCCACACGGACGCTTCGGAGGCTTAAGACACGGCACTCCGTAACCCCGTTCGAGAGCGGGCGATTCTGGTCGGGCTGGAGTGGAAGTCGCGCGGCGCCCCTGGCCGCGGCAGAGCCGTTCCGGCGGAAGAATCCCTCGAGGAACTGGCCGAACTGGCTGCCAGTGCCGGAGCCCAGATTGCTGAAAGATTGCTGCAAACACGTCCGGCTCCGGACGCCGCCACCCTCGTCGGCCGGGGCAAAGTGGAGGAGATCGCGGCAGCCGTGAGATCCGGCGGCGCCGAGGTCGTGATCTTCGACCACGACCTCTCTCCCACCCAGCAGCGCAACCTCGAAAAGGCCATAGACGCCAAGGTCATCGACCGGACTCAGCTCATTCTGGATATTTTTGCATCGCGCGCGCGGACGCGCGAAGGCCGCCTCCAGGTGGAGCTGGCGCAGTTGAACTACCTGCTGCCGCGCCTCTCCGGCCATGGCGTCGAGATGTCGCGGTTGGGCGGTGGAATCGGGACCCGCGGGCCGGGTGAAACCCAGCTCGAAACCGACCGCCGCCGCATCGCGCGCCGCATCAAGAAGATTGCCGACGCGCTCGAGGGAGTGCGTGCCGGACGCGCGCTGCACCGCCAGAGACGCAGCGCCGTTCCGCTGGCGACGCTGGCGCTGGCGGGCTACACCAACGCCGGCAAGTCGACGCTCTTCAACCGGCTCACCCAGGCGGGCGTCGCGGTGGATGCGCGCATGTTCGCCACCCTCGATCCCACGGTGCGGCCGCTGGTCCTGCCCTCGCGCCGCCGCGTGCTGGTGAGCGACACGGTGGGGTTCATCCGCAACCTGCCCACCACCCTGGTGAAGGCATTTCGCGCCACCCTGGAGGAGGTAACCGAGGCGGCGCTGGTGCTGCACGTGGTGGACGCCTCGTCGCCCTCAGCCGCCGAGCACACCGCGCACGTGCTCAAGGTGCTGGCGGAAATCGGAGCGGCGGAGATTCCCCAGATCCTGATCCTGAACAAGATGGACCGGCTGCCGGGCGAAGCTCGCGGCCACTCGAATGCGCGCGGTGTGCCCATTTCCGCGCTCACCGGCGCCGGCATCGACCAACTGCTGGCGGCCATCGACGAGGCCCTGCCTCTCGATCCGATTGTACGCGCCACTTTTCGCCTCTCGGCCGGAGACGGAGCTTCCATGGCCCTGCTGCACGAGTTTGGGCAGGTGCTCAGGACGAGCTATTACGGGGAATATTGCGAACTGGAAGCCGAGATTCCGGAATCCTTGCAGCGCCGGCTCGCGGGGCGCCAGGGAGAATCCACAACCATTGTGGAAAACACTGTGGGAAAGAGCGCCGGAAAATCCCTAAAGTGCCGTAACAAAGGCACTTAGAACAACTTGAACCACACCGCAGCAGGCAGCCGCAAATGACTGTCTGGAAAGGGTTTAACCGAGTAAACAACAATCTTGGGTGGATGTTGCGGAGTTGTGACAGAGAGAGGCCACAGAAATCCCGGTTTTCCACAAATTCAATCGGGTAAACCCTGTGGTTTTTGACTGTTGGAACGTGTCTGCTAAACTTGAATCGAGAGGGCGGTGTAGCTCAGTCGGTTAGAGCGACGGTCTCATAATCCGTAGGTCGGGAGTTCGAGTCTCCCCGCCGCCACCAAATGTCTTCAGTTGCCTCAGACCAGTACGGTCTTTGCGTGCCTCGAGCACGCGGCGAAGCAATGCTGCGCCTTGGGCTATGACTCAGCTCACGGACACCATCATCGTCACTCGCTGGCGGCTGAGATCCATCTCACTGCGGTACTGTGAAATCCGGATGGCCAGCCGCCAGCGCGTCGCATTTACTCCGCTCGCAGCGCCGCCGTCGGATCCATGCCAACGATGCGGCCGGTGGCGGTCCAGACCGCCAGGGCAGCCGTCGCGGCCAGGGCCGCGGCAGCAAGGGCACAGGTCCAGGGGCCGGTGGGATCGGCGGGCGTGATGAGGTGTTGCAGGTATCTCCCCAAGGCGGCGGCCCCGGCGACGCCCGCCAGTGCGCCGCACGTGACGGGCAGCATGCTCTGCCGCAATAACATGCCGCGCAATCCGCGCGGCGACGCACCCACGGCGACGCGTACGCCGATTTCGTGGGTCCTCCGGGTAATGGAGTAGGACGCCACGCCGTATGTCCCTACGATGGCCAGCAGCAGCGCAAAGAGCCCCAGGAACAGGACGGCCGAGGTATATAAGCGCGGCCGGGCCAGGTTCTCGCTCAGGCGCTGATCGAGCGTTTTGACGTCATACACCGGGGCCTGCGGATCGGCCGCTTGCACCGCGTCCCGGCACACGGCCAGGTATCGCTCGGCGTCGCCGCGCACCTTGGCGGTGAACGTGGCCCAGGGGCGCGTCTGCTGGTCCATGTCGCGGTATACATCCGGCCCAATGCCATGTCCCGGTCCGGCTTGCCTGACGGTGCGGACAATGCCCACGACGGTGTAGGCCTTTCCACCCCGTGCCGTCATCTTCCGGCCCACCAAATCGCCGCCGCCCATCGCGTGGGCGAAGTCTTCGTTGACGATGGCCAACTGCTCCGAGCTCCGCTGGTCCGCGGCGGTGAATTCACGGCCGGCCACCAGGGCGGACCCGATGCTACGGAAGAAGTCGGGACCAGCTTCCCTGACGCCGACGTCGTCGACATGGCGGTCATCGAGTGTGAACCTGGCGCTCTCTGTCAGACCGTGCATCAGCGGCAGCAAACTGGTGGCGCCGGCCGATTCCACCCCCGGTATCGCGCGCAGACGTTGCAGGGCATCCTTTTGGTACTGCCGCCAAGCAGCCTGCCCTTCGTGGCTGGTGCCGATCAGCGAAACGTTGAGTGTCACCACGTGGCCGGTATGGTATCCCAGGTCGATACCGAGCAGCTTCAGAAAACTGCGGCCCATGGTGACCGAGCCGGCCACCAGCACGACGGCCAGCGCGGCTTGCATGGCAACCAGCACCGAACGCATACGGCCGGCCCCGGTGCCGTGGACGCCGGGCTGGCTGTGCACCACATCGGCTCCCGGCAGCATCCGGCCCATGAGCGAGGCGGGCAAGACTCCAAAAAGCAGTCCGGTGAGAAGCGCCGTTCCCGCGGCGAACACCAGCACCCGTCCATCGAGAATGGTGTACTGCTGGATGGATAGGGTTGCCGGTTGCGCCAGGGAGGCAAGCCGCGCGGCCCAACGCGCCACGCCGAGCCCAACGGCGGTTGCCGTCAGCGTCAGCAGGCAGCACTCGGTGATCAACTGCTGGACCAGACGCGCGCGGCTGGCGCCCAGGGCGGCGCGCACCATCAGTTCCTGGCGCCGCTCGGCGAGGCGCGAGAGCAGCAACTGGGCCACGTTGGCGCAGGCGATCAGCAGCACCAGTACGACGGCGCCCAGCAACACCAACGAAGCCTGCCGCACGGGGCCGGCCAGGCTGTCCCGAAGAGGGATCAGCCTGGCGCGGTAGCGCTCCGGCCCTTTCAGGCTTTCCGGATGCAGGCGGCGCATCTCGGCCGCATACATCCGGCCGGCCTGCGCCAGGGTCAGTTCCTCCCTCACCCGCCCGATGACATTCCCGGGAAATGCGATGAATTTGGGCAGCCGCTTCTTGTGAAAGATGGTGGGCGTCCACACCGCGGTCCGTTCCGGATAGTCGAAGGCCGGTGGGGCCACTCCAATGACCGTGACCGGTGCGCGGTTCAGCCGAATGGTGGACCCCAGAACGCGTGGGTCGCCGCCGAAGCAGTCCTGCCACAGGCCATAGCCGATGACCGCCACGGCGTCCTTGGCTTCCAGATCCTCATCCGCGGCGAATGCGCGCCCCAAGCGCACGTCGGTGCCCAGCATCGCGAAGAAGTTGGCGGAGGTCTCGGCCACATTGACCCGGCGGGAGCCGGCATCCACGCTCAGGTTCATCTCCGTGTAGTTGGCACCGGCGGCATATGCCGCGGCGTCTTCCAGGTAGGGGCTGCCGTTGCGCCAGCCGTAGAAGGCCGCGCGCCCGTTATCCTCGTCGACCTGCACTTCCTGGATCTCCACCAGGCGCGCGGGGTCGCGAAACGGCAAGCCGCGGAACAGCACGGCGTTCAGCACGCTGAAGACGCCGGTGGTGGCGCCGATCGCCAGGGCCAGCGCGCTCAGCGCCAGGGTGGTCACCAGGGTGCGGCGGCGATACACGCGCGCGGCGTAGCGTACGTCCTGGCGGAGCTCGCGCGCCATCTCGGCGGGGACGCTGACGGCCCAATCGGCCAGAGTGCGCAGCCAGAAGAGCGCCCGCTGGCCGGCACCGTGGGTCTCGCGGTACTCATCCGAAAACTGGCGCTCCAGCGGCGCCGCAAACTCTTCCCGGAACCGCGCCGGGTAGAGTTTCAGCAGGAGACGGTAGAAGCGGTTAGGGTCGGCCACGGCTCGCCTCACGTCAGTTCGGGAATTCCCAGGCTGTTTTCCGCGAGGCGGACGAGCTGTTGCAGACGCACAGCTTCGGCCTGCGCCACGCGGCGGCCCAGCGCGGTGATGCGGTAATAGCGGCGGCGCTCGTCGTCCAGGTGGAAGTCGGGCCGCTCTTCGGACTCTTCGACCAGCCCTTGATCCAGCATACGGCTGATGGAACCATACAACGCGCCGGAACCGAGGTTCAGCTTACCGTTGGTGCGGCGCAGGATTTCCCGCTTCAGGGCGTAGCCGTGGCGCTCGCCGTCGCTGAGAGCCAGCAGCATGTGGAAGACGGGAAGCGGCAACGGAAGGAGGGCCTGTCCGGAAGTCTCCTCTGCGTTTGTCATACTAGATCATATTACGATGTAGTATGGCAGGATGTCAAACCGACGCACCGGCCCTTGATCCTACTCCCCCAGCACCGTCACCACGACTTGCCGGTCGCGCGGGCGGTCGTCGAAATCGCACAGGACGATCTGTTGCCAAGTTCCGATCAAAACCCGGCCCTGAGCGACGGGAAAACTCTTGGCGGTACCCATCAACGCGCTCCGCAGGTGTGCGTAGCCGTTTTCGTCGCCCCATCGCGCGTTGTGGGCGTAATCGGTGTTGGAGGGCGCAATCTTCTCCAGGGCGCGCTTCAAGTCGGCTACGCACCCCGGCTCGAATTCCAGGGTGGTGATGCCGAGCGTAGAGCCGATCCCGGAGATGTTGACGACTCCGCTGTGAATTCCACTTTCGGAGACCGCGCCGGAAACCTGCGGCGTGATGTCCAGCACGTCGCACCGGCCCCGCGTCGAGATACGAAAGTCCGTCTGATAGGTTGCCATGTTGGTCGAGATCCATGATACCAGCGGGAAGCCACCCTAATGCTTCTGCCGCCAGCCGCCGATTAGTCGAATATGACAGAGGCGGACGACCTTGTCGGGCAGGAACTGATGCTCAACCGGTTCAACCGGCTGATAGCAGAGCTCATGCGCGGGACCATCCTCCGCAACTTCTTCCAGCCATGGGAAATCGATCTTCTGCTCGATCTTGACAATTGCCCTCTGGACCGGCGCCGGCGCCTGGAGATCATGCGCCAGTATCAGAAGGCCGTGGAGCGCCAGATGGAGACTGGTCCCGGCCCACCCATGAAACTCTCCGTTTTCCTGGCGATGCGCGCCGCAGCCAAAGAGCGCCGCCTCAATGGCTAATCCAACACCACCCGCCGCCCTTCAATCCGGTAGTTCCCGCCGAGCACAATGCGGATCGCTTCCGAGTAAATGCGGTGTTCCTCCCCGAGTATCCGCGCCGAGAGCGTCTCCACCGTGTCGCCGTCCATTACCGGAACGGGGGTTTGAATGACGATGGGGCCGGCATCCAGGTACTCGTCCACAAAATGAACCGTGCACCCCGTGATCTTGACGCCATGCTCCAGCGCCTGGCGCTGCGCGTCCAGGCCGGGAAAGGCCGGCAGCAGCGAAGGATGGATGTTGAGTATCCGGTTGGGATATTCCCGGATAAAGGTGGCGCTCAGGAGGCGCATGAAACCAGCCAGGCACACCAGTTCCACCCCGTGCCGGCGGAGTTCTTCCAGAAGCATGCGGTCGTAGACTTCGCGGTCGAGGCCCAACGAGCGAATGCAAACCGCGTTCAAGCCGCGCTGGCGGGCCGTCTCCAAGCCGCGCGCCTCGGGGCGGTTGCCAATCACCACGGCAATCGACGCGTCAATCGCGCCGGCGGCGATGCGATTCGCGATGGCCTCGAAATTCGAGCCGCGGCCGGAGATCAGGATGCCGAGACGTTTCATCGGTACTCCACGCGGGGGTAGCCTCGTTTTTGCGCCACTACTTCGCCGGCGCGGAACGGGGATTCCCCCAGCTTCGCCAGCACTGTTTCGGCGCCTGCGGCGCGGCGCGCGGGAACGGCCAGAATCATGCCCACGCCCAGGTTGAACGTGCGGCGGTAGTCCTCAAGGGGAATGTTGCCGATGCGGCGCAGCACCTCGAACAGCGGCGGAATGCGCCAGCGGGCCGTGTCGATGGCCGCCGCCAGGCCCTTCGGCAACATGCGCGGGGTGTTGTCGGTGATCCCCCCGCCGGTGATGTGGGCCGCGCCGCGCAGCAGGCCTGCGGCCATCAAAGCACGGATCGGCTTCAGGTAGCTGCGGTGCACGGCCAGCAGCGCATCGCCGACCGTGGCGCCAACTTCGGGGAGCAGCGTCTTGGGACCATAACCCGCCGTGTCGAACAGCAGCTTGCGCGCCAGCGAATAACCGTTGGTGTGCAGCCCCGTCGAAGGCAGCGCCAGCAGGATATCGCCCGCGCGGATGCGGGCGCCGGTGAGGAGTCCGGAGCGTTCGGCGGCGCCCACGATGAAGCCGGCCAGATCGTACTCGGATTCGGCGTACAGGCCGGGCATCTCCGCGGTCTCGCCGCCGATGAGCGCGCAGCCATTTTGCCGGCACCCGCGCGCGATTCCCGAGACCACCGCCGCGGCCACTCGAGCGTCCAGCTTGCCCACGGCGAAGTAATCCAGGAAGTACAGCGGCGCCGCGCCTTGCACGGCAATGTCGTTAACGCAGTGGTTCACCAGGTCCTCACCCACCGTGTCGTGCCGGCCGGTGAGAATCGCGATCTTCAGTTTGGTGCCCACGCCATCCGCCGAGCTGACCAGGATGGGTTTGCGAAAACCGGCGAGCTGGTAGCACGCACCGAACGTGCCGATGTCGGTGAGCACGCCTCGAGTGAACGTCTGCCGGGCTAGTTTCCGGATGGAAGAAACGGCGCGGCCGGCTTCGTCGATATTCACGCCGGCATCGCGGTAGCGGACCTGCTTATCGTTGGGCAAGTCCCAGTATAATAGGCCAAACGCCTCGCGCGGACGCTGGTGCCCAGCCAACTTGGTACAGGTTGGCAGACGACACAAGGCGATCGTCTGCCCCACCGAGGTGCGGCTCTACACCACGATCCTCGGTTTGACGACGGCCACGCCGATTGCCTTCATGTAATCCGTGAGCCGGGCGAACATAGCGTCGTCGGTGTAAGTTCCCACGATCGCTCCTCCGGAGCCCGCGAAGTTGGAGCTGGCGCCGGCTTGGCGGGCGGCGTGAACCATCTCCAGGTTGCCCCGGTCGATCTGGTAGATGCGCGCGCGCAAATCGAAGTTGGCGTCGATCAGTTCGCCCAACCGCTGATAGTCGCGGCGCAGCAGGCAGTCCCGGCCTTCAGCGGCGTATCCCGCCCAGGTCTTCATGGCTTCCACTACTACGGGGTCTCCGCGCCGCCAGCGCTCCCCCAGGTTGCCGTGAAACACCTCGGTTCCTTCGCTGAGCGAGGTGCGATACGCGACATAAACGTTCGGCAGCAGAGCCGGGTCCAGGCGCTCATATTCACCGTAACCGCGCGACTCCATCAGACTCCGGGAGAAATCCATGTAAACCAGCCCTTGGTAGCCCTGAACTACGCGATCCTGAAGCCCGGCAGGGACGTTGAGCTCGCGCGTCTCCGTCTGCAGAACCAGGTTAGCCTGAATGGGCAGCGGTATGTCGAGGTCATAGTATTGACAAAGAGCGCGCAAGGCGGCGGTGATGATAGCGCTCGATCCTCCCAGTCCGAGACGCTGGGGAACACTGGATTCGTACTCCAAAGTGAAGTTTCGGTCTTCCAGCTCCATCCCGTTCTCGCGGCAGTAATCGATGAGCCTGACAATCAGTGCCTGGATGATTCGAATGCCGCCGTAATAGCCACGCCAGCGGGTAGTCCGGTAAAGGTCATCCAAATTCTCGAAGACCGGCAGATCGGCCTTGGAAAGTTTGATTTCCAGGCGGCCGCTAGGATACAGCAGGACGCGCGCACGGAAGTTGGACATGGCAAAAGCAATCGTCTTGCCGAAGTAACCGTCGCTCGGATTTCCCAAAAGTCCGGCGCGTGCATACCCATAGGTTTCAATCATCGTTTGGCTCGCTCCGCGGAATCGATGAGGATGGTCACTGGCCCGTCGTTCACAATGTGAACCTGCATCATCGCTTGAAAAACGCCGGTTTCCACGG
>Ga0265316_10007142_pt1 | contig 10559 bp, 9 predicted proteins | sample 4522metaG_FD_202092 | JGI IMG/M metagenome (GOLD analysis project Ga0265316, IMG submission 202092) | Rhizosphere microbial communities from Carex aquatilis grown in University of Washington, Seatle, WA, United States - 4-5-22 metaG | ecosystem: Host-associated > Plants > Roots > Rhizosphere >...
GGAGAACGCGCCGATGGGGTATTTTTCGCCTGAGGGATACTACCGTTCGAATTGGAGCGCATGGCTCGACCTGGCGATTGTGGCGCGGGCGCTGGGACTTCCCACCCATGCGCGATGAAGCCGCGGAGGGATGGGGCACAGCATTGGCTGAGTTGGTCACGGCTTCCGGCGGCGATTAAACTGGAAGAGTGAAGATCGCGCTAGCCCAGATCGATCCCACGATCGGGGATTTTACCGGAAACCTCAACAAGATCATCGCTGCGAGCCGCCGCGCCGCGGACCTGGGCGCGCGGATTGCCGTTTTCTCCGAGCTGTCGATCTGCGGTTATCCTCCGGCCGATTTCCTGGAAAAGCCGAGTTTTCTGGCGCGTTGCCGCACTGCCGTGGATGAGCTGGCGGCGGCGACGCGGGACCTGCCCGTGGCGGTGCTGGCAGGCGCTGCATTACCCGCGCCGAGCGGCAGCGGCAAGCCCGCGGTGAATGCCGCGGTGCTGCTGGACAAGGGGCAGGTGCTGCTGGAGCAGCACAAGCGGCTGTTGCCGTTCTACGACGTTTTCGACGACCAGCGTTATTTTCAGCCGGGGCGCTCGCAGAGAGTGATTGAGCTCGACGGGCTGCGCATCGCCGTCAGCATCTGCGAGGACGCCTGGAACGACAAGAATTTCTGGCCGCGGCGGCTCTATTCCATCGATCCGATGGAGGAGCTGATGGCGCAACGGCCGGACATTCACCTGAATCTGTCCGCCTCGCCGTTCTGGCACGGCAAGCGGGCGATCCGGCGCGAGATGCTGGCGGCGATTGCGCAAAGGGACGGCATTCCGGTGGTGATGTCGAACCAGATGGCGGGGATGGACAGCCTGATCTTCGATGGCTCCTCGCTGGCGCTGAATGGCCGCGGAGAGCTAGTGGCGCAGGCGGCGTCGTTTGCCGAGGACCTGGTAGTGGTAGATCCGTTTACGGCTCCGCCGATTGCAGAACCCGCCGAAGACGACACAGAAGCCGCGTGGCAGGCGCTGGTGCTGGGCACGCGCGATTACGTGCGCAAATGCGGCTTCAGCAAGGTGCTGGTGGCGCTGAGCGGGGGGATTGATTCGGCGCTGGTGGCGGCGATTGCCACCGAGGCGCTGGGCGCGGAGAATGTGCTTGGCGTGGGCATGCCGAGTCCCTATTCGTCGCAAGGCTCGGTGGATGACAGCGTGCGCCTGGCCGCGAACCTCGGAATTCGATTTGAGCAGATTGGGATCAGCGGCCTGTTTGAGGAATACACGCGGACGCTGGCGCCGATGTTTGCGGGCAGGGCGCCGGACATTACCGAGGAGAATATCCAGTCGCGCATCCGCGGGAACCTGCTGATGGCGCTGAGCAACAAGCTGGGCGCGCTGGTGCTGACCACGGGCAACAAGAGCGAGATGGCGGTGGGCTACTGCACGCTGTATGGCGATATGGTGGGCGCGCTGGCGGTGATCGGAGACCTGGTGAAGACGCGCGTCTACGCAATCAGCCGGTGGCTGAACCGGGAGCGGGAGACGATACCGCTGGCGATCCTGGAGAAGGCGCCGTCGGCGGAGCTTCGGCCGGGGCAGAAGGATACGGATTCGCTGCCTCCTTACGAAGTTCTGGACCCGATCCTGGAGGCGTATGTGGAGCGCTATGAGACGCCGGAGGAGATTGCGCGCAAGCACGGTTTTCCGGTGGCGCTCGTCCAACAGGTAGTTCGCCTGGTGGAGCGGTCAGAGTACAAGCGGCAGCAGGCCGCGCCGGTGCTGAAGGTGACGTCGAAGGCTTTTGGCATGGGGCGGCGGTTTCCCATCGCCGTCAAGGTGCAGGAGTAGGGGAATAGGGGATAGGGACCAGGGAATAGGGATTAGGGATTAGGGATTAGGGAACTCGGAGACAGAGACCTAGGGGGCTTAGGTAATAATGGAAAGGACACGCCAAGGAGAAACTGTATTGATTCGTAACATTGGCCGAATTGCCAGCGTTGGCCTGCTGGCCGCAACCACCGTAGCGGTGCAGGCAGGCGCGCAGCAGCAAGTTCCCCGGGCGCCGCAGGAACCCATTACCATCAACACGCAGGCGCCGGCAGCTCCGGCCCCAACCGCGGCACCGACTTTTCCCAAGATCGATCCGAGGAACTTCACCGCGACTTCGCCGACCAAGGAAGAGGTGAACGCATTTCTCCAGTCAAGCTGGGGATATGACGAGAACCGGATTTGGGAAGTGGCCGCCATCCTCAAATCGCCAGTGGCCGGCCTGAGCAAAGTGGTGATCTATATCGGAGACAAGACCGGCAAGGAGAAGCCCTCAGGCTTTCTGTTCTGGGCGCTTCCCGACGGCAAGCACATCATCACCGGGGAAGACGTTTATCCTTTCGGCCCCAATCCTTATGCCGATAATCGCGCTGTTCTTCAGCAGCGGGCAGATGGTCCGTACAAGGGCTCGGCTGAGAAGACCCTGGAGCTGGTTGAGTTTGCCGACTTCGAGTGCCCGCACTGCAAAGAAGCCCAGGCCAACATGGACAAGCTGGCGGTGGACTTTCCCAAGGCGCGCATTGTGTTCCAGAACTATCCGCTGGAGCGGATCCATCCCCAGGCCAAGCGGGCCGCGGAATACGGCGCCTGCGTTGCCAAGATGAGCGGCAGCACCGCGTTCTTCCAGTTTGCCGACGCGGTGTTTGAGGGCCAGGAGGGCCTGGCCACGGCCGATGGCGCCACGCTGACGCTGAACAGCGCCGTGACCAAGGTGGGGCTTGATCCCGCGAAGGTTTCCGCTTGCGCCGGCGAGGCTGCGACTGCGACCGATGTGGAGAAATCAGTCAAGTTGGCCGAGGACCTGAACATCAACCAGACGCCGACGCTGATGGTGAACGGCCGCCAGGTGCCGATTGGCGGCATTGCCTATGACATGCTGAAGAAGATTGTGGAGTACCAGGAAAAGCTGGACGGCATTTCGCAGTAGGGCGGTACAAGCGATCAGCCCTTTCGTCATCGGAGTTGGTTCACGCAATCCGATGCCGGAAGGGCTTTCTGCTGCGCGCAGATCCCATCAGCGCGTGGAGTTTGACCGTTCGACCGGCATCATGGGCCCCTGGAACAGTCCGAACGGCCTGCGCACCACGTGCGGCGTGAGAATAATGAGCAGCGTGGAGCTGTTCTGGTCAGTGGTTTTTTCGGTGATGTCGTTGAGGCCGGGAATCTCGCTGAGGCCGGGTATGCCGCTGATGGCGCGAGTCTCGCTTTTGTCCAGTTCGCCGGCGATAACTATGGCCTGGTCATCGGGCATGATGACATCGCAGGCATAGGAGCGATTGGCCAGCACCGGCACTCCGTTCACGGACGAACCGGCCAGCGCAGAGATCTTGATGTCAAGGTTCAGCGCCACCCGGCCGGAGCGCAGGATGCGCGGACGCGCCTTCAGAACCAGGCCCAGGTCCTGGTATTGAATCTGCGGGACAGTCGGTATCTGGCCCGAAATCGACGACAGGAGGGAATTCAGGCTGCCGGAAGTTCCCGGCAGGTTGAGTCCGGGGATATTCAAGCTCTTTCCCGTGCTGGACAAGGACGAAGTTGTGATGGGATAGCGTGTGCCGCTCTTCATGGTGCCGTCTTCGTTGTCGGCCAGACGCAGTTGGAAGTCTTCCAGCTCGCGCGATTCCGATGAGTTCAGGTTCAAGTCGAATGTGGCTGGGGCCGGTGAAATGCCGGAGAGCGTCAGTCCGCCGCCGAAGAGGATGATGCCGCTGTTGAAGATCGAGCCGGATATCTGCCCCGAAGCCAACAGAATGCCCAGGATGGTGAGCGTGTCGCCCGGGGCGGCCAGGCCGGATGCGATGATCTGTTGCACCAGGGCGGCGTTCTGACTGAGGATCGCCTGCTCCTCAGAGTAGACGTTGAAGGCCGAGAATGACTGCGGAAGCTGAGTGCCGGTGTTCAGCGTGTGGTTGTGGGCGAGCGAGATGATGCGAACGTCGATGAGCACCTGCGGGCGGCCTTCAGAGAGCTGGCGATAGGTGGCATTGAACGCCTTCAGATCCCGTTCCGGCGCCTCCAGGGTCATGGTTCCCGCGCTGGCGTTGACCGCGGTGTGGCGCACGTCGAAGATGGTGCGCGCGATGTTGCCCATGTCGGTCATCTCGGTCTGGCTCATCCCCGAGAGATAGAAGGTTTCCACGGCGTTGTGCATGTACTCCTGGCGCATTTCGCGGGTGTCGCGAGCCACCACCACGCGGTGCGGATCGAAGGGCGCGGCGAAGGTGCCGGTGACCATGCCCAGAACCTTCGTGGCCTGGGCAAAATCCACGTCGTCCACGTCGAGGCGAACAATGTTGTTGCGCACGCCGCCGTCCACTGTGGGATCGATGCCGTACGCCTTGTAGATTTTTTCGATCAGCTGTATCGCCGGTGCGCGGATATGGAAGCTTTGCACGCCCGCCGTCGGTTCCAGCTCAATGGAGGACGCCAGTTCGGGCATGTTGATGTTGCCGCTGAGCTCCGCCGCGTTCACGGCTGGCTCGGCCAGCTCCCGCAGGTGCCGGGCTACGCTGGCGTCGCCGGGATCAATGGTGAGCGCGCGCTGGAGGGCTGCTTGCGCGCCGGCGGTATCGCCATGGGTGCGGTCGCGCGCGGCTTTTTGAATGAGAGCGGTGACGGCGTGGCTGCGCGCCACCTCAAGAGCCATCGCATAATCGGGATTGGCGGGGTCCAACCCTGCGGCCTCCTCGTAGTCCTTGACGGCCTCCTCGAAGAGCTCGTTTTTGTAGAGCGTGGCCGCGGCCATGTAGAGCCTGGCGGCGCGCCGGCGATCGGATTCCCTGGACAGCTTCAGCGGACTTGGCCGGCCGGGAGTGGAGTCCGGAGCAGGAGGCGTGGCTGCTTGGGCGATTGGCGGATTCTGCGCCGCTGGGGCTAGCGACTGGGCAGGCGCCTGCAGTGCTGCATAGAGCAGGCAGGCCGCCGCCAGACGCGATGCATTGCTGGATGGGGTCACAGCGCACCCTCCCGGTTAGCCGCATCGGCGGCAAGCAGCTCGGCCAGCGAGGCGGCGCAAGCCTCCGGTTTATGCTCAAGCAATTCGTCAAAGCTGGAGCGGCCCGTAGCCACGGCAATCACGGGAAGGGAATTGGCATGCGCGGCTTCAATGTCACGGGGTGTGTCGCCCACCACGCATACGCGAGCCTGGGCGCCGGCCAGTTCGCGAGCTTTGCCTGCGGCGTGAGCAATCAGCTCGGTGCGGTCAGGGAAGCGGTCGCTGAATCCGCCAAAACGGAACCATTCGCGCAGGCCGGCCTGCTCAATCTTCATCCAGCCGATGAGCTCAAGGTTGCCGGTGGCGACGCCGAGCAGCGCGCCGCGGCCGGCCAGGTGGCGCAGCGCGTCCTCCACCCCCGGCATCAGCATCAGGTCCATGGCGTGGCGCTGCTCGGCCACCGTGGCGCACATGGCATCGAGGATTGTCCCGGTCTGCGCCTCCACGATCTCAGCGGGCACGCCGGCCTGCCGGCAGGCTTCGCGCAGAATGGCGGTATCAGTGTTGCCCTGCAGGGCGATGCCCGCCAGCGTGACCTCGAACCCGGTGACCCGCTGCACGCTGGAGGCGAAAGAATTCACGTGGATGCGATCGCGGCTGCGCAGCAGCGTCCCGTCAATATCGAACAGATACGCATCCTGCGCATCCCAGACAAAGCCGGGCGCGAGGGCTACATGAAATCGCCGGATTGGCTCGTGGATACTGCTCTCCATGTCCTCAAGTGCGCTTCAGCCCTGGCGAAGGCCCTGGCGAATCGCGCTGTATACAGGACGTTCACTGCGGGGCGGACGCTTGAGGCCGGCGCGCACCTCGGCGAGGCTCAGGCCCAGTTCCGACATGGCCCGGCTGAGCGTGTTGCGGTGCATACCCAATTCATCCGCTGCCTTGCACTGGTTGCCTCGATTCGCAATCAGAACTTCGCGTAAATATTGTTTTTTGAACTCGCGAACGGCTTCGTCAAAGCGAACGCCGCTGGAATGCATTTGCGTGACCAGGCTGTCCAGTTCTCGTTTCAACGCCCCACCTCGTGATCTTCTTAGATTGCCACAAACTACCCGCTGCGTCTGGCCCAAAATTCTGTTCTCAATCTTGCCCTGGTTGCCCCGGATGCATCCAGCTCGGCGATTCGGCTTCCCAGTCCCGCAGACCCGCACGGATGCTATCGCCCAACTCCGTCGGAGTAATATTGGCGCTCACATGGCACGCTCCGAAAAACATGCGTGGAAGGCGAGCCTCCGCAATCCAGTGGACCTGGGGAAAGAATGCCACTATGACCAGGATGCCGAGTACGACGAACAACACTCCCTGAAAGAAACCAAACACCGCCCCGGCGAGTCCATCCAGCCATCCCAATCCCAGCAGGCGCAACGTCTTGGCCAGCAGGTTGCCGATGATCCCGATCAGGGCCATCACCAAAAGCGCAATGAGTAGAAATCCAATTGTATTCGCAACCGCCGGGATTTTTACAAGAGGGAAAATAATCGCGGCCGCCTTCTTGTAATTCCATGCCGCAAGCACCAGCCCCAGAATAAGCCCGCCCAGCGAACAGACGGATCGGAAAAACCCCTGCATCAATCCGCCCAGAACCGCGCAGATGAGGATGATGACGATCACCCAATCGACCAGTGTCATGGTTTGAGTCTCCCCTTGCTTCTCGAAATCAGAGGGTTAGATGCTTTCCGGTAAGGAGACGGAAAGCTTCCATGTACTTGGCCTGAGTATGCTCTACCACCTTCGCAGGAAGCGAAGGCGCGGGAGCCTGTTTGTTCCAGTGGATGGACTCCAGGTAATCGCGCACGAACTGCTTGTCAAACGAGGGCTGCGGGCCGCCTGGCTCCCACAGCTTTCGATCCCAGAAGCGCGACGAGTCCGGAGTCAGCACTTCGTCGGCCAGGACAATCTGTTCACCCACGCGGCCAAACTCGAACTTGGTGTCGGCCAGGATGAGGCCACGCGCCTCTGCGTGCTCGGCGGCTCTGGCATAAATCGCCATAGTCAGCCGCCGCAGCTCGGCCGCGTCCGCCGCACCCACAATCGTCTCCATCTGCTCCAACGGGATATTCTCGTCGTGCGCCCCGTCCTGGCTCTTGGTTGCGGGCGTAAAGATGGGCTGAGGCAGCCGCGATCCGTCCTGAAGCCCGGCCGGCAGCGCGATGCCGCACACGGTTCCCTGCGCCTGGTACTCCTTCCAGCCTGAGCCGGCCAGGTATCCACGCGCCACGCACTCCACCGGGAACATGGCAGCGCGCTTCACCAGCATGGACCGTCCCACGAGCTGGCTGCGATAGGGCTGCAACGACGCTGGAAATTGGGACACGTCGGCGGTGATCAGGTGGTTGGGAACAAGGTCCTGGAAAAGATCGAACCAGAACAGCGAAATCTGGGTCAGGATCTTGCCCTTTCCAGGGATACCGCTGCCCAGGACGTGGTCAAAGGCGGAAATCCGGTCGCTGGCAACCAGAAGTAGCGCGCCATTGACATCATACAAATCGCGCACCTTGCCGCGGCCCAGCAGAGGTGTCGATCCCAGATCGGTTTTAAGGAGTGCGGTCACAGGAAGGCCTTCCAAATATGGAAACTGAATCTCGATTCTCGTGCTGTAGCCCTGCTTTGTCAACGTGCGCCACAGCGGTTTTTGAGGCGTTTTGTTTTCCACATTTGGACAAACCAAGTAGTGTGACGACCGTCACGGACCGGAATCTCCGGTTACGCGAAACTTCAATTGTCAACATGGTTCGAGAGACCAGTAAGCAAGGCCTCTCTAGAGCCGGGCGACACGAGGCAGCCGTGGAAAGGGGAAGCCGCAGCTCACCTCGTTTTGTACAGGGATCGCCAGTAGCCGCGCACTACCGACCTCCAGTGCCGGCTACTGGTCCCCCGTTCGTTATCTTGTGACACGCAAGCGCCTCCGAGGCGACGAGTTCCTTCGGAGGCGATTTTTCTGCGTGCTACACACCCTGATCACAACTTCAGGCTTCAAACAACGCGGCGCACGCCCGGCAGCCGTACCAGCGGATCAGCGGCCAGCCACGTCGCAGCGCAGGCAAGCGCCCCCGTGACGCAGAACTTGACCAGCGCGGGCGCCACCCATCCATGCAGAAGCAGCGACACGCCGACCAGCACGGGAGGATGGATGATGTACACCGCGTACGCGCGCCGGTTTACCCAGGACCAGAACGCGGAAGGCTGGTTCATCCATTTGCGTGCCAGCAGCAGCCAGCCCACGATGAATCCCCAGGCCACCAGCGGCTCCCACATGGCGTAAAGCACCGCGGTCCAGGAGAAGCCGGTGACAAAATTCCCTTTTCCGCCGTAGATGATGTTGGACGCGATCGCTCCGGCGGGCATGAGCGGCCACGCCAGGATGGCAATCCAGAAGATGCCATGTCCGTTCTTCCATTCAAGCTGCTGCAGCCAGTCATAGCGCCAGGCGGCGATGCCCGCGGCAAACAGCACGATGTAGGGAGCGAAATACGCCAAAAGAAAGTTGGCGTGGACCACTCCGACGGGAGATACCTGGCGAATGAGCAGCGCGGCCACCCCGGATGCCAGGGCGGCAAATAAGAGCGTGAGAGTTGAAGGAAAAGGCCGGGGAGTGCGCTGCGCGCCTTTGAGCGGCGCACCGGCTACAGCTCGCCATGCGCAGTACGCCAGGCTGAAGATCAGCAGGGCCTCAACGAACCACAACGGCCCGGGAATGATAATTGCGTGTCGCAGCAGGTAAGGAAACACCTCCCAGAACCGGCCTGTATCGCCCCAGTGCGCCAGCGCCGCGGTGAACGGTCCCAGCACCAGGATGAATGCGAGCAAAGGCAGCCCCAGACGGGTAAATCGGTCGGCGATGAACTGCCCGTATCCCTTCCGCTCCAGCGATGCAGGAATGAAGTAAGCCGCCAGCAGAAAGAAAAAGCCCATGAAATAGGCCTGGTTGGTGGTGCAGAACTGGATGAGAATCTGGCTGGACAAGGCCGCCGAGGGCCTCAGCTCATACCAGAACCATCCGCCAATGGCGCCGTAGGTTAAGGCGGTGTGGTGCAGGATGACAAAGGCGGTCATGATGCTGCGCAGGCGATCGACGTATAAATCGCGCGGGCGCGCGGCGGCCTGAATGGATTGCGCAGCTAAGGCAGAAGAAGCCGCAAGGGTACCCACGTTCACCCCCTTTGCAGGTTCATACGCGGGATACCGGCTGCCGGTTCAGGCATGGCGACCGCTTATGTCCGCGTTCCTGATATTTGGCTCAGTATTTCACAATTGCCGTGAACGATTCCGGCTTGAGGCTTGCGCCGCCCACCAGCGCGCCGTCAATCTCTTCCTGGGTCAGCAGGGCCGTGGCGTTGTCCGGCTTCACGCTGCCGCCGTAGAGGATGCGCATCTTTGCCGCGACATCCGCGCCCAGCAGCCCGCTTACTTGCGCGCGAATGATGCGATGCGCATCGGCGGCCATCTCCGGCGTGGCCGTTTTGCCGGTTCCGATGGCCCACACCGGCTCGTAGGCAATCACGATTGAAGACACCACCTGGGCAGCAAGCCCGGAGATACCCGCGAGCGCGCCCGTCACCTGCGTCTTCAGCACCTGTTCGGTAAGGCCTGCCTCACGCTCGGCCAGCACTTCACCCACGCACACCACCGGCACAAGTCCGTGCTTGATTGCGGCATGCAGCTTTTTGTTGACAATCTCATCGGTCTCGCCGAAGTATTGCCGGCGCTCCGAGTGGCCGATGAGCGTGTGCGTTCCGCCCACTGCTGTCAGTTGCCGCGCCGACGTCTCGCCGGTATAAGCGCCCTCCTCGGCATAGTGGATGTTCTGCGCGCCCACGGCCACACTCGACCCGCTTACCGCCTCCACCAACGCCGGCAACAAGGCCGGGGAAGGGAACAGGGCGATTTCGTCCCGCGTGTGGTCCTTTACCAGCGGCAAAAACGTTTCCACAAAGGCCCGCGCTTCGGCGGGCGTCTTGTACATCTTCCAATTGGCAGCAATGAGAGCTTTACGAGTCATATTCTGTGGTTCCTCAACTCGATTCTAGTGGACGAGTTTCCGCGCACCGGGTGATGGCGGGCACAACGCCGGGTGAAAATAGCTCCGATTCGCTTGGATTGGGCTTCAATGTCGAGGATTGGGCTCGCGCGCTTCGGTCAAATCGTCGGGGACTTCACCGTTCATGAATGCGGCGCGATGGTCGGGATCGCCCAGATCCATCTTGAAGTGGTGCCACGTTCCATCCTGCAGGACGCCCATGTTCCACGGCCCGGACACGGAATCTGAGAATTGCCACACGATGTGATAGCCCTCTTCGTTGGTGAAACCTTCCATGTCTGCCTGGAGAATCGCGTCGCCGCGCTCCCACAGATGCGCGCGCAAGGCGTGCAGCGCGTTGCCGCCATCCACCGTTTCCACGCCTTGCAGGTGCTGGAGGGCAAATATCGTCTTCACGTCGGCCAGGAACTCGTGCAACCATGCGACCCCGCTCTCCGGCTTCGAGTCTTGAGTGTCCTCCAGGAAGTCCGCAATTTCGTCCTGACCGATGGAA
>Ga0265316_10007144_pt1 | contig 10558 bp, 6 predicted proteins | sample 4522metaG_FD_202092 | JGI IMG/M metagenome (GOLD analysis project Ga0265316, IMG submission 202092) | Rhizosphere microbial communities from Carex aquatilis grown in University of Washington, Seatle, WA, United States - 4-5-22 metaG | ecosystem: Host-associated > Plants > Roots > Rhizosphere >...
CGGCATAGACGGTATTGAAAATGAATTCAAAATCCCGATGTACGGCAATCGCAAGATGCTGCGGACGGAAGACCGGAATGCCGTGAAAAGCCAGTATTATTTCCTGGAAAAAGCCGGCATCCGCTTCCCCAAACAGTTTGAAAAACCGGAGCAAATCGACCGGCTGGTACTGGTGAAAGTGCAGCGGGCGGACAAACCGCTGGAAAGGGCATTTTTCTATGCCAATTCCGCCGAACAGTATTATCAGCAGGCAGAATTTTATACCGGCAAAGGCTTGATTAATGCCGATTCATTAAAGAAAGCCAGAATCGAAGAGTACGCCTTCGGCTCCAGGGTCAATGCCAACTGGCAGGCCTACGGTTTGGCGGATATATTCGGCGATTTGGACCTGGTTGGTTTCAGTGATAGAAGACAGGTAAATTTGCAGGGATTTTTACAATTACCGGCCCAGCAGCAGCTGCAGCTGAATATACCGGTGACCAATGAAGAAGTGGGACATTACGGGATTACAATGCGGGAATCGCTGCACCCTATGTTCTGGGATGCGGCGCATAAATTTATCGAAACCGTGAAACGCGAGGAACCGCCCGGTATGATTGGTCCCTTCGGACTGCAGGGCGCGGTTGTCTATGCACACGATGACCCCCGGAAATTGGAGTTTGTCATCTTTGATGTCTCTCCCAGGATTCCCGGCGACCCGGCCATTGGGCCTACTTCTCCGGAAATGAGGAACCTGTCGTTAAAATTCCAAAAGTTATTAAAATCAAAATATGAAGGGCGCCAGATTAACGACCCGCTGGACCTGGTCGTAATCGATATTCTGGAAGCCCTCAGGCTGGGTAGACTCAGCGAGGTGGTGACGTAATGGATAAAAAAGTTAAGGCAGTATTAGATTCTTACGACCCGAAAAAGATAACCATCGGCACGATTTGTTCGCACTCCGCGCTTCAGATTTTCTACGGCGCCAAACAGGAGGGATTTAAGACTGTCGGCGTCGGCAAGCCGGATAGAAAAGCCACCTACGATGCCTATGCAGCCGCCACCCCCGATGTTTACATCGAAGTGAATGACTGGAGTGAAATCCTGACGGAACGGGTGCAGCAGGAATTAATCGCTCATAATACCATCATGATTCCCCACGGCTCTTTTGTGGAATATGTCGGCCTTTCAAACATGATCGGCGGATTCTACGTGCCGGTTCTGGGCAACAGAAGCACGCTGGAATGGGAAGCCGACCGCGCCAGTCAGCGTAAATGGCTGCTGGCCGCCGGATTGAGATTACCGAAAGAATATACCTCGCCGGACGAAATCGACCGGAAAATATTTGTGAAATTCCGCGGCGCCAAAGGCGGCAAGGGCTTTTTCACCGCTTCCTCGAAGAAAGAGTTCTATCAGCGGATGAAAGAGCGGGTCCAGGTCGGGCTGGTAAAAGAAGAGGATGCGTCGCACTATACTATTCAGGAATTTCTGCCCGGAGTGCGCTATTATCCGCATTATTTCTTTTCGCCGCTGCAAAACCAAGTCGGCTATAAAGTGAATAACGGCACACTGATACACATGGGATTTGATAAGCGGATTGAGCCTATCGATGAAGCTTACCGGGCTTTGCCGGATGTACCGCTGGAGTTCATGGACTATACGATCACCGGTAACCAGCGGGTCACCCTCCGGGAGAGCCTGCTGCCGGATATTTTCAAAATGGGTAAAGGCGCCGTTGAGGCAGCACAGGAACTCATTCCGCCGGGCATCATCGGGCCGTTTGCGCTGGAGACTTTCTATCACCCGAACACCGGATTTACGGTTTTTGAGATTTCGGGCAGAATTGTCGCGGGAACCAACCCGTTCGGCACCGGCTCTGAATACTCGATCTGGACGTACGGCAAGCCTGTTTCCACCGGGCGCCGCATCGCCATGGAAATCAAGTCCGCCATCGAGAGTAAAGAGCTCGATAAGATTGTCTCGTAACCGGGAATGAAATCCCGGCTTAGATAGTGATAATATCGCCGAACATCAGCGTGGAGATTGAGATAAATGAAGCGCGGCATTGATTATATCGGCGTGGGTGTCGGGGCGATTATTGTCGATAACCGGGGCCGGCTGTTTTTAGCCCGGCGCGGTATTAAAGCCAAGAACGAGCGCGGCTTATGGGAATTCCCGGGCGGTTCGGTGGAATTCGGCGAGACCATGGCGGCAGCGTTGCGCCGCGAAATGCGGGAAGAATTCGGGATAGAGATTACCGTCGGTGAATTATTGGATGTTGTCGACCATATCCTCAAAGAGGAAGGACAGCACTGGGTATCTCCGACTTATCTCTGTACCATTACCGCCGGCGAGCCGCACATCATGGAACCGGAAAAATGTGCTGAAATCGGTTGGTTCCGTCCCGATGAAGTTCCGAAAGAACTGACGCAAATCAGTCGTGAAAACCTGGCGCATTATTTGCTAGTGATTCATCGGTAATATTGTCTTGGGTTACGTTCACCCCTCACCTTAATCCCTTTCTTGGGAGAGGCGAAACAAAGAGAATTTCATTTCCAGTGCTCCAGTCCGTATAATGAATGATGGGACTGAATTATGCTGCGTGCTGAAAATATCACCAAATCATATGTCGACCGGGTATTATTCGCCAATATCAGTTTTGATATTGGCGACAGGGACCGTATTGCCTTAATCGGGCCGAACGGTTCCGGCAAAACGACACTTTTCGATATCATCAATGGCGACACGCTGCCGGATTCCGGTCAGATTAACAAGCGCAAAGACGGCACCATCGGCTATCTGCGGCAGGACATTAATCCCGGCTCTAAGAATCCTTTACTGGAAGAAGTAGAGGGCGCCTCCATAGAAATCACTGAAATCGCCAAAAAGATGGCCGTGGTGCATAAAGGGCTGGAAGACTCCGATACTACCAACCATGACAGGCTCCTGAGTCAGCTTGGCGATTTACAGCACAGTTATGAACTGGCGGGCGGGTATGACGTCCACCATGAAGCGCAAGCCATCCTTTCCGGATTAGGTTTTAAACAAACCGATTATGCACGGCCATTGAGCGAATTCAGCGGCGGATGGCTGATGCGCGCCGAACTGGCCAAGCTGCTGCTGATTAAACCCGACTTGTTATTGCTGGACGAGCCGACGAACCACCTCGACCTGGAAGCGCAAATCTGGTTCGAAAAATATCTGGCATCCTACCGCGGCGCGGTGATGTTGACTTCCCACGACCGTGCGTTCCTGAACCGTGTCGTGAATAAGGTGCTGGCCATCGAGCCGGGTGAAGTTGTCCTGCATCACGGCAATTACGACAGTTATGTAATCGCCAAACAGAAAAAAATGGAACAACTGGAAGCTTCGGCCAAACGCCAGGAAAGACAAATTGAGAAAGAGACGAAATTTATTAACCGTTTTCGTTCGCAGGCTACTAAAGCCAGTGTGGTACAGAGCAGGATTAAAAAACTGGAAAAAATACAGACCATCACCATCCCGCGCACCACGAAAAAAATCCATTTTGCTTTCCCGGAACCGCCGCACAGCGGCCGGGAAGTCATCAGCTTAAAGCATATTCAAAAGGCTTACGGCGAGAAAGTAATTTATGCCGACCTTAATCTCACGATTGAGCGTGGTGACAGAGTTACACTGGTCGGCCCGAATGGCGCCGGCAAGACGACACTGTTGAAAATACTGGCCGGTGTGCTGCCTTTTGAAGAAGGCGAGCGGGTATTAGGGACTGGTGTCGTCGTGGCTTATTATGCGCAGTATGTGCTCGATTTACTCAAGCCGGAGAATACCGTCCTGGAGGAACTGGCCAGGTCGGCGCCAAATCAGTTGGAGCAGAACCTTCGGCGGATACTGGGCGGATTTTTATTCAGCGGCGATGATGTCCGCAAAACGGTCGCAGTATTATCCGGTGGTGAAAAGGCGCGTGTCGCCCTCGCCAAAATACTGATGCAGCCGAGCAACTTCCTGCTGATGGATGAACCCACGAATCATCTCGATATTGCCTCGCGGGAAATTCTGGCCGATGCGCTGGAAGCCTACAAAGGTACGATTTGCCTCATCACCCACGACCGCACTTTGATTCAGCAGACGGCCAACAAAATCATTGAAATCCAGGCCGGTGTGCCGGAGATTTTCCCCGGCGATTACGCCGGTTATCTTTACCGCAAAGAGCACGGCGCGCCGCCGCCGGTAGAAAAACAAGGAAAAAAACAGGAAGCAGCGCAGACTGTGCCGGAAGAAGAGGAATTTGATGAAGGACGCGGCTGGGTCGCCGTCCGGCAAGCTCCTAAGAAAAAGCCGAAGCCGCCCGCCGACCCGAAACTGGCGCTCCAGAAGCGGCTGCTGCAGGAAAATAAAGATGTCGCCAAAAAGCTCGCCGATAACGAGTCTCAATTGGTGGATTTAGAATCACAATTGGTTGAAATAGAAACTGCTTTTGCCAAACCCGAATTTTACAAAGACAGCGAAGAAGTACAAACAACGATGGAGAAACACCATCAGCTGAAGACGGATATTCAGCGCCTCACGGAAGAATGGGAAAAACTGACACTGGAAACTGAGCGCGTAAACGGGGCATTGGCGGAAGTACAGGCGAAGGGGTAGTCTACCTATCTCAGGAATTTCCTGATCAGGCTCAGTTTCTTTTCATCGGAGGGCGGATATATCATATCGGGAAACAAATCAAACTTTCTGTTTAAGATACTTTTTGTGTGAGAGAAAGTTTCAAAGCTTCTTTTGCCGTGATAAGCGCCGATTCCCGAAGCCCCGACCCCGCCGAAAGGTAAGTGCGGATTGCCCACTTGAATAAAGGCGTCATTTATACAGCCGCCGCCGTAAGGGATATTATCGATAATCTTATTTTCTACTGCTTTGTTTGTCGTGAACAGATATAATGCCAGCGGTTTGGATCGGCTGTTGATCTCCCTGATCATTGTTTCCAGACTTTCGAATTCCAGAACAGGTAAAATCGGCCCGAATATTTCATCGGCCATTACGGCGTCATCCCAGCTAACGCGGTCTAAAACTGTCGGCGCAATATACCGGTTTTCGATGTCGACCTCTCCCCCGATAATGACTTTGTTCCGGTCAATCAGCTGCGCCAGCCGTTCGGTATGCTGTTCGTTAACAATCCGGCCGAAGTCCTTATTTTCCTTCGGATCGGGGCCGTAGAAATGCAGCATGTATTTCCGCAGGTTATCAAGGAACTGTTTTTTCACTTGCTTATGCACGTAAACATAATCGGGGGCGGCACAGGTTTGTCCCGCGTTGGAAAATTTGGCCCAGGCCAGTTTTTTCGCCGCTAAATCGATATTCGCCGTTTCATCGACGATGCAAGGGCTTTTCCCTCCAAGTTCCAGCGTTACCGGCACCAGATTTTTCGCGGCGGCGGTCATGACCATTTTGCCCGTACTCACGCTGCCGGTGAAAAAGAGATAATCAAATGGCGCATTGATGAGCTCAGCCGTAGCCTGCCGGTCGCCTTCGATAACCCGGATATAATTTTCCTCGAAGTTCTCTTTGATGATTTTAGCCACGATTTTCGAGACATTCGGGGTCATCTGAGCCGGTTTGATTACGGCACAATTTCCGCCGGATATAGCTCCGATTAATGGTTCAAAAACAAGGTTTACCGGATAATTGAACGGCCCGATAATCAGTACCGTGCCGTATGGTTCGTGGTAAATATAGCTTTGCCCCCCGAAAAAAACCAGCGGCGTGGGGACTTTTTGCGGTTTGGCCCATTTTTTCAGGTTTTTGTTTATCAGCCGGATACTGGAGTACAGCAGCCCTATTTCCGTGGTAAACGCTTCATACCGGGATTTGTGGAGGTCCTCGTGCATGGCTTTGATGATGAGTTCTTCATTGGCTGCAATTGCTTGCCGGAGTATGCGCAACTGTCGGATTCGGAAATCGATGTTTTTTGTTTTTCCGGTTTCAAAAAACTTTTTATGTTCATCAAGAATTTTCAATACTTCTTCGCTATTTAGCTGCGCCATATTAAGGTCCCTCTAATTTATCCGTTTTTGATAAGGCCGGAATTTCAGCAGGTTGGCCGTGCGAAAGGCGAGGTAGGATTTCGTGAAGTTAATTGCGGTCCTGGGGTCGAAGTACGGGTTTTTTGCGCCGCTGAGGTCGGCCAACAACAGTACCTGTTCGGCGACACTCACCGGGCATCCCGGCAAGCGCAGATATTTTTTTCTTTTCGACTGCAGGAGACGAGCGGTTACTGATATCATTTTCTGATATATATCCGAAGGGATAGCGTAGTGAGGGTCTTTCTTGTCCCGGGTGGAAGGCAGCCGTTTTATCACCACGGATTCTCCCGCAATAGTTCCCTGCCATTCGGCGCAATTACCCATGAAAATTACTTTCTCGCCGGGTTTGGCATCAATCGGGCCTTTGTATGCCCCGAACACCAGATGGAGCGGGGGCATTTTATGGTCGGTCTGTGCGTCAAACCGGCGGAGAATCTCGATCGCTTCCTCAAGCGCACCCGGGCACCCGCCCCAGCAATAATCGCAGGATTGATTATCCGTCATATTGCCGGCATAGGTTTTGATGCTGGTATCCCGGAAATAGTCCTCCACCCGGATAAGGCCTTTTTTAAAACCCCGGCCCCTTTCCCTGGCTTGCTCAAGTGAAATGTCGCCGGTGATATCAATTTGTGAGAGGTCGACAGGCCCGAACCCGCGTTCATAAGCCAGCCGGATATGTTCTACGGACAGCGGGTCGATACCGATGATCTGACAGCAGACAGCATCGAAGGCTACCTGGTTGTTGCCCATGATAATCAGCTTTAAATCGTAAGGCAGCGGCGTCAACATCCTTCCCTGTCCGGCAATGATGGCATCTGCCGAAATAAACTGCGGTTGGATGATATATTGGAGGTCAGCTACTTTTTGATTTAGATGGTGGTCGTGGTCGATGAGCCGGTGGCGGTCGTCCTGCAGACCGATATAATTTTTCATGGAGAAGGTTACGGTGGTCCATGGATGCGCCTTAAACTTAGGACAGTTGATAAAATAATCGGTTTTGGTCAGCACTTTCGGGATGAAGATGTAATCGCGCAGCCTTCCTTCATGGTGTAACGGGTATTCCACCTGTTGTTCTTCATCGAAACAATACCGCTTGACCTTTAACCGCCTAAGCATCCGGTCGTAACCGGCGCCGGTGAAGGCATAACGGCTGGGTATCGTAATGCCGCTGCGTTCGCCCACCGCTAATTCAGTCATCCCGCCGTTGTCTACATCGCGCAGGGCGAGTAAAACGCCCTCGGTAAACTCAGCACGGGTATAAGCATGGTCGAACAGGTTGCCGCTGGAGACGAGGTTCGGTTTCAATAACGTGCGTCCGGCAGGCTGTATCTTCAGCTGCTGCAAGCCCTCACGGATTATTGTCCTGATAGTGGGGACATGATAAGCATCGCATGACCTGATGATAACCTGTGGCCGAGTTGCGTCTGTCGTCATTGTAATCTCCCGCTGTTGTCGAAATTGCGCATCTTTAGCGCCTGTGAGCGAAATTATATCTGCCTTACGGTGTACTTTGCAAATTAATTCATAGCAAACGGCGGTAACGACTCGATTAGTACTGATAATTCAGACTGAAAGTATTTTTTCGTAGTCGATAACATCGACGAAACGGCCGAATTTTTCACCCACCTGCTTGTAATGAGCGCATCTTTCGTAACCCGTTTTTTGAAACAGCTTGATACTGTTTTAATTATAGCAAAGGCCCATTTATCTCACTATCATCGCTTCCCGGTGCGGCCCGACCGAAATATATTTAATCGGCGTTTCAACCAGTCTTTCGCTGTTTTTACTGCTGTTCGTTATAAGTAACCTGCATTTTTTAAGTTCTTTTCAATCCTTTTTTTAACATCCCCGGCTTCCGCTTTAAATTGTTTACCCGTTGTCATTTCGTTAAGCTTGATGTATCTTTTGCTTAGTTCTATGACTAAATCTTCCGGCGCTTCCGGCAAAACTTTATCCCTATACGGATCACAATGTTCTTTGAACCACAGCCTTAAGAATTCTTTATCAATATTTTCCGGCTCTTCTCCTTTTGCAATCCTTTCTTTATAATTATCTTTTAGCCAGAATCTTGCCGAGTCCGGGGTGTTTATTTCGTCGATTAAATAAATTTTACCCTTGTCATCATAACCGAACTCGTATTTCGTGTCTACCAGGATGAGGCCGTTTTTATTGGTGAATCTGGTTCCTCTTTTAAATAGTTTTAATGCTTTATCTGCCACATAATCCCATTGTTCCTGAGTCATTAATTTTCTTTTTACGATTTCTTCCGCAGAAATTTGTTCATCATGCTCTTCGGATTTTGTTGTTGGGGTTATGATGGGCTTTTCAAATTTCTGATTCTTTTTAAGACCTTCAGGTAATACGTTGCCGCAAAAAGTTCTTTCCCCTTTTTGATAGGCAGTCCAGGCCGCGGTATCGGTTACGCCTGTTATGTAACCTCGTACAATAACCTCAACAGGGAAAACATTAAGGTTTTTAGCTACAATCACATTAGGGTCAGGTACATCGATGATATGATTGGGAATTATATCCCTGGTTTTATCAAACCAGAAGGCTGAAGTTTGCGTTAACACCTGGCCTTTGAAGGGAATTATTGCGAGATTTCTGTCAAATGCAGATTGCCTGTCGGTGGATATCAGGAAAATTTTATCTTTTGAAATATAAACATCTCTTACTTTACCTTTATATTTTTTGCCGAGATTTTTAAAATCGGTCTCGCATAAAGTAAACTTAATTTGTCTTTTTATTACGTTGTCTAATATCATTTTTATTGCTCCCTATTGCCGTTATTCTATCAGCTCTCGCTTGAGTTTTTAGCGGGTGTAACTATTCAATACCCTTTCTTACCCGGGAAAATGGGCGGTCGTACATCTCGACTGAGGTCGAGAGTATTTCGGAATTTCTCTGGAATTCACTCAAGGTTATAAACCCGACCCTACAAAACACGAAGTCTCGATATTTTCCCCTCAACCTAACCCTCTCCCGCGCGTACATTTCGGCAGAAGGCCGAAAGTATTTCGCCCTGGCTCAAGGACGAGAGGACTAACCGTGGCGTATATTTCGACTTATTGCTATTCTTTACTCAGAAATACTCCCGAAAGTATCTACGGTTGCGACCTGCGTAAACCCGCCCCTATGGCGAGTACCACCTGCTACCTTGATAATCGTAAATCTAACGAGTTACGCCTACAATAGTCCGGGCTGTATCCGGTGTGAAATTCAGTACCGGATTTGTGAAACCTGGTTGCAATGGGCCGGTACATGTCAGTCGTTGGTTAACATATAATAAAGTCAGTTTTAGGACATCGTTGTCATTGCGAACGAGCGTATGCGAGTGCGGCAAACTCAGGGAGGGTTGGGGAAATTTCTTTCCAGTATGAGATTGCCGCGTCCGTACAGTCCTCGCAATGATACGGGCAGAACATTGTATAATGCATAGTGCGGCTGTGTTTTTGGGATGGGGCTGATAAGGATGGTGCAGCTTGGATATTATCGACCTGGATAATCTGGCTTCGGAGATTGCCCGGAAGCACCTGCTGGAAAATGTCAGTTTCCGGGAGCTGGGCAAAATGTATTACGCGGCGCCATCAACTATCCACCGCCGCCTTAAGAAATGGCTGGCGGACGGCCGTTTCGAACTACAGGATAAAACCGCCGCCAATAATGACGTGCGTCTGATTTCCCGGGATGACGGACTGGGGGAAGAACTGGTACGCCGGACCGGCATCTGGCGCGCCCGGGTGGTCCGGATTGCCGGTGTCGAAGCCGCCTGCTCGGAGAATAACGCGGAACAACAACCCGGCGAAAGCACCGCGGCATCCTACCTGGCGGCGGACGGACTGCACCGCTGCCTGGGCGAAGCTGCGGCGGAATTGATGCTGAACAGCCTGCGCCGCAGTATGACCATCGGCATTTCTTCCGGGCGGGGCGTCGGTTTTACCATCGACGGACTGAAAGAACTCATCCGCCGGGCGCCATCGTGGGCCAGCGGCTACGAGAGTATCCGGCTGGTTTCGCTTTGCGGCGGCGCGCATATCGGCACGTGGGAACATGCCGGCAGCCGCGACTTCGATGCCGATGAAAATGTCTTTGCGTTGTCGTCTTTGCTAAAAATTCCGCGGCAAAGCGTCTCTTACATGAGCAGCCCGGTTGCGCTGGATGCCGGCAGTCACCCGCAGGAAACCTCCCCGAATTTCAGCCTCGATATGGCCGTTATCGGCCTGGGGCAATTGAACATCCAGCATCACTTTTTCCGCGATTATAACGAACTGCAGTTAAAATCGATGTCGGAGCCGATCCGCCGCATCATCGAATGGCAGTCCAAAAACCCCGACCTGCGGGACAGCGTCGCGGAAATCGTTCTAAGGTTGTATCCCAACGTAACGAAAAAACTGCCCGAAGAATTTCTGGAGACTATCCGCGAGACGAATAAGAACGTACTGGCCGTCTCTCCGGAAAAGATTCACAATGCCGGGGAAGTAATCCTGATCGCCGGCGGTTGGAAGAAAGTCAATGCGCTGCACGGC
>Ga0265316_10007146_pt1 | contig 10557 bp, 8 predicted proteins | sample 4522metaG_FD_202092 | JGI IMG/M metagenome (GOLD analysis project Ga0265316, IMG submission 202092) | Rhizosphere microbial communities from Carex aquatilis grown in University of Washington, Seatle, WA, United States - 4-5-22 metaG | ecosystem: Host-associated > Plants > Roots > Rhizosphere >...
GTGATCGCCGCCGTCAGGGTGGTCTTGCCGTGATCGATGTGCCCGATCGTCCCGATGTTTACGTGCGGCTTAGTGCGATCGAATTTTTCCTTTGCCATATCCTTTTACCTGTCAGGATTGAAAACAGGAGAAACCACTGGAGGACCCGAACGCCGGAGGCCTTCCAAGAAAAAAGCTGGAGCCGTTGACCAGGATTGAACTGGTGACCTCGTCCTTACCAAGGACGCGCTCTACCAACTGAGCTACAACGGCCTCTCTACAGTCTACGAAATTCTGGTGGACGGGGGAGGATTCGAACCTCCGTAGCTCCAAGGAGCGACAGGTTTACAGCCTGTTGCCATTAACCGCTCGGCCACCCGTCCAGCCCATCGCCCGCAATGCTCCCACTCAAAGCGAGATTTCACATTGCGGGGGAACTACCAGCATACAAGGTGAATGGTATCCTCCGCAAGTGCCGGTAGCTATTGCAAGGGGAAGCGCCAAAACCCGCCGTGCGCTCCCGGCACTACCGGCGCCGGCCCGTGGACGCGGCGGGTCGCGTCCACGCCGTTCGGACCGCTCGATCGCCCGGCGGCAGCGAGTCTGCAATACGCGGGCTGCGGTTACGGCGCACTCCCGCCCGGTCAGACCGTCCTGCCACGCGGCCCCGCGCCTGCGCCGGCCAGCTTGCGCGCCTGCTTTTGCGCCAGCCGGCTCCAGCGGGCCGTGAACTGGCGGCGATACCGCGGCGCCGTGCGGGCGGCCTCCACGGCCCTGGCGTACATTTCGCGGGCTTCGGCGGCGTGGCCGAGCCCTTCGAGCGCCTGGCCGTAGTAATACAAACCTTCGGGATCGTAAGGCCGCCGGTCCACATATACCGCGAGATGGCGGCGCGCTTCTTCCAACCGGCCGGCGGACAGGTTCGAGGCGCCTAAGTCGCGGAGGATTTCGCTCAGGTTATGTTTGGGATCCTGTTGCAGCACGGTCTCGAAATGCCGCAGGGCATCGTCCGTGCGGCCCTGTTCGCGCGCGATCCGGCCCAACTGGAAATGCGCGTCGGTTTCCGTGGGATCGATCCGCACGGCGTTTTGAAACCGCTCGATGGCATCGGTATAATTGCGGCGCTGCTGATAGACGAGCCCGAGTTGGTACTGCGCTTCTCCATCGTGCGGATTGAGGGCCGCGGCATCCAGATTACGGCGGAAGCTCTGCCGGTTGCGCATGCCGGCGCCCAGGCTGGAAAACTCGCCGCCCAGGAAATACCAGGCGTAGAAGAGAAAGAACGGCGACGCCAGATAACCCAGCAGGAAGCGCAGCGGCATCCACAGAAATGCCGCGGCTACCAGCGGAATCCAGGAGAGGCACACCACCGCCGCCGCGGCGCCCGAACCCGTGCCCAGCACGGTGCGGATGGCGAAGAACATCAGCACTGCGAAGTAGACGCCCGCCAGGCCGGCCAGAACCGGGAACACCGGCGCCGGCGCTATCCAACCGGCCAGTACCAGAGGAATGCCGGCCGCGGCCCAAGCCATGGCGGCGCAGGTGAGCAGCGGGGAATAATCGCGCCGGAAGGACACGTCGAAGCCGCTCAACCGGCCCGCGAGCGCGCCGACGAGCAGCAGTCCGGGAACATAAACGACGGCCAAAACCAGCAGCGGCGCATAAAAGGGCAACCGCACCCAGTCCGCCGCGCCCGGTTGCACGGCGAACGAAACCGCCAGCACCGCCAGGCTGGCGTACAGCAGGCTGCCGCGGTCCAAAATCGCGCTCATGGCGGAGGCGGGCTGATACAGGAGCCGGCAGAGCAGCTTGATGCTATCGGCCATCTTACCTGGGAGAATAACACGCCGGTTGCCGAACTCACCGAAGCCTGGCTGCTGACTGCTGCGCTCTCCCCCGATTGCAGCGTCGGCCTGGAGTCCGATTTCGATCCGCCGCGTGCCGGGCGCCCCTGGGCCGTGCCGCCATGAGCGCCTGCGCGCCGGGCGGGTGCTAATCCAGCTTCAGCCGGACGTCTACGTTCATCCCCGGCCGCACTGCCGGTAGCGGGCAGTTGAACTCCACCACCACCTGGTTACCCTGGATCTCTTTCACCTGGCCGGGCAGGCCGGCGCTTTGGAGATCCAGGATCAGCACCAGCGCCGGCTGGCCGGGCCTCAGGCGCGCGAGCACCGCGGGCGCCGGCTCCAGGGCCACTTCCAGGGCATACATATCAGTGGCGATCTCGTAAATGTCCGCGCCCGCGGGCGCACCCGGCTCCCCGTTGCGCGCCACCACCAGGCCATCCACCGGCGAGCGCAACTCGGCCGACTGCATATCGCCCTGCGCGGCCTCCGCCTCCTGGTTCCGCTCCAACAGGCTCTGCTGCGCCGCGCTCAGCGCGTTCAGCGCCGTCTGCACCTGCTCCGCGGAGAGGCGCGCGGCCTTATCCATCACTTCGTAATCGTGCTGCGCGCCGTCGTAATCGCGCTCGGTCTTCTCCCACATCAGCTTGGGAGTGGCGCCGGCCTTGTAGAGCGTCTGCTGGCGATCCCAGACCGCGCGGACCTTTTGGAGGGCGGTGCGCGAGCGCTGCTGGTCGGCCTCGGCGCGCGATGCCTCCAGGCGCGCGTTGGCCACGGCGGATTCCGCCTTTGCCACCTGGCCTTCGGCGTAGGTCACCGCCGCAGCCGCGGCGTCGCGCCGGGCCTCCAGGCCGGAGGAGCCGATGCGCGCCAGCACCTCGCCCGTAAACACATCGTCCCCCACATCCACCAGGAACTGGTCGATGCTGCCCTCCACGTCGGCCTTCACCGTGGTGATATGTTGCGGCCGCAGTTTTCCAGAGAGCGTGATCTCCGGCGACGCCGTCTCGATCAGCGCCGCGCCGGCCTTCCGCACCGGGACCGCGGTCCTGGGTTTCCAATGCGACGAGAGGGCCGCTGCTCCGGCTCCGGCCAGCACCGCCGCCACCGAAATCAGGGGCCATTTCGCGCGCATATCCACTGATAGCGTAGCATCGCTCCCGGCGTGCGGACGCGCGATCGCGGCGCCGCCACCGCGGAAAGCAAGGATTTTCACCGGAGAGCCGCTGAGGCGCAGAGAAAAGAAAGGCCGCCACCGCGGCGAAAACCCGGGCCACGGTGCGCTCTCCGCCTTCTCTGCGCGCTAACCACGAGGAACGCTCCAACGCCCACAAAGCACGATGGCCATCGTTGGTTTTTCTCTGCGCCTCGGCGGTCGTGAGAAAAAATCCCCAATAAACATTTCCCTCGAACTATGTTTCAACAACTTGCGTTGTGGAAAACGGGCGGGAGCCGATTTATTCTCACGACCTGCGGCTCAGCGGTGAAGATCGTCTTTTTGTACGATGGTATTGACCCCACATGTATTCCCATCTTGTCGATCTCCGGCTGAAGGCGTTCGGCACCGGGGCGGCGGTGTTGGCCCTGGACCGCCTCACCAAGTGGCTCATCGAAGCGCGCATGTCGTTTCTGGATACCTACCGGGTGATCCCGGGGTTCTTCGACATCGTCCGCTCAGAGAACCGCGGCGTCGCTTTCGGGTTGTTCAACGATTCCACTTCCGAGTGGCGCACCACGCTGCTGGCGTTGCTGGCCATCGCGGCCATCATCGGGGTCAGCATCGTGCTGTGGCGCCCGGACCGGCTGGACCGCACTTCGCGCTGGGGCTTTGCGCTGATCCTCGGCGGCGCGGCGGGCAACGTGGTGGACCGCATCCTGTGGGGGCGGGTCACGGATTTTCTCCTCTTTTATATTCGCGATTACCAATGGCCGGCATTTAACGTGGCCGATTCAGCCATCGTGGTTGGCAGCAGCCTGCTGGCCCTGGCTCTGCTCCGGCCGAAACCGCAGGCGGCAAATGTACCCTGAAATCTTCCATCTTTCCTTCCTTCACACTTACGGCGTGCTGGTGGCGCTGGCGTTCCTCACCGGCCTGTGGATGGCGGCGAGGCTCGCCAGGCGCGCGGGTCTCGATGCCGAGGCGGCCACCAACCTGGGAATCTACTGCGCGCTGGCCGCCATTGCCGGCGCCAAAGTGATGATGCTGATCGTGGACCCGCGCTATCGCGAAAATCCGCGCGAGATCTTCACCCTGGATACCCTGCAGGCGGGCGGCGTATTCTACGGAGGGCTGCTGGCGGCGTTGGCCGTTTCCTGGTGGTACATGCGCAAGACGCATCTTCCGTTGTGGAAGACGGCCGACGTGTTCGCGCCGGCCATCGCGCTGGGCCACGGCATCGGCCGTCTGGGCTGCTTTTCGGCGGGCTGCTGTTGGGGCGTGGAATGCCACCTCCCGTGGGCGGTGACGTTCCGCAGCGAGACGGCGCACGACCTGGTAGGGGTTCCGTTGGGGGTGCCTCTGCATCCCACGCAGCTTTATGAAGCCGCCGCGGAGTTCGCGATCTTCGGAATCCTCTACCGGCAAATCGCGAAACCGCACCGGCCGGGCGCCATCATCGGCCTGTATCTGATGTTGTACTCGGCGGCGCGCTTCGTGGTGGAGTTTTTCCGTAACCACGAGCAGGGAAACCTGTGGGGCGGCCCTCTGGACACCTCGCAGTGGATCTCCGTGGGCCTATGTGCGCTGGGCGCCTGGTGGCTGTGGCGGCGCACGCCCACAGTGGCCGCGGCCGCGCGGAGATGATCCAGGTCTTCGACCAGCTCTTGTGGGGCGGACCCCCCGGTCCGCGGCCGACGCCCTCGTCGGCCCTTCTCGATTATGACGCGATGAGCTCGCTTGGACGCGAGCAGGCCGGCCAGGGGGCCGGCCGCGGACCAGGGGGTCCGCCCCACAGAAGCGGGCTGCAGCCACATCAGTGGCGGGAAACAGCCCGGAGCGCCGGCGCCCCCCGTGGTCCACGCCCTATCGAATCTCGAATATCGCGCTCGGCGGCGTGCCTCTCGGGATCCGATCGAGCTCATTGGGGAGCAGAAAGTGGATGTGGCCAACGTGCTTTTGCGCGGCGGCGTCAGGGACAAATGAGTGGGTCACGTAGAGGACCGATTCCGCAACTGAGGGGATGCCGTAGTCGAGGATGCCGCCGGTAACAACCACGTATTTTTCAGTCTCCGGCGGGAGCGCGTTGATCCGGTTGGCGATCGCGACGTAGCCGGCGTCGAAGGCGGCAGCCACATTGGGATCTCTTGCCCAAGTCACAAAGTACTGCCGGTATGACGCAGCGCACAGGAAGGCCAGGAAGCATGCCGTGACGGCCGCCATGCAACGCACGCCCAGTTTCATGGCCAACCAGCCATAGATCCCCACCGCGCCGACCGCCGCGAAGACCATGGCGGGCACCACCATCAGGATCGCCCGCAGGGCGTGCGGAACGCCGCCATCCGAAAGGACCGCGGGCAGGGCCCCGAGCGTGAACCAGACGATAAGAAACAGGAATGAACCGTTGGCCGCGGGCCCGGGACTCCGCTCCGGAGAGACTATCGCGCCGGAAATGATTCCCAGGAGGAAGCATATCCCGACCGGCCAGAACAACTCGGGCTCTCTCAAAATATTGTGCCGCCAGTTACGGTCTCCGTGCCAGTTGAACATCAGCGCCGTCCTATCTATGTTCCCGGCGATCGTGGCGAGAGGGTTTGCCGACCTGGTGACGGAGAGCTGAGCGGTGCGGGTGAAGAAGTCGGCGGGATGATGCAGGTAGTGCCAGCCGATGGGCAGCGCAACCAGGAAGGCGACTACCAGAAAAAGCGCCGTGCATTTCCACGCCGCCGGCTGTTTACGGAAGAAGAGCATGGGGACCGGCAAGAGCAGCGGCGTGACGCGGAAGGCGATGTATGTATAGAATCCAAGGCCGTAAAACACGCCTCCCGCCGCCGCACACAGTAAGTACTTTACGGTTCCCCCGCGGCCGCCCACGGCGCGATTCCGCGGGTCGCTTTCACGGAGTGCTTTCAGCAGGAAATACATGGCCCAGGATAAACAGAACGGCGCCAGGATCGCGCGGAAGCCAATGCGGGAAAAGTTGACGTGCCAGAAGGATGTGGCAAGAAAGAACGCGGAGAGAAGCGCGATGCCCTCGGTGAATAACTCAGTCACCAGCAGATACACACCCAGCACGGTGAGCACTCCGAAAACGGCCGCCGGCACCCTCACCGACCACGGTGCAGTATCGGGCAAAAGGCGATACTTGAAAGCCAGCGCCAGGACATTCACATACAGGCCTTCGCGGCCGTTGTCTTCGGGATAATAGACCTTGAACTGCCCGGTTTCCGCGGCATGTTGGGCGTTCACACCGTCCATCGCTTCGTCGATATACAGGCCCGGCGGTGCCACCGCCAGGTGGTAGAAGCGGAAGAAAGACGCGACCGCTAATACCCCGAACAGGAGAAGCCAGCGGCGTCTGCGGGGCATGGTTCAATCGGACCGGAATCTCCATCTTGGAGCCGGCTTCGAATCATGATACACCAAACCGCCAGTTCTTGACTCTCCGTAGTGCGGTCTGTAGTGCAGTTTGAGCGAATGACTGTTCAGGGATGAAGGGAGTTCACGCCCTCTCCCGGAGCGTCAGGGGCTCGCGGCGGCTGTTGCCTGGCCCGCTCAAGATGGGCGGTGTCCGGAGTTCTTTCGGTGCAATCAAAGGGGCTGCGCGGATCCGCCCGCTCATGATGAGCGGCGCCATCTTATCCGGGCGCTGGACTTCAGGGACACGAGCCCAAACAGGGCTTCGATAAGGACGGGATATCCCCGTGTTGGATTTTTCAGCAGGCGAGAACGGGACCTAGGCTGAGCCAGAGACGGCTCCCATCGAAAGGGCGCTCATTTTTGTGTTCATTTTTGTGGATCAGAAGCTCCCGACTTGTGATAAACTCACAAAACCCGGAAGCCAAAGTGGTCAAAATGGAAATCCTGGATCAGGAGATTATGACTCTTATTCGGAATCGCACTCGCGTCGTATTGATTGTTGTTACGATTTCCGCCCTGTTGTTCGCGGGCTGCACCACACCCGATGCCGTGTCAAAATTCTGCGCTTCGGCGGCGACGACGCTGGCGTCAGCGAAGCCGGTGTTCGCCGATATGAAGGCCTCGTGCATGCGGGCGGCCGACTCAAGGGAGGCTATTGGAGCTTTCACGGCAGCGGCGGACGATAAGAAGAATCCAACCATGGTTGACGCCGTTGCGAGTTGCAATGACATCGGCAAGCAGGGGGACGGCGCGGCAGCCGCTGCGGCCATCCTGTCCGATTACTTCAGCGCCATCAACGCACTCGCGTCGTTTGGAACGGCGAAGGCTGGGACGGACGCGGGTGCGCTAGCGACCAAGACCGGCGCCGCTCTAGGGGCAAACTCGGCGGCACAAACCGCCATAGGTTCGATCGTGGGCGATCTCGCTTCGTTCTTGACGTCCGCGTACCAACTGAAGAAGCTGGAAGGCGACCTTACCCGAGTCAGCAAGAACATTTCCGATGTGTCGGATGGCCTCGTTAAAGTCATCCAGAACAACTACCTCGATCAATTACTGGCGGACGAGGAACAAAAGACTGCGGTGCGATATAGGGAATTCTATCGGTCTGATTTTTCGCCTGAGGCCAAGGTGATGCTCGATGACCGCTGGCGTGCCGACGAGGCAGCCATTCAGGCCAAGCGCGCCTCCGCGCAGAGCCTGATTTCCGCACTGCAGGCCCTTTCCAAAGGATTCGCAAACCTTGCATCGAATGCTCATAGCCTGAAGGCCGCGGACTTGCCGGGCTTGCTGGGCCCATACGTGGCACAGATTCAGGCACTGATTCCGCAAATTCAGAAGGCATTTTAGTTACTAAATAGCATGGGAGCTTGATCAAAATGGCATCCGCACCCGTTCCATTCAATTCGGCAGATGAAGCCAACCAACTCGCCAGACTCTTCTATACCCTGTCTCAGACAGTGGACGATCTCCGGCTTGGCGGTACGCTGGTTGACGCAACGCCGGCAGATCTGGGGAGGTTAAAGGACGAAGCGCAGGCGCTTGACAATCGCGCGCACTACTTCACGGCCGAGGCTATTGGGGCAACCCTGCTGAACATCCAGTCGGACCTCGCGAATATCAAGGCCGTGACGGCAGACGCGAAGACTCAGCTCGGCACACTGAACACGGTGTCAAAAGTCATCGCCATTGCCACCGCCGGGTTGGGCTTGGCGACTGCCATTGCGGCCGGGGATCCAGCCGCTATCCTGGGGGCCGCCAATGCCCTTGCAACTACAGTGGCTGCGTAAAGTGGCTGCGTAAAGAATCCCGGCCGAACGATGGCGGAAGCAATCACGGCGCGTCCTCTGGCGGCCCGGTAAGTACCCGTCCGGGCTCAGCCGCAGTTCCGCCATCGGCCCTCAGCCGGGGTCCACACTTCACAAGGGCGCGGACGAAGACAGCTTTGCTTTGGCGATGGCAATGCCCGCCGCCGGACGGCGGTTCCCGCATCGGCGTGGTGCCGGCATTGCCGAAGGGCGGCCGGAAGCGCGCAAGCGGTTCGCAGGGTAGACCGGGCGCTATGGACACCCGGTTCAATCGTAGCGACAATGAGCTGTGCGCGATCTGCTGCTTCGAGTGCTGGTCATCCTTGGCGCGTTCACCGTGCTGCTCACCGAAGCTCTCAGTCCGTTCCACTGGATAAGGCCGTTCCCGTTGGCGGCGGCCTGGCTTCTGATCGGCGCGGGCGGGGCCGTCTATCTGTATCGCGGGATGCCGCGCGTCAAGCGGTTTCCCATTCGGCCGGCGGAAACAGCCATCACGGCGGCAAGTATCGCGATCGTCACCCTGGTTGGGCTCACCGCCGCCCTGAGCGCCCCGAACAGCTATGACGCCATGGCCTACCATTTGCCGCGCGTGGTCTATTGGGCACAGGCTGGCAGCGTGGCCTTCTTTCCCACCTCGTACTTCACTCAAATCAGCCTGCCTCCCATGGCCGAGTATGCCATGTTGCAGACCTACGTGCTCACGGGTGGCGACCGGTTGGTGAACCTCGTGGCCGCCGCAGCGTTTGCGGCCTCGATCGCCGGCGTCTCGTGTCTGGCCGGGGCGCTAGGGGCGAATTCCAAGGTTCAGGCGCTGGCGGCTTTCTGCTGCGCCACGCTCCCGAATGCGATTTTGCAGGCCTCCGGTGCGAAGAACGACACTCTGCTGGCCCTGTGGCTGGTGTGCACGGCCTATTTCGCCCTGCGCCGGGACTTGTTTTTTCTGGGGCTTTCGTTCGGTCTCGCCGTGGCTACGAAGAGCACGGCATATCTCTATGCGCCGCCTCTCATCGCCTCGGTTCTGGCCATCCAATGGCTGAAGGGCTGGCGCCCTCGCTGGTGGGCCGTTGCCGTGGCGCTGGCGGCTGGGGCGCTGCTGCTGAATACGCCTCAATACTGGCGCAACCTCCAGTTCAGCGGCTCCCCGCTGGGCTACGATTCGCCCTATGGCAAAGGCGGCCCCTATCGCTGGGCCAACACACGTTTCGGCTGGAAGCCCACGGTCTCGAACATCCTTCGCAACCTCTCCGACCAGCTTGGCGACCGCAGCGCGCGCTGGAACCAGGCGGAGTTCCACGCGATCTTGCGGATCCACCGTGCCCTCGACATCGACCCGCAGGACCGCGACACCACCTGGGCTTCGCTGCAGTTTGCTCCACCGGTGCTGACGGCGCACGAGGGCAATGCCAACAATCGCTGGCACCTGCTTTTGATGGCGGCCGGCATGGCGCTCGCTTTGTGGCGGGCCGTCCGGCACCGGGATTGGGTTTGGTTCCTGTACGGAAGCGGCCTGGTTCTGGCGTTCCTGCTTTTCTCCTTCTATTTGAAATGGGAGGGTTCGGGTGGGCGGATGTTGCTGCCCCTGTTCATCCTCGCGTCGCCGCTGGCGGGGATGCTGCTCGCCGCGATCCGGCCGGCGCCCGTCACCGTTTTGCTATGCCTCTTCCTCCTGTCGGGCGCCCGGTTGCCGCTACTGAAGAACTGGGCGCGTCCGCTGATGGGATCGCATGCCGTCTTCACCACTCCCCGCGACGAGCAGTATTACATGGACATGCTGCCCCTGAACGATCGCCCCTGGCAGTTGCAGGCGATCGATGCGACGGCGCGGTCCGGCTGCGATTCGGTGGGGCTCGACGTCCGCGGTGACGACGCGGAGTACCCTTTCCAGGCGCTGCTACGCGCCCGGAATCCCGCGGTCCGGTTCCTGCACGTGGGAGTTGAGAACGCCTCCGCCAGGTACTATCCTGCCGGGGTTCCCAGACCATGTGCGGTTCTGTGCATGCGCTGTCGAGGCGATGTGGCGAAGATAGCGGAATACGAAACGGTCGGGCAGCCGATCGAGTTGGAGCATTCGCTGCTCTTCCTGAAGCCGAAGGGCGGAGGGTGATGCCGGTCGGGCCGGGGCTCCGGGAAGCCGTCGTCGCTCACACGGCTTGCCGCGGATTCAGGATCGTAATGCCCAGGCCTTCGTAGGATCAGGCCGTAGGCGGAGCGGGCTATCCAGCCCGCACGAAACGGTCGGGCAGCCGATCGAGTTGGAGCATTCGCTGCTCTTCCTGAAGCCGAAGGGCGGAGGGTGATGCCGGTCGGGCCGGGGCTCCGGGAAGCCGTCGTCGCTCACACGGCTTGCCGCGGA
>Ga0265316_10007147_pt1 | contig 10554 bp, 13 predicted proteins | sample 4522metaG_FD_202092 | JGI IMG/M metagenome (GOLD analysis project Ga0265316, IMG submission 202092) | Rhizosphere microbial communities from Carex aquatilis grown in University of Washington, Seatle, WA, United States - 4-5-22 metaG | ecosystem: Host-associated > Plants > Roots > Rhizosphere >...
AAATGCCTAAGAGAAATAAAAAATGTAATTTATTTTATTGTTAAAGGGTGCAATTTTTCTGTTAAGATACACAATTGTTGATTATTTGTAAATTGATGATTCATTTTTTGTGATTAGCTAAATAGTATTAATGGAAGATTTACTGAAAAAGTAACCCACTATTTAAAATTATTTTTTAACGGTGTCGGTTGCAGTTTTCATTGTCAAGACATTGTACCGAACTTATTTAGATATATAAATATACATATAGCTTTTTACTGCAAATTTTAAGTATGATAAAACGACCGTTTTTTCAAACTACATAATCAAGTTTCTTTTATTTTTTTGGCATCGACTTCTGTTATGTTATCCATGACTTGTGTTTTTAACAAAATAAACTGTTTATAATAAAAATGTATTTAGTTTGATTTTGAGGTTCAATTAATCTAAGTTTGTTTAATAAAATTTTCACTTTTAAATAAACTTTAAAAATATGATATTTGGATACGCAAGAGTTAGCACAAAAGAACAAAATTTAGATTTGCAAATTGACGCTCTTGAAAAAGCAGGCTGCGAAAAGATTTACCAGGAAAAAGCTTCTGGCAAAAAGCTGGACCGGCCGGAACTGGAAAAGCTGCTTTCTCAAATACGCAAAGGTGATACACTGGTAGTTTATAGCATTGACAGGCTTGGAAGAACTGTTAAACAGCTTATACAGCTTATAAACGAATTTAAAGACAACGGAGTAAATTTCAAAAGCATAACAGAAGGTGCATTCGATACAACCACGCCGATGGGAGAGGCAGTATTTCAAATAATGGCTATTTTAAAAGGCTTGGAGATAAGTATTTTAAGAGAACGAACAATGAAAGGCTTGGATGCTGCCAGGGCGAGAGGAAGAAAAGGGGGAAGAAAAGCAGGTTCTTATAATAAAGAAGCTGCTGCTTATGCAGTTTCTTTATACCAAAAACAAAAACCTATTTCTGAAATCTTAAAAACTGTACACATAAGCAGGGCTACACTTTATGAGTATTTGAAAAAGGAAGGAGTTAAATATTCAGGGTTTAAGAAAAGTAAAAAACTCAAATAACGTTTATGTGAAATTTTTTATTTACATTGGTTGTTACAAAAAAAAATAAAGTCTCACAAAACCCAATTATAAAAATTTTCTTAGTAAATAAAATGGATATTATTCAATAATAAATCAGATAAAAATGGGAGTAAAAAGAATCTTTTCAGGATTATTCTCTAATGAATACACTGATGACAGAGGATATAAACGTTTTACTGACAGTGATAAACTTGTACACCGTTGGGCAGTAGAAAAAAAAATTGGACGAAAGCTTCGAGATGAAGAAGTAGTACACCACAAAAACAGAGATAAAAAGGATAATTCACCTGATAATTTATATCCCTGTTCTCCAAAAGTACATAACCGGATTCATAAATCAGACGCTAAAAAGCATGGTAAAAAAGCCAGCTATCAAGGATTTAAAAAGAAAAAAAGTATTTGGGATATACTAAATTAATATTAAATATTTACTTATAAAAGTATCGGCCTAATAGATACAATACTTTCTAAGGCCGTAATAGACAATAAGTACCTCATTTTGACAATAGATAAAAAAATACTGAAGAATTTGGATAAAATTTTATTTATAAATCATAAAACGCACACAAAATGAATTCAGACATAGATAATGTTGCAAATGAAGTGTTCACAATGTTTATGAACAATTCGGAACAAATATTTACTGATGTAGAATATTTTGAGAATCTATTGGCCAAATATCCTCATTTAAATGATAAAAAAGAAGATTTAATAAAAGGGATTGAAGCGGGTAAGAATAAAATACAACAACATGTTTCATTGAAAAAAGATCGAGAAGATGAAGCTAAAAACCTAAATAATAAGACTATTAGAGAAATACTGAAACCAAAATCAAAAAAGGAAATATTATATTTATTAGAAAAACATAATATCGATAGTAGAGTGATCCAAATATTAAAAGAGAATGTAAAAGAATACTCTCTTTTTGTATCATTTATAAGTTTAGATAAGATAAAGGATAATGATAAAATTAGTATTTCTAGTAATTTGTTTCTTAGTATAGATGACCCATATGAAAGACAAGAATTATTTAAAAAAATCATCAGTATTTTTAAAAATTCATAATTAGTCTCACAAAACCCAAGTATATGAAAGTGTATAAAGAACAAAAATCAAATATTTCAATTTACTTAGATAAACATCCTTTCCTCAAAACTTTGTTGTCTTATTTTCCAAGTGTGATTTTTTGTTTATTGGTTATTTTACTTATTATTCATTTTAAAGGTATTGAGTTAACTCCAATTCAATTTGTCCATAATATTTATTTATTCATTAAATCTGAGCCAGTTTACTCAATAATTTACATAATCCTATTATTTTATTTTGCTGACTGGCAACTGAAAATTAATATCAAAAAGATTAAGAGTAAAGTATAAAAAGCAACAGATATGATAGCATCATTAATTAAAATCAGTATTGTATTTATCCTAATAATAGGTTGTGTATTTTATTATTTTCATTCCTGGAAGAAATCAAAGTTTGTCGATTTACTTTGGAAAAAGGGAAAATTCTTAGATTTAGAACATCTGGAAGCTCCATTTAAATACACAGTAATTAAATACGAAGATAAATTATATGACACGGCTGGAAATAGAATATATCCATTTTCTAAAGCCGGTCGACCTAAATTAAAAATTGTATCATAAAACACAATTGATATGGAAACCAAGGAAATTAAGAAAAAAGATAAAATAGTTGTACTTATTGTAGGGAATCATGATTCAGGAAAAACCACAACTATTAAACGATTTGAACAAATTCATGATGAAGCTAATAGGGAGATTCGTCAATGTCGAATTGGATGGAGAAAGTCTGTTCAATTATTTTTAGGAAGGCTAGATGCTCTTTTAGCAATGATTTATTTTATACCTTCTTCGCCAACTGAAAAACACACTCATTTAAGTATTCTCTTAAATAATTTTCTACCAGAAATGTTGTTAATGGCCGAACAATTAAATGGAAATGAATATAATGCCACAATAGAATTCCTTAACAACAACGGTTATCATATTGTTGAATTCAGAATAAATCAAAATGCTAATGGTGGAACATGGGACCAATGGGAGGATAATAATATGGGAAATATATTATTATCAAGAGTTACTGAAATTGGTAACGCATTTAGAAATTTCATAATTGAAAGAATTCAGTAAATATTCGTCATATTAGGCGCTAGTTTGAAACTGCTGCTATGGAGATATTTTCAAAAGCCAAGATTAATTTTTTTAGATTATCAATAGAAGATAAAATTGATATATATTATGATTATTTCTTTAAGGATTTTTTAGGCAAAGACATTCATTTAATTTCATCCTATGAGTCACAAATTAAAATTTTAATGTTTGAAATTTTAGATTCATTAAAATTTAATTCTATAATGCATGAAATGCGAAGTGATAATCCTTTATATTTGGATTTACGTAAATTAAATAGTAATCTAGGTAATCTAACTGGCATATGGGGCATTGATTGGGCTTGGATATTTCATCACATTGAGTTGGATTATTCTAATGTTTCTTTAGCCAATGCTTTACTTGATCTAAATAAAATAAGAGTTTATAAGTCTTTACCGAAAAAATATTATTCAAAATATAACAAATTGTATTTACTGAACACTGACACAAGAGAACCATTGATATTTAATGTTAAGGAATTAATTAGCAATGGACATGATTTGAAATCAAGAAAATTACGAAATATTCCTGCTGTAGGGATACAATTATTTAAAGGATATAGTAATGAATATTGGGATATGGCAAAATTAACAATAGTACCATCAGGAATGACATGGAGCAAAGAAGCAAAACAATTTAGATACTTAGCACCAGAAAAAATAATTGAACGCAAGTCAAAGATAAAAATAACAATTGGTGATGAAACATTTTATGTCTAGTGATTTTTTGATTATATAATACATAATTATTTGAGAGTGATAGAATAATAAAAGCTACGCCTACAAACGACATAATTAATAATAACAAATAGTCTCACAAAACCCACAATATCCTTGTTTATAACCCCTAAACATATTTGACCAAATCAAATCAAGTCAAGTCAAGTCAAGTCAAGTCAAGTCAAGTCAAGTCAAGTCAAGTCAAGTCAAGTAAGTAAGTCTTACCATCTGGATTCTTATATCGAAATAGCAATCTAACTGTCTACATGTGGTCAAGACTTCCGGCTTTTGAAATCATGAACATACCTGTAATAGTGGTAATTATTTTCAATATTATTGAAAAGTAATTAATATAATGATAAATATATTTTACAAAAAGCTTATATTTGTAAAATATAATTTACGTTATGAAGACTAAAAGTTCCATATTATTACCTAAGGCACAAAAAGCAATCTCAACTCTTGCAGAAAATATTAAACTTGCTAGACTTAGAAGGAAGTATAGCACTCAACAAGTATCTGAAAGGGCAAATATAAGTAGGCCTACATTGTTATCGATAGAGAAAGGTCATCCAAATGTTAGTATTGGTGCGTATGTTAAAGTACTTTTCGTTCTTGGCCTTGAAAAAGATATTATTGAGGTTGCCAAGGATGATAATTTAGGCAGGAGATTACAGGATGCTGAATTAATTATCAAAGAAAGAGCACCTAAAAGAATTTTTAAAAAGCAAGATAATGGAAAACAAAAATAACCGAAGAGATATTTATGTATTTGCTCATTGGATTAATATGTCAGAACCAATATACATGGGATTGTTATCTACCGAATTTACCAGAGGAAAGGAAATATTTTCTTTTAAATACTCTGAAGAATGGCTTAAATCCAACTTTTCACAAATATTAGATCCTGATTTGCAATTCTATTCTGGTCCACAATATATTAGTGATGAAAAGCCAAATTTTGGAATATTCCTTGATTCTTCTCCGGATCGGTGGGGACGTCTTTTAATGAAAAGACGAGAAGCTGCTTTAGCAAGATTGGAAGGTAGAAGCGAGATAACCCTTAAGGAATCGGACTATCTACTCGGTGTTTTTGATGGTCATCGAATGGGAGCATTACGATTTAAGGAGACTTTTGAAGGTCCATTTCTAAATGATAATAAAAAATTTGCATCACCGCCCTGGACTTCAATAAGGGAACTTGAAGAAATTAGTCTGAAACTTGAAGATGATGATGTAATTGATAATTCTGAGTATTGGAAATGGTTATCAATGTTAGTTGATCCTGGTTCATCTTTAGGAGGGGCAAGACCAAAAGCAAGTGTTGTAGACAATAAAAAAAATTTATGGATAGCTAAATTCCCTAGTCAAAATGATAATAAAGACATAGGAGGTTGGGAAATGGTTGCCCATGAACTTGCCAAAAATGCAGGGTTAAATATTGCTGAATCAATGGTTCAAAAATTTTCAAGCAAATATTATACTTACCTTACTAAAAGGTTTGACAGAACAGATAATGGAGAAAGAATTCATTATGCTTCTGCAATGACAATGCTTGGATATACAGATGGCACTGATTTTAAGGATGGAGCAAGTTATCTTGAATTAGTAGAATTTTTGTCAAACAACGGAGCCAATATTGAAAGTGATTTAGAAGAGTTGTGGAGACGAATTGTATTTAATATTGTAATATCTAATACAGATGATCATCTTAGGAACCATGGTTTCATTTTAACTGAGAACGGGTGGATTCTTTCTCCGGCATTTGATATAAATCCAAATGAGGATGGAACTGGATTATCTCTAAATATTTCTCTGGATGATAACTCACTTGATTTAGATTTGCCAATGGGTGTTATAGAATATTTTCGACTTGACAAACAGAGGGCTTTAAAAATAATTGAGAAAATAAAAAAATCTGTAAGCAATTGGCGAAATACAGCCATAAAATATAAACTATCAAAAACAGAACAAGAACTGATGGCAAAGGTGTTTGACAGGTTTTGTAAATAAAATTAAGCTATAAAAACTATCTGCAATATCAATTCAAACATAACCGCACAATAATACCTTATACTCAAATAGCGAATAATATTTCAAGTAACGAGTGCAGATTATCTATGCTAAATGAATATGAAAATGAAAAATAAAATGATCGCAAGTGTAGCTCAGTAATGGAATGGATGAGCTTCTCTTGCACCGCTTCCCCAAAAGTGAAAGAACGGAATGGAATGAAGTGATTTCTCTTTTTTGAGAATAATATATTTCAGAATCTAAGGATTCATTGTATATCTGTTATAAATATTAAATAAATTTGATATGTTAAAGATAAACACAATTGTGATTTATGGGTAATAATGGAAAGTACTCACTATTGTGATCATTGACTTCTTTAGGAACAATTTAAATTTATAATTATGAAAATATCTGTAAATATTAAAGTGAGAAATTCTTTGTGGTACTGGACAAAAGAAGAAATTAAGGAGTCTAAAAAGAAAAATTCCATGAGTAGACAAGAGTGGGAACTCCTTAACAAAAGCAAAGTTCCCAAGCATGTAAGATTTGTTGATTTTGATTATAAGTTTGATGTTAAGACATTTTCTGAAAATAGAAATGGATTATATAATTTAATTGTTTACTCCTCAATTAGTGAAGAAATAGAAGATTCTAAACAAAAAACTGTTCCTATCGAAGATGTTACAATTATTGAATTTAAAGGTGAATCTGAAAGAGCACATGTAGTTGTTTCTAATGATTTAATATATCAATACATAGGTGCACAAAAAGGAAAAGATGGTTGTTTATATTGGTATTTTTATTTAAAAGAAAATATCAATTGTAATATGCTGACAAATAATATTTGGCTATCAGATATTCAAGTTGAAAAAATTTACGACCAATTAAAAATTGAGAAAAATGGAATTGACAATTTTGCAGTAGAAATAGACAATAACTTAAAAATTCGAAAATTAGGAAGTTCTTTTTCTATAAGATAAATAGTAGTAATATATATTTGATTGAGTATTTTAAAATTCCTAGAATAACAATTATATTTTTAGTTATATATTACTTAAATAAGAAACAACGACATTGTCTAATTCGAATATTCGAAGAAAATTGGAACGTAGATTATCTTTGCCTAACCCAGATGACAATTAATTATAAAATAAACTGCAAGTGTAGCGAAGTATTGAAAAGGATGAGCTTCGCTTGCACCGCTTCCCCAAAAGTGAAAGAACGGAATGGAATGAAGTGATTTCTCTTTTTTGAGATTATTTTATATCAATATCATAGACCATGTCAAATACGTGAGTCGAACTTACAGCTATATATGATTATTAATTAGACGATTATTTTTTTAAAAACATTACAGGTCACCGAAAAAAGTAATATAAATATTATTTTTATGACAGATCCAATCTACTATTCTTTGTGATATCGGCTAATATTTTTTTAATAAATGGAATCTTATTCCTTAATACCATAATGACAATATATGAATGTCCCTCATGTAATCTTAAATTATAATATACCCAGTCAAGCATACTATAACATTGATTTTCTTCTGAAATCACAACATATTTGTATTTAAATAAGTCTTTATGTTTTTTATAACCAGTACAAGTAATTATTCTTATAGATATCTGATTGTCAGTAATTTTTACACAACCTTTTTTAGCTTGGTTTTTTGAATATTTCTTTCTTGCATTAATAATATTAAATGGAATTTTTATGACCCAGTCTCGAGCTTCAGTTGCTAATTTATCAACTTTATCGTTATGAAGATCTTTATTTTTTCCTTTAACGTGCGCTTTTACTTTTTCAAAATTGATATTAATTCTAAATTTATTCATTACTCTTAATAAATGTTCCCAATGCTTAACATTTTCTAATGGTGTTCCTTCTGAACTAAGCCAATTATTTTTTGGCCATATATATTTAGCATTGTATATATTTTTAAAAACATAATTTGAATCAACACAGATTGTAAGTTTTCTTAATCTACTCAAATCCTCTTTTAAACTCATTTCTAATGCAACTATACATGCATATAGCTCCATTTCATTATTCGAAGCTCCTACAAATGAACCTTCATTAAAATCATAATATTTTTCTGTGCCATTTTTAAAATCTGGTATAATAAATCTTATACCTATTCCACCTCTTCTTGGATTGTCTTTGCTTGCTCCATCAGTATAAATTATTAATTCATTGTTTATTTTCATATTCTATTTTTGGTGCGCATGGATGCGCAAATATGTTATAAGAATAATAGTATCAAAAATTGCATTTCGTATAACGTTGTTGGTGGAAGTAATTTATTAATCATTCACAAATTCGTTAAATAAATAACCAATATTCTTAATCTTTATATCAGAATTATTTGGAGAATCAAGTACGCGCCCAAGTTCAAGATAGTAATTTGATTTTCTGCTTTTCCAGGCATTAATTGTTTCTTTACCTGCATCACATATTGAAGCAATTCCGGCAATAAAAACGCCATCAAATAGTTTTCTTGTATCCATTAAATCTGCAGGACTTGTGTAAAAACTAGCCACACAAGTTGGAAATCCAACATATACTGCAGAAGTAGTTAGTTTCTCACAAAACGTTTTATATATTTCTTTCTTTGATACGTTTACTCCTTTTAACTCTTTCTTAAACCTATCAATTTCTTTTATTGCAAAATCTCTATCTTTAATTTTCCTCACTCTTTCTGTAAATTCAGAAACACTTTTTCTAAAATCATTTCGAGCTACAGAAAGATCTTTATTAATGTCAATTATTGTATCAATTTTAATCGAACGAATATCTTCTGGAATTAGGTTCTCAATTACGAGATTACAATACATTTCATTTTTATCTTCATCGAGTAAAAACTCATCAAAATGGCCATTCCCATCAAAATAAATCATTCCTGAGAACATATCAGGATTATCAGTTAATTTGGCAATATTTCTTCGAGAACTAACTGATTTTGACAAATAAAACATATACCCATTAGCGATTGACTCAGACAATCGTAAAAATCCAGCATCATCAAAATCATTTGCAATTCCTTTAAAATAAGGTATTAATCGTGAATCAATTTTATCGGTATGCAATCTAACCTCATATGTAGAAGAATCTAATCCCGCTGGTAAAAATCTTAATTTATCACAAAACTGAATATACTTATCTGCAGCTTCCTCTAAGTCTTCCAACTTTAGAGTAATATTCTCTATTAAGTTTGCATCTATTGCTTTTTTAATTTCCTCTGAATCTTTTGGATTATAGTTTGCAGGTACAATCCTATAAATTTTATCCCAAATTGTCAAAGCGGCTTTTACCCATGTTTCACTTTGAAATTCAATTGTTGGGTAGTACAAAACAGAATGATTTACAAAATTATTATCCATTAGATGTATAGTTTTTTATTATTTCCGCCAACGTTTTCGAAAATGACCATTGGCAAGTTTCAAAGCAAATACCTATCAAGGTACACTAACTTACTTTCGGAGCGCTGTTAATAGCACCTCACGAAGCCCTCCATTGGCTATATGGAGTGTTATCAATAGTTTTAAATGTCTTTCTCTTTGTTATATGTTTTGAAAAGGGTTTTAAAATTATTTTTATAATCTTTATCTTTCTCAAGAGAATTAATATTTAATACATAATTGCAAGCATCTTTAAGTCTTTCATTTGAAAAACTTTTATGTCCGTTTTCTTCATATTCAAAATATACATTTGCTACTGTAGTACTGTGTTTCATTAGAGAACGAACCAAAGGAACAAAATCGCCATCTCCAGTCACAAGGACAGCTACATCAAATGTATCTTCCGAAAGTGCCATTTCTAGAATATCAATAGCCATCGCTACGTCAATTCCCTTTTCTCCAGCAGTTTGAGACATCGGTTGAAATTTAGTTTCAATCCCTGCATGCATTAAGTCATGATGTCGTTGCCTGTCTAACTTTAGATTTTTATCCTCTGCATTTTTTACTGTATATAGTCCTTGATACCATGCTCCATAAACTACTCTATATTCGAAGTCACCGGCTAGCTTTTTACTTATAAAGTCTTCAATTAGTCTATGAAATGGTTGAAAAGAAAGCCAACCTAGACCACGACCGTAAAAATAGTTCTGTGCATAATTAAAATGGGAGCCGTCATAGAAAACTGCAATTCTTAATATTCCTTGCATATTGTTTGTTTTAAAATTGTTGCTAACATCTGAATAACCGTAATATTTCGTCTATTCTATTTATAGTCTAATCTCTTTTTGTTCCTATAAATCAACGATTTCTGTAGCTAATTTACACTTTATATAATATATTACAGTTATTTTAATCTGAAATTTTATTTTATTGGTTAAAAGACTCACTAATAAACTTATTGAAAACAACCTCTAAATTGGAATCTTACTATTCATTTTCATCCTGTTAGGCCACTTTATCTTAAGCGGAGTTTTTGTCAAGGGCGATGATACAATAAAAATAAAATATAATATCATCGCTTGTATACCCTTGACAAAGATATAGCGTAGATTATCTTTACCTAACCAGGATGACAATGAATTATAAAACAGACT
>Ga0265316_10007148_pt1 | contig 10553 bp, 8 predicted proteins | sample 4522metaG_FD_202092 | JGI IMG/M metagenome (GOLD analysis project Ga0265316, IMG submission 202092) | Rhizosphere microbial communities from Carex aquatilis grown in University of Washington, Seatle, WA, United States - 4-5-22 metaG | ecosystem: Host-associated > Plants > Roots > Rhizosphere >...
TCTTACTTCACTACGCCAGCATCCCGTGCCGGCCAGTAGACAAAAACCGCCTTGCCGTAGATGAGCGAGCGCTCCACGGGGCCGAAGTCGCGGCTGTCGGAGGAGATAGAGCGGTGGTCGCCCATCATATAATAGCTCTCTGCAGGGACGATGATATCCGCCATCGACCGACTGTCCTCGTAAATATCAGGGACGTATCTCTCTATCTGCCGCCTGCCGTTCAGCCAGACCACACCATGGTCAATGCGCAGCCGGTCGCCGGGCAGGCCGATGACGCGCTTGATGTAGCTCTTCTCCGGGTCGCGCGGATAGTGGAAAACCACTACATCGCCGCGTTCGATAGATGCGACATGATATACGAACTTGTTGATGAAGAGGCGGTCGCGATCTTCGAGCCGGGGCAGCATGCTGGTGCCCTCCACCCGGACAGGCTGGTAGAGAAAGGTGATGATCAAAATCGATACGACGGCGGAGAAGAGCAGATCGCGCAGCAAAAGCCCGACGCCGCCTATCTTGTGACGCGGCGCAACTACAGGGTCTTCTGCCGAATGGCCGGGGAGCGTGTCGATCTCTGCGGCCGGTTTGGGGGCCGGTGTGTCGTGAGGTGTGGTTTGCATCTCTGTAGTCTGATATTACTTTACTCGCAGCCGAGGCCTCCCGGAGGACAGAGAACGCGGGCACGGCGCGGCTTCACGATCGGCCTGGCTTGATTGGAGGATGGAACCAGCGACGGAGCCGAGCCGGATGTGACGCTGCCGCTCAGGTTCTCGTCCTCAAGCGTCAGCGGCCGTTGCAGCACCATCTCCACCGGTGTGCCGCTCTCGATGTTGATATCGTCTCCACGGGTGAAAAGAGCAACAGCGGCGCCTACGGCTACGCCACCCAACCCGCCAATGGCAGCACCCTCCCCCGGATGGCCGGCGGCTGCACCGCCGATGGTGCCGACGCCAGCGCCCTGCAAGCCGATCTCGGCTGCGCGCGCCACGTCGCGGCCTTTATTTCCCTGCTGCTCCACCGTGCCCTCGTCGCCCTTTACGATGCGATCTTTGGTACCGGGTAGGCTGTTGATGATCCCAGGAACCTCCACCACCGAGCCATTGGGAAAGATGATCGTTGTAAAGTGCAGGTCGAGCTGTGCCCTGCCCTTCACCCGCCCCGCGCGAGCAACGCGGTCCACCACCCCCTGCACGTAGACCCCTGCCGGAATCATCACCTTGTTTTCCACTACTACGGGAAAGGTCGAGGCCAGGTAGACGCCATCACCAGGCTTGGCGCTCTTGGTATTGATGGCGCTGCGCAGTTGCAGCAGAACCTTGGTGCCGGCGGGAACGGTGTAGGTCTTCTTCGCAGGAGCCTCAACGGGTGCAGCGGCAGTCGTGATCGCAGCTCCCGGTTGCTCAGGCGCTTGGGCAAATGCGGACCCCGGAGCCGTTAAAGCCAGCACGTAAGCAACTGCCAATGATCGATGCACCCGACGCATGAAACCCTCCGTACAAGCCTGCATTCCGATAGACTCGCCGTCTGCACCCAAGGATAGCGTGATTCCCCCTCAGAAATGCAATAAATGCCGCTTGCCGCCACTGCGGCGGCCTTCCATTCGCGTTACGATCAGAAAACAGTGATGGAGATCGTCCTCAGCCCGCCCGATCCATCCCCTTCCAGGAGTCGCGCCCGATTTGCCTCCGTTTATCGCGTGCTCTCCGGCGCAATCGCCGCCCGCGCCTTTCCCGGATGCGCCTTCGGAGTGCTGGCGGAGGGTGAAACTGTGCTTCAGGATGCGCTGGGGCGCTTTACCTATGAGGAAGACTCGCCAGCCGTCACGGCGGAGACGGTCTACGACGTGGCCAGCCTCACCAAGATTGTGGCAACCACGGCGGCGGTCATGCTGCTCTGCCAGCGTGGCCAGCTCAATCTGGAGACGCCCATGGGCGATCTGCTCCCCGGCTTTGTGGCGGGCCATGCTACCGGCGACCCCGCCCGCCGTGTGACCTTGCGCCATTTGCTGGCCCACAACTCCGGGCTGCCCGGCAATGTGGAGTTCTTTCGCACCTGCGCCACGCCCACCGACCTGCAGTTGGCCTGCCTCGAACTGCCCCTCGAAGCCCCGCCGGGCACACGCGCAGAATACTCCGATCCCGGTTACATTCTTCTCGGCAAGGCCCTGGGGGCGCTTTTGGGCGAATCCCTTGCAACCTGGGTCCATAGAGAGATTTTTCAGCCGTTGGGGATGACTGCAACCGGTTTCTGCCCCTCTCCGGAGGCCAGGCCCTCGATTCCGCCCACCGAGGAAGATACCACCCTTCGCCATCGCCGCATCCAGGGCGAGGTTCAGGACGAAAATGCCCGGCTGCTCCAGGGCGTTAGCGGTCACGCGGGACTCTTCTCCAACGTCCCCGACCTGCTGCGTCTGGCCGGTGCAATTCTGACGGCCGGGCCTAAAACTTCTTCCGAAACCGGTAAGCCCCGCCTCTTCAAGCCGGATACGGTTGAGCTATTTGCGCAGCGGCAGGGTCCGGAGGGCAGTTCGCGGGCTCTCGGCTGGGACACTCCCTCTGTGAACTCCTCATCAGGCCATTATTTTTCGCCACGCTCCATCGGGCACCTAGGCTTCAGCGGTTGCTCGCTCTGGATCGACCTGGAGGCCGGGGTTGCCGCAGCGTTACTCACCAACCGCACCTGGCCTGACCGGCAGAGCCAGCTGATTCGCGAGGCGAGGCCCGCCTTCCACGACGCCGTGCGCGAGGCGCTGGATCGATAGAGCAATTTGTGCCCCCGGGCAGGCCTAGCCCTCAAGAATAAACTACGTCCTTGCGTGTTTTGCAGATACAATTAAAACTTGGGGACTGATGCGATGCAAACCAGTTTATCGACGCAGGAAGCGGCCGGCGCCCATACAGCAGAGGCCAAAAATGGCCACACTTCCCTGCATCATCAACCAATGACCGAGTGCCAGAACGAGGCTTCTCAGGGCTTTGACACCAAATCAGCGCTGGAGATTGCGCGCATCATCAATCACGAAGACGCGAAGGTGCCTGCTGCGGTCAAGAAGGCCATCCCTGAGATTGCGCAGGTCATCGACCAGGTGGCACGATGCCTGCGTGACGGCGGCCGGCTGATCTACGTCGGAGCTGGGTCGAGCGGTCGCATTGCGGCCCTCGACGCCTCGGAGTGCCCCCCTACCTACTCCACGGCACCAGGCCAGGTGCAGTACATTATGGCCGGCGGACCGAAGGCTCTGGCTTCAGCCGTCGAGGTCAACGAAGACTCCGAGGAACTGGGCCAGCGCGACATCGCCCGCCGCCGACCCACGCGCAAAGACATTGTGGTTGGTGTCTCCGCCTCTGGAAGCACGCCTTACGTCGTCGCCGCCACGGCGTATGCTCGCGCCCGCGGAGCACATACCGCGGCTATCACCTGTAATCTCGACACTCCACTGGCCGCGGCCGCCGATATCACGGTGGTGACCGACGTTGGCCCCGAAGTCGTCTCGGGCTCCACGCGCATGAAGGCCGGCACCGCCCAGAAGATGGTCCTGAACATGATCACCACGGGCGCCATGACCCGGCTTGGCTACGTCTACGAGAACCTGATGGTTAACGTTCATATGCAGAACTCGAAGCTGGTTGAGCGTGGCATCCGCAACCTAATGTGCGCCTGTTCCATCGACCGGGCTACCGCCGTTGAGACCATCAAGAGCGCCGGTCGCAGCGTGCCCGTGGCGCTGGTCATGCTCAAAGCCAAAGTGGACAAGCCGGAAGCCGTGCGCCGCCTGGCAAAATCCGACGGTAATGTTCGTCTCGCTATCGAGGACACTGTGCTGGAGCTGTAGCGGCCATCCAACTCTGCGCCTGGCGCGCGCAGGCACTTACTTGTCGAGGTCGCTGAATCCTATATTCTTGCAAGTAGGCTCACTTCCCTGCCCCTTCGGACGGACGTTCAGGAGGAACTTTGGCGGATTTTCTGGCACAACTCGGACGGCGCGTGCTGGTCTATGACGGCGCGATGGGCACTAATGTGCAAAAGCACAACCTCACCCCGGAGGACTTCTGGGGCAATGAGGGCTGCAACGAGCTGCTGGTATTGTCGCGGCCGGATGTAATCAGGCAGGTTCATGCTGCGTTTCTTGAGTCCGGTTGCGATGTGATCGAGACCGACAGCTTCGGCTCGTCGCGCATCGTGTTGGCTGAGTATGACCTGCAGGATCGCACACGCGAATTAAACATTGCGGCCGCGCGGCTGGCCCGCGAGGTTGCCGATGAATACTCGACCCCAGAGAAGCCCCGCTTCGTGGCTGGATCGATGGGGCCGACGACCAAGCTGCCTTCCCTGGGGCACATCGGCTACGACCCGATGGCCGCGGCCTACCGCGAGCAGGCCGAGGCGCTGATCGAGGGCGGCGTGGACGTGCTGCTGATCGAGACCTGCCAGGATCTTTTGCAGGCCAAAATCGCTCTTGCCGCCTGCCAGGACGCCATCCGCGACGCGCGCGAAGGCAGGATTCCCGGCATCGGCCGCAAGGTTGCGCTCCAGGTTCAGATCACCCTGGAAGCCACGGGGACCATGCTGCTGGGTTCGGAGATCGGGGCTGCCCTGGCTGTGTTGGAGGCCTTCCAGCCCGACATGCTCGGCCTCAACTGCGCCACCGGGCCCGCGGAGATGAACGATGCGGTGCGCTTCCTCTGCCAGAACTCGACCATCCCGGTCTGCGTTCAGCCCAACGCGGGCCTGCCGCAGAACGTGGGCGGCCACGCAGTCTACAAGCTGACGCCGGCGGAGTTGGCGGCATGGCAGAGGCGATTCGTCACCGAATATGGCGTGCGTGCGGTGGGCGGCTGTTGCGGCACAACGCCCGAGCATCTGTGCGCTGTCGTCGAGGCCGTCAAAGACCTGGCGCCCGCCCCGCGCTTGGTCACGCCGCAATCGGTGGCGGCCAGCGCCTTCTCGGCGATTTCGCTCGAAGCCGACGCGCAGCCCATCGTAATTGCCGAGGAGATGAATACCACCACGCGCCTGGAGACCTTTCGCAACATGGTTCGCTCGGGCGATTACGACGGCATTCTCGCGCTTGCCAAGCGGCTGGTTGGCGAGGGATCGCAGATGCTCGACCTCTGCTGCGCTATTGTGGGCGAGGACGAAGTGGGCTACATGAACGCGGTGCTGGAGAAGATCGCCACCCGCGTGCCCGCGCCCATTCTGGTGGATTCGACCGAGGCGAATGTCATCGAAGAGGCGCTTAAGCGGATTCCCGGCAAGCCTATCATCAACTCCATCAACCTGGAAGACGGCGAAAAGCGCACTAGCCTGGTGCTGCCCATGGCCCGCCGTTATGGGGCCGCGGTCATCGCGCTTACCATCGACGAGCAAGGCATGGCGCTCACCGCGGAGCGCAAGGTAGCCATCGCGCACCGCATTCACGATCTGGCGGTGAACAAATACGGCCTGCGCCCCGAGGACCTGCTCTTCGACGCGCTCACGCTGCCCATCTCCACCGGCCAGGAGGAGTATCGCTCGGCAGCCATCGAGACGCTGGAGGCAGTGCGCCGCATCAAACTCGAACTGCCGCGCTGCCGTACGGTGCTTGGCGTCTCCAATATCTCCTTTGGCCTGAATGCCTATGCGCGGCGCGTTCTGAACTCGGTCTTTCTCAAGGAGGCAGTGGATCGCGGCCTCGATGCAGCTATCGTCAACTACTCAAAAATCTACCCGCTGTACAAGATTCCTGAAGTCGAAGTTGAACTCGCTCGCAAGCTCATCTTTCAGGACGGTAGAGACGCCGGCAGTGAGCCCTTGCAGAAATATATGACCTACTTCACCGGCCTGAGCAAGGGTTCGGTTGAAGAAGATGAGGTCGCAGTCGAGAGCCTCTCAACCGACGAGAAGCTCAAGCAGCTCATCATCCGCGGCGAACGAACCATCGGGTTGGGCGAACACAAGCAGTCGCTCGAAGAGGCTTTGGATGCGGCGCTCAAAAACTACACGCCGCTCGACCTCATCAATACGGTACTACTGGACGGCATGAAGACCGTGGGCGAGCTCTTCGGCGCGCGCAAGATGCAACTGCCTTCAGTGCTGGATTCGGCTGCTGTAATGAAGGCCGCGGTTGCCTATCTGGAGCCAAAGATGGAGAAATCCGACGGCGGCGGCAAGGGGACGATGGTGCTGGCCACAGTCAAAGGAGACGTGCACGATATCGGCAAGAACCTGGTGGATATCATCCTCTCCAACAACGGCTACCGGGTGGTGAACCTGGGCATCAAGCAGCCTTCAGACGCCATCATCGCCGCCGCGCGCGAAAAGGAGGCCGACGCCATCGGCCTGAGCGGCCTGCTGGTCAAGTCCACGCTGGAGATGAAGTATGTTTTGCAGGATTTGGAGCGGCTGGGCATGACCGTTCCCGTCATCTGCGGCGGCGCGGCGCTCACGCGCAAGTATGTCGAGGAGGATCTGCGCAAGGAGTACGCGGGGCCGGTCTTCTATGCCGAGGATGCCTTCGCGGGATTGCACGCTATGGCCGACCTGACATCGGAGGATGCAGCGGTGCGCGGCAAGCGGGAGAGCGATGGCAAGACAGTGAAGGTCTTCGTGCGGAGCAATACGGCTACAACCGACGAAACACCAACGGAGTTGACCGCCGAGGGCCGTTCGCCGATCGTGGAGCGGGTGGCGGCGATCCCCCAGCCGGCCTTCTGGGGCGCGCGCGTCTTCAAGAACTACAAGCTCGACGAGGTCTTCCCGTACATCAACGAGACTGCCCTCTTCAAGAATCAATGGCAGTTAAAGACCGCCTCGCAGGGAGACTATCTGCGCCTTGTGGAGGAAAAGTACCGGCCTATTCTGCTGGAGCTTGAGGAAGAAGTGAAAGCGGCGGGCTGGTTCGAGCCGAAAACGATTATCGGCTTCTATCCCTGTGCCGGCGATCGCGACGATCTGGTCGTCTTCGACCCTGACGATCCGTCCCGCGAACTGGAACGCATTACATTTCCGCGCCAGGCGCAGGGCCGGAGGCTATCGATCGCCGATTTCTTTGAGCCGATAGGATCCGGACAGCGCGATGTTGTGGGCTTTTCGATTGTGACCATCGGCGACGAGGCCAGCCGCCAGACGGCACAGCTATTTGCGGCCGGAGACTTTACCAAGTATCTCTACCTGCACGGTCTCTCTGTCGAAACCGCTGAGGCGCTGGCCGAACTGGCGCACAAGCAGGCGCGCGAGTTTCTGGGCATCGCCGGCAAAGACTCGCCGCTGGTGACCGACCTCTTTCACCAGAAGTACCGCGGCTCGCGCTACTCCTTCGGATACCCGGCCTGCCCCAATCTGGAGGACCAAACCAAGATCTTCCGCCTGCTCAAACCGGAGGAGAACATCGGCGTGCGGCTCACCGAGCAGTTCCATCTGGAGCCGGAACAGAGCACCAACGCTGTCGTGGTACATCATCCGCAGGCCAAGTATTTTGTGGTGTGAGCCGGCTTCCGATCGCGATAACCCCTATTGAAATGTTACAAATGTGTTACTATAGAATCCCTAGGAGTTGGCGGAATCAGCACTACCCCGCCCACCCATCTCGATGAACCTTTACCTCATGCGCCACGCCAATGCCGGACTGCCTCGGGGGAACGCCTCCCTCGACGACAAGCGCTCCCTGATCAAAGAAGGCAAGGAGCAGTGCATGTTGATGGGGCATATGCTGAACGCGCTCAAGGTGCAGGTGGACGTAGTGGTCAGCAGCCCGCTGAAGCGCGCCCTGCAGACCGCTCAATTTGTAGCTACAGAGTTGGGATATGAGGGGAAAGTAGAGATCAGCCCTGCGCTTGGCCCCGATGCGGACTACGCCGACTTCCAGAAAATGCTGGCCAGGTATGCCGACCGCGAGGGCGTGCTGGCCGTGGGCCACAACCCTAACCTTTTCCAGTTCCTGGGCCGGTTGATCACCGGAAACGGAGGAGCCGGCATCCGCATGAGAAAGGGCTCAGTAGCCCGCGTCGATCTTGCCCGGCATCCGGCCCGACTGCAGATGCTGATTGATCCGCGCATGGCCCGCTCTTTTTACGCGAGCGTGCAAAAAAGCTCGCGCCCGAAGACCTCGCGGAAGTAATCGGCTTCCTTGCGTAGCGACCACAGCTCCAGCTCCGCGCCCGTCCGCCCTGGCTTTACCTCCAGATAGATCCGCTTGGGATAGACCCTGGCCGCCACCCGGAGCACATCGCTGGCACGATCCTGGTTGAGCGCCACGGCCAGCCGCAGCAGCACCACAGCCCGGTGGACATTCTTGTGCTCCTCGGCGGGAATATTGCGCAGCGCGCGGTCGCCCGGCTGCGGCCGGCTCTTGCCTATATAGCGCGCAATGGCTGAAACCACCGTTCGTTGCAGGGGCGTGTACCCGTAGATTTCAGAACTTGAAACAATGTACTGCGTGTGCCGGTGATGGCCCTGGTGGTTGATGAACTTGCCGGTATCCTGCAAGATGGCTGCGGCCGCCAGCCAGCCTTCGTACTCTGCGGGCAACTGGTGCAGCGCCTTTAGTTCGCGGAAGAGTTGCACGGCGTGGGTGCGCACCGGCTCAGCCTGCCGGGGATCGACCCCGTAACGCCGCGCCGTAGCCAGCACGCTCTCCCAGCGCTCGTGTTCGAACTCGCGGTGCGCTGTGGCGCGTGCGTCCTGCTCGGCCAGCATCTGTGCCAGAATGCCGTCGCGCAGTCCCAGCGGCGAGTAACGAAAGCCAGGCAATCCGAAGGTTTCCAGCAACTCCGAGAAGACCTGTGCTCCGGCGACGATGATCTCCGCACGTCGCGGTCCGATGCCCGGCACCGCTGCACGCTCCAACAGCTTCATCTTTGCCAGCTTCGCGGCCAGTTTGCGCACCGCGCGCGCAGGTACGCTTCCGTCCGCCGCGCAGGCTGCAGATAAAGCAGCAGCCGTTCCGGAGGTGGCAATCACATGGGTCACCTTCCCCGGTTGAATCCTGCGCTGAGCGCGCCTGAGTTCGCGGCTTATAAGCCGTCCCATTCGCGTCAGTTCATCCGTCGGCGCGGGATCGGCGGCCAAAAACTCCTGCGTCAGACGCACTGCGCCCAGCGGCAGGCTGATGGTCTCCCGGATGCGTTTGCGCTCAGAGAGTGTAATCTCGCAGCTTCCGCCGCCCAGGTCCACCAGCAAGACCTTGCCTGTCACGACCGGCTCGCCGCTTATCAATCCGGGCCCGATGACGCCCAGATGAATCAGCCGGCCCTCTTCCAGGCCGGAAATAATTTCGATATTCCAACCGGTCTCGGCCTTCACCCATGCCTGGAAGGCCGCCGCGTTGCGAGCGTCGCGCATGGCCGAGGTAGCCGCGACGCGAATCTGATCCACTCCGTGCAACTGCACCGCCCGCTGAAAGCGCTTGAGAGCGCGCAGCGTAGCCTCCATCGCCTCCGGCGAAACTGAGCCTGACTCAAAGACGCTGGCCCCCAGCCGCGTTACCTCGCGATCCTCGGCCAGGGTCTTCAACCGGTGAGCAACCACCTTGGCAATCTTCAACCTGCACGAGTTGGAACCTATGTCGATGGCGGCAAAGGTAGGCATAGCAGTTAGCGGTGCACTCCAGAAGAAATAACTCGGCTCTGGTGCCAAGATACATCACCGGGGTGAATTGAGCGTGGTCTCTGGGAAGATAAGTTTCAGGCGCGGGGGGGATGCGAGGTTGAGGCGGCCCTGGAAACGACGTGACGCGTGTCAATCAACCGGCGGGCAAAACAGTTTCAATCGCAGCCTACCACCCTTGAATAAAGGAGGCGGGAACCGCGCATGAAGCGCCATTCTTCTGCTTGGTTATTGTGGGCGGTCCTGCATGACGCACAGTATTGCCGGATGCGGATTCGGTAGACACCTGGATTTCGCCCTCGACGCTGAGCTTGCAGCGGTCGAAATCACCCCTGGACACCAACCACTCCGCGCCGTCCGTGGTGTCAAGAGTGACTGTGTCGCTCGGTCCCGGGAGGTACCGGAGCACCGACGCGTTTCGAGTCCGTAATTTGTCTTTTTCGTCGTTAAATAGTCTGCCCTTCGCTAATTGCCCGTTTTCGAAAAAGTTGGACTTCAACAGACTCCATGTCTCTAGATCATCCCGTAGGCCGCTCTGCCTCTCCTCAAATGCAAACTCAATGCCTTTTAGGGGGAGGGTCATATAGACCCGCATAGGGCCCCGGGCATACTCCGACCACGGCGTTCGGAGTATGACCTGGCCATCGTATCCGGAGTTATCCAGCGTCTTCCCCACCGTAGCAGGCAACTCAAAGGTATAGTCAGTGAGAGCCGATGTGGAAATATTCCTGAAATCGATCGCTATGTAGATCGTTTGATCGTTGGCCAGCATCACGGAGCAAAAAGGCGTCTCAGTGTGCCTCTTCCTGAGCGCGGTGATGTAGCGCGCACAGGCAGACTCGGCTAACAGCCCGTGGTGCAAGCAGCTGATTTCCAGGCTGTCCGGCATCGAGGCCTGATGGAGCGAAACGCGCCGGGTGAGTCAAGAACCGAGGTCGTTCTGGCTGCGACCGCGCTCTCGGGCCGATTCTGAC
>Ga0265316_10007150_pt1 | contig 10552 bp, 8 predicted proteins | sample 4522metaG_FD_202092 | JGI IMG/M metagenome (GOLD analysis project Ga0265316, IMG submission 202092) | Rhizosphere microbial communities from Carex aquatilis grown in University of Washington, Seatle, WA, United States - 4-5-22 metaG | ecosystem: Host-associated > Plants > Roots > Rhizosphere >...
TACGACCTGGGCGCAAACTCGTATATCACGAAGCCCGTGACTTTCGACGCACTCGTGAAGGTTCTCGGGGCGCTCGGAGAGTATTGGGTCCAGGTCGTCCAGCTACCCCGAAAAGCCGAGTAGGAGAGACGACAGGTGGCGAACAGCACAGTCCGCGTTCTTCTCGTCGACGACGACGAGGACGACTACGTAATTGCGCGCGATCTTCTGGCTATGGTGCCGAGTCCCAAGTGTGCTCTCGAATGGCGCAACACGTACGACGGGGGGCTGGCGACCATCCGAGAGAATCGCCACGACGTCTACCTGCTCGACTACGCGCTCGGCGCCCACGATGGCATTGAGCTGGCCCGTGCGGCCGGACAGAACAAGGTCACCGTCCCCGTGCTCCTCCTGACGGCGCACGACGACTCGGAGCTGGACGTCCAGGCTGCCGCTGCGGGCGCAACCGACTACCTCGTGAAGAGTCACATGACCGCGCCTCTTCTCGGTCGTGCCGTCCGTTACGCGCTGGCTCGTCACGAGAGCAACGAGGCTTTGCGACGCGGCGCCCGCGAGAAAACGGTGATGCTTCAGGAGATTCACCATCGCGTGAAGAACAACCTTCAGATGATTTCGAGCCTCATCAACTTCGAGATGGAAGACGTGGAGAACCCGGAAACGCGGGCGATTCTACGAGTCACGCAAACGCGAGTGCACTCGATCGCACTCATCCATGAGAAACTCTATCAGTCGCCCCTTCTCGCGACCGTCGACATGGGAGAGTACACGCTGGGGCTCGTCGCGATGCTCATGCAGACGCACGAAAAGCATGTGCTCTCCGAGGTTCGTGCCGTCGATATCGTGCTCCCCGTCGACCTCGGTCTGCCAATCGGTCTCATTCTCAGCGAACTTGTGACGAACTCGCTCCGGCACGCGTTTCCGGGAGCTACGGGAAGTGAGGCGCGACCCCCGGCGATCGTCATCGACCTTCGCCGCGACAAGAACGGATTCGTCCTTTCCGTCGCCGACAACGGCATAGGGCTGCGTCATCCACCGAGCGTGCAAGACACCAAGTCTCTCGGCCTCCGCCTGGTGGGGATGTTCGCGGAGCAACTAGGCGGCACAGTTGAATTTTCAGGAGAGCACGGGACTCGCTGCACCGTGGCGTTCCCCGCGGGTGCCAGTAGTTCGCTTTGAGGGGGGAACCGTGCGATGGGCGCAGGGGGAAGCTTGAAATGAACCGCAGCATCATGGTGGTCGAGGACGAAATCCTCATCGCGCAGGACATACGTCGCGTCTTGATCGGATTCGGGTACGACGTTCTCCCGCTGGTGGCAACAGGCAGCGATGCCCTGCGAGCGGCGGAGACCCGGTGGCCGGATCTCGTGTTGATGGATATCAAGCTCAAGGGCACCATGGACGGGATAGAGACGGCGGCGCGGCTACAGGAGAAACACCGCACGGCCATCGTCTACCTGACCTCCCACTCGGACGAGACCACGCTCACACGAGCCACGCAGACGAATCCGTTCGGCTACATCCTCAAGCCGTTTACCGATCTCGAGCTGCGGATGTGCATCGAGGTGGCCCTCAGCAAACAAGAGCTCGAGTCGAAACTGATCGCCGGAGAGCGCTGGTTCAGCACGACGCTTCAATCGATTGGAGACGCCGTCATCGCCACCGACGAGCGCGAAGTCATCAAGTTCATCAACGCGGCTGCCGAAACTCTAACGGGTTGGCAAACGAGCGACGCCGTAGGCCGGAAGCTTGGCGAGGTCGTTCACCTCGTCGATCAAGACAACAAGCCGCCTCCGGACCGTGTCACCGACAGGAGCCTGAGTAGTTTCGCGGCCATGCTTCCCCACGGCAGCGAGATCATCTCCAAGAGCGGTCGCCGCTTGCCGATCGACGACACCGCAACCGTGATCAGGGATGACCGAGGGGTGGTCCTGGGCCGCGTCGTGGTCTTCCGAGACATCACCGAACGGGTCAAGATGGAGAAGCGTCTGGCTCTTTCGGAGAGGCTTTCTGCACTCGGCACGATGGCCGCCGAGCTCGCCCACGAGATCAATAACCCGCTCGCCTACGTGACGCTGAATGTCACCTTCGTACTCGACGCACTCGCCGCGGTCGGTCCGGATGGCGAGCCGGCGTTTCGGCCGACGCGCGAACATGTGGAGGAACTCAAGAAGGCTTTGGAGGAGGCGAGCGCGGGATGCGGGAGCGCGCGAAAGATCGTTCATGACATGCGGAGGTTCGTGCGCGTCGATACCGGCGCTCGAACGTTGGTGGACCTTCCTGACGTCCTGAATTCTGCCGCACGGATGACGGCCAACGCGATTCGTCACCACGCTCTGCTTCGATTCGCCTATGGCACGACTCCGTTCGTCGAGGCGGAGGAGGGGCAACTCATTCAGGTGTTCACGAATCTTCTCGTCAACGCCTACCATGCGATCGGCGAAGGAAACTCCACCGAGCACGAGATCCGCATCGTCACCTTCACGGATGAAGGGGGGCGCGCCGTGGTGGAGGTGCACGACACGGGCTGCGGCATTCCTCGCGAGAACCTTTCCGGCATCTTTGATCCGTTCTTCACCACGAAGAAAATGGGGGAAGGGACAGGTCTTGGTCTGTCGATTTGCCACGGAATCGTGACCGGTCTCGGCGGTCGGATCACGGTCGACAGCGAGGTCGGTCGAGGGAGCATGTTCCGTGTCGTTCTGCCCCCTGGCGGTCGACGGAGGGAAGAGCCCGATAGCGCCGAGGCGATTGCGTTGTCGCCCAAGCGAGGGCGCGTCCTCATCGTGGACGATGAAGTCGCGCTAGGGACCGCGCTGAGTCGCGTCCTCCGGAGAGAGCACACGGTTGTCGTCGAGGTATCCGCTCGCGACGCCCTGGCTCGTCTCGGGAAGGAGGACTTCGACGTTATTTTCTGCGATCTCATGATGCCGGGCATGTCTGGCGTCGAGTTCTACGAGACGCTGGCGAGGTCGAACCCCGCCGCCGCCCGGAGGGTCGTGTTCATGACTGGCGGCGCTTTCACGACACGGTCGAGGAGCTTCCTCGCATCGGTGGCGAACGTGTCCATTGCCAAGCCGTTCGACATGGAGAGCCTGAGGGTTGTCATTCGGGATTTCATGACGTAGTCGCGCGCGCTCGCCAATTCGCGTCATCGCCGCCGCTCACGCGGCGCCCCGACGGAGGCTGCGGGCACAATATTCAAGTTCCATCGGGAAATACCGTACTAATGATTATGAGGAACGCGTCGGCACATCAAATGCTGCGACGGTCAACCGGCGCCCGCACCTTGGTCTTCACCTCGACCCTCCACGTTCCCCAGTCACCTCCCGAGGCGCAACCGGGGACGAGCGGGGTCCGTACGCTCATCGTCGAGGACGAGATTCTCATCGCAACGCACATCGCGAATGCGCTCACCCTGCGCGGCTTCGAGCTGGTAGGCCGCGCAGCGACCGCCGAGGACGCCATCCGGCTGTCGGGTGAAGCGTTTCCAGACCTCATCATCGCCGATGTGAACCTCCGCGGCGCGATCGACGGAATCACAGCAATGGAACAAATACGACGAGAGCGTGACGCGGCTATCGTCTATCTGACCGCGTATTCGGACGCGACCACGCTTGAAAGAGCCGTGGCAACAAACCCATGTGGGTTCGTCGTCAAGCCGTTTAGTGAAGCAAGTCTATATTGCGCAGTCGAGGTGGCGCTTCGACGACACACTATCGAGCGGGAAGCCCGCCGCCTCTCCATGCGGGACGAGGGCACTGGCCTTTACAATCGCCGCGCTTTCATGACGTTGGCGGAACATCAGCAGAAGGTCGCCCGACGCGAAGGGCGACGCCTTGCCGCACTGTTCTTCGACGTCGACAATCTGAAGCGAACGAACGACGAACTCGGGAACAAGGAAGGTGACGCCGCCATCCGCGCAGTCGCTTCGGTGCTCACGAAGACCCTACGCGGAAGCGACATCGTCGCGCGCCTCGGTGGAGACGAGTTCGCCGCTCTACTCACCGGCGCACCGCGTGACGGCATTGAAACAGTGCTGACGCGTCTCGGAGCCGCCTTGGCCGACGCCAACCGAAATGCGCCGCCTGGCTACCCCCTCGAGCTGAGCGTCGGCGTCGCCGTGGCCGAGCCAAATGACCAATCCAGCATCGAAGACTTGATCGCCCGTGCCGACGTCGCGATGTACGAGGAGAAGCGCGCGCGAAAGGCACTTCGGGGCTGAACCGTGATTGGAAGCGCGTCGGCGGGCCCCGTCTTCGCTGCGGCTTCCAGTGTGGTTTTCGGCTCTCCGCAGTTAGCGAGTAGCCGCCAGACGCCGCGCCTTCCCGCGCAGGTGCAGCCCCCAGGCCACGAGCGCCGAGGCGGCGAGCCCGAGGGCGAAGAAGCCCGCGCAGCAGGCGACCAGAATCCTCCGCGCCGGCCCCAGAATGTCCGGGCCGTGCTCGTCCCGGTAGATCTGCTCGATGACGTCGCGCGAGCTGAGTAGTGCAGAGCGGGTGGCCTCCGACACCGAGCGGTCGAGCGCCTCCTTCAGCCGTGGGGACTCGAGGACGGTCGCGGCCGACTCCCCCAAGGCGGGCGCGAGCGTACGCGGGATCTCGCGCGAGGCGTTCGCGAGAGCCACTTGGGTCGCGCTCGCGACGACGGCGTCCACGTCCCGGGCGACCGCGGCAAGTTGCTCCGGCGTCACGCTCACGTTTGCGACGGCACCCTCGACTGCCGCTCGCGCAGTCTCCCGCACAGCCCTCTGCATCTCGGGTGTACCCAGGATTTGGCTGAAGCGCTCTCGATTGGCAGCGTCTTCGAACGACCGGAGCGACTCGTCCACAGTGACCGGCACGGCCGCTCGAGACACGGCTTCGGCGGCATTCTTGACATGCGCCGCGCAGCCCGAGGTGGCGCACGCAAGAGGGACAAGCAAGAGGGAAAAGAGAGCCGGGCGCCGCGACGCTGTGCAGGAGCTGAATTGCATTGGGGTGGGTCGTCCACGAACGTGAACCGCTTGGGCTGCGCGGCTCCGGGCTTGCAAACCTTTGACCCATGCAAGACGCGCAGCTTCAGCAGCATGTGCAGCGCCAGGCCTCCCAGTTTTGCGAGCGCATCATGCAGGCGATGGCGCCTCTCGAGGAGTCGTCCCGGCGCGAGATCCGCGACTCCGCGATGAGCGGCTGCCTGCTCTACGTCTCGTCGGCGATCGAGATTGCGTCCGGCCCCCTGCCCGAGCTGAACTTGTTGGACCTCTTCGTATTCATGCGACTCTGCCGCGATGCGTTCGAGTCGCACTGGATCCCTCGCTTGTACGGAGAGCTCGGCCAGGAGGTCCTCACGGCGCTGCTAAAGTCGGAGCACGACTTGGCTGACGTGCTCGACCTCGCGTTCGGTGAGGGAAGGAGATCAGAGCTCGAGGTACTCGTCGACGACTGGAATATGGACAATCCGGGGCAGTTTCGCGTCGAGGGCGTCCGGCTCGACGACTTCGCCCACCACGCGGGACGGGGCGCGCGCGAGCGATCGGAGCGTGCCCGCGGTCTCCTCTCCTCAATCAAGTCCGCAACCCAGTCGGCCGACCAAGCGCTGCTACTCGCCGAACGCGCCATCTTCTTGGGAAACCGCATGCCGTTTCTCCTTCGGCTCCAGGTTCGCCTCGCGTGCCGCGAGGTCACCGCGGACATCGTCGCTAGCCTGGTCGCCATTCCGGCTGCGGTGGGCACCTTCGCGAGAGGCGCCATCGCCAGCCTGTCTAGAAGGGCAAACTTGCTGCAAGGCCGCTAGCAGCGCGGTTGCTCGCCGCCCCCGCACCGCTCATGCGAAGGGCGCCGGGCTGTCGAGGGGAGCCGAGTCAGAGTTGGTGAACCCGCTCGTCGATGGGCGGCGCGTGGGCAATACGGCAGAAATAACCCAGCGCCGAGCGTGCGCCCGCACCGGCGAGGGTTGCGACGGCAACGGCCGCCAGACAGGTCAGTGTCGCGAGGTGGGGGCCGCCCTGGCCGAGGACCAACGCCACTGCCGTGAACGGCAGACGATAGCCTCCGGCGATTCCGCTGGCAGCACCGGCCGAACCGGCGAGATCTCCCGATAAACCGAGGCCCGGGGCGAACACTCTTCCAGCGAGATCGCCGACCGCCAGAAACGGCACGAACACGCCACCGCATCCCCCTGTCGCGCCGGCAGCCGTGGTGGCCACCGCGCGCAGCAAAGCCACAGCGAGCACGGTGTGCACCGCGGGATGCGTGTTCTCAACCCAAATGATTGCCCCACCGCCCGGGCCCACGGCGGCCGATGGGCCGGCGATCAGAACCAGGGTCACGGCCGCGATCCCAAGCGCAAGACCTCCGAGCGCGAGTCGGGTTCTAGGATTGGCCTCCCAGGCTTTTGCTCGATAGATCGCCGCTCCTGTGAGCGAGGTGATCGAGCCTGAGAGCACACCGATGAACAACGCCGCGATTACCGCTTGAGCGAACGAATGCGGATTCTCCTTGGGCACGACCAAGCGGATCAGGTCGACACCGAGAGCGACGTTCATGAGCCACCCTACGATGCCACCCACCAGCGCCGCTGTGACCCGCCCGGCGCTGAGTGGGGCGTTCCGCCTTCGCCCCATCTCGAGAATGAACGCGGTACCCACCGGGGCAATCCCCATTAGCGCTGCCACGCCCGCCGCGCCTCCCGCCACAGCTGCTGGCCTGAGAAGTCGGCGCCACCAGCAACCGCGATCCCCGAGGGCCGCTCCGACGGCCACTCCGAGGTATGCCGCGGGCGCCTCCGTCCCCATGGGCGCGCCAAGACCGACGGTGGCGGCGATAGCCACCAGGCGAATCGGTGCGAGGCGCCACGGAAAGCGATTCTCCTCGCCGGCGAAGGTCACGAGGTCGGCGGTGATATCCGAGCGGGCAAGCCCCGGGGGGAAGGCCCTCCACGTGCGCGCCCAGCGCGAGCGCTGCGGCGGGGTCGCCGCCTGGGGTAGGCCGGTCTGCGCTGCGCCGCTCAGTCCGAATCCGTAGAGCACTAGAACCGAGACCCCCAACCCGAGCAGAGGCACGACAATGAGAACCCAGGTGTTCTGTCTGGACACGAGGGCCAGCATTGCCTTGAGCACCTCGGTGACTCCGATGACGAGGACCGCCCCGGCCAATCCGCCCAGCAGTCCACCGAGTGCGGAGGTGGCCACCTCCGAAAACCGAGAGCGAGCCGAAAGCAAAGGCAGGCCTGTCGGCAAGGACCGCTCGCCTCTCGAGCGAATCTCAACCGGACGTCGGCGCACTGCCAGTTCGATTCAATTGTGATGCCAGGCTCGGCCCCGGGAGCACCTCCGCGCTTTGATCGAAAACTACCCTCTGATGCACGAGGGCGTGCGGCAAGCCAGGTTCTCCCTGGCGCCTGGGTGTGCGGCCATCGACAGCCCAAGGGGGGTTGCGACGCCAGCGCCGCCTCTTAGGTTCTCATTCATGTCTACGACGACGCTTACGGACTCGGAAAAACGCGTCCGACTCAAAGAGCTCATGGCTGATTTCCATACGGCCATGTTGGTTACGCGCACCGAAGACGGCGGGTTGCGATCGCGGCCGCTGTCCGTTGTCCACAATGAGGACGACCCACAGCGGTTGTACTTTTCGACCGCGATCGATTCGCCCAAAGTGCTCGAGCTCGAGGCCGACCCACGCGTCAACGTCTGCATGCAGAACAAGCGGCAGTTCGTCTCGGTGACGGGCGTCGCGCGCCTCGTGAAAGAACGGGCACTAGTCGACAAGTTGTGGTCCGAAGCCTGGAAGATCTGGTTTCCCAAGGGAAAGGACGATCCCTCGCTACGTATTCTCATTGTCGAGCCGAGCGAGGCCGCCTACTGGGACGCATCCGGCCTCGAAGGCGTGACGTATTTGTTCGAAATGGCCAAGGCGTACATGACGGGCACCAAGGCGGGTTCGGACGGCGACGAACGGCATGTGGCCCGGGTGAAATTCTGACGGCCTTATTCCCAATAGACGTCCTCAGCCGCAGGCGCGGCACCAGCCTCATGAGAAGGCGCCGTTTGCGATGTGCAACACTTCGTCGGCGCTTGCGATCACGGCCGCCGTGTGTGACTTAAGCATCGTGCTCGCAGGTTGTGAGGAGCCCCGAGGTGTGCGGTGCCGTCGAGCGCAGGAGATTGCGTTGCTCACGGCTGGCGAAGCCGATCTCGACGTCCCCGCGCGCGAGCGGGAGGGCCGGCCGCAGTGAACCAATCGGCGGGCCGGTTACTCCTGTCGGTGCTGGCTCGTGTTGCCGCCGGGCCGGGGCGACTGGCGGCGATTCTCGATGATTCCCCCCAGGCGCTCATCGCCTTCACGGCCGAGCGCACGATCCTTGCCGCCAACATCGCGGGCGAGCAGTATTTCGGCTACGAGAGGCACGAGCTCGATTCGCAGCCCACGGACCGAATCGTCCCCGAGCGGTTTCGACAACCCGATGCCCCACCCCAGCTGGCGACGGAAGACCTGACGACCGTGGAACTGCCGGCACTCCGTAAGGACGGTGCCGAGATTCCCACGGTGTGGACGTTCGGGGTCGCGCCGGCGCCGAACGGGCCCATTTTCGTCATGGTCGTTCTCGATCGTACGCGGCTGAGGACTGAGCTCGAAGCACTGCAGCGAAGCGATGCGCGGTACAAGAGCTTGCTCCTGGCATCGGCCGACATCGTCTGGATCTCCAATGCCGAGGGCGAATTCGTCGAACCCCAACCCGCATGGGAAGGCTACACCGGACAAGGGTGGGAAGAGCATCGCGGCAATCGATGGATCTCCGCCGTCCACCCCGACGATCGACCGCGCGTCATGAACGAATGGGTGTCGACCGTGCGCGCGGAGAGGGCTCTTTATGGAACTCATGGACGCATCTGGAGTGTGGGGCACAATACGTGGCGATCGTTTCAAACCAGAGCCGTGCCAGTTCGGGCGAGCACCGGTGAGGTCATCGAGTGGATCGGCGCGCTCGCCGACGTGCAAGACGCGGTAGAGGCGCAGGAGAACCTCGCACGGCGCGAGCGCGACCTCGAGCACCGGTTCCGGACAATTTACGAGAATGCGCTCGATGGGATCATGCTCACGGACGACGAGTTTCGCATCGTCGACGTGAACCCCGCCGCCTGCCACCTGCTCGGCAGAGGGCGGGATCAGCTGATCGGTGCCCATTCGGCTCAACTGAGCCCGCCCGCGGACCGGGATCAGGCGCCGGCGCGGCTGGGCAAGTTTCGCAACACGGGCATGATGACAGGCGAAGGCAAGATGCTCCTGCCGGATGGCACGATACGACGTGCAGAGTTTGGCGCGGTCGCGAACGTCTCGCCAGGGGTCCACCTGAGCGTCTTCCGAGACATCGAGGACAGAAAGCGCGCGGAGGAGGCGCAGCGATTCCTCGACGAGGCATCTCGAATCCTGACAGGCTCCCTCGACTACGACGAGACGCTCGCATCCTTCGCGCGGCTGGCCGTCCCGGAGATCGCCGACTGGGCCGGCGTGGACTTGCTCCAGGACGACGGATCGCTCCGACGGGTCGCCATCGCGCACGTCGATCCGGCGAAGATCGCGCTCGCCAACGAGCTTCGGCGCAGGCAGCCGGCTTCGATCCACGACCCATCAGGGGTTGGCGCCGTGGTGCGCACCGGGAAGCCCGAGCTGGTCGAGCTCGTGACCGATGACGTGCTCGTTGCCGCCCTCGCGAAGGATCCCGATCTGTTGCCGATCGTCCGAGACCTGGGCCTCGTCTCGGGGATAACAGTTCCCCTATTCGCCCGGGGGAAGATCATCGGCGCTATCTCCTTTGTCTCGGCAGAATCGCGCCGAGGCTACGGAGCCGCCGACCTCGCGCTTACGCAGGAGCTCTCGCGCCGCGCCACGTACGCCTTGGAGAACGCCGCTTTCGTGCGCGATCTGCAGCTGACGAACCGCCAAAAGGACCTCTTCCTGAAGCGCGCTGAGCACCTTCAGTCCACGGCGACGGAGCTCGTGCGCGCCGAGGGCGTCGCCGATATCGTGCGCGTCTTCGAGTCGATCGATCGGGCGGCGCCGCTCGAGGCCGACGGCTGCTCGCTCCTCGAGCAGACGCGCGGCGGCCTGCGCATGCTCGCCTCGACATTGGAGTTGCGAGCCACGGCCGGCGCGTGGACCATCTCCGCATCGACTCCCGTAAGCGTGGCGGCACGAGACAGAATCGCGGTCTGGCTCTCCGATTTCGATGAACTGAACGCATGCTTTCCGTCGTTCCCCGGCGCCGCCCGCGGGGACATCACGGCCCATGCTTCTATCCCGCTCGTCGTGGGGGAGGAATGCGTGGGCGTCTTCGCCCTGACGTTCCGAGATCGACGTGCCTTCGACGCCGCCGAGCGTGAGTACCTGACGGCCGTCGCAAACCTCTGGGGGCAAGCGCTCTACCGCGCGCGGCACACGGAGGGGGAGCGGGAAGCGATTGTCCGCGCGCTCGAGGCGGAATCCATCGCGATTCGCAAGAAGGACGAATTCCTAGCGATGCTCGGGCATGAACTCCGCAACCCGCTTTCACCTATCGTGACCGCAACATCGCT
>Ga0265316_10007151_pt1 | contig 10551 bp, 8 predicted proteins | sample 4522metaG_FD_202092 | JGI IMG/M metagenome (GOLD analysis project Ga0265316, IMG submission 202092) | Rhizosphere microbial communities from Carex aquatilis grown in University of Washington, Seatle, WA, United States - 4-5-22 metaG | ecosystem: Host-associated > Plants > Roots > Rhizosphere >...
GGCTATTAAATCCACGATTTTCAACGTTTCAATGGCGCGAAACGTAATATCGCCTAAATTTCCAATCGGGGTCGCAACAATATATAACTTGCCTGTTTCTTGATTCATTTTTTCTCGATTATGGTTATAAAAAATCCTATTGCCACTATACCGCAAAGCATTGCAATCATCATTGAAACAAAACCGCTGGTTTAAATTTTTGCAAAAAATAACACGCATTCCACTCACTCTGTTTTAGAATGCAAGACAAGCTAATTTGACAGGTTTAACCTTATGCGAAAGAATCTAAAACTCAAGCAATTATCCTCGTGGTTTTCCTTGGTCGTTATACTAGCTTTAAGCGCGAATGCCTCATTTTTACTCATGATTCAACATGCTTACGATGGTGTAGTGAATGTGCAGAAACATCGACAAACCGCAATGTCGCTGGCAAATGAATTACAACAAGAAACACGGCAACTGACGCTTTTTGTTAGAGCATACACGAGTACCGCTCAACCTCGTTATTTGATGTATTACTACGATATTTTGGCAATTCGTCAAGGCGAAAAACCTTTGCCAGAAAATTATATTCCCAGCGCGTATTGGGATATGGTCATTGCCGGTGAAATTAAACATCAATTTCCGCAAAATGGTGAGCTTCATTCACTTTCAAATCGAATGAAATCGATAGGATTTAGTGAAGAAGAATTTATCGCCTTAGATAACGTTTTTGCTGCAACCGAGGCAATGAAGCAAATTGAACAAGTCGCTTTCGCCGCCACGCAAGGGCTTTACGATCCCAAAACCGAAGAGTTTGTTTCAGACGGTACACCGCGTTTAGATTTTGCGAATGAATTGGTCTATAGTCAAAAATACAACTTGCTAAAGTCTGATCTCGCTAAATCCGTTATCGAGCTGGTATCGATGGTTGATAATCGCACTAATACGGCTGTCATAAATGCCGCAAAAGATTTGGAACACTGGATATTACTGACATCCGGCAGCGTGATTTTTACTTTAGTGATGGTTATGACGGCATCACGCGTGATTAGACAGCGAGTTTTACAGCCGATTGAAACGCTATCAAAAGCGGCGAAATGTTTGGAACAGGGTGACTATTCTGTCCGCGTAGAATTGAAGGAAAAATCGGGCAGTGTAGAAGAATTGATGGCACTTGGTGAAGTATTCAACAGTATGACTCAATCTATCGAAGAAGACATTGCGCGACAATACCATGTGCAGCAAGAATTACAAGCTGCCAATCAAAAAGCAGAAGATGCCACACGCGCCAAATCGATGTTTCTTGCTAACATGAGCCATGAAATTCGCACGCCGTTAAATGCCATTATTGGTATGGCGTATTTAGTATTAAAAACGCAATTAACGCCGCGCCAAAAAAACTATATTACAGAAGTACAAAATGCGGGGAAATTGTTGCTTGGTATTATCAATGACATTTTAGATTTTTCAAAAGTTGAAGCAGGCAAAATAGAATTAGAAGAATCCCATTTTGTTCTTGAAGAGGTAATCAGTAATTCACTTTCTTTATTGCGTCACCGCGCTCATGAAAAGGAAATCGAACTGTTATTCAGTGTGACCGCCCCGTTATTATTGGGGGCAAATGGTTCATTACTTGGTGATGCACTTCGTTTGGGACAAATTCTGACCAATTTGTTGTCCAATGCCATTAAATTTACGCATCAAGGTTACGTCAAACTGACGGTCAGCATTGAAGAGCATCACGATGATAAGCTATTACTGCTTTTTAAGGTTATCGATACCGGAATTGGCATGTCTTCTGAGCAGGTAAAAAGATTATTTCAAGAATTCACGCAAGCAGATGGTTCAACCACTCGCAAATATGGCGGTACTGGATTGGGATTGACCATTTCTAAAAAATTTGTCGAATTGATGGGCGGTCGAATTTGGGTTGAAAGTATAGAAGGTAAGGGGACGCAGTTTAGTTTTACAGCAAATTTTTCAACCGTAACACCATCTTCTACCGATGAAATTTTATCAGGCGTTGATACATTGCGAGTATTGGTTGTTGATGACCATTACGACACACGATTAGTGTTAGTTGATTTACTTACCGTTCTTGGTGTTGGTGCAGCGTATGAACAAAAAGTAACTTGTGTGTCTAATGGCAAGGCGGCTTTAGCGCAACTTAGAGAAGCAGCGAGTACGCATCAACCGTATGATTTATTATTGCTTGATTGGGTAATGCCTGGAATGAATGGTGGCGAAGTATTGCAAGCTCTGAAAACTGGCGACCTCTCACCGCCACAAATTGCGGTCGTTTCCGCCTACGATTCAGATATGATGCACAAAACGGCGAATGATTTTGGGGTTCAACATTTTTTGTTAAAACCCATTTTGCCAGAATCTTTACGCAAGTTGCTTAATGAAGTGACAGGCGATACTGGGGATAAAAAAAGGAATTGCCATAAAAGCGAATGCGAAGCTAACCTTAATGGAATGCGAGTGTTATTGGTAGAGGATAATTTTATCAATCAACTATTGGCCGTCGAATTGATGGAAACGCAAGGCATTGACGTTACGGTGGCAAACAACGGTGAAGAAGCCATTATGCAATTAGAGCAGGTCGCACCGGATTATTATCACGTCGTGTTGATGGATTTACAAATGCCGGTGATGGATGGTTATGAAGCCACACGCCGATTGCGTACTAATGCACGTTATATGAAATTACCATTAGTTGCAATGACTGCACATGCGATGACTGAAGAACGTGAACGCTGTCAGGCTATCGGAATGAATGGACATTTGAGTAAACCCATTGAAGTAAACGATTTTTATGACACGTTAGCGCAATATTATACCCCTGCTGTAGAGACAAATATCCGGATAAAATCGCTTGAAACTGCTCAAGCCTTACCAATTATCGCTGGTTTGGATGTTAAAGATGGTTTGTATCGCGCGGGCGGAAATCAGACCTTGTATTTACAAATGCTATCTCAATTTGCCAGTGATTTTGCTAATTGCGGCGATATTTTCGCAAATCATTTAACTAATGATGAATGGATAGAAGCTGAACGTTTAGCGCATACTTTAAAAAGTGTCATGGGATCGTTGGGGATAAGAAAAATACCGATATTCGTCGCCGATTTTGAGAGTGCTTGTAAAAATAAACGGCTGGAATCTGCCATTGATACACTGAAAAAAATAACACGGTCACTTGCTCCCATAATTACGGCACTACAACAATTTTTTACGGTTAAACACATTGAAACAGAAACCGCTACAGCCTTTACACCATCAGGCAATTTACCCGATTGTTTGCCGCAATTTATGAAAATATTAAGTGAGGGTGATTGCGATGTGATGGATTTGTGGGAGGATAATCATGATGCTTTTGCTCATGCCTTATCGCCACAAATTATGAATCAACTCCGTACCGCCATTAACAATTTCGAATTCGATGCCGCATACACGCTGTTGGCTGGATTAACTACGCGATAAGGAAACTACATGACAATATCAGAAAGTAACCGACCTGCCATTTTAGTGGTCGATGACACGCCCACTAATTTGAGTCTCATTTCAAATTTACTCAAAGATCAATATCGCATCATCGTTGCAAGCAATGGTACGAAAGCACTTGAATTGGCGAATAGTGTGATTCCGGATTTAATTTTGCTTGATGTGATGATGCCAAAAATGGATGGTTATGAAGTGTGCCGTCATTTAAAAGCAGATAAAAAAACACACAAAATTCCTGTTATTTTTCTTACAGCTAAAACAGAAATCGAAGATGAAGAATTAGGTTTTTTGGTTGGTGCAGTAGATTTTATTCATAAGCCCATTAGTCCGCCTATTGTTAAAGCGCGAGTTAAAACACAACTCGAAGTAAAAGCCTGGCAAGATTCTCTACAAAATCGTGTTGAACAACAGCTCTTAGAAATTAACAATTTACAATATGCGTTGATTTGCGTGATGGTGTCACTGGTCGAATTTCGCTCCGAAACCACAGGAAATCATGTTCGACGTATTCAAAACTATGTTTTGATGTTGACGAAAGAAATGGCTAAATTGTCGAAGTACAGCGCATTGCTAACACCGCACTACATTGAACAACTGGGGAAATCTGCACCGTTGCACGACATTGGAAAAATTGCAATTCCCGACACTATTTTGTTAAAACCTGACAAATTAACACCTGAAGAATTCGTCATCATGAAAACCCATGCTCAACTCGGTTGCAATATGCTTAAAAAAGCAGGCGAATACATTGGCACACACAGTGAATTTTTAACAATCGCGATGGACATTACCTGTTATCACCATGAAAAATGGGATGGTTCAGGCTATCCAAAAGGTTTAGCTGGTAACGAAATTCCATTGTCAGCGCGATTAGTGGCAGTTGCGGATGTGTTTGATGAACTCATTTCACACCGACCTTATCAAAAGCCGATGAATAATGAAAAGGCGATAGCCACTATCATCGAAGGTAAAGGTACGCATTTTGATCCTGAAGTCGTAGACGCATTTATGGCAATTAAAGACGATATTTTGCACGTTGCCGCGACGTTGATGGATAACTAATTGTGTGAGGCAAGACTATGAAAAACGTTACGAAGTGGATGTTGGCAACTATTGCCATTTTAGATGCAACAACGGCAACCGCTGCCACGGATTTTTCACTCTTGGGAACGAATATTTCACTTTCGGGTTTTGCTACCGCAGGCTTTGCTATTTCAGATCAACGTTACAATTATCAACGTTTTTTAAATAATGACGGAACGTTTAAGCGTGATTCTTTATTCGGTTTACAAATGGATGCCAAATTAACCGATGAGTTTAGTATTACCGTGCAAGCCAAAGTCGCGCCATCGACGAGCAGTAACAATGGCATTGATCCTACTCTCACTTGGGCATTTTTATCTTGGCGACCGACGAATGATTTATTGTTTCGTGGTGGAAAACTGCGTGTACCGCTTTATTTGAACAGTGCTAATACTGATATTGGTGCAACATTTGATTTTGCACGCTTACCATCAGAAGTTTATGCCGCTGCACCAACAACAGATATAAACGGTGCGATGGTGAGCAAAATATGGAATCTGGATGCGGGTGAATTGACACTCGATGGTTATGTGGGAACGGCGGATGCTTACTACCGTCAAGCGGCTTACAATTATCCGCCGTTATCGTCGGGTGCTAGTTATACGCCAATGAATATGAACGCTTATGGATCGGTGCTAACTTTTCAACACGATGACGATATTTTTCGTATTGGCGCACATGATGCCTACATCAAATTTACGGATGGCAGTACATTACCTGTCACGTTTCCTTTTGTCTCGATTATGCCTGGTGTGGGTTATTATCAAACATCTAAAAATTTGCCAGGTTCAGGTATACCAGAAGTTTCAGTAACGCACACACTTGTTTACACAGTGGCTGCAGATATAGCATTGGATTACGGTTTTCGTATCACGGGGGAATATGTTTGTCGTGACATGCGAAATATTTCCACAGGTCCTGGTTCACAGGGAGGATACCTTGCTTTACTCAAATCTTTCGATGCGTGGACACCTTATGTCAGCGTGGCGCATTTACAATCGATGGATAAAACGCTTGATCTTTATAATCAAGTAAGTCGCAATCGTGTTCCCAACACAATTCCAAATGTCGCAATGCTTAATGCCGCGCAACAAGTTGGTGCGACAAGTATCGATACCTACGATCAAACTACGGTCGCGGTGGGAACAGCGTATCGACTAAATCCAACCAGTAAGTTAAAAGTTGAATGGGCAATTACCAAAATAGGTGAGGCATCGAGTTTCATCGATGCACCTGCTGGTGAGCTGTCCGGCAATAGACTCATCAATGTATTTTCGTTTTCTTACAGCGTCGTGTTTTAAGGCGAATGGTTATGAAGATGAAAATTAACATATTGTCGCTCGTGGTATCTTTAGGATTTGCAAAAGTTCAGGCAGGGGAAATTGTAATAATTGGAAATAGCAATGTTCCGAAGATGGATATAACGATGGTTCAAAAAATTTATACTGGAAAAGTTATTTCAGTGGAAGGTATTAACGTAACACCTGTTGCAGTGAAAGCCGGAATGTCAGAACGCAATCGTTTTTTACAAAATTTTATGAATGAAGATGAAGAAAAATATACCGCTTATTGGACAGTACGTCGTTATATCGGTAAAGGTACGCCACCAAACGAATTAGATAGCACAACAGACGTTATTCGTTATGTGAAACAAACATCTGGTGCGGTAGGCTATATTGATGAAACACAACTAGAAGCAGATACAAATGTTATTACCCGAAAATAAACCTAAAGCCGCTCATTTACTACGCGGTGAATCCGCCGAAAGGCAAGCCTGTGATTTTTTAATTTCTCAAGGTTTAACGTTAGTAGTGCGTAATTTTCGTTGCATTCACGGCGAATTAGATTTGATTATGAAAGATGGCGAAACACTGGTAATTGTGGAAGTTCGTTTTCGTAAAAATGCGAAATATGGCAGTGCGCTAGAAAGCGTGGATGTTAGAAAACAAACGAAAATCAGTGCCGCGACCGAATTTTATTTAAATACGTTGGAAGGCGAAATGCCGCGAATACGTTTTGATGTTATGGGAATTTCAGGAAACGGCGAATTGCAATGGGTACAAAATGCGTTTTGATTTGTAGCGATTCTCCCACTGAAAATCGCTACAGATATAACATCTAACCCGATGTTTTAGATTTTTTGTGCGAGGTATTTTTACTAACAACGGCAACCGTTACGGGAGCTTTGACTACTGGTGCTTTAGTGGCTACTTTTTGACCTTTTGCAACAACTTTGTTTTTGTCCGCTAGAGCTTTGTTATTAGCTGTAATTTTCTGTGCCATCGCAACGATATGGTTATTTGGTAGAACAACCGATTTCCCTTTTGTCGCAGACTTGTTGTTTAACACAACACTAACCGGTTTTTTACCATCCGATTTTTTCGCCGTCAATAAGGCTTTTACACTTTGTTTAGGTTTCGCGTTGGCTGCCAATTTAACAGATTCTTTAGCTTTACGACTAATCATTGGTTTTGCATCTCTGACATCATGATGGCGCACAGGATCATGACTTACGTCAACTTCATCTGCTTCGCCTTCATAACCTGACGAAAGCCATTCTTCAAACGGCAATTGTGCTAAGTTTTCTTTAAATGCTTCGGCTTTTGCTACAGGAATTAACAAACGACGAGGCCCTGACCCTTCCGGCGCAGTTTTAGATTTGTTAAAGGCAGGATTGAGCTTTAAAAAATCATGCAACGACATGTCCGCCATTTCGGCCGCTTTGCTTAAATTCAATTGTGAATCTAAATGAACAACCTCGAAATACGGTTTGTTTGGAATATGGTGCAAATTAACGTTGTATTGGTCAGCGTTAGCAAAAATTTTCGCAATCGCTAATAAACGCGGCACATAATTTGCCGTTTCATCGGGCATACCTAGCGACCAATAATCGGTCGGCATATTGCGGTATTCGTTGCGTTCGATAGATTTTTTCACATTGCCTTTGCCCCAATTATAAGACGCAAGCGCAAGTAACCAATCGCCATCGAAGGTTTCACTGAGTTGTTTCAAATAAGTGGTAGCCGCTTTGGTTGACGCATAAATATCACGACGACCGTCGTACCACGCGTTTTGTTGCAAACCAAACATCCGACCTGTTGCAGGTACAAATTGCCACAAACCAGAAGCCTCGGCTTTTGAATACGCATTGGGTACAAAAGCACTTTCCACAACAGGTAATAAAGCTAATTCACCGGGAATATTTTTAGCTTCGATTTCGTCTAAAATGAGGTGTAAATAAGGCTCAGCGCGTTGTTGAATAGTGTTCAACGCATTTGGATGGCTTAAATACCAATCGATTTCACGATCAATACGTTCGTTTTCAATTTTAGGCAAGGAATATAAAGAGAGTAACCGTTCCCACACTGTGTCTTTATGAGCAGCAGCGGTTTTGGTGATTTCTGCTTTATTTATCGCTTGGTAATTTTGATAGTAATGATCAACATAAGCGTTATTTTGTTGTCCGACTTCGGGAGCAAGTTCACTGACGGTGAGCGCATCTTTTGAATTTTGCGAACAACCGGCGGCGGTAAGTGTCATCAATATCACTAATAAATTAACGTGTCTGTTTTGTTTAATCGGCATCATTTGACCTTTGTAGTTATGAAGTGGATTGATTATAGTAACTTTTTAGCCCAAAATCATTAAAACCCCCTTAAGATGAGTGGAATCTATGAAACGCGATTTTTTATTTGCTTATTACCAAACACCGCGTGGCAAATTACTAAAAGAGCTTGAGGTCGCTTATTTACAGCGTTCAATTACGGTTGGTTGTCAGCAAACAATTTTGCAAGTTGGCGGTCTGGGTTGGGAAAATGATTTTATCGATTGTTCGTTATATCAAAGTTTTTCGGTACTCGATGCCAAGAAATTAGGTTGGGATGAAGCGCACAAAATTCAGGCGAAATCTTATGCGTTGCCGCTGCAAAGTAACTGTGTGGATATGATAATTGTGCCGCATTTACTTGAATTTGATGCTGCGCGTTTTCAGACATTTCGGGAGTTAGAGCGGGTTTTAAAACCAGAAGGTATTTTACTTGTGATGAATTTTAATCCATGGAGTTTTTGGGTGCGTTATCAATTTTTATTGGACAAACGGTTGGCGTATTCGTGGCATGGGCATTTTATTTCCCGTTCACGTTTATTTGATTGGTTGAAATTATTGAATTTTGAAGTTTGTAGTAAAACGGAATTTTATTTGGATTGCACCAAAACAAAAAACGGTTTGGACGCGCTGAATAGTTTTTCATTGACTTCTACGGCTTATGCAGTAAGAGCCATTAAGCGACGTTATAATCCAATTTCTATGACACCGGTTAAAAAATTTATACCACGTTTAGCCTTAGCAAATCCTGTAAATGCGGCGGCGAAACATCATGAGTGAACCAGTGATTATTTACACCGATGGTGCGTGTCGAGGCAATCCAGGGAAGGGCGGTTGGGGCGTAATTTTGCGTTACAAAGGTGTCGTTAAAGAATTACACGGTGGTGAACATGAAACGACTAATAATCGTATGGAGTTAATGGCGGCGATTCAAGCGTTGGAAATCTTGAAAAAACCGTGTGTGGTGCAATTACATATTGATTCTAAATACGTTTTAGATGGTATTACCAAATGGTTGCCGAATTGGAAACAACGTGGTTGGAAAACTGCCGCCAAAGCTCCGGTGAAAAATGAAGATTTATGGCGGCGTTTGGATAGCGCGATTCAATCGCACACAATAGACTGGCGTTGGGTTAAAGGGCACTCGGGCAACATCGGCAACGAACGTGCCGATGCGTTGGCGAATTTAGGGATTGATTCGTTGAAATGAATGTAAGCGGATTGCCAATCCGCTTACAGGCGTACAAAGTCAATTAAGCGGTTGTAAAATTGGTAATGCTAAGACCCGATACAACGCCAATTGTGCCAATTTGTTTGGAATCACCATCTGTCCAGTTTCCATCGGAATCATAATAAATTGCACCTGTGTCTGATGCGACGGCATAGTGCGGCACTTGCGGTGCAGCTGCACGTTGATCTCCTATACTAACGCCTAATGCCCCTAAGTTTGCAGCGGTATCAAAGATAATTTCGTGAGCAACACCGGGGTAAACAGTGCCGCCTTGTGTAATCGCAACGGTGGGGGCAACACCAGCTCCGGTTACGGATGCTAACAAATCGGTAACATTAGTAGCTGCCGTCGTGCTGGTAAATACAACTGTACCGTTAGAGTTTGAACCTACTGTGTAACCAGACACAGTACCACTTAAAGTCAAGCCAGCTACAGAACCACCAGCCAATACCGAACCAATTTCAGTTGCTGTGTATGTAGAATATCCATCAGAAGTAACAGTCAAACCGGCAATTGTTATAGTTCCAACAGCAGCAGAACTAAAATCAGCTAAAGTGACGGATGCACTTTCAGTAGTAGCAGCTATTTGAGCAACCGTTTTCGCAACAGCACCAGTTGTACCACCCAATAGGATAATATCTGTTCCATGAACAAAATTGGTGATGGTATCGGTAGAACTTGTACCTAGAACAATCGTATCAGCACTAGAGTGTGATGCCATTAAGTTGATTGTATCGTTACCTGCACCGCCATTGATTGTCGCGCCAATATCTTTTACATTGATAACATCAGCATGCGTCCCGCCAATGATTGTACTTGTTGCTGCACCACTCAAAATGATCAATCCATGATCATCATTAGACGCATCAATTTTAGTAATGCCAGACATAGATGCATCGACGTATTTAATACCTGTTGCAGAAGCATGCTCACCTAACGTAATCGTTCCTCCAGCAGATTCAACCGATAATGTTTCAATATTACTTATATTTGTAAAGTCATTATCAACAATATCACCGGCTGTTGTCGGTGTTGTAGCACCACCAGTAATAAGCAACACATCATCATTTCCCGTGCCTCCATCTATACTTGCAATGGATGACAACGCAGTGTGATCTGCAATTTCGATAACATCATTGCCTGAACC
>Ga0265316_10007152_pt1 | contig 10550 bp, 9 predicted proteins | sample 4522metaG_FD_202092 | JGI IMG/M metagenome (GOLD analysis project Ga0265316, IMG submission 202092) | Rhizosphere microbial communities from Carex aquatilis grown in University of Washington, Seatle, WA, United States - 4-5-22 metaG | ecosystem: Host-associated > Plants > Roots > Rhizosphere >...
ATGTGGGTTTTGGTATGTCCGGTATCGCGAAGATGTGGTACTTGAGGATGGAAGTTTCAAGCGCCTTCAAAAGTGCCGCCGCCTCGCGCAAGCGATCGGACGTGTTTTCTGGCCACAGACGTTGCCGGACTTCTTCGCGGGTGACGATCTCTCCGGGCCGTTCGACCAGCATTTTAAGGAGGCGGTAGGGGAGGTCCTGGACTTTCACGCGGACCCCATTCCGAGCGAGCGACTCCTCTCCGGTGTTTAGTTCGAACGGACCGAAGCGGTAACGCGGCCCATTTGAAGCCACTCCTGGCATGCCCGTCTCCCAAGTCGGGAAGATGGTAGCACAGCCAGCAGTCCCATGCTCCAGTTAAGCCGCGCCTCTAAGTCGATGTCTAGCGGGCACTTTCGGGTTAAGACAGGCTTAAAGTGCAGTTTCATTGACGGCGCAAGGAACTTGCTACACAGTCTCGCTGGTTGGACCAGAGTCTCACTCTGTAAACCACCATAAGTCTTAAGTTGCCCGCAGGGGCACAGGAGAAAACAATGCAAGTTCAGAATTGTTCAACGCTAGGCCGCGTGAGCGGAGTGATAGCGATCATCACCATCTTCGCCGCGAGTTTCTCAATGTTGGCGGTGGCGCAAGTGGAAGACGCCAGCGCCATTTTCGCGACTGCACCCAAACTAGCCACTAGCGTCAGCGGCGTCAGTATTTTTGCAGTTCCGCCGAAAGGTTTTAACCCGCTGACCGCAACCAACGAAGAGCTCCTCACTTATGGCTTGCCGCAGCGTCCGGATAAGGACGTCGATGAGAGGGGTTACAGCGTTTGGGAAAGAGCGATGCTCTCATCGACGACCCACGTCACTGATGTCAGAGCCACGCCCTATTCCAGCCGGGCGATGACACCGACCGGTAAACCCGAGAAAATGGCCGAGAGCGCAGCAACCGCAGTCAGCAGTTTAAACTGGAGTGGTATCGCAAATACCAATAAGAACACGAAGTGGAACAACAACACTTCCTTTACCCAGGTTGCTTCCGTCTGGAATGTGCCGTTCGCAAGAGCTCCCTTTGGCGATTGCAGTCTCAGTCCATTGCAGGAGGTGTCTTGGAACGGCATTGACGGCTATTCTAACGGCGACGTGGTTCAGGGCGGGAGCGGTTCCTACTTTACTCCCGGTGCAATTCCCCCGTGTGCTGGTGCTGGTACTCCTAACTACTTCGGCTGGGTCGAATGGTACCCGAGCTATCCGATCCTTGAACTCATGTGCGGGAGCAGTCCCTGTCCCGTAAGCTCAGGCGATGATTTTTTTGTGGTCACTTTCGCTTCCCCAGGATTTGCCAACCAGAATGTGTATGTCAATGACCTCACCCAGGGGTGGGCTGGAACGACCAATCTTTCGTGGAAGAGCGGGCCGGGGGTTGTGGGAAACAGCGCGGAGTACATCGTTGAGCGTCCCTGCTGTGACTCCAACGGAAGAAACCAGCCTCTCATCGACTACATGTACGAGTTTTTTGACTTCGCCCACGCAGTTGACGGTAAAGGCACGGAGTTCTATCCGGGCAGTAGCTCCTCTTCAACCCTGATCATCACCATGGATGCCGACGACGGCACTACTCCAATCTCACACCCACGTTCCTACGGCACAGCAGGGAATGAGGGTAAATATGCCATCTGGATGGAGGACTTGAACTGCGCTTACGTCGGCGGGTGCACACCCTAGCCGAGCTTCTAGTTTCACTCATGAACCAGCTCTTTCTTCCACTCCCGACACCAAGTGGCAGAACGAGGACCTGACGATTCTGAACAATGGCGGAACCGCCAATGGTATCTCCGGGATCGCCGGCCTCTCGGTGCAAAACCTGCAGTACGTGGCTTACGTGGCGAACTGAAGCCTGACTTGCACTCTGGGGAGTCGGCGTATTCGTGCGGCAACAACCAGTACGTCTATTACGTCGCGAAATGAAGTTGTGCTTCACGGGGAGGCCGCCGTCCAGTCATGGGCGGCGCTCCCCGGATGTATTTCGTTGAGAGATGGCCGTCACGGACCGGGGAAGGACGGGACGGTGCGGGGAGTCTGCGGAACACGCAGACTCCCAGACTTTAGAGAGTCACCGCGGCACCGTAGGAACTTGAATAAAAACATATCAAAAGGACCATAACCATGAGAATGATTCCAGCTTTCCGCGCGAGTCTAGTGCTCGCCCTGTTGATTTGCATGTCGGCCACCATCGCCTTGGCGCAGATCACTCCGAGCGACGATTCCTACACGCTAACCAGTTCTCCCACGGTCAACTTCGGTGCGAAGAATACTTTGGAAGTGGAGAGTGCGGGAGCAACCACCTTCGTCCGCTTTGATCTCTCCGGAATTCCTTCGACCGTAACTGGTTCGATGGTGGCCAAAGCCACGCTGAAGGTCTACGTCAGCAGCGTCGCTACCGCCGGATCGTTCAACGTGGATCTGGTGACCAGTTCGTGGACGGAGAGCACGATAACGGCGAACAACACGCCCACGCTGGGAAGCGCGATCGCCTCCGCCGTCCCGGTGACCACGACTGACAAGAATAAGTATGTCCTGGTGGATGTGACGGCAGCGGCGGTGGACTGGCTGAACGGCACCGCGAACGACGGCATCGCGCTTGTTCCGGACGGCGCCGTCTCGTTCGCTCTAAATAGCAAGGAGACGACGACCACGAGCCATCCGGCGGAATTGGACATCGTGTTGAGCGGGCCGGCCGGGCCTGCGGGGCCGATCAGCGGAGTGACGGCGGGAGCGGGCTTGGCGGGCGGCGGCACCAAGGGCAACGTCACGCTGAGTTTGCTGACGACGTGCTCTAGCGGGCAAGTGCTGCAATGGAATGGGAGCACGTGGGTATGCACCACTTCGAAGGGCACGGGGACGATCACGGGGGTGACTGCGGGCGCCGATCTGACCGGCGGTGGCACCAGCGGCACGGTCACGCTGAATCTTGACACCACTAAGGTTCCGCAACTGACGTCGAATAACGTCTTCAGTGGGAACCAGACCTTTTCAGGCAACGCCGGCATCGGAGCCGCCGCCAGCGCCAACAGTTACACGCCGTTAACGGTTGGCACCGCAAACAGTTTCGGCACCTGGCTGGCCATTGCGAACAGCAGCAGTGGCGGCCACACCTGGAATGTCATTTCCGCGGGTGCAGGCAATGCTGAAGGTGCGGGTAATTTCGGCATCACGGACCTCACCGGCAAGAGCACGATCTGGCTGGAAGGAAACACGAATACAAGCAATCTGACCGCTAGCGCTTCTGCGGGCGGCGCGATTATCGATGCCGATGTCTTCGGGAAAAACAACGGTGCCTTCACCCCAGGACTTCGCTTCGGGGGCGTCGCGAGCGGCGAAGGCATCATTTCCAATCGGGTGGGTGGCGGCAACGCTTTCGGCCTGCAGTTGTTCACGGAATTTACCCCTCGCCTCTCTATTCTCCAAAATGGTCAAGTGGGCATCGGGATCAATAATCCCTCTTATCAACTCGAGGTACTTTCCAGCTCCAGTGGATACGACGCTATTTTCGGTCAAGGCGGTGCGGCCTCAAACGGCTCGGGCGGAAATGGAAGCATTGGAGTTCATGGCTTTGGCGGGAATGGCGATCTGACTTCAGGTTCGAACTATGGCGGCCCCGGAATTTTCGGCGAAGGCGGAATCGGCGACAACACAGACGGTGATGGTGGCGTTTTCTTTGGCGGAAATCACTCTAGTTATGGCGACGGTATCTTCGCAGCCTCGGGTAGTGCCAACAGCTGGGCCGGCTTTTTCCAGGGGAACGTCGGTATCACGGGGATTGTCTCCGGTGGGGTGGTGTCATTCACGATTGACCACCCACTCGACCCCGCCAACAAGTATCTCTCGCACTCTTCCGTAGAATCGCCCGACATGATGAACATCTACAACGGTAATGTCGTTACCGACGCCAACGGTGATGCGGTTGTTCCGTTGCCGGAATGGTTCGAAACTCTCAACCGCGATTTTCGCTATCAACTCACAGTGATTGGGCAATTTGCTCAGGCGATTGTGACGGGCGAGGTCGCGAACCATCAATTCAGCCTAAAAACGGATAAGCCGGAGGTGAAGGTCTCGTGGCAGGTGACGGGCATTCGGCAGGACGCGTGGGCCAACGCGCACCGCATTCCAGTAGAAGAAGAAAAGAATGCGCGCGAGCGGGGCCATTACATTCATCCAGAACTCTATGGCGCATCGGAAGAAGCGGGCATCCAGTGGGCCCTCCATCCCGAAATGATGAAGCGCATGAAAGAAATGCGCCAGGAACAAAGCTCACCGCGTGCGTCGACGGCCGAGAAATCGGGTCCCGCCGCGCTGAAAACGCGCTAGGGCCGCGAAAGGGAGAACCGCGCTGCGGCGCGGTTCTTCTGCCCGCAAACAGCGATCCTACGCATACGCAATCAAAGTTGAAGCCAAAGGAAAAGGCGGAATTCCAACATGCTCAGATTCTTGGCCGCTACGTTGCTAGCTGTTGTCGCGATGTTCCCCGCTGAAGGCATAGCCCAGCCATTGCGGACGGGGTCGGAGTCAAGAATCCGCAACTACTACGTGGCTGCCGACGAGGTCGAGTGGGACTATGCTCCCGGCGGCGTCAACAAAATGATGGGCATGAAGTTCGAGGGAAATTCCAAAGTCTTCACCGAACGAGGGCCGCATCGAATTGGCACCGTCTATCGCAAGGCTCTCTACCGTGAATACACGGACGCAACCTTCACCAAGCTCAAGCCGCGCGCTCCCGAATGATTCCCGCGCTTCTGCAAAGAAACTCATAATGCGCAGCTTCATCAACATCTTGAAAACGCCCCCAGCGGCTCACGTCATAAACGAGGATCGCTTTGAATTGGGCGCGGCCACTTACCACATCAGAAAGCAGTCGCCGGAGTTCCTTTCGATGTTTGATCGCGACGCCACTCTTTCCCGCGTCTGCGTAGGATGACACCACGGCATAGCCGTGGCTCATTGCGTATGTCCGGATCGCAGCCTCCTGATTGACAATGGAATACTGCTGGTCCTCTGTGGACATGCGCACATATTGCGCTGCGGGAACTAGGGGCTTGGGTTCCATGAGAGTCTCCCAGATAGAAATGCAAAAGGCCGTCGATCCGAATGCTGTCGAGCGGCCCCAATTATCTCAGCCATAAGAGCGAAAAGCGCCCCCCTAGGTATCTTGTTGGGTGTAAGGATAAGGTTTGCAGTTCTGAAGAATGGCTTTCCGCAGATGGCGCATCACCTGCTGAACCGGATGTTCCCTTCCGCCAGACGGCAAAGTTTTCTATCGAGCATGTCTATCGAGGAATTTGCCGACACTTGTCAGGAAATCACCCTATAGACTGGTACAGTAATGTGCGTTACCGTACAGTGGGTTGTACTGTACGCGACGTGGCGCAGAGCCTCCAAGTCCCTGAGCCCCTACCCCATTTCGGCTCTGCGCCGCGTTTCTCGCTTTTGGCCGGGAAGGTTGGAGGGCACATGATGACTCTTCAAGCCAGTTGCAGATCGGGGCATTATGTCGCGGCGGTCATGCCCATGATCGACACGACCGGCCGATCAGAGTACCAAGTGCTCGTATTTCGGCAGGGACACGAGGTCTACCAGCAAACGGAAAGAAGTCTAGAGGACGCCATACGGACTGCCAGTGTCTACCTAGATCGGCAGAACGGGCAGGATTTCGACAGTTCGATTTGTTGAAAAGTTGATCAGCACTTCGTCTCGTCGACACCGCCCATAGAACGCAGCGGCACGGATGGCACGCGACGAGCCGTTCGGAAAAGAGTGTCACCAATTAAGTCTATCCACGAACAGTTCCCTCCGAGCCACCGCATGGTACTACAAGGGAGCTTTGCGTCTGCAAAAGAGATGGGTAAGGTCGTAATGGATATGAAAGATGTTATGAATCAAGTCCGTGAAGAGCTTCGGAAGCAGCCCGACAGCCACTTCTCCGAGGTTTACATTCGAACCGTTGAGCACGGAGCCCGTGGCACCGACGTTCGCGTTGCCCTCTACGAGATGCTGAAGCGGGATGAGGTCAGGGTCAAAGAGGGTAAGTTCAGAATGATTGCACCTGTGGAACGACGAAAGTCGGCCTGAGGTACCCTGACGGACGGTGGAGGCGTCCTTGCCCCGGCCCCGTTGGTCGCAGAGCGCGCGCCAGCACCCTGCGGGCCGCGCCGCCAGGACGGCGCTGCGGCGCCACCAGTCTGCGCCTGCGCTGGAACGTACAACGTGCCCACGAGCGCCATCGCCAACGCCACAAGCAAAACGCTCCGAACACTTCTACGATCCGCTTTCGCCCAAATCGCCGAATACACGCTTTTCTCCTGCCTTTGCCTTTGCCTTAAAATATCGCGCCGATTATATACCTGCTATATACCTACTATCTGGCCGATAGCGGCTTCTTGCGTTCTGCATTCGTCACGTGCTTCTCCGCGGTGACGAGCCTCGGTGACCACTTCTCGGGCATCAGGGGTTTTGAGTGTAACCGCGATGTTTCAACAGCTACCGCTTCGAGCGTTCAAGAGACCCATCCTCCGCACCTCCTCGTCACTCTCCAGTATTGGCCCACCTTCTTAAGAACCAGCGTGTTGCCGTTCCCGCAGAGCATGCCACAGACAAAACTGTAGGCGACCACAGCGCGACGATGTTCTTTATCGAAGAAGATTTCGGACAAAGTGAATAGACCAGTTTCAACTGCTTGTTTGACAGACTGATCAACCTGCTCATCGGTGACCTTTTCATGATCATCAACGGCCTTTTTGACGAGGTTTTGCGGATCGTTCTCCTTGATTGTCTTTTCCTGACGATTTGGATCAACCAAGACAATTCTCGTGTTGAGCACCAGTGGCGATTACAAAACCTGTCGGTCGTACGTGCACCTGGCCCGAGATCACCTCGTCGCCAATTTCTACTGGCTGTTCACAGAGAGAAAACTGATATCGTGTATGCCGGCAGTCAGATGTCTGGATCTAGGGTCCCTACAGCGGCTCGACACCACATCGCTTTTGGATTTGATCAAAAGGGGGAGCATGGGCAAGGCAGCGGGAGGCATAAATCGCAGAACATTCCTTAACAAGACAGCCGCGGTGATCGCCGGGGGCGCGGCTTTCGGGAGCACGGCGTTGTCCTACGCTCGGATTATCGGTGCGAATGATCGCATCTCCCTGGGCCACATCGGAATCGGAAGCCGGGGGAATGACCTGGTTGAGATTGCGGGGCGGCTAAAGATTAGCCACAACGTGGACATGACCGCCGTCTGCGATTTGTGGTCAGTGAACCGGGACAAGGCGCGCACGGCATATGGGAAGTATCAGGGCAGGGAGCCGCGCGCGATGCAACATGTGGAAGAACTGCTCACGCTGAAGGATGTGGACGCAGTGATGATTTCCACGCCCGAGCATTCCCATTCGCCGATCCTGAAGCTGGCGGCGGAGGCGGGCAAAGACGCGTACGTTGAGAAGCCGATGGGTAATGTGCTGGCCGAGGTGAAGGCTGCGCGCGATGCGGTGGTGGCCCGCAACTTGATCGTGCAAAGTGGGACGCAGCATCGAAGTGAGCCCTATCCGAAAGCGGCGCGTGAGGTGGTGCGGAGTGGCGCACTGGGACAGGTGAGTAAGATCGAGATCGTGTGGAATTATCATGGTCCGCGGTGGCGCGGACGGACAGAAGTGGCGCAGATCCGCGAGGCGGACACGGATTGGGGGAAATGGCTGATGACCAAACCGCAACGTCCGTTCGATCCGCGCCTATATTTCGAATTCCGGCTGTACAAGGAGTTTTCGAGTGGAATTGCCGACCAATGGATGAGCCACGGGATCGACCTGGTGCACTATTTTATGGACGATCCCGTGCCACGGTCGGTTGTGGCACACGGTGGCATATTTGCCTGGCGTGACGGACGGGAGAATCCGGACACGTTTCAAGCGTTGCTGGAATATCCGAAGGGATTCCTGGTAAGTTACGCGACGAGTTTTGGGAATGATGCGCCGGGGTACACGCGCTACATGGGCAAGAAGGCGACGCTGATTAACATAGGCGACGAGGGCAGCCCGCGCTACCAGGTTGTGGAGGAGAAAGGCAATCACGAAGAGAATCTGGAGATCGACAGGGAGCGCGCGGCGCACTACATTCAACTGCCGGGTGACAAGGGGTTGGCGCCGATGGGGATCGATGACATGTCCGTCGAGCACATGGCCAACTGGTTCGAGTGCATTCGTTCGCGGCAGCAGCCCATCGCGACCGTGCACGATGGCTTCGGACATTCTGTCGCCTGCATCATGGCGACGGAATCGTACTGGACGGGCAAGAAGCTTTACTGGGATTCAGCAAAGGAAGAGATTTTGGACCGCGCGCCACAGGCGATGTGAAACTAAAGGTTGTTGCGCTTCATCTCGTCCATCAGGTGATCGCATGACCGCACGCACAGGGCCATGATGGTTAGCGCGGGATTCTGGCAGCCGATCGACGTAAACCCTGAGGCGTCCATCACGAAAAGATTCTTGATGTCGTGGGTTTGCTGAAATTGATCGAGCACGGATTTCTTGGGGTCGCTGCCCATGCGGGCGATGCCGGATTCGTGAACCGCCCAGCGCGGCGCGGAGGGAGTCGCGTGAGTGCGTACGTTTTTCGCCCCAGCCGCCTCCAGCATTTCTCCGGCAGATTCCGCAATGTCCTTGATCATGGCTTTCTCGTTCTCGCCGTCGGACATGTGAATCTTTACGACCGGGATACCGTAGATATCTTTCACATCCTTGTCGATTTCCACAAAGTTGTCCCAGCGCGGCAAGACTTCGCCGAAGCCGGCGAGGCTGAGCTCAGAGCGTGGTTCACGAAGCGCCTTCTTGTAAGCCTCGCCAAAGCCGGGCGCACCCCAGTTGAAATCGACTTCGCTGTCGCCTTCCAAGCCATAACCGCGCAGAAATTTCTTGAAGGGCGGGCTGCCTTTCGTGTTGCGAAAGCGGACGACATAAATCCCCACAGGTTTGATGGGAACGCCAAAAGAAGGCGCCGGGGCAAACTCGGGAAATTCGCCGCTGCCGCCGGCGCCGCGCACGTGTGCCATGAGGTAGTGTCCGAGAACACCGCTGGAGTTGGCGAGGCCATTAGGATACTGGCGATTTGCGGAGTTAAAAAGAATGCGGACGGATTCCTGCGATGAAGCGCATAGGGTGACGGCGCGAGCGTAAATTTCGCGCGGCGCGCGCGTGTTGCGGTCGATGTAAAGAACGCCGCGAGCGCGGTTGCGGTCCGTATCCATCAGTACTTTGAAGGCCATGGCGTTCGAAATCAAGGTACAATTTCCGGACTTCAGTGCGTCGGCGACAGTGGTGAAAGCGGAATTGAAGTAAGACTCGGTCATGCAGCCGCGTTCGCAAGGGCCGCAATAGTGACATGCGCTGCGGCCATTCAATGGTCTGGTGAGGGTCGCTGAACGCGCGAGCGTCACGGTACGGCCCATTTTTTCCTTCAAGCGACTGCGAAAAACGGATTCTTGACAGTTCAGGGGCATGGGCGGCTGGAACTGGCCATCTGGCAACTCTTCGAGTCCCTCCGCCATCCCGGTGATTCCAACGTACTTGTCCACCAGATCGTAATAAGGCGCGATGTCTTTGTAGCTGATCGGCCAGTCTTCGCCATAGCCGTCGTGGGAGGCGGCTTTGAAGTCCTGTTCGCCGAGGCGCAACGACACGCGGCCCCAGACGTTGGTGCGGCCACCGGTCATGCGCAAACGGCCCAGCCAGTTGAATGGCTTGTCTGCCGGCGTGGTGTAAGGTTCTTCGATGTCGTTGACGAACCAATCTTGGGTATATTCGTTGCAGACGTCCCCCATCTGCATTTGAATGGGGCGAGTCTTGCGCAGAATTTCCGGGGCGAGGTTGCGATACTTCAGCTCGAAAGGCGGGGTGTGCTCGCTGAAATTCTCGTTGGATTGCGGGCGTCCGGCTTCCAGCAGAGCGACTTTCAGCCCAGCCTCGGCCAGACGTTTGCACGCCCAGCCTCCGGCAGCGCCTGAACCTACCACGATGACGTCGTATTTCTGCCTTGCCAATTCAGCCATGGGTTCGATATCGCCGAAGGGGTTGATTTTTCATGCTAAACAAAGTAATGACTAGCGGATGCTAACAAGCCAAGCAGAGCCGGGTCAATCGAAGAGGATGGAGCGCACTCCGCAACGGTGGGTCACCTTTATCCACTTGTCTTTGGAGCCGGCATGCAAGACACTGTCTCTCGTTGACAGGGCACTTGTAACCGTGCAAGAGCCGAGTGTTACCATTACCGCGAAAGAATTCCGCTGCATAACTGAGACGCCAACCATAAAAGACTCTTTGAGAATATCGTCGTGATCAAAGATCAGCGGCTACGGGTGATCGAAGATGGACACGCGATGACGCGCAGGCTTACACGCCGCGAGATGGTGCAACGGATGCTTGCCGGAATGGGCGCCGGAGCGGCGTGGCCATTGGTGGCTGCTTCCCACCCCATTCACAGGCTTCTTTCGAATGGAGCAATTTTTTCCCATGCGGAGGCGCAGATGG
>Ga0265316_10007156_pt1 | contig 10546 bp, 9 predicted proteins | sample 4522metaG_FD_202092 | JGI IMG/M metagenome (GOLD analysis project Ga0265316, IMG submission 202092) | Rhizosphere microbial communities from Carex aquatilis grown in University of Washington, Seatle, WA, United States - 4-5-22 metaG | ecosystem: Host-associated > Plants > Roots > Rhizosphere >...
TAGCGGATTTGACGATGGCGCCCAGTGCCGCATCGGTCTGGCTGTCCTTCACGACGATTTCGATTTTTATCTTCGGCAGGAAATCCACGGTATATTCGCTGCCGCGATAGATTTCGGTGTGGCCCTTCTGGCGGCCAAACCCCTTGACCTCGCTTACGGTCATGCCTTCGATGCCGATTTCGCTGAGGGCGTCCTTCACTTCCTCGAGTTTGAACGGTTTGATGATCGCTTCAATTTTCTTCATAGGTTTTTATTTGATTGCTCCGCGCACCGGCTCATGCCAATCCGCAGTCGCGTTGTGACGGCTAAAGCAATGCCGATGCCAAGTGCCGGCGGATTCAAGGAATGGCCGATTTTGCTGGGAATTATGGCGAATAATGATTCTTGAAAAATTGAAGAAACGGCAGGCGTGTCGCAATTTGCGCAGCAGAGGAAAAATTCGCCAAGTCGGCGGGGAAAATGAAATGGTCGGAGCGACAGGATTTGAACCTGCGACGTCTTGCTCCCAAAGCAAGTGCTCTACCAAGCTGAGCTACGCTCCGACCCGCCGTCATGTTTGCAGGAATCAGCCGCCAAGCAAGAGCAATCGAAAATGCCCGGCGACAAAGTTGCTGGACGCGCCGGGGCGCCGTGCTAGATTACTGCCGTCATGTCAACCGGATCTCCCGCAGCGCAGAAAAAAATCAACCTCCGTCGCCCCGACATCATGGAGGCGGTGCAGGCCCAGGTGCTCTCGCATTACCGCAGCGAGATCGTCGAGCGCATCCGCGCCGGCGGCGGCGTGCTTTCCGCCGGCGAACTCACCGTGAAGCTCGCGAAAGAATTCGGCTTCTGCTACGGCGTCGAGCGCGCGATTGACCTCGCCTACGCCGCGCGGAAATATTTTTCCGAGGTCTCACCGCACACGCCGATTTATCTGCTGGGCGAAATCATCCACAACCCGGAGGTCAACGACCAGATCCGCAACATGGGCATCAAGATCATTTCGCCCAAACCGACGGAGGAGGAGCTGTTCCAATTGCAATCCGGCGATGCGGTCATCATTCCCGCCTTCGGCACGGAGGTCGGCACGCGCAAAAAACTGGAGGCCAAGGGCTGCGCGCTGATTGACACCACCTGCGGCGACGTGATGAGCGTGTGGAAGCGTGTCCGCCAATACTCCAAGGAAAACGTCACGAGCATCATCCACGGCAAGTCGTGGCACGAGGAAACCAAGGCCACCAGTTCGCAGGCGCGCGCCTATGGCAACGGCCATTATCTCGTCGTCTTCAACCTCGCGGAAACCGATTACGTCTGCAGCTACATTTTGAACAGCGGAAACAAGGCCGAATTTCTGGAAAAATTCAAGGGCGCGTATTCCGCCGGATTCGATCCCGACATCCATTTGCAGGCCGTCGGCGTGGCGAATCAAACCACAATGCTGCGCGGCGAAACCGAGGAGGTCCAGCACCGCTTCCGGGCTGCCATGGAGAAGAAACACGGCGCGGAAAATATCGGCAAGCATTTCCGTTTCTTCGATACAATTTGCGGCGCTACGCAGGACCGGCAGGACGCGCTGGAGAAACTTTTGCGCGAGCCCATGAACCTGCTCATCGTCGTTGGAGGCTATAATTCATCGAACACTTCGCACCTCGCCGAAATGGGCGAGGGCAAGCTGCCGACCTACTTCATCAAGAACGCCGCGAAAATGGGATCGGACAAGCTCATCCGCCATTACGACCAGCACAAAAAGGAAGAGGTCGAGACGCGCGACTGGCTGCCCGCCGGCAAAATCACCGTCGGCGTCACCGCCGGCGCAAGCTGCCCGAACAATCTGATCGAGGACACCATTCGCCGGCTGTTTGAGCTGCGCGGCATTTCCGTTCAGGAATTATTGGCAAGTTGACATAATGCCGCGCACACGTCAGGAACTGGTGCAGATCGAGCGTCAAATCCTCGCGCCGTTCGCGCAATTCAGCGGCGACACGCGCGGCCGCAAATATCCCGAACCGCCGCCCGAATGGCGCACCCAATACCAGCGCGACCGCGACCGCATCATCCACTCGCGCGCCTTCCGCCGCCTTGAATACAAGACGCAAGTTTTTCTCAACGGCTCCGGCGATCATCTCCGCACGCGGCTCACGCACACGATGGAGGTGGCCGCCATTTCGCGGAACATCGCCAGCGCGCTGCGGCTGAACACCGACTTGGCTGAAACCATCGCGCTCGCGCATGACCTTGGCCATTCGCCGTTCGGCCACAAGGGCGAAACCGTCCTGAATGAATTGATGCGCGGCCACGGCGGATTCGAGCACAACCATCACAGCCTCCGCATTGTCGAGGAGTTGGAGCAGAAATATCCAAATTTCTCCGGCCTCAATCTCTCTTGGGAAGTCCTCGAAGGGTTGGCCAAGCACCAAACGGCCTTTGACCGGCCCGGCGTGAAGAAAGGTTTCATTGCCAAGAATCCCTCGCTCGAAGCGCAAATTGCCAATCTCGCCGACGAAATTACTTATTACAGCCATGATCTCGATGACGGCCTGGATTCCGGACTGCTTTCGGAAAATGAATTGCGCCGCTGCGTCCGGCTCTGGGCGCACGCCGCTCAACTTGTGAAAAAGGAGCATGGCAGGTTGCCCGACGAATGCCGCCGCTACTTCACCATCCGCACCATCATTGACCTGCAAATCAAGGACGTCGTCGAAACCAGCGAACGGCTCATCCGCGCCGCCGGTGTGCAATCCGCCGACGACGTGCGGCGCTGTCCCAAATCGCTCGTGAAATACAGCGCGGAACGGCGCCAGTTGAACATCGAGTTGCGCCGTTATCTTTACAAAAATCTGTATTACAACCGCGTGGTTAACGAGCCGCACATTCGGGCGAAGCAGCTTTTGCGGGAGCTGTTCCATTTTTATTTGAAGCACCCGAGGGAAATCGGCGAACAGGCCCGCCGCCAGGCGCGCAACGCCGGCCTGCACCGCGTCGTGTGCGACTACATCGCCGGCATGACCGACCGCTACGCCATTCAAGAGCATCGCCGGCTCTGCGGCGACACGCTCAAATTCGCGTGACCGTTTCGTCCGCCGGAAGCTCCGCGAGTAATTCCGCAATCGTCTTCCCCTGCCCCGGCAAAATCAAATCCGGCGCGATCTCGCTCAACGGCTGAAGCACGAACCGGCGCAGGTGGGCGCGCGGATGCGGCAACGTCAATTCCGGTGAATTCCTGCTTTCGCCGCGCTTCGGCGCGGCAGGGCGGATTTGATTCCCAAATGCAATCAAATCCAAATCGAGCGGACGCGGCTCATTCAAGACATTCTTCGCACAGCGGCCGAATTCGTGTTCTAACGATTGCAACTTCACCAGCAGCGACTCCGGCGTTTCGTCCGCGCGCGGAATCAGCCTGATGATTGCGTTGACAAATTTTGGCGAGTCCGGCGGGCAATCCACCGGGGATGTTTGCCAGAGCGAGGATTTCAAAATGGGTTCGTCGGAAAAAGTTTGCAGCCGCGCCATTGACTCAAGAATGATTTTTCGCGAATTGCCGAGGTTGGAGCCGAGCGCGATAATCGCCTTTGTAGCAGCCGACGTAAGGAGGCTCATTCTTTTCTCCATGATATCAAGTTAGAGCCTCCTTACGTCGGCTGCTACGGATTACTTGAGTCCGAGCACGTCCTGCATGTCGTAAAGTCCCGGCTTTTGTTTCACGACCCAGAGGGCGGCGCGCAATGCACCGTTGGCAAATGTCTCGCGGCTCGACGCCTTGTGCGTCAGCTCAACACGCTCGCCGGTGTTGGCAAAAATGACCGTGTGATCGCCGACAACATCGCCGCCGCGGACGGAATGAATGCCGATTTCCGATCGCGTCCGCTCGCCCACGATGCCGACGCGACCGTGCCGCGCGGCCTTGTCCAATTGCAATTTGCGGACATCCGCCAATATTTCCGCGAGTGTTTTGGCCGTGCCGCTGGGCGCGTCCTTTTTCAGGCGGTGGTGCATCTCGACGACTTCGAGGTCGAAGTCCGGGCCGAGGATTTCCGCAGCCTTGCGCGTGAGCCAGAACAGAGTGTTGACGCCAGTGGAATAATTTGACGCCCAGACCATCGGGATTTGCGATTTGTGATTTGAGATTTGCGATTTTTCGGAATCCGAATGGCCGGTGGTGCCAATCACAATCGCCTTATTGTTCTTGGCGCACAACTCGATGATGCCGGAGGTCGCGCTGTGCAGGCTGAAATCAATGACGACATCACCGCCGGCGATGACGGCGGACAGGTCGTCGCCCTGGTCAATCTGGCCGACGACCTGCAAATCGCGGAAACTTTTCGCGCACGAAACCAGCGTCTGGCCCATGCGGCCCTTCGAGCCGGTGATGATGATTTTTGTCATGTTCGTGATGCGCAACGCGTGATGCGTGATGGATGTTTCACGCATCACGAATCACGTTTCATTCGTTACTTCAAAATTCCGCACACCTTGAGCGTCGCCTTCAGCTTCGCCCGGTTCGCGTCGCTCATTTTCACGAGCGGCAGGCGGTATTCCTCGCCGATGAGACCCATCATCGCCAACGCGGCCTTGACGGGAACGGGATTCGTCTCAAGGAACAAATCCTTGAACACCGGATAATATTTCGCGTGCAGTTGCAACGCCTTCCTCGCGTCGCCGCGCGCAAACGCGCCCACCATTTGCGAAACTTCGCGCGGAATGACGTTGGATGCCACGCTGATGACGCCCTGCGCGCCGACGGCCATGAACGGCAGCGTCAGCGAATCGTCACCGGACATGATCGTGAATTTCGGCCCCAGCGCGGCGCGCAATTGCGACACGCGGTCGCAGCTTCCGCCCGCCTCCTTGATGCCGATGATGTTTTTGCATTCCGCCGCGAGATGCTTGACCGTTTCGACGCCAATTTCGACACCGCAGCGTCCTGGAATGCTGTAAAGCACGATGGGCAGTTTCGTTTCGCGCGCGATGGCGCGGAAATGCTGGAACAACCCCTCCTGCGACGGCTTGTTGTAATATGGCGCGACCTGCAACGAGCCGTCCGCGCCGATTTTTTCGGCCTCGCGCGTCAGGTAAACCGCCTCGTTCGTGGAGTTCGCGCCCGTGCCGGCGAGCACCTTGACCTTGCCGGCGGCGCACTTTACCGTCAGCGCGATGATTTCGAGATGTTCCTCGTAATCCACCGTCGGCGATTCGCCGGTGGTGCCGACCGGCACAATGCCGTCCACGCCGCCCTTGATCTGCAAATGGATCAGACGTTTGAGGGCGGCTTCATCCAATGCGCCGTTTTTGAACGGCGTGACAACTGCGGTATAGGTTCCAGTGAACATAAATAACAGCGACAGTCTCAGGAAACCGGCGCAGCTTGGCGAGTAGAATTTCACCCGGACACAACGAAGCGCAGGCTGGATGCCGCGACAAATCAGGATGCCGTCAAAACCGGTTAAGCGGGGTGCAAGTCGCGTTTTGTTACGCGAGGCTTTCTTCCCCGTTTCGGAGCGGCGACCGGCGGAGCTGGTTCCACTTCCGGCGTCTCCGGCAGGAAAAGATAGCGCCCGCAATTTTCGCAAAGCTGGATGTCTTCGCCGCGTCTCAAGGTCATGATGGCCCCGATGGGCACGCGGATGTGGCAACTGGAGCAGTTCTCGCCGCGAATGGCCGTCACGCCCTTCTTGCCACGGGCGACCAGGCGGTCGTAGTGGCCGAGGATTTGCGGCGGTATTTTTCCCCGCAGCTCCGCGATGGTCGTGCCGGATTTCTTCTCGGTGGTATCTTCAAATTCGATGGCTTGAAGCTTAATAAGACTTTGCAGTAATTCATTCATATAACCGTGCATCAGAATTATCGCAAATTGCCGTTTCACGGCAAGACCAATACATAGCACGGAATTGGCATTTTTTGACTATTTTCTGTGCGTGGCCAATCGCGGGAAACCGCGCGTCATTCCTTTTTCGCGGCTTTCACTTCGATGTGCAGGTCGCGCAACTGGCGCGGTGAAACGGCGGCGGGCGAATCGGTCATCAAATCCGTGCCCTTGGCCGTCTTCGGAAATGCAATCACGTCGCGGATGCTCGGCGTGCCGCAGAGAATTGCGCAAAGCCGGTCAAAGCCGAGCGCGATGCCACCGTGCGGGGGAGCGCCATAGCGGAACGCTTCGAGCATGTAACCGAAACGCAGCTTCGTTTCCTCCGGCCGAATTTGCAGCACTTCCTCGAACACGGTTTTTTGCACGTCGGGCTGGTGAATGCGGATGGAGCCGCCGCCGAGTTCGACGCCGTTCACGACCACATCGTAATGCTGGCCGCGGACTTTTTTCGGGTCGGTCTTGAGGAACGGAATGTCCTCCGCCACCGGCGCGGTGAACGGATGATGGCTCGAATACCAACGGTTCTGCTCCTTGTCGAACGAGAGCAGCGGGAAATCCACAACCCAGAGAAAATCAAAACGGTCGGCTGGAATCGCCAGCTTCCCCTGCCCTTTCAAAACATCGGCGCAATACAACCGGATCTTGCCGAGGATTTCGCAGGCGTTCAGCCACTGGTCGGCGGCGAACAAAATCAAATCGCCCTCCTCGATTTTCAATTTCGACGCGAGCGCGGCCTTTTCCGCGTCGCTGAAAAATTTCACGATGGGCGATTTCCATTCGCCGCCTTCCACCTTGATGTAAGCCAGCCCTTTCGCGCCGAAGCTCTTTGCGTATTCGGTCATCGTCTCAATCTGGCCTTGCGTCGCGCAAGCCATGCCTTTTGCGTTGAGCGCCTTCACCACTCCGCCGTTGGCGACCGCACCGCTGAAAACCTTGAATTTGCTGGCGCGGAACTCCTCGGTGAAATCCACCAGTTCCATGCCGAACCGCGTGTCCGGCTTGTCAATGCCCCAGCGGTTCAGCGCCTCCTCGAAGCTGATGCGTTTGAACGGCGTCGGCACGTCCAAGTTGAGCGCGGTTTTCCAGACGCGCTTCAACAAGCCTTCGATAAGCGCGTAAATGTCCTCGCGCTCGATGAAACTCATCTCGATGTCAATCTGCGTGAACTCCGGCTGGCGGTCGGCGCGCAAATCCTCGTCGCGGTAGCAGCGCGCGAGCTGGAAATATTTTTCAACGCCGCCGACCATGAGGATTTGTTTGAACTGCTGCGGCGATTGCGGCAGCGCGTAAAACTGGCCGGGATTGACGCGGCTCGGAACGAGAAATTCCCGCGCGCCCTCGGGCGTGGATTTGAAGAGCGTCGGCGTCTCGATTTCGAGGAAGCCCTGTTCGTCCATGAATTGCCGCGTGGCGATGGCCACCTTGCTGCGAAGCTTCAGGTTCCGCGCCATTTCCGGCCGGCGCAAATCGAGGTAGCGGTATTTCAGGCGCAATTCCTCGTTCACCTTGCTCGCGGCTTCGGGGTCGTCCACCGGAAACGGCAGCACATCGGCCACGTTGAGCACTTCCAGTTCCTTCACCATCACCTCGACCTCGCCGGTGGGAATTTTGGGATTGTTTGTGCCTTCCGGGCGTTGGCGGATTTTGCCGGTGACGCTGACGACACATTCGCTGCGCAGCGCGGCGGCGCGCTCAAACAATTCCTTGGGCAAATCCGAAGGATCGAAGACCGTTTGCGTGCGGCCTTCGCGGTCGCGGACATCAATGAAGATGAGGCCGCCGAGGTCGCGGCGGGAATGGACCCAACCAGACAGCGTGACAATCTGCCCGATGTGAGCCGGGCGCAATTCGTTGCAATGATGCGTGCGTTTCATTTCAAGTCAATCGGTGGGGCGAGAGTCCTCTCAAGCCCAAACTCGTTCGGATTTAATTCAGTCAGAGCTCGACGGAGTCTCGCCCCACCAAATCCAAAGTGAGCGCGGATTCTGGCGGAGAAATCGCCGAATTTCAAAGGAATTATGCCGGGCTATTGTCATCAGGTTGCTTCGCGACTTTGCGGCATTGGTTTTGCGGACTATTGCGAGCAGCGAGGCGCGGGGATATGATGGCACGAAATGATCCGACTCGACCAAGCGCTGGTGGAACGCGGTCTGTGCGAAAGCCGCGAGAAGGCCAAACGCTCCATCCTCGCCGGGCAGGTTCGCATCAACGGACAGCCCGCCCGCAAACCGAGCGATTCAATCACCCCCGGTGACGAACTCAAGCTCGACGCCGGCGAGAAATACGTGAGCCGTGGCGGCCACAAGCTGGAGCACGCGCTCGAACAATTTCAACTGGACGTGACCGGCCTGGTCGCGCTCGACCTCGGCGCCTCCACCGGCGGTTTCACCGATTGCCTGCTTCAGCGCGGCGCTGCCAGGGTGTTTTCCGTGGATGTGGGCCGCGGCCAGCTCGCGTGGAAACTGCGGCGGGACAAGCGCGTCGTCGTCATGGAAAAAACGAACGCGCGATTTTTAAGGCCGGAGCAATTCGGAGGGGCGAGTCATACGAGCCCCAAATCAGAAAATATCCAGTCAGAGTCAGGGACTCGTGGAACTCGTCCCTCCGACATTACTCATCCCTCCGAAACCAGCGCAGCGTTCGCCGGCGTGGATTTGATCACCATTGACTGCTCGTTCATTTCGCTGCGGAAAATTCTTCCCGCCGCCGCGCCGTTGCTGAAGGCGGACGGCAAAATCGTCGCGCTCATCAAGCCGCAATTCGAGGCGGGCAAGGCCGAGGCGGACAAGGGCCGGGGCGTCATCACCGATGCCGCCATCCATGAGCGCGTGATCGGCGAACTCCGCGATTTTGTCACTGCGCAGGCTGGCCTTTGCTGGCGGGATGTGGTTGAATCCCCCTTGCTCGGCCCGGCCGGGAACAAAGAATTTCTGGTTTTAATTGAAAAAGTTCGCTGAAAAAATCAAACGCGTCGGCCTCATCGGCAATCTGGACAAGGCCGGTTGCGCCGAAATCGTCCGCAACGCCTCGCGCCTCATCCAGCGCGCCGGGCGGAAAGTCATTTGCGAAGTCCAGACGGCCCGGCTCGCCGGATTGAAGGCCGCCACCGCCACGGATGCCGCGGCCCTTGCCCGCGAAGTGGACTTGCTCCTTGTCTTCGGCGGCGACGGCACGCTGCTGCACGTCGCCCGCGACATTGCCGGTTCTTCCACACCCATGCTCGGCGTCAATCTCGGCGGGCTGGGTTTTCTCACCGCCGTGCCCAGCGATGACCTGCCGCGCGCGCTCAAACACGTCTGGCGCGGTGAATTCAAATTCGAGGCGCGGGACCTCATTGAAGCCGGCGGCGTCTGTCAGGGGCGGCGCATCCGCGCCACCGCCCTCAACGACATCGTGGTCAGCCGCGGCGCGGTTTCCCGCCTGATTACCCTGGACGTCAGCGTGGATGGCGAACTGGTGACCCGCTACCGCTGTGACGGGTTGATCATCAGTTCACCGACCGGCTCCACGGCCTATTCACTGGCCGCCGGAGGCGCGGTCGTGTTGCCCACGGCGGAGGTTTTTGTCATGACGCCCATCTGCCCGCACACGCTGTCAAACCGCTCCATCATTTTGCCGCTGTCGTCCATCATCCGCGTGAAAGCCGTCACCCCGCAGCCCGCGACCATCCTGAGCGCGGACGGACAGGTTGTTGCCGAAATGGCTGCCGGGGATGAAATCACCATCCGCCGGAGCCACAGCGCGATTCGTTTGATGCATCTTGCGGACAGTTCGTTCCTCGAAGCCCTCCGCCGCAAACTCCACTTGCGGGGAACCTATCTGTGAAACGAGGAAGGAAGAAAGTAAAATGAAGAACAAATCAAAATTCGCGCCGACAGCGGTTTCGGCTGTTGGAGTAATTCATTCTTCATTCTTCATTCTTCATTCTGCCTTTTGATCATGGTTCGGCTCAAGGACATTGCCCGGCATGCCGGTGTGGCCGTGATGACGGTCTCAAAGGCGCTGCGGGACGCGCCGGACGTTTCCGCCGCGACCAAGGCGCGCATCAAGACGCTCGCGCTCCAGATGGGTTACGTCCCCAATTCCTTCGCGCAGAGCCTGCGCAGCCAGACCTCCCGGATGTTCGGCCTGGTCATCCCCTCCATCACCAATCCCATTTTCGCCCGCATTGTCTTTGCCATTGAAGACCGCGCGCGCGAACTCGGCTACGACATCCTCCTGGCCCACACCCACAACCTGCCCGACCGCGAGGAATACGGCATCCGCCGCCTGCTGTCGCGCCGCGTGGACGGGCTTTTCATTTCGCCCGTCTATCGTTATGAAGCCGAGGCGAAAGTTTATCAGGAACTGCTCAGACGCCAGACGCCGGTCATTTTGCTCGGCCCACCCGCGCCCTTCTGCAAAACGTTCGTGAGCATGGAAATTGAGGAACTCGTCGCCAGCTACAATGTCACCCGGCATCTCCTCAAGCTCGGCCATAAACAAATTGCCTACTTCACCGGCCCGCCGGTCGCGCCGTGGGCGCACGAGCGTTTCGAGGGCTACCGCCGCGCCCTCCGCGAGGCCAATCTGGACGTGGACGACAAACTCGTCTTTCAGGCCGGCAGCACTATCGAGGACGGCACCAAGGCCGCGTTGCAAATGATCAATGAAAAATGCCATGCCACCGCCGTCCAGGCCGTCACCGACCTCGTCGCCGTC
>Ga0265316_10007159_pt1 | contig 10542 bp, 7 predicted proteins | sample 4522metaG_FD_202092 | JGI IMG/M metagenome (GOLD analysis project Ga0265316, IMG submission 202092) | Rhizosphere microbial communities from Carex aquatilis grown in University of Washington, Seatle, WA, United States - 4-5-22 metaG | ecosystem: Host-associated > Plants > Roots > Rhizosphere >...
AGGGGCAGCTACCAGCTTATTTGCGAATCCCTCGTCAAGGCAGGAGAAGGCGACATTCTCGCCATGCTGGAGGAGCTGAAGCAGAAGCTTGCTGCGGAGGGCTTGTTTGACGCTGACCGCAAGAAGAGTCTTCCTCTTTTCCCCTCCCGCATTGCCGTGGTGACCTCCCCCACCGGGGCAGCCGTGCGTGACATCCTGCGGATCCTTCGCCGCCGCAATGCGGGCATAGACGTTGTCATAATTCCCACGCCCGTCCAGGGGGAGGGCGCTGACGAGCGCATTGCGCGCGCCATCGAGCTCGCCAATCGCCACGCGCTCGGAGAGGTGATTATCATAGGAAGAGGAGGAGGCTCCCTGGAGGACCTCCTGCCCTTCTCCTCCGAGCGCGTTGTGCGCGCAATCGCTGCGTCTGAACTGCCAGTGATCTCCGCAGTGGGACATGAAACCGATGTCACGCTGTCCGACTTTGCAGCAGACATCCGCGCCCCTACCCCGTCGGCCGCAGCTGAGCTCGTGGCAGCCCCGCGCGCGGAGCTGCTGGCCCGGGTGGGCGGGCTGCAGTCCATGCTGGAACGCGATATGCGCCAGCGCCTGGAAAAAGTGAGGCTGCTGCTCGGCCAGTTCGCCTCTGAGAACCTTGAGCGAAACGTCCGCATCTTTCTCCAGCCCGTAGCACAGCGGGTGGACTACGCCGCGGAAGCGCTCCTGCAAGGTTTTCGCGGCGTGGCCATGGGCTGCCGCCACAGGTTCGAGCTTGCCTCCCGGGAGCTCGCCTCCTATTCGCCCGTCGCAATTCTTTCGAGGGGATACGCCGTGGTCACTCATGAACGTACCGGTGCAATCCTTCTTTCGCCGAAAACAGTTCGGCCAGGCGATGCCTTGTCGATCAAGCTTTCAGAGGGCGGGATGCGCGCCACCGTGGAGGACACTCATGCCGTCGAAAAGTGATGAATCGCGCAAGCTCGCGCGGGACGATGAATCGCGCAAGCTCGCGCGGGACGATGAACCCCGCAGGAAACCGTCCGGCTTCGAGGAGCGCCTGGAGCGGCTGGAAGAGCTCGCCGAAAAGCTCAGGGAGGGAAACATCCCGCTGGACGACGCCGTGGCCCTTTTCGAGGAGGGAATGAGGCTTTCCAAGTCACTGGAAAAGGAACTGTCCCGGGTGGAACGGCGGGTGGAGATCCTCACTCGTGAGCCCGAATCAGCCCAGGAGGAGCCGGGCCTGGAGCTGTTTCCCGAGCTCGTGGAAGAAGACACGGAATAGCGGCGCGCCGAACCGCCTGGCGCGCACCGCCCGAAGGCGTAGCCCTTCCGCGGTACACCGCGGAGTTGGATGGCGAGGTCGGCCCATGCCAGGGACGGCGTTCGCGCCGAACGGGTACTCCCGTATGGCCGAGAGGCCGACGCGGTTTCCGTAGGGCGGCAGGCTCGCAACTCCGCCAGGAGCCCACGTGCGGGCCCGACTTGTCTCTTGCCTGCCATCGCCCTGCAGGCTCCTACGGAAAACCGGCGGGGAACGTGACCATCATGCCCTCGGTCACATGCAACTCGGTAAAAGCGCCCTGCCGCATTTCCAAAGCATATCGGGCGGAGAGCCGCGAGCGTATGATTTTCTCCGAGAATGGCTCCATATCCGCTATCTGGAGCACCTTTCCCTCTGCTGAGAGGAATGCGATCGAGAGAGCGGTGGGCGTGTTTTTCATCCAGAAAGACAGATGGTCGTCCTTGTCGAAGACGAATACCATCCCTTCGCGCGGGCCGATCCCTCTCCTTCCCATGAGTCCGCGCTCCCTTTCTGCGTCCGTGCGCGCCACCTCCACGGTCAGTTCCTGCCCAGCCGCTTGAAGAGTCACGCGAGGGAGGCGTGTCTGGCAGCCGGCAATACCGGCGGTAGTCATGACCCCCATGGAAATGCATGCGGCAAGGCCGCGAAAGAGGGCGCCGACGTACAGGGTATTCCCCGAACGAGTACTCTCGTGCGCGGCGGATTTCAGGGGGGCGCAGCGTGTTCCGCTATTCAGCATGTACCATCCATCCCTTGAGATATTCACCTTCCGGGTGAGCCGCCGCAACGGGGTGGTCGACATCGGCATGCAGCTCCTTCAGCAGCCGCACGGAGCGCCCCGAGCGAAGCGCCGCCTCTACCACGACCTGCTGGAACCTCGGCCGATCCACTGCCCCTGAGCAGGAGAACAGGAACGCGAGTCCCCCGGGGGAGAGTATCCGTATGCACTGCTGAAAGAGCGTGAGATAGCCCTTGAGGGCCCCTTCCAGCTCCGATCTTCGGCGCGCAAACGGAGGAGGATCGGCAACGACGATATCGTATTTTGCCGGCTGTTCCAGAAATGTGAATACGTCCTGCGGCACCCACTCCAGCACGTCCTCGCGCAGCTGCGGGTTGAGCCGTACGCTCTCCCTGCCCCCTTCAAGGGCTTTCTTCGAGCTCTCCACTGAAACCACGTGCGCAGCACCGGACGTCGCGGCAAGGAGGGCGACCGCTCCGGTGTAGGAGAACAAATTCAGCACGCGCTTCCCCGGGCTGCAGAGCGCGATGGCTCCCCTGTTCGCCCGTTGGTCAAGGTAGTAGCCCGTCTTCTGTCCCCTCTCGTAGTCCACGCGAAGATTCACCCCGCCTTCCCGAATCGTGCACGTGCCGTCCCCAGTACCGTGCAGGTAACCGGACGGCCGGGAAAGTTTCTCGATCCTCGCGTAATGCTCGTCTCTCTTGAGAAAGATGCGGGCTGCAGGGAGCATGTCGTGCAGGCACTGCACGATCCTGTCGACCAGTCCCTCGATGCCGCGCACATGCAGAGATATGACGGCTGTATCGGCGTACAGATCAACGACGAGGCCGGGAAGATAATCGCCCTCGGCGTTGACGAGTCGCATTGCATCTGAATCCACATGCAGCGAGTCCCGCAGGAGTTTTGCAGCACGCAGACGACGTTCGATCCAATCTTCAGGGGGCATCTCGGGGCTGAAGCTGACCATCCGCACTGCAATAAGGCTCCCCGGGGAGTAGAAACCCCACCCAATGACAGCGCCGTCCGAAGCGCTGACAGGGAGAAGATCACTGCCGGACGGCCCTTCCGTGACCTCTGCAATCGCCTGGCTGTAGATCCAGGGGTGGTGCCGCTTTCTGGCCGGCCCGTCGCGGCCTGCTTTGAGCACAACCCGCGCGCTGCCCGACCGACTAGAACTGTTCAATAAATTTCTCCCGTGACAGCTGGTCGAGGTCTTTTTGCGCCCCGCCTTTGGATAGAATCGCGGAAAAGGTCTTGTTGTCGACGTATTTCACCGTCAGCGGGCGCTCCAGGGAAAGACGCACCGTATCGGATTGCCATACAGACTCCTGGGGGCTGAGGCTCGCCGGCGGCCCATACTTTGTAGAGAGGGCGCTGAAGATCGAGTAGTGGTCGAGCTTTTGAATGTCCAGAACCAGGATCATGATGAACAGGCGGCTGTCGGCAAACTGGAAATAGGCGCGTCTGAGGTACGTGGTGCCCGGGCATTCAATGAGGTATTGGTCCGTCTGAGGAAGAAAACTGACGTCGGGGTCGCCGCGGTAGACAAAGAGCGGGTCGGCGGCAAGCGCCTTTTTCACCTGGTCCAGTCCCATTCCCAACGTAATAGTGCGAAAACCTGCCGGCAGGGCCTGTGCAGGGCGAGCAGCGGCCTGAGGAAAAACGAAAAGGGGCGCAGCGATCGAGGACGTAAAGATGATGAAGACTGCTGCAAGAGCCCTCCCGGTCTGCACACAAAGGCGGGAATGCCGGCGCCAAGCACTGCCCGCTCTCTCCCGTCGAGCCTTCCAATTGATCGACCGCTTCATACTCCCCCTGTTCTCATATCGGCGGTTTCCGCCTGCCGCTCAAAACAGCATCCGGCATCGAAAACGCTCTTTTTGGCAAGTGCGCCCCCTCCCGGCAGGTACGCCCTTCCTGGCTCGTGCGGCCTTCCAGGCAGGTACGCCCTTCCGGGCAGGTTCGGCCTTCCCGGAAGGTTCGGTCGAGTAGTGGTTCCCGAGGTTGATCGGTTCAGTTTTGCGGGGGTACACTGTGCAGATGACGACGAAATGCGCCTGGGCGCTGGCGGTGCTGGCATCGGCGGCCGTTCTCCTTGCTTCATGCGCCACCTCAAAGGGCACGACCCTCGGCACAGTGACAGCGGCGGAGGCCGGTGGAAAGCAGACCGGCAATCCCCCTTCGAGCCCCTCTGTGCGGCCCTCCCCCAATCCGCCGACAGCCAAGCAGGGTCTGGAGATAATCAGTGACCCGGATAACGCGGAAGTGTGGATTGATGGGGCGTTCAGGGGTCTTTCCCCATACATCGCTGAAGATCTTCCTATGGGCTGGCACAAGATCACCCTGCGAAAGATCGGCTACTACGAGACGTCGGGATGGGTCGATTTCGCGAGCGACTATATGCTTTATCAGGCAAGCCTCGTGCAGATGATCGGCTACCTCCAGATTTCGGTTACCCCGCAGAACAGCGTCATCTCCGTCGGCGGCCAGGAGATATCGCCGGGTCTCAACACGCTGGCAGTTGGCGATTACCAGCTGCTCGTTCGGTCGTTCGGATTCTCTGACTACCAGGAGTCAATCACGATCCAGGAAAAAGCGGTCACAAACCTCGCTGTTGCTTTGGAGCCTGCCGAGTTTTCAATCACCTCCTTTTCAGTGCCCAAGCCCGGTGTCAATCCCGACAACCCGGGGCTCCTTGGCGTCCTGGACGTAAATTTGTCCGTCACGGGTCCCGGCACGGGTGAGCTGAAGATTCTGAACCAGGGCTCGGTCGAGGTATTCAGCAAAGCCTTGCCTGAGTTCACCACCTGGAATCAGTCATTTTCCTGGAATGTGCGAGACAGCTCGGGAAACGCCCTGCCGGACGGCACCTACACTCTTGCCGTGAAGGCGCAGGGGGACGGGTCGGAAGCGCAAGTCGAGAGGGAAACCACGATACAAGTCGATCGCACGCTCAAGATCGCTCCCCGGTCCATGTGGAGCGGAAGCGCGGGGCTCCTCTATGCACCCGTGGCGGAAGTGCTGCCGGCAGGGGATTATCAGGTCTCATTCCTGGGCGCCGGCCTCGCTGTGAGCGATCCGCCCATGTTCCGGGCACCGGTCCAGCTCGGCGCACGCGTCGGCCTGGGTGAGAGCCTGGAGGTAGATGCGTCAGCGGGTCTGATCATCAGCTCGGTCTCCACTCCATTCACGGCCACCGTGTCCGCGAAATACAACCTTCTGACCCCACATGGGTCCTATGGAACATCGAGCGCCGTGCTGGCAAAGCTCACCGTTCAATACAATCCGGCAGTCACTGGCGGCGGTGTGCTCATGACCGATACCTTTGCCAATTTCACGGGGCTGAGCGTCGAAGTTCCCTTCCAGCTCACCCTCGGAGCCATGAATCTCATGCTGTCCGCCGGAGCGACCGGCTCCTTGTGGTACCCCTACCGCGTGAATCCGGACGGCAGCCCATTGCAGAGCGCCGTGGGGTGGCTGTACCTGCGCGGGGGCGCATTCCTCGAGACCGGCTCGCTCATGCTCGGCATATCGGCAAGCACGCGCACAGAGCCCCTGCCGGGCGGCATCGCATTCCTCTCCTCGCCCGTTCCCTTCCAGCTCGGCGCCGAGGCCCATTGGCTGATCCCCGGGACCCGGCTACTGGTCAGCGCGCTGATGGCGGGAGAATATGAGAACTCCGACAACTACTACTTCATGGGGGGCGGAGGACTGAGTTTCCTCTATTGAGAAAATGTGTCAGCTGCGTGAGTCAGGCCCGCAGGAAAAAAAGGCCAAGAAGGACGACAAGAAGGGCAAGCAGGATCACGCCGGCAATCCGGTAGAATCGGGCCGAATGCACTGGACGTTGGCGGGGGTGCAGCGGCGCGGAGGGAGACCGAGCTGCGGAAGGGACCGGTTGGTTGAATCCGCATGAAGGACACCCTGCCCTGAAATCAGAAGCCTTTCCTTCAAAGCCGCACTCAGGGCAGCGGACAGCGGTGAACACTCTCCCGCACCAGGGGCAGGTGGATGCTCCAGGGTTGACCTCTTTGCCGCAGTTTTCGCAGAAATAGCGCGCCTTCATTCGATTGTCACCCGTCAAGGACTCATTTATACTTCCGTGACCGCCAAGAGGCAAGCAAGCAAGGAGAATGAATGGAAACCGTGCTCATTGGTTTGGCCCGTTCCGGGAGGACAACGATATTCAATGCACTGACAGGACAGGCCGCCGCCACGGGTGATGCCGGGGGGGGGAAGAAGCAGGCCTACCTGGCCGAGGTCAAGGTGCCGGACGACCGGTTGGACAAGCTTGCAGCGTTGTACACGCCCAAGAAGCTGACGCATGCTCCTGTTGTCTTCAAGGACCTTCCCCTCGAGCATGACGAGGAAGGCGGGATCACGGCGGCAAGCCTCGCTGATTTGCGCCGGGCGGACGCCGTTGCTATCGTGATCAGGGCATTCGCGAGCGACGCGGTCATCCATCCACTGAAGGACCCGAAGCCGCTTCGCGATTTTCGCAAGGTGATGGACTCCCTTGTTTTTGGAGACTACGAGATCGCAGAAAAAAGGGCCGCGCGGCTGGACAAGGAAGCCAAGCGTGACGGAAGGGAGTACCACGTCCTCCAGCAGATTGTGGCGCGGCTGGGAGACGGAAAGCCCCTGGGAGCCGGCTTTTTTCCTCCGGATGACGAGAAGATCTTTTCAGGATTCGGCTTTCTTACGGCGAAGCCGATGTTTCTCGTAATCAACACAGGGGAAGTGACGACCGAGCACAAAGACCTCCTGACGGAAGCCGCCGCAATGGGGGTCCACGCCTTCCCCATCAGGGGCGACATGGAGATGGAGATTGCTCAACTTGCCCCTGAAGACCAGAAGGACTTTCTGCGCGATCTGGGCCTGGAGGAGCCGGCAAAGAACCGCTTCCTCCGCCACGTTTACGGGACGCTGCACCTGGTCAGCTTTTTCACGGTGGGAGAAGATGAATGCAAGGCGTGGAGCATCCGTGAAGGCACGACAGCGGTCGGCGCGGCAGGGGAAATCCACTCGGACCTCGCCAAGGGATTCATCAGGGCAGAAGTTGCCGCGTGGCAGGACGTGCTCGCCGCCGGGGATTTTGCCGGCGCCAAGAAGGCGAATAAGCTTCGGCTGGAAGGAAAAGAGTACGTCGTGAAGGACGGTGACGTGCTCCTTATCAGGTTCAACGTGTGACGGTGATGTCTCCCATGGAGAAGGTCGTATAGTAGAACTCTTCCCATGTGCCGAGCCCTCGGTCGAACCAGCCCGCGGTGAGATCGACAGTCGCCGCAGGCCCGAATCCGGAAAGAAGAGAGGGTGGGAACTGCCCCGCGGTCGTGTCCAGCTCGACCGTGTGATCAGTTGCCGTCACGCTTCCCACGAGCATTGGCGTGCGGATGCCTTTCTGCCACAGAAGGCAGACTGCGCGGCCGCCTTCCGCCCGGGGCTGAAGCTCAAGGGTGAGCTGGTTGGCTGTGCCGGGAGAGCGGGCTCCGAATATGTACAGGAAATAAGAGACTCTCTCCGCGAATTCCCCGTCGACTGAAAGGACGATTTTGAGCACGCCGTCTCCAAGGGAGCCGGAAATCGAGCGGATTTTCGTGCCGGAAAGCGCCCAGGCGCGCGAGTCGGAAATCGGCAGCACCGTGAAAATGCCCTGCTTCTCCCGTGTAAAAAAGGCAGGGGTGAACCCTGTCGAAAAACTTGCGATTTGCTGGAGGCCGGACGGGGCAGTGTCCGCGGAGGTCTGCTGGGTCCCGGCTCCTGCTGCTGCGGCTCCCGCCCGATCTCCGGAGTTCGCCTCATCGCCGGCATGCGCAAAGCTCGCAATGCGCCCCGAATCACGGGCAATGGTCAGAAGGGCCGGGCTGGCGAATATCGCGTAAAACCTGTCCCCGACACTACTGTACACTTGAAGGTTAATGACCCGGACGGGGTATTGGGTCAGGTCTACCACCGCAAAGAATCCGACCAGGAGGTGTGAACCGTCCGAAAGCCCTTCCAGCTTCACCGTGGCATTGGGGGCAAGCGAGGCAAACGATACGCCGTCACGCGTCGCAAAGAATGCGGCAATCCTGCTGGCAAGCAGGGGGCTGCCTGCGCTGAGGCCTGCGAGCTCCTGCGGATCAACCGCGTAATAAAAGGTCGCATTCTCCTGGTTCTGGAGGGACACGCCGCCCTGCGCAAAGGCAGCGGCGCACGCCGCCAGGACGATTGCCGCCGCACATATGGTCTTCTTCATATCTTTCCCTCTCTTCCTATCGGCACCGCCGGGTCAAAAATGTCGCCCTTCCGCGGGCACCGCGGAGTTGAGCGACCGCTTCATTTCCTGCGCACCACGAGAATGGTGAGATCGTCTCTCTGCTCATCTTCCAGCAGGTGAGAGAAGTGGGCGTAGGGATCATCCGGCTGCCCTTCCAGCTTGTGGGAGAAGTAGCGCTCATACTGAAGGAAATGCGTCTTCAGGAACGCGTCGATCTTCGCATCCACTGAAACCCGGTTCCCGTCTCCCGCGCTCGGCGCTGGCACGAGGCGGAAAAGCTTCTCCGCGGAAACGACCGCCAGGACCACTTCTTTCACTGTTCCTTGGCAGGAGGAGAAATCGAACTCGAGCACTTCATCCGGAATGGGATTGTGATTGCGAACGAGAGTGACCCGCGACTTGTGGAAGACCCCCGAAATGAAATCATCCATGCGGTCTTTTCCGAAATCTTCGTTATCCGTTCCGTATTTATGGGTCTTGAGATGATACTCCCCTTCCTTCAGGCCCGGTTCCAGGCACGTCATCTTTTCGAACGAAGTGTCCCTGAGGAACCTCTTTGCTTCATCCACACCGTCCGTAGGAAGGAAGAGCACGTCCCCGTGGTCGAGCTTGATCGGAAACTGGGGGAATCCGGATTTCATTTCCACGAGCATGGAAGGAAACACGCCTGCCGCGGGGGAACCTTTTTCCTTCGGGGTCAGTTCGTCATGTACCATCCGTCCTTCGCTGACGTCATAGATATGAAGCTCGTTGTCTCCTGCCGGGCAGACAGTAATGGCGCCGGTCGCAGTATTGAAAAGGCAGATGGTGAATGCCGCAAACAGTCCTTTGAAGCCCCGCTCTTCCAGCATGTCGTTGATCCTGTACACGAGGGTGTCCAGGCGCTCCAGGTCCTTGAGAAGGCGCTGCCTCTCGCCGGGATCCTTGATTTGAGACAGGCTCTCCTTGCGTTTCTGCCAGTCACTGAAATAACTGATGAAGAGCGTGGCAACCTCGACCATGATGAGACCCGCCGATACTCCGTGGCCGGAGACGTCGCACTTGATGAGCGCATAGTGGGTCGGGTCCAGCTGCCTGAAATCGAAATAGTCTCCGGACACTTCGGCCGCGCCTTCGTAGTATCCGTAGATCTCGACATCCTTTGTGTCCGCCTCCGCGGTGCTCCCTTTCCTTCCCACCCTGTCCTTCTCCAGGGGAAGAAACATCTTCTGCACGTCCTTGCCGAGCATGAGCTCCTTGTTCGCGCGCGCGGCCTTCACGAGGCCTTGCGTCATCTCGTTGACCGTATCTGCAAGCTCGCCGATCTCGTCACGGGTGCGGATTACGATCCTGTGGCCCTCGAGCTGCTCCTTGTCCTCCGTATCGCGAATTCGGGCCACGCCCAGCGCGAGCTTCCGGATGGGGGTGACCGTGATATTCGCCATGAGGATCGCCCCCACGACGCCCAGCCCCATGGCGGCCAGCGCGATGGTCCCGGCGATCCTGATTATTGCCCAGATCGAATCGCTGATCTGGCGCGTGATGGCAGCCGTCCTCACTTCCAGCCGGATGAGTCCCTGGTAAAAAGTGTCATCAGCTTCGAGCTTGCCGTAGTTGTAGAAGATGACAGGACGGTAGAAAAGGTACGTCGACGTCAGGGGCTTGCGCGGATCGAACTGCGGAAACGATGCGCCGGTTGCGAACGCCGCTTTCGCCTGGGTATCGAGGGTAAGAGAGACTTCACTGAGCTGCGCGGTGAGGCCGGTGAGCTCGGCTTTTGACGCAGCATCGGTTTTCGTGCGGAGAATCTGCTGCCTGCCTTTCAGATTCCGGTACTGACTGACAAGGGTCGCAAACCTCGTCACTCCGTCTGTATCCGTGGTTTTCTGAAGCTGGGGAATGGTTTTCGCAAGCTCATCATCGACTTTTTCTTTTGCAGTGCGGAAATTCTTCGTGACGCTCAACTCGTCTGCAAAGCGCTTCTGGTCACTCGCCCAGACGAAATCTTTCGGGTCCGTGGGCTTGAGCTGCGGATTGGTCAACGGATCCGGCCCGGTGATTGTCGTGTAGGTCGCATCCGTCATGGCCGTCCGGAGGTTGGGCAGCTTCTGCGCATCAAGAAAGCCACTTTCCCCGAGAGCGGGATCGAAGTTCCTGAACTGGGTCTCCGCGCTCGCGGCCAACGCGTCCATGAGGATATTCGCCTGGTCCTGAAGTCCCGAGGCCAGGGCAAGCGTTTGACGGTTTACCATCTGGAATCCAAGCGGTATGGACACGATG
>Ga0265316_10007164_pt1 | contig 10538 bp, 8 predicted proteins | sample 4522metaG_FD_202092 | JGI IMG/M metagenome (GOLD analysis project Ga0265316, IMG submission 202092) | Rhizosphere microbial communities from Carex aquatilis grown in University of Washington, Seatle, WA, United States - 4-5-22 metaG | ecosystem: Host-associated > Plants > Roots > Rhizosphere >...
GATCGGAGCGAATGCGCGACGCGGCATCGCGCACATCGTCGACAGCTTCCTGGGTCGCTTTTTCCAGGCGGAATTCGACGGTGACAATGGCAACGCCGTCCTGGACCTTGGTGTAGATGTGTTTGATGCCCTGCACGGTGGCAACCGAATTCTCGATCTTGCGCGCCACCTCGGTTTCCATCTGGGCCGGCGCTGCTCCGGGCAAGGAGGCGGTGACAGTGACCATGGGCAGGTCAATGTCCATGAACTGCTGGATTTTCATGGCGCGGAACGACATCGTGCCGAACAGCGTGAGCATGATGAACAGCAGGATGGCCGGAATCGGATTCCGGATCGACCAGGCCGAGACGTTCATTGCGGCTTGTCGCCGGAAGCGACCACCTTGACCAGATCGCCGTCGGCCAGGAAGCCGGCACCGGTCTCGACCAGTTGTGCCGTGGCGTCCAGGCCCGAGACTATCTCGATGCGCTCGCCCTGCTGCCGGCCGAGCGCCACCTTGGTCTGGGCCACGCGGTTTTCGCCATCAAGGCGGAATACGTAGGCAAAACCTTCGCGCCGGACGACGGCCGTTTGCGGCAGGGTCAGCGCCGGGCTGCGCCCTAGTTCGAATTCGCCGCGCCCGAACATGCCGGCGCGAACAGCGGAGCCGACCGGCAAATCGACATAAACCAAGCCATTGCGGGTCAGCGGGTCGACACTCGGGGCCACCGCCCGTACCCTGCCTTTGACCGTCTCACCGCCTGGTGCCGTGAGGGTCGCCGCGGCACCGGCCTGGACCTTGGACAGATCGGCCGAAGGCAGTTCGGCACGCCACTCCAGCCGGCCACCGCGAATCAGGCGAAACAACTCCACCCCCGGCTGGGTCAGCGAACCGACCGTGGCGCTGCGCGCCGAAATTACGCCATCGTCCGGCGCCAGCACGCCGGTCTTGCTCATTTTCAGATCGGCGCCTTGCTCGCGGGCGCGGGCGGCGGCTAGGCGTGCCTGTGCCGTGTGCTGCGCTGTCTGGTATTGGGTGTTCAATTGCGTGCTGTAAAAGCCCTTTTCCTTGAGTTCCTTGGCCCGCTCGGCGTTGCTCCTTGCTTCGTCCGCGCTGGCCTCCAGTTCGGCCACCGAGGCCCGTGCTTCGGCCAGTTCGCTGGCTACCGTATCGCTGGCGATGCGGGCCAGCACCTGGCCTTTTTTGACGATATCGCCAACCTGGACGCGCACTTCGGTGATCCGGTAATTGGCGATTTCGGCGCCGATCACCGCTTCCTGCCAGGCGACGACGTTGCCGTTGGCCTGCAACACCTGTGGCCAGTCGAGTCTTTGCGGCGTTGTCAGGCTAACCGTCAGAGCCGGTCGGGCAGCAGCCTTGGCCGGCTCGGCCGGCTCAGGCGGCGTGGAACGCGAAAAGACGTAAATGCTGACCACCGCCAGAACAGCGACAGCCAGCGCAATACGCGTTTTCCGCCCGGCGAGCGGACCAGAAAATATGGATTTCATGCCAAAACCTGTGTCGACCTCGAGAACCGCGGAATGATACCGCGGCTTAGGCCAATGTCACTTTTTTAATGACCCTGTGGTCATCATTGCTTTGCCAGATGCCCCTCCGCTTCGTCGGCATTTTCGTAGATCTGCGGCGCGATCAGCTGTTTCTCCAGCGCTTCGCCAAGTTTCATGCGCAGGAAGGTGCTCGAGGTGTAGCGCGTGACGTCGTGGTAGTGACGATCCACGATGCCTTTGACGACACCGATGTAGTCGTCGACCAGTTCCGGCACGATCGAAAAGCGATCGTAATTGACGATGGCGTTGACTTTGTGGCTGATCGGCTCGAGTTCCTTCTCGACGGCCTCGAGAATTCGGCCGATATCGGCTTCGGTTCGCACGCTCAGCCCGGCAAAATCGACGAAGAAGAGGTTTTGCGCCGGATCGTAGGAGAGACGCTCGGCAAGCGGCCGTTCGAGCATGCCGGCGCGGATGTTCATCGGCTCGTCGGTAAAGATACGGGCATCCATGAGTTTGGGCTCAACACGCATGATCGGCTTGAATTCCATCTTGTCGAGGATGTCCTTCTGTAAATCGATGCCCGGTGCAATTTCGGTCAGCTCCAGCCCCTCGGCGCACAGTTTGAAGACGCAGCGCTCGGTGATGTAGAGCACCGTCTTGCCCCACTTGGCGGCTTGCGGGCCGCTGAAGGTACGATGCTCGACCTCGTTGACAAACTTGATCGCCTTGCCGTCTTCCCGAATGGCCAGTTTCCCGGCGTCGACCGCGACTTCCAGGTTGCCGGCCGTGAAGGTGCCAACGAATACGACCTTCTTGGCGTTTTGCGAAATGTTGATGAACCCCCCGGCGCCGGCCAGGCGCGGGCCGAATTTCGAGACGTTGAGGTTGCCTTCCTTGTCCGCCTGGGCCAGACCGAGGAAGGCGATATCGAGGCCGCCACCATCGTAGAAATCGAACTGGCTGGGCTGATCAATAATCGCCTGGGCATTGGTTGCCGCCCCGAAACTCAGACCGCCGGCCGGCACGCCGCCGATGACACCAGGCTCGGCGGTGAGCGTCATGAGGTCGATGACCTGTTCCTCGGCCGCGACATTGGCCACCCCTTCCGGCATGCCAATACCCAGATTGACCACGGCATTGGCCTTCAACTCCAATGCCGCGCGGCGCGCAATGATCTTGCGCTCGCTCATCGGCATCGCGGCGATGGCCGACAGCGGCACCTTGATCTCGCCGGAGAAGGCCGGACTGTATTGCTCGCTGAATGTCTGCATGTGGTATTCCGGCTTTTCGGAGACCACGACGCAATCGACCAGGATGCCGGGAATCTTCACCAGGCGGGGATTCAGCGTACCGCGCTCGGCAATGCGCTCGACCTGGACGATCACGATGCCGCCCGAATTGCGGGCCGCCATCGCAATGGCCTGCGCCTCGAGCGTCAAGGCCTCCTTCTCCATCGTCACGTTGCCGTCCGGATCGGCCGTCGTGCCACGAATGATGCCGACGTTGATCGGCAAGGCCTTGTAGAACAGATATTCCTCGCCGTCGATTTCCATCAAACGGACAAGGTCAACCGTTGTCATCTCGTTCAGCTTGCCGCCGCCGAAACGCGGATCGACGAAGGTCCCGAGCCCGACCCGCGTCAGCGTCCCCGGCTTGCCGGCAGCGATGTCGCGGAAGAGATGCGTGATGACCCCCTGCGGCAGGTTGTAGGCTTCAATGCGATTGGCCACCGCCAGTGCCTGGACCTTGGGGACCAGCCCCCAGTGGCCGCCGATCACCCGTCGGATCAGGCCGTCGTGGCCGAGGTGGTTGAGGCCGCGCTCCTTGCCGTCGCCCTGCCCGGCTGCGTAAACCAGCGTCAGGTTGCGCGGCCGGCCGAGGCCGTGCACATCGGCCGCCTCGCCTTCAAGGAAAAGCGACTCCAGCGCGACGGCGATATTTTCCGCGAAGCCGATACCGACGAAGCCGCCGGTGGCAACGGTATCGCCGTCCTTGATCAGGCGGACGGCGTCGCGCGCCGACACCACCTTGCCGGTGTCGGAGGCGCGCAGCGATGAAGCCATTGGATGGCGTGACAAGGCCATGGTTTATCTCCTTTTTATTCTTATTCGAGAATCAAACGATGCCGGTGGCGTAGAACGTGCCGATGACAACGAACACAGCCATGGTCTTGATGCAGGTGATCGCGAAGATGTCCTTGTACGACTGACGGTGGGTCAGGCCGGTGACAGCGAGCAGCGTGATCACCGCGCCGTTGTGCGGCAGCGTATCCATGCCGCCGGAGGCCATCGACGCAACGCGGTGGAAGACTTCGAGCGGGATGCCGGCCGCCGTGGCGTTAGCGATGAACGTTTCGGCCATGGCCGCCAGGGCAATACCCATGCCGCCGGAAGCCGAACCGGTGATACCAGCCAGCGAGGTGACGGTAATCGCTTCGTTGATAAGCGGGTTCGGAATCGAGCTCAGCGCATTGGCGACGACCAGGAAGCCCGGCAGCGCGGCAATCACGGCGCCGAAGCCATATTCGGAGGCGGTATTCATCGTGGCCAGCAGGGCGCCGCCGATTGCGCTCTTGCTACCTTCGCCGAACTTGCTGAAGACCATTTTCCAACCGAAGACGAAGACCGTGGCGATACCGATCAACAGGGCACCTTCAACCGCCCAGATGGCCGCGACGGCCTTGGTCTGCTGGACGACGGGTGCGGCCTTGCCGATTACTGCGGGGATGAAGGAAACCTTCTCGCCATAGAGTAGCGGAATGGCATTGGTGAACACCTTGTTCATGACGCCGACCATGATCAGCGGCAGGATGGCGATCAGCGGATGAACCAGTTTTTCGTCGGCAACCGCTTCTGGTTCATTGGTGTGCCCCGTGCCATAGCCTTCACCAGCCTTGGCAGCGCGGCGACGCGCACTTTCCAGATAGACCATGCCGACAATGAAAATAAAGACAGCGCCGATGACGCCCAGCCACGGCGCGGCGTAGATGTCGGTCTTGAAGAAGGTAGTCGGGATGATGTTCTGGATCTGCGGCGTTCCGGGCAGGGAATCCATCGTGAAGGTGAAGGCGCCGAGCGCAATGGTCCCTGGAATCAGGCGCTTCGGAATATCGCCCTGGCGGAACATCTCGGCGGCGAACGGATAGACCGCGAAAACGACGACGAACAGCGAAACACCGCCGTAGGTCAGGATCGCGCAGACAATGACGATGGAGAACATCGCCCGCTCCCGGCCGATCAATTTGATTACCGAGGCAACGATGGCCTTGGAGAAGCCGGAAAGCTCAATGACCTTGCCGAATACCGCTCCAAGCAGGAAGACCGGGAAGAAGTTCTTCACGAAGCCGACCATCTTGTCCATGAAGAGGCCGGTAAACATCGGCGCCACGAGGTTGGGGTCGATGAGCAGGACGGCGCCCATGGCAGCTATTGGCGCGAAAAGGATGACACTGTAGCCGCGATAGGCCACGAACATCAAAAAGGCGAGTGCGCCCAGAACGATCAGAAAGTCCACGGTTGTCTCCTTAATAATTATTGCGGAATACGCATTAATGCATGTCTCGTACCAGCACGTTCAACTCATTGAGTATTATGGAATTCGATGTTTTCGCTGCATGCTCTCCCGCCAACAAGCGTCTGCCCGCGCAGACATGGTGTCCGGATTTTTGGACACTTCAGGCCACCTGTGCATCAACCCCGAGACCGGCAATCTTTTCGTAGAGCGCCGCCCGCGATATGCCCAACAGGCGGGCGGTCTGCGCCTTGTTTCCGGCACAGATGCGCAGTGCGGCGAGGATCGCTTGACGCTCGGCCTGGGCCACGACATCCGCAATGGCGATGAGATTCGCCGGCGGAGGAACGAGCGAAACCTTCACCTTCGGCATGACCTGATCGAGATCGGCGCTTTCCAGCACGTCGCCATCGCTCATCAGCAAGGCCCGCTCAAGGACGTTGGCCAGTTCCCGCACGTTGCCGGGCCAGTCGTGCTGGAGCAGGCGATTGAGGGCCGGCGTGCTGATGCCATGCAGGGCAATCCCCTGCGACCGGCAAATCTGCTCGATCAGGTAATCGGCCAGCAAGGCCATGTCTTCCGGACGCTCGCGCAGGGGCGGCGTCTTGAGGGTGATGACGTTGAGCCGATAGTAAAGATCGGCCCGGAACTGGCCGTCGGCAACCATTTTTTCCAGGTCGCGACTGGTTGCCGCGATGATCCGCACATCGACCGTCACCAGCCGGTTCGAACCGACCGGCTCAAATTCCCGCTCCTGCAAGGCACGCAACAGCTTGGCCTGAAGGATGAGCGACATGTCGCCGATTTCGTCGAGGAATAAGGTTCCCTTGTCTGCCAGTTTGAATTTGCCGTCGCGCCCGCGTTTGTCTGCCCCCGTATACGCTCCGGCAGCCACCCCGAAAAACTCGGCCTCGAGCAACGTTTCCGGCACAGCAGCGATATTGACTGCGACGAACGGCGCGCTGGCCCGCGGACTGGCAGCATGGATGGCGTGAGCCAATAACTCCTTGCCCGTCCCCGTTTCGCCAAGGATCAGGACCGACGACGAGGTCCGCGCGGCGCGCCGGGCGGCATGCTTCAACTCGCTGCAGGCCGTACCGGCCCCGACAAAACTGGAAAACGTGTATTTGGTCCGCCGGGCATCGGCCAGTTTGCGTTCGGCATCGGCCAGATCGGCCCGCATGCGCTGAAAGCGGGACACCACCGGCGTCAGGTGACGCGGATCGTCATAGAGCATGAAACCCACCGCCCCGACCACTTCGCCAGACTCATCCCGCAGCGGCAAGCGGGTCACGACAAAGGCTTCCTCACCGAAATCCATGATATCGAGCATGATCGGCTGGCCACTGCTGACCACTTGACGCAACAGACTGTTCGGGATGATCTCTTCAATCGGCCGGCCAATCGTCGCACCCGGATCGCGGATACCCAAGCGGGCAGGATATTGATCGTTCATCCAGACAACATTCGCCTTGGCATCGACAATCACCGCCCCCTCGCACAAATCCGCGAAATGTGAGAGGAGCGACTTCGACGCCAGCTGACGCAGGTTGTCCGGTGTCATGCTCAATTGACCAGCGCCGCCTCGATTTCGGCAAAGGTACTCGCCAGTTCGAAACCGAGTACCGGCACGCCAAGCAGGCGTCCGATATTAGTGGCGGAAAACAGGCCGCGCACGCGTGGCAGGCCACTGGCGGCATCGACGTCTTCGACCAGGATATGCTGGCGCCCTAGTTGTTTGAGCGCTTCGAGGATGTCCACCACGCGGACGTTAAGGACCTCCTTCAGATAGAGGGTATCGACATGAGCGATCGGCGTCATCAGTTCGGCCACCTTCAGTTCATCGCGCTTGCAACCGCGAACGGAGGCAATCTGCATCGGCTTTTCGCCCAGTATGTCGCGAGCGGTGATCAGGCCCTCCAAGCGGTCGTCGGCCGATGTCACCATGAGCAGGCGAACGCCGCGTGAAATCATCCGCGCATTGGCCTCGACCAGCGAAGCGTCAGGACCGATTTCTACTGCGCTGACCCGCAGAAAGTCAGTCATCGCTTCAATCGCCGGCGATTCGGCGCCGATCATGTTATATCCGGAAACGCTCAGCGTGATGTTCTTTGAAATCTTGTGCGTTTGCACTTTGGGTAACAAAGTCATGTCTCGATCCTCCATCCGTTATTGTTATGCCACCAATACTCTGTTGAATCAGAAAGCTCCTGACGCACCTAAAGTATTCGGTGAATCGACCTGTAATACAAGCACACCAAGGGAAATCCCTAATCTGGATCACAAATGAAAAAAGCCCGAAAAATCAGGCTTTTTTGTCATTTTGCCAGAGGCTAGCCAGCTATCGGATTACCCGCCGAAATGCTTTCCGGATAACACCTCCAAGCAGCGAATCATGGCCCATCCAACTCCTTTCCGGCCTGATCGAGGCGTTCAAGGTCAAGCCTGAAGCCAACAATTCCAGCTTTTTAAACTGAAGTCTTGACGACATTGCCGATGGCAGAAGCACCCGAGAACTGGCCGGACAAGGCGGTCAGAAAATTGCTGAGCGTCGCGTTGCTGCTGGTATCGCCTACGGCTCCCATGAGATTTTGAAAGCTCTGTTGCAGCGCGCTCACCGAAGAATCTGAAGTTGTCGATGATGAACTACTGGTAGTCGAACTGGAGGCTAGTTGCTGCATCAAGCTCTCCAAGTCCGATTGCAAATGCCCGCGATGATGACTGTGCCCCTGAGTGGACAACGTTGTGCCGTCGCTGTCCCCGTCGCTATCGGTACCCGCCTGCGCAGAAGAGCTTGTCGTTCCTTGCGACTGAGCGCTTTGGGCGTGCAGGGCTGCCATCAAAGACTGCATGAATGCCCCCAGCGCCTGAGCAGGGTCTTGAGAAGAGGAAGAAGACGAATCTGACGAGTTACTGCTGGACGAGGACGACGAAGCCGTACTGGTATTGGACCCGACGCCTATTTGAGACAGCGCGTTGGCGATCGCGCTGAATAGCCCGCCACCGCTTCGACCCTGCCCTGCCTGCTGAACGCCATCGTCGCCATCGTTATCGGAGCGACGGCCCCTCGTCTGGTTGACACTGGATAGCTGGTTGATCCAGCTGTTACTGCTTGAAACGCTGCTGACCGACATAATCATTTCCTTTGCGCAAACAACACTGCAAATATCCACCATCTAATTGCCAAAAAGAACGGGGACTTACAAAGTCTTACACATTAACCACAAATTCAGTTGAATTACCTGCACCCCGAACATGACGTCAAAAGCAGCCCTTGCGACACACGCATCACCATTGATGACTTCCGGCCAAATTGACCTCGGTTCCAGCTTAAAACCGTACTACACAATAAGAAAGGGCGGATGCAGCTCCTTTTTATTCCAGAAATTCTGAATGGTTTTTCATCATTTCGAATTTGACCTCGGAAGCATGTAACAACGTTTTTCTAGCATCTCGGTGCACTCCGCCTCTTTGATAGCCTAATTGTATAAATTTAAAATCTTGGCGTTAGAAAAAAATGTGGTTTGCGGGCCCTGCGTGCCAACCATACCTATCATGGGCGAGAGCCATCCAGATAGTCCGAACGGACCATATGAATTAGAATTAATTGTCATTAAACTTCACCCCATTTCGATTCAGGTCGTCACGCAGCACGATGAATCGCCAACTGTTCGCCATTAGAGGACCGGCCGTCATGAACATTTTTCGTCGCACCGTCGTAGCCAGCATCATTTCCGCAGTTGGCTTGACCGCCAATTTATCCATCGCACACGCGGATACTTACTCCTATTCGACACCGTTTTTCGACGTCTATTACGACTCGACTCAGCTCCCGTCCTCTTTTTGGAGCATTAGTAGTTCCAGTTCTACTGCCTTAAATAATGGCAGCGGTTATTTCGATCTGATCATTACCAATATTGGCGACGAGCCTCAATACAATGTCAATAACGCAGCTACTTTCGGCACCCCTGGTCAGAGCGGCCAAGGTTTACTGAGCCTGAATTTCAACTACAAGGGCGCCGTGACGAGCACCAGTGACTCCAATCAAGTCGCGACTGAAACCATAGAATTTGCCAAGACTCAATTTACCAGCACAACTACGTTCCAAAATCCTGTGGGAGCCCAACTGGCCACCTCCCTTGGTAAGGATAGTCTGTTCATTGAGGCAAATTCAGCAATATTGCGCGCCCAGAACAACGCCATTACGTCGAGCCAAACAAATGTAAATCAGGTCTCGATGCCGAGTAACTTGAATTTATCGTCACCTATTTACAGTGTCTTCATAAAACAAGATTTGATTGGCCCAAATCTGCTCGTCGCCTCCTCCGACCCCAATTGTGCAAGCATCCTGTGCATGCCCTCCCAGCGCGCTTCTGCCAAGCTCGAAACGTTTGATATTCGTTTCACGGTCAATACGGTACTCGCTCCGGTGCCTGAGCCCGAAACCTACGCCATGCTTCTGGCCGGTCTGGGTCTAATTGGGTTAACGGCACGCCGCAGAAACAAGCAATAATCATCTCAACGTCGTAACTTGAAGGGCCGGCTAGTCCGGCCCATTTTGTTCCCGATAAACAGCACACACTTGTGCCTGCGGAACAGTCAGTTGAATCGCACACCGGAGCGCAGCGGCATTGGCTTTATCCAATGTACGTCGCTCTATCAGACCAGCCGTTGTGGAAACAAAAGCCCTCTGAAGCTGAATGTGCGCCACCGAACAGAATAGGGATGCCGAATTAGCTATCGTCCAATTTCTCAATACCCCAATTGAGAGCATCAGAGTAACCCTATTCGCCCGGCCCCAAAATGCCGGGTTTTTTTGTCTTCGCTGGCCAAATTATCCCCGCTTCACTGCCACCTGAATTTCAACCGTTGGGGCCGGGGGAAACGGAGGTAACAACGCGAAGCGGAATAGCCCATAGGTGTTTTGGCTTGAGCGAGGGCCGACAAGCACTTCCAGCCGACAGCCGTCCTCTGCACATCCGATTTGAATGCCTTTTGCCCTACTCCCTTTGCAAAAAAATGGACGCAATCCGGAACCAGCAGATTATTTCGAAGTCATAATTCCAACGGAATACAGTCGAGCATGGCATCCGGTTTTTTATATCATGCCCCCTAAAGCTGCTAGTCGGTAATTCGTCTATTTTTTCGGTTTTCTCGGGAGTAAATGAGGATGAAAGAGTCACTCGCAATATTTGTACTGCTCTGTGCCTTTGGTGCTAGCGAACAAGTCTTTGGCATCGATACTGCGCCCTACCAGTCACCGGACGAATTAGTGCCTACCCAACTCGAGCATTACGAAGCCTCTATTGATTAGAAGCGACCGGTAGCTACATGAGCCTCACTTTTCTTGCGTTTTTACGACGCGTAGCGAAAACCCGTTCCGGAACTTCACAGCAATTCCCAACTCATATTCGCCCAATGCCGCCAAAACTGGCTCGGTGAGTCGAGGGACTGAGTGTATCGCGGCTGGCAGTTGCTCATGAAGTAGAGATCAAGTTCAGGCCCTCATTGCAAAGGCGGCTCTACAACCACATAGG
>Ga0265316_10007166_pt1 | contig 10537 bp, 10 predicted proteins | sample 4522metaG_FD_202092 | JGI IMG/M metagenome (GOLD analysis project Ga0265316, IMG submission 202092) | Rhizosphere microbial communities from Carex aquatilis grown in University of Washington, Seatle, WA, United States - 4-5-22 metaG | ecosystem: Host-associated > Plants > Roots > Rhizosphere >...
CCACTTTCGCGTCGTCGGAAATGGCCGCCATGCCGGCGCGCGGCCGCATCACGTCGCGGGCCGCCCGCTTGTCGAGGCTGATGATCTGGAGGATGATTTCCTTTTCGGACTCCGCGAGCGTGCCCTGCTGATAGGCCATTTCCAGCAGCTCGTGATACTCCGCATCCGTCAACACCGGCGCTGCGGCCATCTGCGGCGCGGTCATTTTCAAGATGACGACGTTCAGCCACCGCGCCGCGTGATGCAGCGGCGTGGTTGCCTTTTGAAAAACCAGCAGCGGCAGGCTCACCTGCAGCGCCCAGTATTCCGACTGCCGCACCGCCAGGGTCTTGGGAAAAACCTCGCAGCCGAGCAGCGTGAGCGCCAGCAGCGCGATCATCACCGCCAGCGCCAGAGTCCAGTGCGCGCTGAAGACCAGTCGCAGCGCGACCGCCAGCATCGCCGCGTTGGCGAACGTGTTGCCCAGCGCCAGCGTCGCCAGCAAATCCTGCGGATGCTCAAGCAGTGTCGCGACGATCTTGCCCCCGCGCGGATTCTTTTCCACGAGTTGCGCCACCTGCCATTTGCCGAGGGAAAAGAGCGCCGTTTCCGCCAGCGCGAAAAAGAAGCTCGCGCCCGCGAAAATCAAAATCGCCGCCACGGCAAATTCCATGCGCGAAGGTTAAGCGCAAAAACCCGGTCGGAAAAGGTCAATTCCGCCGGGATGGATAGAGACTTGCGGGTGGCGGAGTTTCAATGCCACTTCGATTTGGAAGACATTTTCCAATTAACTTGTCTTTGGCGTGCGGTAATGGCTAGAGTGATTTTGTTTTGAAAGCGGGAATTTTCAATCATCGAAGGTGGCTGTTGGCTTGACGTGCCTCGAAATGTGAAAGATTGCCGTGTTTCATTCAGGGCTTAATAATTATGACCACTGACGCCAAAATCCTTTCCGCGTTGCGCGACGATACCGGCGGTGTGTCGGGCGCGGAGCTGGCCGGGCATCTCGGCATCAGCCGCGCGGCGGTCTGGGCCCGCATCGAGGAATTGCGCTCGCTCGGCTACGAAATCGAGGCCGGACCGCATTTGGGCTACCGGCTCGTCAGCGCGCCGGACGCGCTGCACGCGGATGATTTGCTCGCGCGCCTCGGAAAAACCAATGTCATCGGGCGCGACATCCGCGTGTTTGAGCGGACCACTTCCACGAACGACGTGGTTGAAAAACTCGCGCGCGACGGCGTGAGGGAAGGCGCCGTCGTTTTTGCCGAGTCGCAAACAAGCGGGCGCGGACGGCTTGGCCGCAGATGGATTTCCCCGGAGCGCAAGGGTCTTTGGTTTTCGATTTTGCTGCGCCCGGAATTGCGTCCGCAGGAAACCACGCAGTTGACCGTCGCCTCGGCCACGGCCATGCGCCGCGCGATTCAATCGGAAACCGGCTTGCAGCCGGAAATCAAATGGCCGAACGACATTTTGGTTGGCGGCAGAAAAGTCGCCGGCATCTTGACCGAGTTGAGCGCGGAACTGGATCGCGTCAAGCATGTCATCCTCGGCATCGGTGTGGATGTGAATCTGGCCGCGAACGAATTCCCGGCGGAACTTCGCAAATTGGCGACTTCGCTCAAAATTGAATCGGGCGGCCCGGTGGAGCGCGCGGAACTGGCGGCGGCGATTTTGCGCGAACTGGATTTTGACTATGCGCGGATTTGCGCGGGCAGGTTCGCCGCCGTGGCGGATGAATGGGAGGCGCACTGCGCGACCATCGGCCGTGACGTGACGATTCAGATTGGCGGGCGGAAAATTCGCGGCCGCGCCGAATCGCTTGACGGCGACGGCGCATTGCTCGTCCGAACCGAACACGGCCACCTGGAACGCATCACCGGCGGCGACGTGGCGCTGGAGAAATAATTGAATCCGCCAATTCCGCGAATGAGCGCGAATTTTTTGGAAAATGATTTTTAATTTGCGATAATCCGCAAAATTCGCGGATATATGCTTTTGCTTTTCGACATCGGCAACACGCACACGCACGTCGGTCTGGCCGACAGGCGGCGCGTGTTGCGGCAAATCAATGTTCCAACGCGCGAATGGTTTGGCGGGAAAGCCGCCACGCTCGTAAAAAAATTCGCCGGCGCAAAAAAAATTGACGGCGCGATTTTGTGTAGCGTCGTGCCGCGCGCCACGCCGCTTGTCCGCAAAACCGTCCGCGCGATTTGGAGGCTGGATGTGATGGAACTCACACCGAAAACCGTCTGCGGCGTGGGCATTGATTATCCAAAGCCCGGTTCCATCGGCCCCGACCGGCTGGCGAATGCGGTGGCGGCTCGCAAACGTTTTGGCGCGCCGGTGGTCGTCGTGGATTTTGGAACGGCGGTCACGTTTGATGTCGTCAATCGCGCGGGCAATTACGCCGGCGGCATCATCGCGCCGGGGCTGGCGGCGATGACGGATTATCTGCACGAGAAAACGGCGCTGCTGCCGCGCATCAAAATCGCCGAGGTCAGAACCACCATCGGCAAAAGCACGGAAGAGGCGATGCTCATCGGCGCGGTGCATGGCTATCGCGGTCTGGTGCGCGAATTGATTGCGGAGTTGAAGCGCGAATTGCGCGTGAAAAAACTGCCGGTCGTCGCGACAGGCGGTTGCGCGAAATTGATTGCCGCGAAACTGCCGGAAATTTCCGCCGTCGCGCCGGATTTAACGCTCAACGGCCTGCGGCTGGTCTGGCTGGACAAAATCCAGCCCGATGTCCACCGCCCTCGCTGAATGCGTAAGTGCGCCGACGGAAATGAAATCCACGCCGGTTGAGGCAATCGCGCGGACGATTTTCATAGTGACGCCGCCGCTGGCCTCGGTTTGCGCACGGCCGTTTACAATTTTTACCGCCGAACGCAATTGCCTCAAATTCATGTTGTCGAGCAGGATGATGTCCGCGCCCGCAGCGGTGGCCTGCGCGGCTTGCTCCAACGTGTCGGCCTCGACCTCGATCTTCAGCTTCGGAAATTTTTTTTGCGCGCGCTGAATCGCCGCCTCAATTGCATTCGGCTTTTCATTTTTCAGCGCGGCCAGATGATTGTCCTTGATCAAAATCATGTCGAACAAACCGATGCGATGATTTTTGCCGCCGCCGCAGGCAACGGCATATTTTTCAAACCGCCGCCAGCCGGGCGTGGTCTTGCGCGTGTCGAGGATTTTTGTGTTTGTGCCGCGAATGGCCTCGACAAACTGCGCGGTCAAAGTGGCGATGCCGGAAAGCCGCTGGACGAAATTCAGAGCGACGCGCTCGGCGCTCAAAATGGCGCGGGCCGGGCCGGAGATTTCCAGCAACGTCGCCCCGGCTTTGACGCGCCGGCCATCGGGAACGCAATGCTCAATTCGGATTTCGGAGGGACGAGTTCCACGAGTCACTGATTTAACAATTCTCGAACTTTGGGACTCGTGGAACTCGTCCCTCCGAACATATTTGGATGCGACTTCGCGAAACGCGATTTCTGCAAATTCAATTCCGGCGACGACGAGCGGCTCGCGTGCGCGCATGACCGCATTGGCCAAGGCGGTTTCCGGCACGGTGGCCAGCGTTGTCGCGTCGCCGCTGCCGATGTCCTCGGCGAGCGCGGCTTGAACGGCCTGGCGGATTTCTTTGGCGGACAATTCCACGCCGCAAAGATGGCGGCGAATTGAAGCAGAGGAAAGCTAAAATCCGGGCCGCGCATTCCAAAAATCGTTTGAAATTGTAATGGCCTGAAACGCGGCCTTGGTCTAGAAATGCCGGATGCAGAACGCAATGCCCTTCATCTTTGTGGTGGTGGTTATCGTGATTGCGATTGGCGCCATCTTCAACGCTATCGCGCAGCGCAAACGGCGGGAGGCGCTCTTTGAACTGGCGCAGCGGTTGAATCTGACTTTCGACGCGGGACAGGATTTGGACATCGCCGGCCGCTTCGGCTTTCTCAAACAGCTTGACCAGGGCGAAAACCGCTACGCCACGAACGTGCTTTCGGGAACCTATCAGCAAAATGAAATCCTCGCGTTCGATTATCATTACGAGACGCACTCGACCGATTCCAAGGGCAACCGCACGACCCAGCACCACTGGTTTTCGTTCTTCATCCTGACGTTGCCGGCGGTTTTTCCCGACCTGACCATCCGGCGCGAAAACTTTTTCACGAAGGTCGCCGAGGTATTTGGCTACCAGGACATCAAGTTCGAGTCCGCCGAATTTTCCAGGGCGTTTTGCGTGCGCTCGCCGGACAAAAAATTCGCCTACGACGTCTGCAACGCGAAGATGATGGAATACCTGCTGGCCAACCGCGATTTGAGCATTGAAATCGAAAATGAGGTGATCGCGCTCGCGTTCAGCACCCGCCTCTCGGTCGAGCAAATCGAGTTTAACCTGCAACGACAGGTTGAAATCCGCTCGCGTTTGCCGCAATATCTTTTCACCAACGCATGATTGCCGTCCTGATTGCCATTTTCGTCGGGATGCCGCTGATTTACCTGCTGGCGCAATACAACGCGCTCGTCGCGTTGCGCAATTACATCCGCGAATCGTGGAGCGACGTGGACGTGGAATTGAAGCGCCGCTACGACCTCATCCCGAACCTCGTCGCCACGGTCAAGGGCTACGCCGCGCACGAACGCGAGGTGCTGGAGCACGTGACCGAACTGCGCAACCGCTGCGCCGCCAACAATGGCCCGGTGGCCGACCAGTCCCGCGACGAAGTCCAGCTGGTGGACGCGCTCAAGCAACTGCTCGTCGTCGTGGAAAATTATCCGCAGCTCAAGGCCGACCAGAATTTTCTCCAGTTACAAAAGGAGCTGGTCAACACCGAGGACCGCATCCAGGCCGCGCGCCGGTTTTACAACGGCAACGTTCGCGATTATCGCAACAAGTGCGAGACCTTTCCGAGCAACCTCGTGGCGAATATGTTCGGCTTCAAATCCGAGGGCGATTTCTTCAGCGTGCCGCCGTCGGTTCGCGACGTGCCGAACGTGGATTTTGCAACATCGTAGTTGGACAATCATGTTTATTCGATTTCCATTCCAAGGAGTTGCAGAACCGGTTCAAAAGACCGGGGTTGTGGCTTAAAGAACAATTACGCCCGGGGCGGGCGTGCTCCCAACTTCGGAATTCACGCTAAAACCACAATGTCGAATCCAATATCCAATCTTGTCCGCCTTTAGAAACCGCGTCAGCCAGGCGGCGGCCAGCATCGCACGCCGGAATTGCGGGAGCGGCGGATCGTCTCCCTCTGTCGGCTATGGATTCGCGCCCGCTGCCTTCAATTTCTCTGCCTCCTGATCCGCCCAATGAATCAGTTCCTGCCGCTGGCTGTCCGTGAGCCGCGCGCTGGCGTGGATGAGGGTGTATTTCTTCGGCGGCATTTCCTTGTAATCCAGCTCCTCGCTTATCCGCTCCAGCCGTTTCGCGGCGCGTTCGGGCAGCGCATGAGGCCAGTCGGAAAAGTTCAGCCGCTCGCGCCCGTCGTTCACGTCGCCGACGACCAGCCACGACACCGGCGCGACGTGGCTATACCACGGCCACCGGGTTTCGTCCGAATGACAGTCGTAACACGCCTCGTGGAGCAGCGCGACGATTTGCGGCGGCGGCGGGTTGGTGGCGGAAATGTCGCCACCCGGCGGCGCCGGCGGGTTGGTGCGCGCCGGATTCGTGAATTGCAGCAGGGCGAACACCGCGACGAGCGCGCCGAAAATCCATTTCCATTTCTTCTTCATTTTATTATCAGGACGCGCCAACAATGGAAAAGGTTCCCGCGTGAAGCAAACCCAAATTGCATTGACCCGTGGCATGGCCGGCAGATCGCCGCAGTTCCCGGCATATTGAAAAGCGCGGCTTTCTGCCGGGAAGCCACCACGCCAGGCTGTGCGGGCAGTTGACAGCCACGATTTCCACCGTCGCTCCCGTCTTCACCTGGTTGCAACGCAGCCCGCCGCCATGACGCGACAGGCCAATTCCGCTTTCGCGCGGCAGTTACTTCTTGAACGTCCGCATATAGGTGATGACGGCCTTGGTGTCGTCATCCGTCAATTGGAAAGGCTTCATCGAAGTTTTGCCGTCCTTCGTGAGTCCCTCCTTGACGGCCTTGATGCCATCCGCATCGGTGAACGACGCCTGCACCGCGGCATCGGTGTAATCGCGGGCACCCACTTTCTGGCCCATCTTCGACTGGCCTTTGCCGTCGTCGCCGTGGCATTTGGCGCAGTTGTCGGAATAGACCGCCTTGCCGTCGGCGGCAAAAGCGTTGGTGGTGAAGGCGAGCGCGAGCGCCGCCGGAATTGCGAGCAATGTGAGTTTTTTCATAGGCATTGAATTTAAGTTCCCATCCTGCGGCAAAACCGGCCAAACCATTTTTGGCAAAGACTGGACGTTTATTGCGGATGAAAACGACGGAAACAGCGCGACCTCCTTTTCCTTGGCGCCGAGTTCTGCGGCCAAAGTCGCGGAAACCGAAATGTTCACACCGCCAGCACTTGCTGGCTGGCGGATTGCAGCTTCGTCAGGTTCGACCTGGATTTGGCCTCGATGTGGCAGCGGAGGAGCGATTCGGTGCCAATCAAATCCGCGCTTGTGAGCAAGCCGCCTTTCGGCGCATGCGCCATTGCAGCATTTTGCTCCCGCGAATTGTCCGAAAAACACCGCAACCAACCGGAAGCAGCAGAAAAATGCCGGCGGCCATGGTCGAAGGTTCAGGAACAGTTTGGACGGGGCTGATTGTTGTCCCGCCAAAACTTATGATTACATTGAAATTTTGCCACCCGCCGATATTCCCGCCCAGTGTGTAAGTGCCATCAGCGTTGCCCCAGAGATTGAGTTCGTTCCCATTATTTTGTGTGAACAATAATCCATAGTAATCCAGGAGCGGGTTGGTAGCGGGATATTCTGGGTTGTTTCCATTGGGATACACGGCATTGTTATACAAGTATGCACCCGATGGTGAAGTCAAATAGTCGGGATAGAACTTGGTTCCGCGGCCGGTATACAAGGTCCAGATGCCGGCCGCGTTCCCGCCGGTCACCCTGAGCAAACCGTCGGTGGCATAGAAATTGTTGTTGGCAGACTCAACATCAATTTGCCCGGAACCAAAATCGCCGTTTCCATCGTTGAAGGTTATTGTATAAAGACCCGCACCAGCCTGGGGTGCCATGCCCAAAGCCAAAAATGCAAATAAGATTGGAATATTTAGCGTTTTCATCATCTATAGGTTGCCTGTTTCAACAAAAGACAAGCACGTCTTATCTTGCAAGCCTGACCATGTCAAGAAATAATTACAATATCTAAAGTCGTTTGTTCGGCACCAAAAAGGACTTGTCAGCCACAGAAACTCAACGCCCTTTCCTTGGCGACCAATGCTGCCGCACAGACCCCACAAACGGGAATATTACACCGCCAGCACTTCCCGGCAGGCGGTCTGGAGCTTCTTCAGGTCCGCCTTGGACTTGGCCTCGATGTAACAGCGGATGAGCGGTTCGGTGCCGCTGGCGCGGAAGGCCACCCATTCGTTGCCCGGCAGCAGAAATTTATAGCCGTCCGTGGTGATGAACTTTTCCACCGGGAACGAACCGATGTTCTTCAGCCCGCCGCCGAGCTTGGCCAGCAGCGCGTCCTTTTTCTCCGGCGCAAAGCTGACGTTGATGCGGTCGGTGTAAAAGTCGCCGATCTGCTTGGAAAGTTCCTTGAGAATCTGGCCGAGGGATTTCTTCTCGGTGGCGACCAATTCGGCCATCAGGAGGCAGGCAAGGATGCCGTCCTTCTCCGGCACGTGGCCCTTCACGCTCAAGCCGCCGGATTCCTCGCCGCCAACGATGATGGGTTCGCTCTCCATCAGCGCGCCGATATACTTGAAGCCGACGGGCGTCTCGTAAACTTTCACGCCCAGCAGCTTCGCAACGGCATCCACCTGATGGCTCGTCGGCACGGTGCGCACGACCGCGCCGGTCCAGCCCCGGTTCTTCTTCAAATGATACAACGCGAGCGCGAGAATCTGGTTCGGCGTGAGCCAGGTGCCGTCCTTGTCCACGATGCCGAAGCGGTCGGCGTCGCCGTCGGTGCCGAGGCCGATTTGCGCCTTGCCGCTGCGGACAAACTTCTCCGTCTCGGCCATGTTCTCTGCATTCGGCTCAGGATGATGCCCGCCGAAGAGCGGGTTCAGCTCGTTGTGGAACATCGTGACTTTCGCGCCGACGCTTTCGAGCAACACGTCGAGATAGCCGTGGGCCGTGCCGTAGGAAATATCCACGGCCACCTTGAGCTTGGCCTTCTTAAGAACGGAAAATTCGATGAGCCGGTGCAGTTGCTTGAAATAATCCGGCTGCGGATTGAAGGTCTTGCAGGTGTAGGTGCCGATGACCGCGCCTTTGAATGACCAATTCGCCGCCTGCAACTTGACGATGTTCGCCTCGATCTGTTTCGTCACGTCGGGCGTGGCGGGCGCGCCGTTGCTCGTGGAAAATTTCAGGCCCTGATATTCCGCAGGGTTGTGGCTGGCGGTCATGTTGATGCCGCCGATGGCCTTGCGATGGCGAATGGCGTAGGCGATGACGGGCGTGGGCGTGTCGCGGTCGCACAGGAGCGGACGGATATCGTTTGCTTCCAGAACCTCGGCGGCGGCAAGGGCAAAATGACGGCCCAGAAACCGGGTGTCGTGGCCGAGAATGACCACCGGCTCGCGAAAGTGCAGCGCGGACAGCGGATTGCGGATTTCCAGGTTCAGATAATCCGCGATGCCCTGCGTGGCGAGGCGGACGTTATCGAAGGTGAAATCGCGCGCGATGATTTCGCGCCAGCCGGAGGTGCCGAATTTGATTAAAGCCATATTTTTAACCACAGATGAACACGGATAAACACGGATTCAGAACAATGAACATTTCCGCAATTAATTATCCGTGTCCATCTGTGTCCATCCGTGGTTGAACTTCTTAACCGTGACAAATCAGCTCTTCCAGTCAAACGCCTTTTTCTTGAGCGCGTAAAGGTAGCCGGTGAACAGGATGCCGAGGAACGAAACCATTGAGGCGAGGATCATGTTGCGCGTGGCGTGGTCGGCGAGCATCTGCCGATAGACGACCGCCCACGGATACATGAAGACAACCTCGATATCGAACAGGATGAACAGCATCGCGACGAGGTAAAACTTCACGGAAAAGCGCGAGCTGCCCCCGCCGATGGGGTCCTTGCCGCATTCGTAGGCGGTGTCCTTGGCCTTGGTGCGCTTGCCGAATTTGCCGAGCAGAACGGAAATCACGAGCGTTCCGCCCGCGAAGCCGACGGCGGCGGCGAGCAGAAACAAGACCGGTATGTATTGGGCCAATTGCGACGGTTGAGAATCATCCATGCACGGGAAATTTAGAACGACGGGCGGAATTTGCAACTGCAAACGGGACCGACGGCGATAATATACCGCCTGTTCGACGGTTTTTCCTTTTTCCCGCCGCCGTTTGCCGTTTCAATTGCGGCCCATGTCGCGCGATTACGTCCTCGATAATTTGAAGCCGGAGTTTCATCCGCATATTGACTATGCGCGCGAGCTGAACCCGCAGCAGCTTGCCGCCGTCACCGCGCCGCCCGGCCCTGCCCTCGTCATCGCCGGTGCGGGTTCGGGCAAGACCCGCACGCTCACCTACCGCGTGGTGTATCTGCTCGAGCAGGGCATTCCCGCCGACCGCATTTTGCTGCTGACATTCACGAACAAGGCTGCCGGTGAAATGATGCGGCGCGTCTCCGATTTGCTCGGCCAGGAATTGCGTTCGCTCTGGGGCGGCACGTTCCATTCCATCGGCGCGCGCGTGCTCCGGTCGCACGCGGATCTGCTCGGCTACCGGCGCGACTTCACCATTCTGGACCGCGACGACGCAAAGGATTTGATCAAGGCCTGCGTCGCGGACGCCGGCATCGAGACCAAAGGCACGCATTTCCCGAAACCGGAGGTGCTCAACGAAATTTTCTCGCTCGCCGCCAACACGCACAAATCCGTTCGCGAACTTTTGAACGAGCAGTTCATCTATTTGTTCGACCGGCACAAGGGCGACAGCAATTTGGATGTGGAAATTCCGCGCCTGGCCGATCTTTACGCCAAACGCAAGCGAGCGACGAACGCGATGGATTTTGACGACCTGCTCGCGCTCTGGCTGAAGCTCCTTCAGGACAACACCGAGGTGCGGGAACATTACCAGCGCCGGTTCCAGTTCATCCTTGTGGACGAGTATCAGGACACGAACAAGCTCCAGAGCGATTTGATTGACCTGCTGGCCGCGCGCCATCACAACGTCACGGTCGTGGGCGACGACGCGCAGAGCATTTACGCCTGGCGCGGCGCGAATTTCGAGAACATCCTCGAATTTCCGAAGCGTTATCCCGGCGCGAAGGTGTTCAAGATCGAAACCAATTACCGCAGCACGCCGGAAATCCTCAAGGTCGCCAATGCCGCCATTTCCGCAAACGTGAATCAGTTCGCCAAGGAACTCGCGCCCGCGCGCAAATCCGGCCTCAAGCCGGCGCTCGTCGCGTGCGTGGACGCCGCGCAACAGGCCGCGTTCATCGCCC
>Ga0265316_10007171_pt1 | contig 10534 bp, 15 predicted proteins | sample 4522metaG_FD_202092 | JGI IMG/M metagenome (GOLD analysis project Ga0265316, IMG submission 202092) | Rhizosphere microbial communities from Carex aquatilis grown in University of Washington, Seatle, WA, United States - 4-5-22 metaG | ecosystem: Host-associated > Plants > Roots > Rhizosphere >...
TCCCGTTTCGCTGTTGAATCATTCATACCTCATCGTCGCCAATCCGGAAGCATCGCTCAAGCTCCTATCTAAATAATATCCACTACCATGGCATTACTCTGGTCAAAAAAATCCAAGGCTGAAAAGAACTACGGCGAAGAGGTCCAAAAGGCCAAGGCCGCCGCTCCTAAGCCGGTGAATAAGCTCGGCGCGACGAAGGCCATGGCGAAAACCAAAGCGCCGTCGGCTCCGACCAAGGCAATCGCTCTGCCGAAGGGCTCATTCAGCGAAGTCTCCGACGCCATCCTGCGCCCCCATGTCACCGAGAAGTCCGGCCTTTTGAGCCAGTCCGGCGTCTACACCTTCCAGATATCTTCCGGCGCCACCAAGAGCACTGTCGCCAAGGCCGTGAAGACCCTCTACAAGGTCACCCCGGTCAAGATCGCCATCGTCAACCTTCCGTCCAAAGATGTCTTCGTCAAAGGCCGCCACGGCACTGTTCCGGGTGTCAGAAAAGCCCTGGTCACCGTGAAGAAAGGCGATAAGATCGACTTCGTATAAACCACAGCAACTTTTATCATCATGAAAACCTACCGACCAACAACCAAATCGCGCCGCCACATGACGACTTTGCCGTTCAAGGAATATTTGACGGCGTCCGAGCCGTACAAGCCTTTGACCCTCGGCTTCAAGCGCGACGTCGGCAGGAACGCATTCGGCCGCATCACGGTCCGCCATAAGGGCGCAGGCCACAAGAAGCTCTATCGCATCATAGATTTCCTTTATGAGAAGAAAGACCAGATCGCCACGGTGAAGACCGTTGAATACGATCCTTTTCGCACCGGCTACATCGGCCTAGTCAACTACAAGGACGGCACCAAGCGCTATGTCCTCTTGCCGAAGACCATGAAGGTCGGCAACTCCTTCCTAGTGTCGGAGAATGCCCCTATAGAGACCGGCAACCGCCTGCCTTTGAAGAAGATCCCGGTCGGCACATTCGTATACAACATCGAGATCAAGCCGGGCTCCGGTGCCAAACTCGTGCGCTCGGCCGGATCCTTCGCCCAAGTGGTTGCCAACGACGCCGGCTATACTCATATAAAGATGCCTTCGACCGAAGTCCGCAAAGTCCACGAATCAGCATGGGCATCGATCGGCGCGGTATCGAATGAAGAGAATCGCCTGGTGAATATCGGCAAAGCCGGCCGCTCGCGCTGGATGGGCATCCGTCCGACAGTCCGCGGTACGGCCCAGAACCCTGTGGATCACCCATACGGCGGTGGTGAACAGCGCCAAGGCCGCGGTTTGCGCCGCCTGAAGACTCGCTGGGGCAAGCCAGCAGGCAAGGGCCAGAAGACGCGCACCCCCAAGAAGTACTCGAACGTATTCGTAGTGTCCCGCCGCCAGCCAGGCAGGCTGATGAGGAAGGGCAGCTAATACCACATACAGCAGATGGACAATAACACTCAAAACGAGCAGCATTTTCCTATTTTCAAGTTCCTTTCGGGAGGGATCAAGGGGCTGATCGAATCGATACTATTCCGCATCATAGGCGTAGAGCGTAATGCCAAGCTCGGCTTGAAGAAGTAGGTGTGCTAAAATCAAACGCATGAAAAAGAATATGCTCCGACACTTGAAGAATAAGTGGGTCATCGCTGGCCTCGTCGCTGTGATCCTGATCATCCTCATCATCTGGGCCAGAAGCGGCTCTACGGCTGTGTCTGTCGAGACTGCATCAGCCGCCATAGGCAATGTCATCGAGACCGTGAGCGTGACCGGGACCATATCGCCGGTCGGTAAATCCGACCTTTCCTTCAAGAAAGGCGGCGTCATAGCGAGCATATATGTGAAAGTAGGCGATAGCGTCTCTGTGGGTCAGCCCATAGCCTCCCTAGACGGCGCTAGCGACTTGGCTGCTCTCCATGCGGCCCAAGCGACTCTAGCTGATACTGCCCGCGGCCTTACCCCCGAGGAGCTCGCCGTGGCCAAGACTTCTCTGGACAACGCCGAGAAAGACGCCTTGAACGCCGCACATGAAGCATATGTAAAGACGCAGTCCGCACTTTTCAACTATACAGATATGTTTTTCAACAATGCGCAGAGCCCGAATCCGATCATCGCCGTGAGGACCGATGGCGTGCCTATTCAGATCTCGATAGACCAGGAAAGGCTCAATGTCTCCGGCACCCTATCGGCTTGGTCGCAAGATCTCTCTTCGTCAGGCCCCGTGAAGCCCGGCGATCTCATATCACGGGTACGAGGCTATCTCGATACGGTCAAGAGCTTCATGTCTGATCTGTCAGGCATAGTGAGCGCTTTGAACCAATCCAATTCCGGCCTGACCCAAGCGGCCATAAATACGAGCTTGTCCACCATGAACGCCGGACTTTCAGCCGTGAGCGCTACCGTAGATTCTGTCACGCAGGCCCAGACGGCTCTCTCTACGGCCCAGTCTAACTATGATCTTAAGCTGGCAGGCAATTCCGCCGAGACCATAGCCGCCCAGTCGGCTAGGACAGCCCAGGCCCAAGCCGAATACAGCCAGGACACTCTCGTTTCGCCCATAGACGGAATCGTGACCAAAGCTGACCCGAATGTCGGTGAATATATCGCGCCTGGTCAGTCAGGTTTCGCTGTTCAGAACAGCGATTTCAAGATAGAGGCCCGCGTCCCCGAAGCCGACATCGCCAAGATAGCCGTGGGGAACCTCGCATCTACGACCCTCGACGCCTATGGCTCCGATATTGATTTCCCGGCGCGCGTCATCACCGTGGACCCGGCCGAAACCGTGCTCGAAGGCGTGCCTACTTACAAAGTCACCCTGGTCTTCATCCAGCCTGATCCGCGCATACGTTCCGGCATGACTGCCAACCTCGACATCCTCACGCACGAGCGCAGCGGCGTGCTCGTCGTGCCATATCGCGCCATCGTCGATAATAACGGCGCGAAGTCTGTGCGTCGATTGAACTCTGACGGTAAGACTTGGACTAGCGTGCCGGTCAGCGTAGGCCTCAAGGGTTCGACCGGATCCGTAGAGATCGTCTCTGGCCTCTCGGAAGGCGACAAGGTGGTGACGTACGTGAAATAAAGCCTGACAATAAAAGTGAGAGCATATATCCAACATCCAGGAAAGGCGGTTGATACTGACGGCACATTCAAGCACGTCATGGCGATCGCTCTTGATCCGGCTTCTGACAATAAAGAAGGCATAATCCGATGCATCGTGAGCAGGGAAGGAGATGTGACCGTGAGCGGTTATGTCGATAGAAGCGAGATCCATCTTATCAAGGGTGATTCGCTCGAGCGCTTCGTCATTGGTGAAAAATTGAACATCGCTGACCCGTTAGGAATCATCGCCAGTTTAGCCGATAAAGACGAAGGCCTTGATTTTATCGGCTTGGAAGATCCAGATATCTTCAGAGAAGAGGAAACTGGTCTTACTCATGTCTATTTCACGCTGCCTTTTTTGAATAAAACCAAACATAACGCTCTCGTGCATCTGGGCCACGCAGTCGGAAAGGGTCTGGATTCACTGGAAATGACTGTCCCGGCTGTTTCTGCTGACCACAAGACGTATCAAGGCGCAAAAGAAGTCTCGATAGCTCCTAGGAACAGTAGGGGTATCAGATTCAACCTGATCGAATCAAGCAGGTGGGAAAAAGATTTTAATTATTCTGTTGTGAGAGTGGCGATCGCCGAGGACATGGGTAAGCCATGGAGATTCGGCGATATCGTTTTTCACCCAAAGGAAAATAAGATCCCCTGGATCGGCGGTCATGCCTCTCCTGGTCCATTATTTCCGAAATCTTTCATTGATCTCGGTGAAAATAAGCTTCTCGGTATCATGAATGGCCGAGAAGCTAATCAGAAGGTTGGAAATGATATAAAATATGGCACTTTCTCCGTAGGGCTGTTCATTTATGACTATGAGAACGGCAAGATCGACTGGGTCTCGCCGGAACCATTGATCCAAGATACTGAAGCCAAGACGATCACCTTCGCTAGCCAATTCGTCCAGACTGGACCGGGAGAAGGGATCTTGTACGCGCATGTGGATGATTCATTCGTGAGGGCGTACACTCTCTACGCGGACGGCTTAACGTCCTTATTGCCAAAATAATTCCTAAATGAACATAATCGAAGTAAAAAACCTGAAGAAGTCGTACCACGACGGCGGTGAGACTAGCACGGTAGCGCTAGCCGGCGTGACTTTCGATGTCAGGAAAGGGGAATTCGTGGCGATCATGGGACCGTCCGGCTCGGGCAAGTCCACCTTGCTCCACCTCCTCGGCCTTCTCGATGAGCCCACATCCGGTAGCTACCACCTGAATGGCAGGAACGTGACTGGTTTCTCCGGCAATGAGTTGGCTCTCCTGCGCAACCGCGAGATCGGCTTCATCTTCCAGTCCTTCAATCTACTCTCCCGCACATCGGTCTTGGAGAACGTGAAGCTGCCCCTATATTATTCCGACGTTCCCGAGCGCGAATGGGAAGCGCGTGCCCGTCAGGCCGTGGAAGACGTCGGCCTCGGCCATCGCATGCATCATGGCCAAGCCGAGCTCTCCGGCGGCGAGCGTCAGAGGGTAGCCATCGCTCGTGCGCTTGTCACCGACCCGGAGATCATATTTGCCGATGAGCCGACCGGCAACCTCGATTCCAAATCCGGCAAGAAAGTCATGTCCATCATCCAGCACCTCAATGAAGAGCGCGGCAAGACCATCGTCCTCATCACCCACGAGACCTCGACGGCAGAGCATGCCGAACGCATTATCCGCCTCATAGACGGTGAGATAGATAGCGACACCCAGGTCGTGAATAGGCTTACGGCCAACGACGAATTCGTCAAATGACATGACCTGGAAACATACATTCAAAACCTCTCTCACCGGACTGTCCACGAATCGCTCGCGGTCTATCCTGACCATACTCGGCATCGTGATAGGCATCACCGCTATCATGCTGGTCGTCTCATTGGGGGCTGGCGCGCAGGCGCTCATCCTCGGACAAGTCCAAGGCCTCGGCACCAACACCATCGCCATCATTCCCGGCCGCGAACCGACCGGACCGTCTGATGTCACCTCGCTCTTCAGCGATTCGCTGAAAGCCAAGGACCTCGTAGCCTTGAGCAACAAAGCCAACGTTCCTGACCTCAAGTCGATTATGCCGACGGTCATCGGCGCTGGCACGGCTTCATATGGCTCTAATACCTATCAGACCACCATATTCGGCGCTACCGAGCTTGAGGGCGAGATATTCGATCTGCATCCTCGCGGCGAGTTCTACACCCAGGATGACGTGCTTTCACAGAACAGCGTGGTCGTCCTAGGCTCTAAAGTTGCCGACCATTTATTCGACGGGGAAGACGGCCTCGGCCAGAAGGTCAAGATCAAAGGCCGTAACTTCCGAGTGATAGGCATACTTCCGGCGACCGGCGGGGGTTCGCTCCTCAACTTCGATGACATGGTGCTCGTGCCATACACTGCCGCGCAAGATTACATCCTTGGAACCAAATATTTCAGCCGTATCATCATCCAAACCGTGACCGATGCCCAAGTGCCGGCGACCGCGCAGGACATCGCTCTGACTTTGCGCGAGTCGCATAACATCACCGATCCGACGAAGGACGACTTCACCGTGCAGACACAGCAGGATCTGGCCAATCGCCTCTCGATGATCACCGGTACGCTGACTTATTTCCTGGCGGCAATGGCCTCGATAGCGCTGTTCGTCGGCGGAGTCGGCATCATGAACATCATGCTCGTCGCCGTGACCGAACGCACGCGCGAGATAGGCTTGCGCAAAGCCCTCGGCGCCCGCGACCGTGACATCTTGTCGCAGTTCCTCCTGGAGGCGGTCCTGCTCACCGTTATCGGTGGCATCGTCGGCATCATCCTAGGTTCCGGGCTGGCCTTCGTGATATCGGTAGGCCTTTCCCAAGGGCTCGGTGTGAATTGGCAGTTCATCTTCCCGTGGAATGGCGCCTTCCTGGGCTTCACGGTCTCGGCCCTGATCGGTTTGGTCTTCGGCGGCTATCCGGCGCGCCAGGCCTCGAAGAAGAGCCCGATAGAGGCGTTGAGGTATGAATAAAGTCTGCCGTGCTACCATAGCTTCATTTCAGGATAAGAAAAGCCGCCCGGGGTGCTGGGCGGCTTTAGTGACAAAAACAATGTGCTGTTTGCTATCCTTTTCCGCTGCTGCCGTTCGAAACGGGCTGCGGACTTTCCGTGAAGTCGGTCGGCGACCACTCCGGGACGAAGTAGGTCACTCCGGCTGGGATCGGAATCGAGTTTCCCGAGGCCGCAAGAGCCTGCGAGGACCAGACCGTGCCGGCTTGGCTCTTCATCCAGACGCGGATGGGGCGTTTGCCTTCGGTCGTTACGATGTCGAGCGACGTGTTATAGCTCGTCGTCCCGGTGTTCGTGACTTCGATCGTTGGTACGACGCCTACGCCGCTCGTCGATTTTACCGACACGTTGATGCTCGCCGGATTTTTGAGCGACACGACATCAGCGAACGTCGGATTGAATGTCGCCATGAGCGTTGTCTGAGCCAGGCGCTTGCCGTTCGATATGGCGTAAGCGATGGCTGAACCGTCGGTAAAACCGACCTGGACGTAAGCATTCTGTAGCCCGGCGCTCTGCGGCGGAAAGAAGATCTTCTGGCCCGTCGAATAGATTGGATACCAGTTGAGGTTTCCCTGGTCGTCCTTCTTCACGATGGCCGCATAAGACACGTCCTGGCCGAGCTTGATGGATGCCTGGTCGAAGTTGAATATGATATTGCCAGCGCTCGCCGGCAACACCCATTTTCCTCCGACCTGCGCCGGTGTCGTGCTCGTTGAGCCGCTGAAGAGCTCGTCGCCATCGGCATTGTTCACCGAGCAATAGACCCAGACAGTCTGCGTCGTGTCGATCGTGTCGGCTGAGATGCTCAAGGTCTTGGCGATTGCCACGATCTCGTCTGTTGTCTTCTGGCTGGTCCAGGTCTTGTAGCTGTAACCGGACGAGATGATACCTTGGGCACCGAGACCGGCATTCAATTCCGATGCCTGATTGATCGCGTAGGTCCGTAGGATGCTGCGCGATACGATCATCGGCAGCTCTTGGACAGCGGTCGTGCTGGTGGCAGTGTTGATCAAGGCCGGCGTGGTGCCGGTCGGTGCGGTTGTCGTCGGCCGTGTTTGCGGAGGGGTGGCCTGGGCAAAAGCGTTAGCCGTAAGAGCCGACGCGAGGATGATGATAGCGATTTTCATTTTCGGGCTAGTTGAGTTTCTGTTCCGTTGAGAGTTGGGGGGAGCGTTCAATTTCCGAACTTCGGATCGAGCGTTGCCGTGAGTGTTGTGCTCGCAACATCGTTTTTTACCGTTGTTTGGGCCGGTTTGGCCGGCTGGCTGGTCACTGTCTCGGCCTTCTTGTCCGAGACGTGGCTGCGATGGTTGAAGGCGATGGCGCATGCGAGTGTGATCGCGAGCGCCACGCCTGACAGAATCCCGCGTGTGCGTGTATTCATGGTAAGGAATAGCATATTTTCAAGTTGCTGAACCAAAAAAGGACAAACAAAAAGCCTTTTTATGGGCTGACACAACAGTATCATGTTATATATAGCATGTCAATAGCATCCAGGCGAATTCCTAGGAGCTAATTTGGCTACCCAATTCTTGATTTGACTTAGTAATATGGCTCTGCTACTATGCCCCCAAGCTCTCTTCGAGCTATTTTCTTTCATCATCCCACCACATGGCACGATCACTCAAGAAAGGCCCGTTCATAGAGGAGTCCCTCCTCAAGAAGATCGTCGGCAAAAAGCCGGCGCAGACGGGTACTATCAAAACTTGGTCCCGCCGCTCCCAGATCTCACCGGAAATGCTGGGCTTTACCTTTGGGGTATATAACGGCCGCATACATATAGACGTTTTGGTCACCGAGGACATGGTAGGACACCGCCTCGGTGAATTTTCGCCCAGCCGCAAGTTCGTGCGCCACGGAGGCAAGATGCAGAAGGAGATAGAGCTCAAGGCCAAGGAAGCCGAGGTCGCTTCGGCCCAAGCCGCCAAGGCTGCCGCCGACGCCGCCCCCGCGAAGAAATAATCTACCGCCATGATCACCGCCTCACTCCAGAACTATAGGATCACCCCGCGCAAGGTCCGCATCGTAGCCGATATGATCCGCGGCAAGAGCGTCGCCCAAGCCAAGATAATCCTGGAGCATGTGGCCAAGAAGGCCCGGCACCCCCTAGCCGGCCTCATAGATTCTGCGATCGCCAATGCCTCGCACAATTTCAAGATAGAGAAGGACAACCTCATGATCAAAGAGATCCGTGTGGACCAGGGCTATGTCCTCAAGCGCTCGATGCCTATGTCCCACGGCTCGGCATTCCCGTTGAAGAAGCGCACTAGCCATGTGAGCATCGTGCTCGCGCCGGCGCCGGAGAAGAAAGCCAAAAAGGCCAAAAAATAACATGTCACACACCGTACACCCATATTCTCATAGGCTAGGGATCATACGCGACTGGAAGAGCCGCTGGTTCTCGACCGACAAGAATTACCGCTCGGCTCTGAAGGCCGATATCCTCATCCGCGAGTACTTGACCAAGGAGCTCCGCGCTTTCTTCCTCGGAGGCATAGAGATAGAGCGCACCAGGAAGACGATCCGCGTAGCCGTCAAGACTTCGCGCCCAGGCATGATCATCGGCAAGGCCGGTGACGGAGTAGTCAAGCTCCGCGAGAAGGTCCTGAAGCTCCTACGCACCGAGAAGATAGACCTCGGCGGCCAGGAATTGAAACTCGACATCGAGGAAGTCCGCAATCCGGAAGCCAATGCCGCCATCGCCGCTATGATGATCGCCGAATCGTTAGAGAAACGCCTACCGTTCCGTCGCGTCGCCAAGCAGATCATCGAGAAGATCATGGCGGTCAAGGAAGTGAAGGGCGTCCGCATATATCTCGGAGGCCGTTTGGGCGGGGCCGAGATCGCCCGTTCCGAGGAGATGAAGCGCGGTCGTGTGCCGCTCCAGACTCTCCGCGCGGACATAGATTTCGCCCGCGAGAAGGCGCACATGACCTATGGCGATATCGGCATCAAGGTCTGGATATACAAGGGCGACATATTCAAAAAGGATCAGAAGGACCAGGCCAAGTAAACAAGCAGATTTTCAATAACTACCATGCTATATCCGAAGAAAGTAAAACATCGCAAGTGGTTCACGATGCGCCAGCATCCGGCCAAAGAGGCTGCTCACGCTGATACGCGCGGCGTCACGATCGCTTTCGGCTCATTTGGGTTGAAGGCTCTCGAATACGCGCGCGTCACTTCGAATCAGATCGAAGCCGCCCGCAAGGTCGCCATGCACCACGCAGGCAAGACCGGCAAGGTCTGGATACGCATCTTCCCGGACCATCCGTTCACGCAGAAGCCGGCCGAAGTGAAGATGGGAAAGGGCAAGGGCGACCCGCAGGGCTTCATAGCCGAGGTCAAGCCTGGCCGCATCATGTTCGAGATCGACGGCGTCGAGCCGAAGGTCGCCGAGGAATGCATGCGCAAGGCCGGCACCAAGCTGCCCTTGAAGACCAAGATCATAAGCCGCGCCTAGTCCGATGCCAAATACCATGCAAATGAAAGACATCACAACCAAGACCCCAGCAGACCTCCGCAAAATGGTTGCCGAGAAGCGCGAGGCTCTGCGCGCGTTCCGCTTCGGCGGCGCGGGTGCAAAGACCAAGAACGTCCGCGAGGGTCGGGTGATCAGGAAGGACATCGCCAGAATTTTGACAGCGCTCAACGCTTCAAGTAGACTCTAATTTCCATGGCTAACACCACAGCAAAACCGAAGACAGGCGGGTCGGCCACAGCGCAAACTGCGTCTCGTCCTCAAACATTCACCGGAACTGTCGTTTCGACCAAGATGAAGGACACCACTGTCGTCGTCATAGACCGCTATGTCAAGCACGCCAAGTACGGCAAGTACATGAATCGCAGCACTAAGATCATGGCCAATGATCCGGGCAATACCAAGAAAGAGGGCGAGAGGGCGACCGTCCAGGCTTGCGCCCCGGTCTCGAAGAACAAGTCATTCAAGGTGATCGCATAAATGCCATGATACAACCCCGCACCATAGTAAATATCGCAGACAATTCCGGAGCCAAGATCGGACGCATCTTCAAGGTGCTCGGCGCTTCGAAGAAACGCTGGGCCGAGCTCGGCGAGATCGTCGTGCTCTCTGTCCAGAAGGCCGAGCCCAGGAAGGCGGTGAAGAAGAAAGACGTCCTCCACGCTGTCGTTGTCCGTCAGACCAAGCCGACCCGCAGGAAGGACGGCTCATATGTGCGCTTCGACGAGAACGCGGTCGTCATCATCGAGAAGGGCAAGAAAGAACCGATCGCTGGGCGCATATTCGGTCCGATCCCGCGCGAGATCGCCGAAGCCGGCTTCCAGACCATCGCTTCGCGTGCCGCAGAGATAGTCTAAATACCATGAACATCAAGAAAGGCGACACAGTCATCATAATGTCCGGCGACGATAAGGGTAAGACCGGCAAGGTCGTCCGCGCTTTTCCGGCT
>Ga0265316_10007172_pt1 | contig 10533 bp, 8 predicted proteins | sample 4522metaG_FD_202092 | JGI IMG/M metagenome (GOLD analysis project Ga0265316, IMG submission 202092) | Rhizosphere microbial communities from Carex aquatilis grown in University of Washington, Seatle, WA, United States - 4-5-22 metaG | ecosystem: Host-associated > Plants > Roots > Rhizosphere >...
AAATTCTGGGATTATATGTCAAGAAAACATGCCAGAAAAAAACAGGTGCTTTATGAAATATGTAACGAACCTAATGGTTATTTTGTGAGCTGGGATACAGTTAAGTTATACGCCAATACCATTATCCCGATTATTCGTAAAAATGACCCTAACACGATTATTATTGTTGGTAGTCCGACTTGGAGTTCTGATGTAAATATAGTTGCCAGGAGTCCTATAACGGATCCTGCTACCGGGCAATTTGCGCCAAATGTGATGTATTCGTTTCATTTTTATGCTAATACACATTTTGATTCCTACCGTCAAAAAGCTGATACTGCATTGAATAAGGGGCTTGCTTTATTTATGACTGAGTGGGGAACAATGACTTCTGATGGTGTCGGTGACTATAATTGGCCAAATACAGACACATGGTTAAATTTTATGCAAACACGTAATTTAAGTTGGTGCAATTGGGATTATAGCGATGAAGAAAATTATGGAAAAGGTGTAACCTCTTCAGCGTTGCTGCCTGGAAGCGGGGCTGCTTTGTTGTGGGACAACACCTCTTTAGAGGGCGACAGCATAAAAAAGTTTATTGCAAACCCGCCAAATGCCTGGAATTCTTCAGGTAATTGGCAACCTGCTGTAAATATTTCTTCTCCTTTAAATGGAGATTACTTTTTGCCAGGCACAACAGTATTTCTTAAAGCCGATGCAGTTGATGAAGATGGTTCTGTCAGTTCGGTTGACTTTTATGTGGACGGCGTTAAATTTAAAACTTCCACTGTTGCACCGTTTACTGTTCAATGGACTCCCGCGACAGCAAAAAATTATGTAATTACGGCTATCGCAATGGACGATATGGGTGCAACATCAGTCCCTTCTCTTCCGGATACTATTCACGTGGTAAGCACTATGCCAATCCAGACAGCTTATCCTAATGGTATTCCTGCAACCATTCCAGGACCAATTTATACTTTTCAATTTGATAATGGAGGAGAAATGGTCGCTTACCATGATTTGGATAGAAATCATAAAGGCTTTTATAATCCACCATCTGATAGTAATGATGTTAATGTAAGGATGAATGAAGCTGTCGATATTGAAGGTAATAGAATGGCAGCAGCAGTATCTCCACAAAGCATTGATATTGGCTATGTTTTAACAGGGGAATGGCTGGAATATACTGTCAATGTAACAACCACAGGCACTTATAATCTTGCTTTTGTTGAAGCAACACCAAAGATTAATGGAGGTAAATTCCATCTTGAATCTAATGGAGTTCCTATCACCCCGGTTACTAACGCTCCTAAGACTGAGTTTGATTGGTCATATGGAACAAAAGATACAATAACTGTTAATAATATTGCTCTGAAAGCAGGTCAACAAGTTCTTCGTTTATATTTTGACCAGGGAGATATAAACGTCTATAGCATGTATTTTACTTTTGCAGGAGGAATAGTCCACACGATTACACCATCTGCAGGTACTGGTGGGTTAATTAGCCCGTCAACTCCTGTAACCGTATATGATGGAGCATATCAATCATTTAATATTACACCTCTTGATGGATATCAGATTGCTGACGTTAAGGTAGACGGGATATCTGTGTGTAAATGTTCGCAATACTTATTCCCGGGTGTTACAAAAGACCGTACCATTTCAGCAACATTTAGCGCCGCATATACAATTGTTGCAACAGCAGGTGAATATGGATCAATAGATCCGTCCGGTAGCAAAACATTTAACAAAGGTGATAACCAGACATACACCATTACTCCTCAAACAGGTTATTGCATAAGGTTTATATCAGTGGATGGAGTTAATGTACCAATAGCTTCTACATACTCGTTTAATGGAATCAATTCAAATCACACAATTGATGTTGGATTTACCTGCGATTTGCTGGCATTATTTCATGCACCTGGACAGTCAGCATTTCCCACATTTCAAGGTAATTATTCATATTATTACGCTATGCAGCCAAATAATAAAATAACTTATTTTAATTATGTTACCAGTTTTAACGTTAATTGGAGTCTGGAAAGAAATGTATTTGATCAATTTGCTATTAACCTTAATTATGCCCCATATTATATTGACCTCAAACCATTTACTACCTTTAATTTAAATGGAACAGCTCCAAGCATTAAAATTACTGGTTCATCAATATTGGATGGTGATTTTTATGTAGCGATAGATAATGGTAACTTTGTTTTAATTGATAAATCCAATAACAATGCCGATTATTTTAGCAAATCATCAGACTATCCAAGAAATTGCATCGACTCATTTCGATCAATTTTTGCATCTGCAGGGCCAAACGGAGTAATTTCACCATCGGGTGGCAGGAATATTATGAAGGGAGGAGCCCAAACTTTTACTATTACACCTTCAACAGGATACTCAGTTAGCGATGTTAAGGTTGATGGGGTTTCTCAGGGGGCCAATTCATCTTACTTATTCTATAATGTAACATCCAACCATTCTATTAATGCAACATTTGCACAAAACTGCAATTATTTAACATTGTATGGAGTACCCAGAAGCAGTGCTTTGCCAACTATAAACGGTACATTCAGCCATGCTTATGTTCTTGGAACTGGTGGGCCAAACCTTAACAATGTAAATAGCTTTGTTGTAAGCTGGAATTTATCCAGTAAAAATTTAAGCCAGTTCTCATTGCAGACCAATAACGGGATTCCAACCTGGTTTTTAGATATCAAACCGAAAATGACAAATACATTTTCAGCTAAATCACCTTCATGCACTATAAGTGGATCGGGTATCACAGGTTTAGACGGCACTTATTATGTAAATATTGTTGGAAGTGATTTTGTTTTGGTTTCTAAATCAGGAAATTTTGTTATTTACTTGACTAATTCAACAAAGGCTCCGGCAGGGTGCTCAACAAACAAAAGCGAAACTATTACAACAGATGTTGAGTCTGGTGTGGTTGAATCTTTCGCGATATTCCCAAATCCAATTGAAAGAAACAATGCAATTAATATAAATTTTGGCAGAGTTTCATCCGATGGAGCAATGTTAAGCATTTGTGATTTGAGCGGAAAAGTGGTTTATGAAAACATTCTAAGAAGTAACATTAATAGCTTAAATCTGGGCGATAAGCTCACCAGCGGGTTCTATATTGCCAGAATAACAAACGGAAGTAAACGATATAATGTTAAGCTTATAGTCAAATAGTTCGATTTTTATCTTGATAGATTTCATAAATAAAAAGGCGCTTGTTTTGTATATGCGCCTTTTTATTTGAATAATTTTTCCCAAAATGAACATAAGTATACACATTATGAACATATGTTACCCTGACAAACTATAATGTAATACTAACTTTCACCTGATTCTTAAATTAAGTATTCTTCAATATACATTAAAAACTAATTTTTATTATTTACCAAAAAACTTAAACATTATGAAAAATTTAGGAAAAAAAAGAAAATTCGAAAGAATGTCAGTAAATGCTTACTGTACTTGTTTCTGCAGTTGTAATTGCGCTTGTGCTTGCAATTGTAATTGCTTATTAAATTGGATTGGGTTCGCTATTAGTAATGTGCTGAGCATTAATTTGAGTAATAATCAATTCGTTCTTTACAAGGCTGGATCTACCTCTGGTAATGGCTCAGGAATTGGCGCAGATGGTGGCAGATGATATTGATTTAATCCTCCTTCGTGTTCCGCTTCGGCAGACGAGAAGGCATGGGTTAATTCCCCGGGGCTTGCCCCAGAAGAAATGGCCCAGGGCTTCAGCGAGCGCTGAAGCTACTCCGCGGAGGCGCTGCCTTGGGGTTTAATACCATTTATTTGACATTATTCAGTTATCTATTGGAAAGTCCTAGAAGTGATTCCAGGACTTTTCTTAATAGCAACCTGCCATAATAGCCTCATTTTTTCCTGTCTAACATTCATGGATATTGTTAAAGGTATATATATTAGTCTCATGACAACCAATAAAGTGGTTTTTATTTCTATTAATATTTCATTTTTGTTTTTAATAATCATTGTACTTGAGGAGGAGGTTATCAATTCTTAAATAAACTTGTCAGCTTTCAACGGCACCGATAAATAAATCTTTTAAGGTCAATTTTCACGAACTTTGCTTCATGTTGTTCAGAAATAATATTTTGTTTTTTTGCTAAAATGAAATTAATATTTAAATTGCACTTAAATGTTTCTGAATAAATATATCAAGAGCCTTATATTTTATTGTAGCACAAAAAAGTTTGAATAATATTATGCCATGCAAGTTAAATTTAAACATAATAACTTGAACTTTAATTAATTATTTACTAACTTAAACCTTTTTCACTATGAAAAATTTAGGAAAAAAAAGAAATTTTGTAAGGATGACAGTAGATGCTTATAACTGTTCTTGTAGTTGTACCTGCAGTTGTGGCTGCAATTGTGCTTGCCCTTGTAATTGTGCGAGTAACCCTTATGCAGGGTATGCTATGAACTCGGCGTGGAGCGCTAATATGGGCAATGGTAATTACATTATCACCTTAAATGGAAATGCTACAACCAATCATAACAATGCAAGTAATGCTTTCAATAATGTCCCAATGGCACCAAGGTGTTGATTTGTCGGAAACAGTCTACTACATATTGCAAAAGTCCTGGAAGTAATTTCAGGACTTTTCTAATAGCAGCCTGCTATAATAGCAACATTTTTCCCTAACTTGCAAATATGGATTATATAATTGGTGTTAATTAGTCCCTTGACAATCTATAAAGTGGCTATTATTTTTATTAATCATTTCTATCATTTCTAATAATATTTTTTATCTTAGCCAATTTTAATTTATAACTAATAAAAGATTTAATCAATTGGGGGCTGAATTAAAAATTGGTTGGGTAATATTATACTTTGTAAGTTTAGTTTTATACTCTATAACTTGATTATTAATTAATTACTAACTTAAACTTTTTTATTATGAAAAATTTAGGAAAAAAAAGAAATTTTGTAAGGATGACAGTAGATGCTTATAACTGTTTATGTAGTTGTAAATGCAGTTGCATTTGCCTTTGTAATTTTGTTTGTAATTGTTACGCTCCTTATGTAACTTTGGGTATGAACTTAGGGGGGACGGCTAGTATGACTATTGGCATGACCAATAATCCCACTAATGGAAATTCAACGACCAATCACAACAATGCAAGTAATGGTTACAATAATGTCCCAATGGCACCAAGGTGTTAATTTGTCAGAAACTGTTCAATGCATCTTACAAAAGTCCTGGAAGAAATTTCAGGGCTTTTCGTAACAATAAAAGAAGTAGCTATAATTATTAATTTACATACACATCTATGGCCAATATTAAACCATTTGTCCATTTATTCAAAACCTTGGGCAACAATTACATCTTCGATGTCAATACAAACGCGATCCTTACTGTTGACGATAACGTGTACCGGTATCTTGAAAATTTTCATGGAGAAAACGGCAAAACGGTAAAAGCGGAATCCCCTTTAACTGAAAAAGAAGTGCAAAAAGCGTGTGCATGGATAAAAAACGCACAGGACCAAGGATTTTTGTCGACCAAGAGGGGAAAACAAATCCGGCATATTAACGACCCATACCTGGAGGGGCAACTGGACCTGTATATGGGCAACCTTATCTTGCAGGTTACCCAGGCATGCAACTTACGCTGTAAATATTGCGCTTATTCGGGCGGTTATAAGAACCGGCCCCATGGGGAACTGTCCATGTCCGAAGAAACAGCAAAAAAGGCCATCGATTTTTTTATTGACCATTCATCTGAAATGCCCCGGGTCGCATTTGGATTTTATGGTGGCGAACCTTTCCTAAATTTCGCCCTGATCAAAAAGCTTGTGCCATATATAAACCAAAAAGCGCGTGGAAAAAAATATGGGTTCTATATTACAACCAACGGGACAGTTATGAACGAGGAGATCATCCAATTTATTATTAAAAACAAGGTTGATCTAATGGTTAGCCTGGATGGCCCGAAAGAAGTTCACGATCGCAACCGTTGCTTTGGGTCCGGAAGGGGATCATTTGATGTTGTGATGAAGAATATTGAGCAAATAAAAGCAATTGACCCTGAGTATGTGAAAGATAGTGTAAGATTTAACGCCGTGTTTACTGAGGAAGTTGGTTTCTGCACCCTTTCAAAATTCTTCACGGACTTTGAGGCCATAAAAGACCCTTATGTCATGGCGTCCTCTCAAAACAGATATTATCTGAAAGAAGACAAAAAACAAGAAGAGCCTCGCAACCTGCAATATTATGATGATTTGTATTATGAATCATTTAAATATATGCTATATAAAAACAAGCGCCTTCAAAAAAGTGATGTATCGAACATTACGGTGAACTGGGAGGAAAATGAAAGATCGGGAATGGAAGAAAAAAGGATGCTGACTATTGAAGTCCCTGATTCTTATCATCCTTCAGGCCCTTGTATACCAGGCTCAAGGAGACTTTTTGTTACCATTCACGGGGAACTGTTCCCCTGCGAACGGGTCAGTGAAACAAGTAAAGTATGCAGGATAGGCACAATTGATACAGGCATTGATATGGAAAAAGCAAGGAAAATATTGAATATTGGGCGTCTGACCGAAGAAGCATGCTTAAATTGCTGGGCAACTCGTTTTTGTGGATCTTGTGTTGCAAGCTCCGATAATGGGAATGAAATGGACAAAAAATTGAAATTGTCCTATTGCAAAGATTTCTTAGCAGATGCGGAATCTAAGCTAAAAAAATACTGTACCTATAAAGAATTTAATATTTCTACCGAAAAAGAATTTAACTAAATATTGTTCGGCTTCAAACCAATGGCTAATAATTAAAAAAATATTGATATTGCACATTATCAGAGCTTCACACTTTTTGGCGTAGGCGATATTACCGACAGCAAAATCAGATAACTCAAACTAATTTCTAAAATTATGGAAAAAAAATCAGCCACCATTTACCCATATTCGAAGAGGGATGTCCAGTTTTTTCGTTATGCTTCCCTGCTTAAAGAAGTACAGCCAGTATTTGCTGTAAGCCCACCGGGATGGGGCTTATGCGGGCATGATGTCACTGACATTGATGGCGGACAACCTACAGGCGTGAAAATTACCGAAGATTTGGAACAGGCCCTGCAAAATTCAGAACTTTTAATAATAACTTCATTTGAAAATTATTCCGGGGAAGAAGGTGGTTTAAAGGATACACTTAAAACAGCTATTCAATTTAAGAAGCCTTTTATGCTTCTTTATCCCCCAAAAACTTCCGAAGGGGAAAAATTACTGGAAGAAGCCGTTCATCTCAACCTTTTATGCTGGAGCGCCGAACAACACAATGAGCATATAATTATTCAAAAAGAAACATTATATTGTGAAGAACTAAAAGTTCCGGTAACAATGATTGTTGGCCAGGGCCCATTTACCGGAAAATTTGAGACTCAACTTGGTATGCGCCAGGAATTATTAAACCGGGGAATTAAAGTATCCCAGGTAGGTTCACGGCCCTATTGCGAATTATTCGGTTTTCATTCCTTTCCCTCGTTTATGTTTTCAAATGAACTCAATGAGACTCAAAAAATAACAGGCTTCAACTATTTTATAAAACAAATAGAAAAAGAAGAAAGACCGGATTTATTGATAGTTGGCGTGCCCGGGGGCATTATGCCTGTCATTGAAAAGATCCATAATAATTATGGCATACTCCACGTGGAAGTTTCGGCAGCGCTGGAACCTGATACGGTGATTTTTAACCTCTATTCAAACACCTACACAACAAAATTTTATGAAAAAACATCTGAATTGATTTTCAACAGGTTAAACTGTGCGCAAACATGTTGTTTTATTGTTTCCAATTCATGGATAGACTATAGCGCATATAGTGAAAGTGAAGAATTTAGAGTTATGACCTTTCGAAAAATATATGATAAAATAATCGAAAAACCGAAAGATGTTCCCGCGATATCGATTTTAGAGCCTGACGCTTTTAAAAAGGCAACAGATGCCGCTGTTTCCGTTTTAGAAGAATATGGGGCAATTAATTATTACTAAACAACACAGGCTATGGATACCATTAAAAAAATACAAACTATTTTTAAAGAAAAATTTCACTTTGAAGTTAACGAAGATTATTTTTCAAAGGATATTTCATTAGGCGCTACCGGTATTGGCTTTGATGCAATCGCCCTGTATTACTTTATTCATTTTATTGAAACGGAATTTGATATTAAATTTACGCACGAACATTTTGTTTCAGGGGTAATACGTACTTTACCCGGGTTATGCCAAACAATAGATAAACTCAGGAAAGAAGCTATTCTTGAAGTAGAAAAAATGTCATAGTTTTTTAGCAATTTTAATCTCTGATAATAAGCTTTGGAATTCTAAAACCTGAACTTTTTGTAAAGGTTTGGTTTCAGATATTATTATTCCTTTCATTATTTCAAATTATCCGGATGTATAGACATTTGATAGCGATAATAGATGACGGCATTAATAATGCCGTTTTTGATTCATCAAAAATTAAATACAATATTGAAATTACTGAAGGTTTAGATGTTGTTTCCAATGTAAATAATGAATTCTATAATCACTCCACAACCTGTGCAGCCATTATTAATGAATATGCACCCGAATGCGTATTTGCAAGTATTAAAGTTTTGAATGAAAGCGCAAAAGGCCTCATATCTCAACTTATCAAATCATTGGAATGGTGTATGGAAAACCAGGTACGTTTAATTAACCTTAGTCTTGGAACCATTTACTATCGGGATTTTGATTCATTACGAAATACTGTAAACAGGGCATATAGCAAAAACTGTATTATAATTGCAGCCTGCCATAATAGCAATATAGTTTCTTATCCTGCGTACCTGGATAATGTAATTGGTGTTAATTGCGATCATAGTAAAAGTCTCAAAAACTGCGAATTTATTTTTCATGAAAATCCTCTTGACGGAATTGACATCACTGCTTCTGGACTTGAAATAAATTTTCCAGAAGCCGAGTCTTATCCAGCGAACAGTTACGCCGCGCCCAGGGTTACCGCGATAGTGCACAATATGATTTCTGTAAATCCCGGAATGTCTTTCTTTGAAGTCAAGAAGGAACTATATAAAAAAGCAAAGAACACAGTTCAACAGGTTAATCAAGTCTACTTTAATATTACAAGGAAAATTGATTGGGTAGAAAATGGCTTTTTCATTTCAATTGAAACGGGTAATTCTTCGTTTGGTAAAATCCGTTTACCAAAATTTATTAAAAAACGAGTATCTATTAATATTAAAACCTTCTCAGATAAAGTCTTGCAAACTATTGAGGGAAAAATTAACAAGAGTATTGACAGCATAGAAACTATTATAGTATTTATTGATCATGATTTTCTTATTAAAGAGAAGGACGAAAAAGCATTAATTTCAAGTATGCTTAAATGGAATAAAAACTTTATATATCTTAATGACAGAAGTAACTTAAAAAGTTTTCCAATTAAGATATCTGAGAAAAAAGTCTGGTTCCCATTTTACAAACCTGGAGAAATTATAAACCAGGATAATTTGGCCGATATTAAAAATGAAGTCCCTGTTATCCTTATCAATGATTTCACCGAATCAAAAAATATATCAAAATTGGTTCAATTGATCAATTTAATTAGAAATGACGGATATCATACAGTTGTATTATCTGAATTTACTTTAAGTATATTATTTGGTTTTGAATATTTGCCTTGTTCTGAATATTCCGAAAACAACGAGAATTTATATTATTATATAAAAAAAATAACCAAAGCTTTTGATCCGGATTTATTGATAATAATTGCAAACACCAAATCGCCAACTATTGATTATACAAGAATATTAAAAGAAGATATGGAACCGGATATCACATTTAATCTTATTCAATCTCATGGGTATATGGGCCCTGGTTATAAATCCTTTCCAGGAAAAGTAGCTACAATTAATGCAAACCGGCCAAATATATTGCGTATATTGCATCCCGACAATACGAATACATTTTCCATATATAATACTAAACGAATATACCGTTACATTATTAATGAATTTGAATCTGCAAAGTAAAGTATTTACAAATCTTTTGAATATAAATAGAATTATTAATATGTTAGTGTAACCATAAATTAATTATTGATGCAACTTCTAGTAAAGAAGATTTTTCAAAGAATCTTTCTTTAAGCGCAAAAGGTATTGGATTAAATGCAATTGCACTGTTATATTTAATTCATTATGTTGAAGCCGATTTTAATATCAGATTTACACGTGAACATTTTAAGTCTGGGATACTGCGTACTTTGACAGGTTTATATGCAACTATAGAAGAACTTCGAAAAACAAAATCTTTTAAAAGTTGCACAAAAACATCAATTGAAATGAAAAACTAATCTATTTATTAATACTTTCCTTATTTGTAAATAAAGGTAAAAAGGATATAGATGCCAAAAATAGTTGGTAAAATTTCTTGAATACCATATCGCAAATAAGATAGAAAGAAGTTAATTGAAAGATGTTTCAGTTAACTTTTTTTATTTTATGAAAACATCAAAAA
>Ga0265316_10007173_pt1 | contig 10531 bp, 10 predicted proteins | sample 4522metaG_FD_202092 | JGI IMG/M metagenome (GOLD analysis project Ga0265316, IMG submission 202092) | Rhizosphere microbial communities from Carex aquatilis grown in University of Washington, Seatle, WA, United States - 4-5-22 metaG | ecosystem: Host-associated > Plants > Roots > Rhizosphere >...
CCCGAATTGCGGCGCGCCGATCCGGTTCCGCTGGTCTAGCGCGGTCCAGACCGTGTGCGAGTTCTGCCACTCGATCCTGGTGCGCCGGGACGTGAACCTGGAGCGCGTGGGCAAGGTGGCCGACCTGCCGCCGGACAGTTCGCCCATACAGATCGCCACCGAGGGCGTTTACCGCAACCGGGCCTTCCAGGTGGTGGGCCGCATCCTCTACGAATACGAACAGGGCGGTTGGAACGAGTGGCATGCCGTGTTCAACGATGGCGCGAGCGGATGGCTCTCCGATGCCCAGGCCGAGTACGCGGTCTCGTTCGCGGCGTCCGTGCCCGGGCTGCCCGCTGCGGCCAACGTCGCGCGCGGCCAGAAGTACGGCTTTAACGGCGTGATGTACGAGGCGACCTGCCTCACGCGGGCGCACTACCGCGGCGTCGAGGGCGAGCTGCCTTTCGAATACTGGAACAAGGACGAAGTGCTCTTCGTGGATCTGGAGACTCACGATGCCCGCTTCGCCACGCTCGACTACAGCGATCCCGAGCCGCTGCTGTTCCTGGGCGAGGCGGTCGACTTCGACAGCCTGGGCCTGAAGAACCTGCGGCGATTCGAGGGCTGGTGAACCCATGAGTACCGCACCTCCACCTCAGGTCAAGTCGTTCAACTGCCCCGGCTGCGGCGCGCCGGTGGTCATTCGTGGTTTTGGGACCACGCTCAGCGTCGTGTGTGGGAACTGCCACTCGGTCCTCGATGCCAAGGACCCCAATTTCGCGGTGCTGCAGCGGTTCCAGGTGGCGGAGAATATACAGCCGCTCATCCCCCTTGGAACGCGGGGCAAAGTCCGCGGCGAGCCGTACGAGGTTATCGGCTTCCAAGTGCGCACCATCACGGTCGAGGGAGTGGACTACAGTTGGCACGAATACCTGCTGTTCAACCCGTATAAGGGGTATCGTTACCTCACCCAGTATCAGGGTCACTGGAACGACGTTACGGTGTTGAGGGTCCTGCCGGAGGTAAATACCAGCGGGCCGCGGCCCGTCGCCAAGGTGCTCGGCCAGACGTTCCGGCACTTTCAGTCGTCCCAGGCCCGCACCACGTATGTTCTGGGCGAATTCCCCTGGCAGGTGCGAGTGGGCGACGAAATGACGACGTGCAACGACTTCGTGGCGCCGCCGCGGATGCTCTCCTCGGAAACGACCGGTGCGGAGACGACCTGGTCGCTGGGCGAGTACATCACCGGCCGGCAGGTGTGGGACGCCTTCCAACTTCCGGGCAGACCGCCCACGCCGGTGGGAGTCTACGAGAACCAGCCCTCGCCTTACGGCGGCAACATCAAGGAAGTCTGGCTAGTGTGCGGGCTCTTCCTCGCAGCGCTAGTGGGGGTTGCGCTGTTCTTCACGACCTTTGCGCGGAACGAAGAGGTCTTCAGCGGGAGCTATCACTTCGCGCCGCACGCGGGCGGAGAGCCCTCCTTCGTCACGGACATTTTCGAGCTGAAGGGGCGCACCTCGAACGTCGAGCTTTCGACGCGCACCGACCTGAGCAACAACTGGGTGTACTTCAATTACGCCCTGATCAACGCCGATACCGGGCAGGCTTTCGACTTCGGGCGCGAGGTCAGCTACTATTTCGGGAGCGACAGCGATGGGGCCTGGACCGAGGGAGGCCAGAAGGACACCGCGGTGGTACCCGCCGTTCCCTCCGGCCGCTACTACCTGCGCGTGGAGCCGGAGATGGACGCCAACGCCGCCGGGGTGGGGTACGAGATCTCGGTGCGGCGCGATGTGCCGTCGATGAGCTACTTCCTGATTGCGGCGCTGCTGCTTCTGGTGCCGCCGGTTTTCCTGGCATTCCGCTCGATGGGCTTCGAGCAGGCGCGCTGGAGGGAGAGCGACTACGCACCCACGGCATCGAGTTCCGGCAGTGGAGACGACTGATGCGACATCCCTTTTACCTGGTATACGGCCTGGCGCTGCTTAGCCTGGTGACGATGGCCGAGTTTCGCGGCTGGAGTCTGACGAGCGTCAACGAGATGAAGGACATTCCCAAGTCGATACGCGACAACCCCGGCGCGTACCGCGCGCACTACGCCTTCTACCCGCGGTATTTCGGGGGCAAGTGACGGAGCCAATTCTATGAACGAATTCCACCCCGGCTACATCCTCAACGCGCTGGTCTATTCGGCGCTCGGTATTCTGATCTTCGTGGCGGCCTTCGCGCTCATCGACCGGCTCACGCCGTACCATCTCTGGAACGAGATCGTGCACGAGCACAACACGGCGCTGGCGATTCTGATCGGGGCCATGTCGATTGGCATGTGCGTGATCATCGCCGCGGCGATTCACTGAGGGGGGCACCAAGCGTCGCCATGAGTGGCGACGCGGCACGCAGGAGTGCGTGCGCCACGGGGTCCCCCGTGCTTCAGTTCTGCTGACCGGCCTCCGCAATGCGTTTGCGCACTTCAGGCGCATCCTCCGCTTTCGGCGACAGATCGAGGTACTTCTTCCAGTGTTGGATCGCGCCCTCGTGGTCACCCTTGGCCGCCAGGACCGACCCCAGCACACGCTCCGCGCGCGGGATCTCGTGGAAGGTATCGAGCTCGATGGCGCGGCGGGCGCTTTTCTCGGCAGCGTCCAGGCGATCGAGAGCGAGATCGGCTGTGGCCTGTGAGACGTAGACTTCGGGGAAGCCGGTCGGATCCAACTGAAGCGCGCATTCCGCGGCGTAGAGCGAATCCTGCATCCGGCCCTCGTCGGCCGCCAGGCGGGCCAGTTGCGCCCACGCCGGGGCGAATTTCTGGTCGGCTTTCAGCGCCTGTTTAAATGCCTCCCGCGCCGGTTGGGTCTGGGACTGTTCGACCAGCACCTCGCCCAGAGCGCCCCAGGCCGGCGCATAGTCCGGGTAGGCGGCCACGGCACGCTCGAACTCCTTCTGGGCCGCGGCCCACTTCTTCCCAGCCTGGGCGGCGACGCCTTTCCGGAAGGCCCTCTTCGCGTTCTCGGGCGCCGCGAGCGTGGTGAGGGAGACGGTCGGACTCGAATAGCTGCCCGGCCGGCGCATCACAATCACGGCCCCATCGGTCAGAACTGCGTCATTCTTCCGATAGCCGGACAGGCGGACGGTGACCGGGCACGAGTAGGAGGGGGTCTCGATCGCCGGCATGGAGAATTCCACGACGCCGTTGCCGAAGATGTTGCCAATGATGCAGGTGCCCTGTTTTTGGGGCAGGATCTGGGGCGTGGACGCCGGAGGAACTCCTTGATCCACCACAATTTGAGCGTGGAAGGTCACCATCTCAAAATCCCCGGAGGCGGCCGTGGCCAGCAGGATGAGGAGGAGCGGAATGGCGCGCCGGGCGAGATGTGTCACCGGCGGATCAGTATAGCACGGGGCAAGAATGGACTTGACGTCCCTTGAATCGTACGTATAATTGAATCATACGAAGGTTTGAAACAAACGTATGACCGAAACAGCCAAGGCCATAAGCACCAAGGACCGCATCCTCGACGCGGCCGAGCGCCTCTTCTCCGAGAAGGGCTTCGCCCAAACGTCCCTGCGCGACATTACCGCCGAGGCCGGAGTCAACCTGGCCGCCGTGAACTACCACTTCCAGTCGAAAGAGCACTTGATCGCCGCGGTGTTCGACCGGCGGGTCGGGCCGCTCAACGAGCGGCGGCTCGCGATGCTCGATGAGCTGGAAAGAGAGGCGGCCGGCGAGCCGGTGCCGGTGGAGGGACTCCTGCGCGCCATCATCGAGCCGGTCCTTCGCTTGGTGAGCTCGCCGGAGGGCGCCTGCGCGGCCAACCTGATCGGCCGGGCCCACACGGAGCCGGGGGACATATTCGAGCACCTGTTCACGGGGCAATTTGCGCCGGTCGTTCAGCGGTTCCTATCCGCCGCCCGGCGCTCGCTGCCCGACCTTCCCGAGATCGAGTGGCTCTGGAAGGTGCAGTTCTCCATCGGCGCCATGAGCCACGTGATCGCCGGCCAGCGCCACATCAAGGTCATCTCCGGCGGCCGGTGCGACACCAGCGACGTGGATGGCATACTCGACCGGCTCATCACGTTCGTCGCCGCCGGCTGCCGCGCGCCGGCGGTTTCCAGAACGAAAGGAGAACCAGCGTGAAACCGGCCCTGGTCCGCGCTGGTAAGACATGTATGCCGAAACCGGTTCTGTTGATTCTCGCGACGCTGGCCGCCACCGCGGCGGCCCAGACCCCGCTGAAGCTGAGTCTGAAACAAGCGGTCGAGATGGCGCTCTCGCCGGAGGGAAGCGCCAAGGTCCAGCTTGCGGGCGAAGGCGTCCGCCAGGCCCAGATGCGGTCGGCCGAATCGCGTGCGGCGCTGCTGCCGGACCTGGAGTCCTACGTCGCCAAGCGGAACCAAACGCAAAACCTGGCCGCCCTGGGTGTCAGCTTCCACATCCCCATCCCCGGGTTCTCGTTTCCCACCATTGTCGGGCCTTTCAGCACGTTCGACGCGCGCGTCACGGCGCAGCAGTCGGTTTTCGACTTCAGCTCGATACGGCGGTTCCAAGCCTCGCGCACGGGCGTCCACGCCGCCAAGGCAGACAGTGACAACGCGCGCGATCAGGTCAGCGCGCAGGTGGCGTCGCTGTACATGATGGCGCTGGCGGAGCAGGCCCACGTGGAAGCTGCCGAGGCCAACGTGGAACTCGCCGCGGCCACCGCGAAGCTGGCGGAAGACCGCAAACAGGCGGGCACCGGCATTCCCATCGAGGTTACGCGCTTTCAGGTCGAGCTGGCCAACGAGCGCCAGAGGCTGCTGGTGGCCCAGAACGACCTGCGCGCGGCGCGGCTTCAGTTACTGCGCGCGGTGGGGTTGAAACTCGATACGGACTTCGAACTGGCGGACAAACTCGGTTACCAGCCGGCTGGGGAGATGGCACTCCCGGATGCCGTAGAGAAGGCGCTAGCGGCGCGCCCCGACTGGAAAGCGCAGAAGACACGCGAGGAGAGCGCGCGCCTGAGTTACAGCGCCGTGAAGTTCGAGCGCCTGCCTTCGCTGACAGGCTTCGCCGACTACGGCACCATCGGCACGAGCATTGACGCCGCCTCGCCGACGCGCACTTACGGGGTACAACTCCGCGTCCCGATTTTCGACGGTGGCCGCCGCGATGCGCGACGCGCCGAGAGTTCCTCCCAGTTTCGCCAGGAGGAGATCCAGACCCGCGACCTACGCCAGCAGCTCGAACTCGAGATTCGTCTCGCTTTCGACAGCCTGCACTCGGCCGAAGATCAGTTCAAGGTCGCGACGGAAGGACTGGATCAATCGGAACACGAGGTGGCGCAAGCTCAGCGGCGTTACACCGCCGGCGTCGCCAACAGTCTGGAACCGGTTGACGCGGAGACCCGGCTGGCGCGGGCGCGCGACAATCGCATCTCCGCGCTGCTTGCCTATAACATCGCGCGGATCAATCTGGCGCAGGCCATGGGCGCCATCCGGCAGTTCATTCAATAAGGAGTCAGGCCATGAAAAAGAAGCTCATCCCCGTTATCGTGCTCGCCGTTGTCGCCGCCGTGGTGCTGATCGGAGGCCGCTCCTGGTTCCACCGCGGAGATGGCCACTCCATCCGCGTCTCCGGCAATATCGAGCTCACCGAGGTCAATGTCGCTTTCAAGATCCCGGGCAAGCTGATCGAACGCCGGGTGGACGAAGGGGACCGCGTGACGGCCGGCATGCTCCTGGCGCGGCTCGACAAGGATCAGTTGCTCGGCCAGCGTGAACGGGCACGCGGCGGCGTCGCCTCGGCAGAGTCGCAACTGGCGCAACAGGCTACCGCCATCGACTTCCAGACCGAGACGCTCGAAGGGCAGATCCAGCAGCGGGCATCGGAGGTCAAAGCCGCCGAGGCGCGGCTGGCGGCGCTGGTGGCGGGCTCCCGCTCGCAGGAAAAGGACGAGGCGCGCGCGGCGGTCGATCGTGCGCAGACCGAATACGACCGCTCCGCCAGCGACTGGAAGCGCGCCCAGGCGCTCATCAAGAACGAAGACATCTCGGCGGCCGATTTCGACCAGTACCGCACCCGCTACGAGACGGCCGATGCGCAACTGAAGACGGCCAAGGAGCAGCTTGCGCTGGTGCTCGAAGGCCCGCGCAAGGAGGACATCGACGCCGGCCGCGCCCAGTTGGCGACGGCACAGGCGGTGTTGCGGCTGGCGGAAGCGCAGCGGCTCGAGCTGAAGCGCCGGCGCCAGGAACTGGTCCAGCGCAACGCCGATCTCGGCCAGCGCAGGGCCGATTTGTCGATCGTCCAGACCCAGGTGGACGATACGGAGGCGTTCTCGCCCATCGGCGGCGTGGTGCTGGTGAAGTCGGCCGAGGTGGGGGAAGTGATCGCCGCGGGTACGGCCGTGCTCACCGTCGGCGATATCGATCATCCCTGGGTGCGCGCCTACATCAGCGAGGGCGACAAAGGGCGCGTGAAGCTCGGCGACAAGGTCAACGTCACCACCGATTCCTACCCCGGGAAGATCTACCCGGGACGCGTTTCGTTCATCTCTGCGGAGGCGGAGTTCACGCCCAAGCAGATCCAGACGGCCGAGGAGCGCGCGAAGCTGGTGTATCGCGTCAAGATCGAGGTCGAGAATCCCAAAGGCGAGCTCAACTCCAACATGCCCGCGGACGCCGAGATTTTGCTGGGAGGGAACTAGGGTGGGGCCAGGCGGGCCGCAGCCGCGACCGTCAGGGAGCGGTGCGGGAGACACCATCATGATCCGCGCAGCCAACCTCACGCGCCGCTTCGGCTCGATCACGGCGCTCGACCATCTCAATCTGGAGGTCGGGCGGGGTGAGAGCTTCTGCCTGGTGGGACCGGATGGGGCGGGCAAGACCACCACGCTGCGCCTCATGTGCGGCCTGCTGGACGCGACCGAAGGCGAGGCCTGGGTGGCGAACCACAACGTGGCGCGCGAGCCCGACGCAGTGAAGGACCGCATCGGCTACATGGCCCAGCGCTTCGGTCTCTACGCGGACCTGACGGTCGCCGAGAACATGGCGTTCTACGCTGACCTGTTCGGCGTGGTAGGCGCCGAGCGGGAGGCGCTCACGGCGCGCCTGCTCCGCATGACCCGCATGGAACCGTTCGGCACCCGCCAGGCCGGGAAGCTCTCGGGCGGCATGAAGCAGAAGCTGGCGCTCATGTGCACGCTGCTGCACCATCCCGAAGTGCTTTTCCTGGACGAGCCGACCAACGGCGTGGATCCGGTTTCCCGGCGCGACTTCTGGGCCATTCTCTATCAGCTCGTCAAGGACGGAATGACGGTCTTCGTCACGACGGCATACCTGGACGAAGCCGAGAGGGCCAACCGCGTGGGGCTGATCGATCGAGGCCGCCTGATCCGCTGCGACGCGCCGGCGACGCTGAGAACCTCTCTCGAGGAGACCTGCTGGGAGGTGAGGGTGCGCGACCGCAGGGCCGCGCGTGAGGTCCTGGAGCACACCGCCGGTGTGGTCAGCGCCGAGACGGCGGGAGAGACGCTGCACGTCTTCCTCGCGCCGGGGCGGACGCTCGACAACGTCGCGAACCTGGGCGAGGCGACGGTGCGCCGCATCGAGCCTTCCCTCGAAGACGTATTCATCGCGCTCATCCGCAAGGAAGAGGCGGGCAGGGAGGCGCGCTCATGAGCGAGGCGGGCGACAACGGGTTTTCGGTGGAGGCCAACAACCTTGTGAAGCGCTTCGGGAGCTTCGTGGCCGTCGATCACGTTTCGTTCCAGGTGCGCCGGGGCGAGATTTTTGGCTTCCTGGGTCCAAACGGCGCGGGCAAGTCCACCACCATCCGCATTCTGTGCGGGCTGCTCACGCCGACGGAAGGCACGGCGCGCGTGGGCGGCTTCGATGTGGGCACGGAGTCGGAAGCCATCAAGCGCTCGATAGGATACATGTCGCAGAAGTTCTCGCTGTATGACGATCTGGAAGTGGGGGAGAACATCGAGTTCTTCAGCGGGATCTACGGCGTGCCGGAAGAGCGCCGCGCCGAGCGCCGCGACTACGTGCTCAAGATGGCCGGTCTGGAAGAGCGCCGCCACACGATGACGAGGCTGCTGGCGGGCGGCTGGAAGCAGCGTCTGGCCCTGGGCTGCGCCATCCTGCACGAGCCGCCCATTCTGTTCCTGGATGAGCCGACCTCCGGTGTGGACCCCATTGCGCGCCGCGGTTTCTGGGAGCTGATCTACCAGCTCTCCGAAGCGGGGAATACGATCTTCGTCTCGACCCACTACATGGACGAAGCCGAGTATTGCCACCGCGTGGCGCTGATGTACGCCGGCAAGATCATCGCGCTCGGTTCGCCCGCCGAACTGAAGCGCTCGCTTACCGGGCACCACCTGCTGGCGCTGGAGACATCGGACGCGCTGGGCACGATGAAGGCGCTGGACGGCTTTGACGGCGTGCGCGACGTGGCGGTCTTCGGCGCCGGGCTGCACGTCACCGTCGATGACGCGGCAGCCGCGGGGCCGCCGATTCGCGAACGGCTGGGGTCGCTGGGCATCGAAGTGAGCCGCCTGGAGCCCATCGAGCCTTCCATGGAAGACGTCTTCGTGGCCATGATCGAGGCGGAAGAACGGAGGGCCGCATGAGCTTCCGCCGCATTCGCGCCATGTTCCGGAAAGAGCTGTTGCACATCGTGCGGGACCCGCGCAGCCTGGCCATGGCGCTGGCTGTTCCGTTCGTAATGCTGATGCTATTCGGCTACGGACTCACGCTGGACGTGGACCGCATCCCGACGCTGATCTATGACTCCGATCGCACGCCCGAGAGCCGGGACCTCATCGCGCAATTCTCCGGCTCGCGCTTCTTCCACATCACCGGCTATGTGGACAACTATGGCGCGATCGAGCGGGCCATCGACCGGGACCAGTGCCTGCTCGCCGTCGTAATCCAGCGAGACTTCGCACGCGACCTGGTGGCCGGCCGGAGCGCTCCCGTGCAGCTCGTCTACGACGGCAGCGACTCGAACACCGCCTCCATCGCCCAAGGTTACGCCGACGCGATGACCGGAGCTTACTCGCTCAGACTGCGGGCCGTGGCCATGAACCGCCGGGGCGGCGCGAAGCTGCAATCGCCGGTCGACGGGCGGCTGCGCGTGCTCTACAACAGCGAGTTGAAATCGCGGAACTACATCGTGCCGGGACTGATCTCGGTGATCCTGGCCATTATTACCGCGCTACTCACGTCGCTGACCATCGCGCGCGAGTGGGAGATGGGCACCATGGAGCAACTGCTCTCGACGCCGCTGCGCCCGGCCGAGATCGTGCTCGGGAAAATGGCGGCCTTCTTCGTCGTAGGGTTCTTGGATACCGTGATTTCGATTGCGGCGGGATTGCTCGTCTTCCACGTACCCTTGCGCGGCAGTCCTCTGTTGCTGATCGCTTCGAGCTGCCTGTTCCTGCTGGGATCGCTGAGCCTTGGGATTTTGATTTCCGCGACGGCCCGCTCCCAGGTGCTGGCCTACCAGATGGGGATGCTCAGCTCGTTTCTGCCGGCGTTTCTGCTATCGGGCTTCGTCTACTCGATCGAGAACATGCCGCCCGTGATCCAGGTCATCAGCCACGTGGTTCCGGCACGGTATTTCGTGACGATCCTGAAGGGCGTGTTCCTGAAGGGCATCGGCATCCGTCTGCTGTGGAGCGAACTGGCGTTTTTGACCGCTTTCGCTGCGATTGTGTTTCTGCTGGCGACCAGGAAGCTGCGCCAGAAGGTGATCTGATATGTGGAAACGGATCCGCGAGATCGTGCACAAGGAATTCCGGCAGACGCTGCGCGAGCCCCGGATGCGCATCCTGCTGTTCGTTCCGCCGCTGGTGCAGTTGCTGGTTTTCGGCTACGCGGTGAATTTGGATGTCGATCACGTGCGCATCGCCTGGTTCGACCGGGACCACACTTCGGAGTCGCGCGACCTGCTGGCGGCCTTCCAGGGGTCGCCGCGCTTCGACTTGGTCGCAGTGCCGGCCAACGATCGGGAAGTGCAGCGCGTGCTGGACGAGAGCCGCGTCCACGCGGTCATCAGCGTGTTTCCGGGGTTCGGACGCGACATCGAGCGTGGCGTGACCACCGGCGTGCAGGTTCTGGTGGATGGGAGCAACTCGAACACGGCCTCCATCGCGTCGGCTTACGCTAATCAGGTGATCAGCGGATACGCGGGCAGCGCCCTGGCGGAGCAGCAGCGGGCGAAGCTGGTCGGCCGGACGGAAGCGACCGGCGCGCCTGTAGGTCTGGGCCTGCCGAGCCTGGATGTCCGCAGCCGGGTGTGGTTCAACCCGGACCTGCTCAGCCGCAACTACTTCGTCCCGGGGGTGGTGGTCAACATCGTCACGCTGGTCAGCATGATGCTCACGGCCATGGCCATCGTGCGCGAGAAGGAGATCGGGACGCTGGAGCAGTTGATGGTCACGCCGGTGCGGCCTATCGAGCTGATGATCGGGAAGACGCTGCCGTTCGGCGTGGCCGGTCTCATTCAGGTCGCCTTCGTTACTACGGCTGCTCTGGTTGTGTTTCACATTCCGCTGCGCGGGAGCGTGCT
>Ga0265316_10007177_pt1 | contig 10528 bp, 10 predicted proteins | sample 4522metaG_FD_202092 | JGI IMG/M metagenome (GOLD analysis project Ga0265316, IMG submission 202092) | Rhizosphere microbial communities from Carex aquatilis grown in University of Washington, Seatle, WA, United States - 4-5-22 metaG | ecosystem: Host-associated > Plants > Roots > Rhizosphere >...
CCGTGGAACACTGGGATATGGAAAGAATTGCAATCCTCGATTCTATCATAATTAAGATGTGCCTGAGCGAATTTTTCTTTTTCCCGGATATTCCGACAAAGGTTTCCATAAATGAATCCATCGACCTAGCCAAGAATTTCAGCACAAAGAACTCCGGAAAATTCGTTAACGGCGTGGTTGATGCGCTGCTTGCAGGGCTTAACGATAAGAAAAAAATCAAGAAGAAAGGAAAAGGACTTATTACTCATACTACAGCTCATGAACCGGCAGCTAACAAAAGTAAAGCTCCGAAAGAAAAATAGAATTATTGGAAGAAGTAAAAACCAGAAATAAGTGGCTGAACAAAGACGTATTCATGTGGTCTTTGTTCGACTTTGCTAATTCGTCATATGCGGTTATAATCGTCGCATTTGTATTTGCAATTTACTTCAAGAAGGTTATAGCTTTCAATGAACCGGTAGCTGATTTTTACTGGTCGACATCTATAAATATTTCTATGATAATAGTCGCGGTCCTGAGCCCTGTATTGGGCGCAGCCGCAGACTACCGAAGCAATAAGAAGCTTTACTTGTTTTTCTTTACAGCTCTTTGTGTTGTAACCACTGCGTTTATGTATTTTGTCGGGCCCGGGATGATATTCCTGGCGATGGCGCTTTTTATCTTATCGAATATAGGGTTCCAGGCAGGGTTGGGGTTTTATGACGCCTTCCTAAAAGATATTACAGCATTAGAAAATTACAATAAAGTTTCTTCTTTTGGATATGCAATAGGATATTTAGGCTCGCTTGCCGCGCTGGTAGCGGTAATGTTCCTCAAAGATAACCCTCCGATGACGTTTATCGCATGCGCTATAATGTTCCTTATTTTTGCCGTCCCGATATTCGCTTTCGTTAAAGAAAAGAAAATCCCGATTGATGGCGAGCAGATTAATTTTATTACTATCGGATTTAAACGCACCGCAGAGACTCTTAGACATGTGAACAATTATAAAAATCTGCGCAATTACCTGCTTTCCTATTTTCTCTACATCGATGGCGTAAATACGATTATTTTCTTCTCTGCAATTTACGCGCAGACTACGCTTAATTTTACTATTCCGGACCTAATATTATTCTTTGTAATCGTCCAGATAACAGCCTTAGGCGGCTCGTTCCTTTTTGGTTTTATTGCAGACAAAATGGGACTAAAGAAAACTCTTTCATTCAACATTTTATCATGGGCAGTTCTTTGCACTTTGATCTTTTTCAGCAATGATAAAACCTCTTTTATGATAATCGGCGGACTTGCAGGAACGTTTCTTGGTTCAACACAGGCGTTATCAAGAAGCTTTATGTCGGTCTTAACGCCGGATGAAAGGAAAACGGAATTCTTCGGATTTTTCAGTTTGTTTGAAAAAACGTCCACTATATTAGGTCCGCTAACTTTCGGACTGGTCTCGTGGCTGACCGGGAATCAACGGTACGCTGTAATTTCAATTATTGTGTTTTTTATTGCCGGGTATATCGGATTCAGAAGAGTTATCAATCCTGCAGAAAAACAAAAAGCCTCCCAAAATATTTGAGAGGCTTTCTAAAAACTTTTACGAATTACTATTTTTTACCTATATAAAAAGCGGCGCCAAGATAAAATGTTAAATATCCAATTGTCCTACCGCTGGTCAAATTATTATTTAATGAAGCATCTGCGGCATCATTCAATTCAAACTTGTTCAGGTCTGTAGAAAGGCTTGAACTCTTGGTTAAATTAGCCAGCCTGTATCTGAAACCTGCTGCTACTCCGAAAAACCTTGTTACCCTTCCATCAACGCCTGCGCCAATCGAGCCGCCAAATCTTGCAGCCTGTTTAATTGTAAATGCTATTTCTCCGGGAACAGTATTTACAGGCACCGAATTTGGCGTTTGTTTATATGTGCCAAATATCATGTTTAAACCAAGGTCCAAATTTAGATACGGCGTCCATTTTGTCTTATTAGTGAAAGCATATTCAAATCCCAGAGCTGCATTAAATACATGCATCCAGATCTTCGAAGTACCCGGTACGGGCGAGCCTGTTGAGTCGCCGGTAAATGGATAGGCGTTTGTTGTATTCGCCCCAATATATGCTTGATTACCGTTATTGTTCATCAGCAAGTCATAACCTAAAGAAACATAAGGCCTGATTCTGCCTTTCTTATCGGTCGATAGCTTCATGTTTATATGGCTTCCTACGCCGAATTTCAAACCATAGTTCTTAAATGTGAACATGTCGCCCAAATCTCCATATGCATTGGGCAACGGTTGGTTAAAGCTAAAATCCCACTCGATTATGAAAGCCGCGGGTTTCAATTTTGAAGAAGTGTAAGTGACCTGTGAGTTTGAAACATTTGAAAGCAGAAGAAATAAAGCAACAAAAAATAAAATTGTAATTTTTGGCATTTTCATATATTAACCCCCATTTTAAAATAATGAAATAATTACCTTGTTTTAACAAAATTATCACATTTTTTGATGAAAAACAAACCTGTGAAAAGGCTAAATGTGCGATGAAATTCAATAAAAATGATCCATTAAATCTCTTCCAATAAAAACATTGTTAAATTAACGGCAAAAAACAGTAATTTAAATGATATATAAAACCAGCTATTATTTCTTAACTAATCATATGCTAAGAGCTAAGGATGAATATCTAAAATGATTTTGTTTCGCTTAACAAAATCTGAACGCCGCAATAAATTACTTAACAATAGAACTCAAATCAGTGTCAGCATAATCCCCATCGCTGATATACTCCAATATCTTCTGGAAATCTGATATTTTAAAATACCCGGGCAGATTATTCATTTTTACATTATCGTATTTGTAATCAATAACTTTTCCATTCGGCTCAAGGAACACGGTTGTAGGGTAACCGGTTACCTGGAATAAAGAAGCAAGATCAGATTCAGAGTAAGCCGTTCCCATGTAATTTATGCTTGAGCTGCCTTCTGCGTTAAGTTTTACAAATACAAAATTGTCCTTAATAATCTCCTTAATTTTCTTTTTGGCGTATACATCAGCGTCCATCTTTTTACACCATCCGCACCAGTCGGTATAAACGTCTACAATTACCCTCTTGTCCTGTTTCTTTGCAGTTTTAAGCGCGGTCTCAAATTCTGACGATTGCGCGCTGCTGTTTACTACAATACACAGCGAGAATAATACCGCTAAAAATATTCCAGAATGTTTAAATAATTTCATTCTATTCCTTTCGGATAATTCAAATGCCGGGGTCTAGTTTGCCCGGTCAACTGATTTTAAAATTGGTTTATTAACGTTCAACAATTCCGTAAGCTTTAGATAAACATAATCAACATCAAGCTCCATCATGCATTTATGCTGATAAGGACATTCTTCAATTTTCGTCAGGTTGCATCCAAGACAATTCAATGATTCATTGGAAATTATCACTGAATTTTCTGACAATGGCCCCTGTAATTTTGAATTGGTCGGCCCGAATATTGCCGCTGTATTTACTCCAAGCGACCATGCAATATGCATCGGCCCTGTATCATTTGTCAAAAAAGCCCTGCACTTCGTCAACAGGGCGCCCATATATTTGATATCAACTTCAGGTATTAAAAGAGCGTTTTCGCCGATCTTTTGTTTAATGCTTTCAGCCACCTTACGCTCCTGGGCATTTCCCCAAAACAACAGAATTTTGTATTCAGATGCAAGTCTGCTTCCAAGCGCTGCAAACTTTTCCATACCCCACACTTTTGTGGGCCATGTGCCGCATGGATTAATGCCTATAACTTCAAATTCATCAAGTCCGTTCGACCGGAAAAATTCTTCCGCAAATTCTTCATGGATCCCGTTCAGATAAAAATGCGGGGAGCTTTGAACTATTTCAAGCCCTAATTTCCTCAGACTATCTAAATTGAATTCGATGTTATGAACGAAAGCGCTTCTCGGTTTAATTTTAATGTTATAAGCAAGCGCCCGCCAGTTGAACCTGTAACCTACACGGTATTTTGCCCTGCTGAAAAACGTTATGATTGCCGTCCGCGGATTTCCAAACAGGTCTATTACAAGATCATACTTTTGTTTGCGGATGTTTCTTATCAGGCACCAGCCGCTATCAAGCTTTAAATCGTAAGTCAGTATCCGGTTTAAGAACGGGTTGCCTGTCAGGACCTCTTTGCAATACTTTTGGGTAAGGAATATTATCTGAGCCTCCGGAAAATTATGCCTCAGATTTTCAATTACTGGCGTGCACAGCAAAACATCGCCTATTGCCGCAGGCTTAATCACGAGTATCTTCTTTACCTTACTCTTTTCAAATATCAACTAAACGTGCTCCAGTATAATAAAATTATTTTCCTTCGGTATGTTCCCTGATAGCCGGCCCAGCTCCGCATAATACTCTTTTCTGTTAAATTCACACATATCATATAAGCTGCATTTTGAACAAAGCGGATTATTTGACCTGCAAACCTTCCTTCCAAATCTAATTAACAGGCTGTGCAAAAGAAGCTTCTTTCCTTCGGGTATTTTATTTTCAAGCTGGCTAAAAGTCTTCTCCGCAGTTTTCGCATCTGCAAGCCCCAGCCTGTTGGCAAGCCTGTGAACATGTGTATCAACCGGAAACACATCTCTTCCCAAGCTAAAAGCCAGAACACAGGAGACAGTTTTAACTCCAACTCCGTTGAATTGAAGCAGCTCGCTGTAAATTTCTTTGTTCGATAGTTTTTCAAGACGACGAAGGCTCAACTTCCCGTCTTTGTGGCTTAGTTTCTTTAATAGCCCTTTAATATTTATTGACTTCTGATTTGCCAGTCCGCATACTTTAATTGATTTCCTGATCTTTGAAAGCGGGGCATCCATAACGGCTTTCCAGTCTTTAAAATCCTGTTTCAGATTCGTAAATGCCCTGTAACTTGTCTTATCAGTAGTATTTTGTGAAAGCATTGTCGCAATTAACATATCCAGAGGGTCCGACTTTCCCGCCTTTACTTTCAACTCAGGAAATTCCTTTTCAAGAACAGCGATAATATTTTCAATCTTAGCTTCTGGCTTTGCCATGTTAACCTTATTCAGCAAATATATCAAAATATAACATTTTGAATGAGATACAAATAAGAACCCTGAAACGTGAAACGTGAAACGTGAGACGGCAGATGGCAGACGTGAGACGACAGACGTAAAAGGATAAAAACCCATACCATTTACATCCCTCTTGAGTCCGCATGCCGGACGAAATCCCGCTCAAGCGGGATCCGAAAAAAATAGAGGGGGAAAGCGCACCTATGGTGCGCGGGGGTGAGGTCAATAAAAAAAGCGCCCTGTTTTCACAGAACGCCTTTAAAAAATTAACTTAATTTCCGGTAAGTATCCGGCTTAATCAAAATATTATTTTATCAATATCATTTTCTTTGTTTCGGTAAAATCGCCCGCCTTTAGCACATAGAAATATATTCCGCTCGCATAAGATGAGGCATTGATTTCAGCCTCAAAATAGCCTGCGTTCTGAACGCCGTTTAAAAGCACAGCTACTTCATTTCCAAGCACATCGTATAAAGTAAGCTTAACCTGGCCGCTTTTAGGCAGATCAAATTTAACTTTCGTTGTCGGATTAAACGGATTCGGATAATTTTGATGCAGCGCGTATTGCTGGGGAATCCTGTTGCTAAGATTAATAATTCCAATTGGAGCTATCGTATCCCATATTGCTGCTTCAACTACTACCCCGTTCATAGGGATCTGCACGGTTGCATTGGGGCCTGTATATGAACCGGCGCCTGTACCCTGCCATCTCTGAAAATACCATGTCTGATTATTATACTGCAGCTGCACCGGGGATATTGATAGCCCGGCATTAGAAGCGGAATCATAATACGTATTGCCGCCTGTAATTACAGCAGGTATGGCAGAAGGCTGAATATTTGTTAAAAGCTTAAACTGAATTCCGTAGTTGACAACATAAGAGGTTATTTGCGGCGTAATATTAGCGACATGAGAAGTATCCCCGCCGTCGCTCCAGCTCCGGAATATAAACCGGTTTGACGCAATAGTCTGCGGAGAAACTGCGGACAGTGTGTGAGGGGCGTTGAGGTCCCATGTATTATATTGCCCGGCTGTGTATACCTGGTTATCAATTTTAAACTGTAGGTATCTATCCGGCCTGTTCGAGTTTACTGAAACATAGTTTTTTCCGACAAGATAACTTACTGAAGAATTATGCGTTCTGCTGTTTGCGTTTGTTCCTGTTACGATTATTCTGTAAACGCCGGATGTAACGCCGGATGTAGATGTTACATGGACATTAGCTGAGCCCGGGAATGAACTGATAATATTTCCGGTCGTAAAGCTGACGCTGATCCCTGCATTTGGAGGATCAACCGCCGCCGATAATGTAACGGGCAAATTGTAACCAGCCGCAACAACTGGTATCTGGAACTGAAAATCCGCGCTCTGGCTTTGACCCTGCTGAACTGACACAAATGGCGAGTTAGGAATTAATGTAAAGTTATTTGTCTTCTGGCCAACAGCTAAAATCTCTTTATTAATAGCCTGCACAAAAACCGCATTTCTTATCTGCCCAGACTGCCATGCAGGATCCATTTTGTATTTTTGAACAATATTGTATGTCTGTCCCGGATATATGGTCAGCTGCGTTCCCTGTGAGTTGGGGTTCGCTTTCCTCATCACGTCATAGAAATCTTGTTCGCCATTGGTAGCAGGCGGATTAATGTTGGTAATGTGTTTTTCAATTACCATAAAATTAACTACAACAGACGGACTACTTAAACTTACTTCGCTGTAGATCCTGGCTCTTACTGCAACAGAATCCCCGAATGTGGAGTCTGTGACAACTATTGTAATTGGAGTTGGAATATTTGTGCGTGAATTTAAATACGAAGTCAGAGTTCCAGAATTATAAGCCGGCTGTATATTGATCAATCCATCCATGAAAGCCTGTGGAATAGAATTAACTGAATAATACGTTCTTCTTCCTTCGTTGTCGGATACGTTATACCAATACATAGGATCGTTGCCCGGCGAAGGCCAGTTCATATGATACGCTATCCCGAGAACTCTGTCTGAATCCTGGGAGTGAAGCCAGGCATCCATAATGGGATTATTTGACGCGCATGGCGGGCACGTTGAGCTTGTGAACCTCTCAACAAACACAACCCTGTCACCTGAAAATACATTGTTTGAAACAAGTAATATTAAGTAAAGAAAAATTGAAAGCGTCGTTTTCATAAATAAAGTAATTAATTCTAAAAAGTCATGATATATTAGATAAAAATATAGATATGATATAGTTATTTCAAGTTCTTAATATTTAGCTATGATGATGTTCAATATCGTGTAGGATCTTATTAAGCTAAAAGCCGAAAATATAACAAAAAAGGGGTCATTCGACCCCCTTTTTCTAAAATATTAAAATTATGAAAATCCTTTACTTTATCAAACTCATTTTTTTTGTTTCAACAAAACTATTTGTTCTCAAAGTATAGAAATATATCCCGCTTGCCCAGTTTGATGCATCGACTTCAGCATTGTATGTTCCGGATTTCACAAATCCGTCAACATATGTATCAACTAAGTTACCAAGCATATCATAAACCTTCAAACTAACGGTTCCGTCTTTAGGGACTGAAAAATGAATATTTGTAGTCGGGTTAAACGGATTCGGATAATTCTGCGAAAGGTTAAACTGCGTAGCAACCGTATTCTGGTTTATGATTCCGGTCGGGCCTGTTGTTGCCGGAACATAAGTGCCCTGCTGCACATTATAATCAGATGATATGGTAGAACCTTGTTGATAAACGAAAATATTTATGTTGCAGTTTGCATCAATTACTCCGGCAGGAAAAGTATAGTTCAAAGGTGTCGATACAGAATTGCCCTGGGTCCAGTTATCACTGGTGGCAAGCAAAGTACCGTTAGCTCCGTTTATTAAACCCTGTACAACGTTTTTGTGAATAAATGTTGTGCTTCCGGGGCATCCGCCATTTCCGGTCTGCGAATATACCAAATTGTCCTCTGTGAAAACCATCATTATATAAAAATTTCCTGTTAAGTTGGTCCGCGCGGTACTGATAACGTTTGCAGTAACCGTATGAGTTGAAGAATTATAATTATAGTTATAGACCGCAATATCACAGCTTGGCTGGATAAAATGATTATAATGCGATACATCGCTTGACCATACGCTTCTGTCAACTATTCCGGTGCTTCTGCAAATCACTCCGGTGGGATATGCGTTAAAGCCAAACAACGAGATCATTGGGGCGCTTACTGTTGCCCAGGGATCGCCGTAGCCGGTTGGACCATGATAACCCAAAACAATTGTGTTAGGATAAGCCGTTTTAATAGCATCAATTATTGTTTCTCCGCAAGGACAATATTGACACCACGTTCCGGTGCAGTATTCAAGCACCGCGTTAAATCCTGTATTTTGTGATCTAGCCGAACCCGGAAACATCATTGCAACAAAAATGACTGCAAATACAAGAGTAAGAATTCTTTTCATTTTACTACCCTCCAAATTTATGAAATTGTAAAAATTCAGTATATATTTTGATTATAATAAATATTATAAATAGAATAATCAATCCTGAATTTGAGATTAAAATAGCTGTTTAGGCTAACAGTAAAATGCCATTCAATGATCATCTGCTAAAATTAAAAAGGGGTCTGTTCGACCCCCTTTTGAGAATTTAAAAATATAAAAATCAGTATTTTACTTGATCAAACTCATTTTCTTAGTTTCAATAAAACTACCTGTTCTCAAAGTATAGAAGTATATCCCGCTGGCCCAGTTTGAAGCGTCAACTTCTGCGTTATATGTTCCGGATTTCATAAAACCGTCAACATATGTGTCAACTATATTGCCTAACATATCATAAACCTTCAAACTAACGGTTCCGTCTTTAGGAACAGAAAAATGAATGTTCGTTGTCGGGTTAAACGGATTCGGATAATTCTGCGACAGGTTAAACTGCGTAGCGACAGTATTCTGATTTATGATACCGGTCGGCCCCGTAGTTGCAGGAATAACCGTACCCTGCTGAACATAATTATCGTATGTTATATTAGCGCCCTGCTGATAAACAAAAACGTTCAGTTTGCAGTTTGCGTCAACAACTCCGGCGGGGAAAGTATAATTAAGCGGGGTTGTAACCGAAGAACCCTGCGACCAGTTATCTGAAGTGGCAAGTAAAGTGCCGTTTGTTCCGTTGATCAAACCCTTTACAACAAAATTATGAACAAAACTTGAGCTGCCGATACATGATCCGTTACCGGTCTGTGAGTAAATTAAGTTATTTTCAGTCAGAACCATCATAATATAAAAGCTGCCTGTCATCGTGCTTCTTGCAGTGCTGATAATATTTGCTGTAATAGTATGCGTGCCGGCATTATAATTATAGTTGTAAATAGCAATGTCGCATCCGGGAGCGGTAAAATGATTCTGATGCGATACCGCGCTGAACCAGGAGCCGCGGTCAATAATCCCGGTGGTTCTGTTTACCACGGCCGTAGGATACGCGTTAAAGCCAAACAAAGATATCATTGGCGCGCTCACCGCTGTCCATGGGTCGCTGGTACCGGTATAACCATGGTAACCCAAAACTATAGTGTTGGGATAGTATACTAACGTTGTATCTATTATTACTTCACCGCATGGACAATACTGACACCATGTGCCGGTGCAATATTCAAGCACCGCATTAATTCCCGTATTGGTCTGTGAATTTACAGAACCGGGAAGCGCTGATATTACAAATGTAACAGCAAAAACAAGAGTAAGAATTCTTTTCATTTTGTGACCCTCCAAATTAGTAAAATTGTAAAATTATATATTATATATATTTTATAATAAATGTTTTAAAGAGTATAATCAATCCTTAATTTGAGAATGATATAACGGATTGCGTTAATAGCGCTAATACGGACATAAACTCCGTGCCTTAGCCGCTATAATGAGAAATCTATCTTCAATTTCAATAAATTCATTCTGATTTCGCCCAAAACCCGGCTTTTTCAAATAATAACCATTTGATTATTGACTATATAATCATATAGAACTATTATTGTGAATTACATTTTTAAACCTAAATTTACGAAGAATGAAAAAGAAACTCCCGGCCCCGATAAGCCTGGCAAAAACTACTTTGGGGACAACAGGCGAAATTATAAGAGTAACTGATTTTGCAGTTAGTCCTGTTCATCCAAGACAGGGTAAAACAGTCACTATAAAAATGCAGATAGTAAACGTAAGCAAAATCCGGTTAAAAAAAGTTCCGTGGAGGATAGTTAAGGACAAAAAAGTTCTTGAATCAGGCATACGGTATGAGCTTGAGCCGGGCGATAGCTTTAAAATTTCAACAACCTGGACCGCAAAGCGGGGAGCTTATTTTATTTACGGCGATGCCGACCCAAATAACATTTTGAAAGAACCAAAGATAAGACAATTCAACAACCTTCCGCAGGGCGTTGACGTAATAGTGAAATAGAACGCCGCGGGGCGCTCAACGGCAAAAAATTCTGTCAGATCATTT
>Ga0265316_10007179_pt1 | contig 10526 bp, 5 predicted proteins | sample 4522metaG_FD_202092 | JGI IMG/M metagenome (GOLD analysis project Ga0265316, IMG submission 202092) | Rhizosphere microbial communities from Carex aquatilis grown in University of Washington, Seatle, WA, United States - 4-5-22 metaG | ecosystem: Host-associated > Plants > Roots > Rhizosphere >...
TGTTCTGCGCGGTGTCCGCCGAACCCAGGCCGCGGACGCGGTTGGCGGTCGCGATGCCGAAGGTGGTGCCGTCGTCGCCGCTGTAGCCGCCGATGCCGTCCGTCGCGGTGCCGCGATTGACGTAAATCGGCGTATAGTTGCCGGCACCCTCGGTGTTCGACTCATACAGGAAGACGTCGTTGATATTGAGCGCGCCGGTGTCTTCGAGTTGCTGCTTGGTCACCACCGTGATCGACGAGGCCAGATCGCCGAGATTCGTTTTCAGACGGCTGCCGGCGAGGGTGTTCTCCGCATAGTAGCCGGTCTCTTTGCTCGCATCGACTTCGAAGGGACTGAGAGCGATCACGTCTGGCTCAGCCGCGGTCGCTGATGTCTTGACCGGGGTTACCGCGGCTTTCGCCTGGTCCGCCTGCATTGCGGCCACCTCATCGGGGTCGAGCTTGCCGTTTTGGTTCTTGTCGTATTTCGCGAGCGTCGCCGCGTCGGGGGCGGCGATCGACTGCGCGGAGGCTGGCAGACTCGCGATTCCGGCACAGGCCAGCATGAACGCCAGCCGTTGTATAGTTCGGGGTAACCGTTGTTGGGTTGAGTCCATATGTCTATGTTCTCCCTTTTTTGGTTCGGTCTTGCTCGAGGGAGATTGAGCAAGCTGGAGGAAACTCAGGGACGTTGCAGAACATCGAAACTACATCATATCATTCGCCCTCGGTCTTTGGACGTTACGATCGAGGTGGTGTGGTAGGGCGGGTCCGTCGAACCCGGCCGCTTGGGTAGGGGGGCATCCCAAACGGCGTGATTCAGCGATCCCGCCTGACAACGAAACGTATGAATCTATCGGGCGATTGGTTTCAGACAGGTAAGCAAAAATGAAAGCCTGGCAAAGAAAGGAGCGACCGCACCCATGTTGGGGTTCACGGGAGCGAGCGCGGTGGTTTCAGCAAATCCAAAGACGCCGCGCGCGCAGTGCAACCAAATTTTGGCTGATCGGCCGGGTGGGCGCATCTCACTTTCCGGCCCGATGACTGCCCGACGGGTGTAGCCGCGCTTGAGCAACGCGAAAGCGTGCCCGCGGTCGGGGTGTAGCCGCGCTTGAGCGTCGCGAAAGCGTGGCCGCGGTCGGCCACGTTGTCGCTCTGCTCCAACGCGGCTACGTTCCGGCTAACCCGGCGAACGGGTCTTCCCGAGTGGCGGAACGGCTTCCCGTTCCGCGCGGAAGCGAAAGCGCTTCCGCGCAAGATTCCGGATTTGTAGGCCCGGGCGTTGACCGGGCTGCCCGACCACCGGTCGGGCCTACAGGTGTAGGTGTAGCGGCGGTCTATGACTCTGGGGGCCAGGTCAGCTACCTGGCCTACAACGGCGGTCATAAACCGCCCCTATCAGAATAGCGTCGGGGCTCAGCGTGATTCCACGGGGTCAGGATGTCTGAGGATATCGCCGGACCTCTACCGTTGGGCCGCCCGCCAGCGGGCCACGATTTCACGCGCAAAAGTGAAATCTGGCCTGATGCGAAGTGCCGCTTCAAAATGAGTGATTGCCTCCGGTATCTGCCGGGGGTCGTTCAAGAGAGCGAGCCCGAGGTTGTAGTGCGCTTCCGCCAGCTCCGGATTGATCCGCAAGGCGGCGCGATAATGGTCGATGGCCTCGGGCAAACGACCGGGCAGGTTCGCCAGGGCGTTGCCCAGGTTGTAGTGCACGGTCGCATTCGCCGGGGTCAGCCGCAGCGCCGCCTCGAAATGGGCGATCGCTTCCGGCAGGCGATCTGGCGTTTTCGCCAGGATGGTGCCCAGGTTGTAATGCGCGTCGGCCAGGTCGGGTTTTATTCGCAACGCCGCTTCAAACTGGGCGATCGCCTCCGGCTCCTGCTCCGGGATTTTCAGCGACAGGCCACCCAGGTTGAAGTGCGCCATCCAAGCATCGGGATTGCGCGCGAGGGTGGCGCGAAAGAGCGTTTGATCGTCGCGGAACATGCCGCAGTGATGCCACGTCAGCGCCCCGAGCACCCCGCCGAGCAGGGCCACCAGCACCGGGCCGGCCCCGCGCCAGCGGATCGCCGCCCAATTCCAAGCCTGCACGAGACCGGCTGCCGCCAAAGTGATCGGACCGAGATCGGGCAGGTATTGCCAGTGATCCCAGACAAACGAATAAAACGCCCCGTAAAGATTGACGAAACCGAGCACCGGAAACAGCGAACCGACGAAAAACAGCAGGGCGGCGAGCGGCCCCCGGGTCCGGCGACGCAGCGCCCACAGGGCGGCGACCAGCGCGAGCACGCCCAGAGGGAAGAGCCATTGCCACCCAACTGCCGCGTCCGGCGTCCAACGCGGGTAGATGAAGTTGAGGTCGAATGGCCAGACGAGTTTCCCGAGGTAAAACCAGATGGCGCGGCCGGCGACGAGTCCGCGTCCCGGCCAAGACAAGTCGAAGCCCGCGCCTTTTGCTCCCAGGTAGTGTTGTTCGACCCAGCTGCTGAAAATTCCCGCCACCGCGCCGAGAGCCAGCCAGGGGAGCAGGGGTCGGAAGTCGCGGCGCCATTCCAGCCGGCCGCGCTTCCACCAGAAGACGACCAGCAACGCCGCGGGCAGGGTGGCGGTGACGGTCTTGCACAGCAGCGACAGCGCGAACAAGCCCAGCGCCGCATAATAGGCGCGGGGCCGGCGCGTCTCGTCGTAGTCCAGGTACACCAGTGCCGCCGCAAGGTAACAAACGAGCGAGAGGGTGTTTTTCTGTTCGGTGATCCAGGCCACCGATTCAACGTGCACCGGGTGCAGCGCGAAGAGCAGGGCCGCCAGCCACGCGCCGGGGACGGCCAGCCGACGCAGGCACAGCGCGAAGAGCGTCGCGGCGCCGACGTGGCATAGAAGTGTCACCAGATGGTAGCCGAGCGGTTGGTCACCCCAGAGTTGGTGTTGCACCCAAAAGAAACTGTGCAGGAGCGGATAGTATTGCTCGGTCGCGCCGGGCTGCGTCCAGATCGCGCCGAGGCCGGCGAGCGAGCGCAACGCGGGCGCGGTCACGTAATCGCTGTCGTTCCAGATGAATTCACCCCGGAACGCCGGCAGGTAGGCGGCCAGGGTCACGCAAAAAACCAACCCGGCCATCGCGGCGTCGCGCCAGCCGACGGAGCCAGCGTGGGTGGCTCTGACCGGGAGATTTTCTGCCATGGGAAGGAACCAAAACAACGGCGATGCACTCCGCAACGGTTTTGCGCAGCGGAGCTGCAATCAAACCGGAGTTGGATTTTACAGGAGGCCGCAGAGGACACGGAGGATCTGATTCACCGCAGATATCGCGGATGGTCGCAGATTGGCGTAGGGGCGCAGTCTCGCTGCGCCCGGATTGATTGTTTTCGCCGCCGAGCGCTGTCGGTTTTGTAGGTCGGGCTTTATGCCCGACATCCCGCGAAAACCTGTCGGGGGTAAACCCCGACCTACCGTCGGATCGCGTCACCCGATTATGCGAGCCTCAACAAGTAATCCCGTGGCCGACCGCGGCCACGCTTTCGCGGTACTCAAGCGCGGCTACCCCCGCATGGGCGAGACGCCCATGCCACCCGCCCCGGCGGGCAAGCGTGGCACGGGCGTCTCGCCCGTGGGGTTGGAGCGACCACTCACGGACTCGATTACACGCCCCGGCGCATTGCAGACAAACTGTAGGAGCGGCTTTATGCCGCGATTCCGACAAACCATCGCGGCGTAAAGCCGCTCCTACAACCAACCAAGCCGAAGCCAGCTTCGGGATATTGGACCCATCGCGAATGAAATGCGCCCCGGCGCAAATTCTCGAAATGCAGGCTGGAAGCCGGCGGGACATTCCGTTGAGTGTCTCCCTTTCCCGCTTTTCCTTCCTCCATGCCACAGACCATCGCTGTCCTCGATTTCGGTTCCCAATACACGCAGGTCATCGCGCGCCGCATCCGCGAGTGCCAGGTTTACTCCAAGATTTATCACTTCACCACTCCGGCGGCGCAATTGCGAGCGGACGGCGTCATCGGCATCATTCTCTCGGGCGGGCCGAGCTCGGTTTTTGCGAAGACCGCGCCGCTGCCCGACCGCGGCATCTTCGAACTCGGGGTGCCCGTGCTGGGCATCTGTTACGGCATTCAACTCTTCGGGCACCTGCTCGGCGGCGTCACGGCGAAAAGCGATCACCGCGAGTACGGCCATGGCACGCTCACGATCAAGAAACCCGGCCGGCTGTTCGCCGGCTTGCCGAAAAAACTCCGCGTCTGGAATTCGCACGGCGACAAGGTCAGCAAACTCCCGCCGGGCTTCCGGGCCATCGGCACCACCGAGAATTCGCCCTTCGCCGCCATCGAGGACCTCCAGCGCAATTTCTACGGCATCCAGTTTCACCCCGAAGTCTTCCACACCGAGCGGGGTGTCGAGGTGATCCGCAACTTCCTCGTCGGCGTCTGCGGCGCGCGGCAGGACTGGACGATGAAGGATTTCATCGCGCATGCCGTGGACCAGATCCGGACCACGGTCGGCCAGTCGCGCGTCATCCTCGGCCTGTCCGGCGGCGTCGATTCGTCCGTCGCCGCGGCGCTCATCCATCGGGCCATCGGCAAACAGCTCACCTGCGTGTTCGTGGACAACGGCCTGCTGCGTCAGGGCGAGCGCCAGGCGGTGGCCGATCTCTACGGGAAACATTTCAAGATCGACCTGCGCGTGGTCGATGCCTCGCGACTCTTTCTCCGCCGGCTCCAGGGCGTCGCCGAGCCCGAGGCGAAGCGCAAGATCATCGGTCGCACGTTTATCGCGGTGTTCGAAAAGTCCCTCAAGTCGATCGGTCACGCCGAATTTCTCGCGCAGGGCACGCTATATCCCGACGTGATCGAGAGCGTGGCGATCGGCAACAACCCCGCCGCGCTCATCAAGAGCCACCACAACGTCGGCGGTCTGCCGGCGCGCATGAAGCTCAAGCTCCTCGAACCGCTCCGCGAACTTTTCAAGGACGAGGTCCGCCGGGTCGGCGCCGCGCTCGGCCTGCCCCGGGAGGTCGTCTGGCGCCAGCCGTTCCCCGGCCCGGGCCTGGGTGTGCGCCTCCTCGGCGAGGTCTCCGCCGAGAAGCTCGAAATCCTGCGCCGGGCCGACGCCATTCTCCACGACGAGATGATGAAGAGCGGCTGGTACTGGAAGGTGTGGCAGTCGTTCTGCGTGTTCCTGCCGGTGAAGTCGGTGGGCGTGGTCGGCGACGAGCGCAATTACGCCTACGTGATCGCGCTGCGGGTGGTCGAAAGCATCGATGCGATGACGGCGGACTGGGCGCGGTTGCCGCCCGATTTGCTGCAGGTGATATCGAGCCGCATCACCAACGAGGTGCGCGGGGTCAGCCGCGTCGTGCTCGACATCAGTTCCAAGCCGCCGGCGACGATCGAGTGGGAGTGAACCGCCCGACGGTGCGGCGGTTCACTTCGTCCTGTAGCGGCGGTTTATGACCGCCGACAAAACGTAGTGGTCTCACCCTGTGATTTCGGCGGTCGTAGACCGCCGCTACAGGCACGTGCGAGTGTGCCGACCATCGAGAGATGCGCTCAACCTTGAGCCATTAATTGTTCTCCTCCAAATGGCGGCAGCCATTTGTTTAGGATCCCGTGAGCGAAGCCCGCGGGATCCTAGCCCTATTTTCCCGTTGCGGACCTTTTTATCGTCGGGCAAGTCTCATGGTGCCCGCCGTCATGCTGTCCTGATCGACTTTCGCACTCTCCCGGCTTTCTGGCCGTTCCGCGCGTTTTCACCTTTTCCCACCCATCACCTTGTGACTCCCAAATCCTGGAAAACTCCGTTCGCCGTCATCGCTCTCGCCATCGCCGTCGGCGGCGCGTTGGCCCTGGAGAGTTGCTCCCGCCAAAAGAATCAGCCGGTCGATCAAAAGCAGCCTGCGCCAGAGGCGGAAAAGCTGCCGCCAACGCCCGCGGCGGCGCCGGCCGCCAATTCGGCCGATGCGATCATTGCCAAGGCCCGCGCCTACCTCGGTGGAGACAAGCTGCTCGATGCCGTGCAATCGACCCATATCGTCGGCAAGGTCACCTACGACGATGGCTCCACCGGCATGATCGAACTGATCTTTCAGAAGCCCTGCCTTCAGCGGGTGGCGATCACGACCGACAAGACCGTCGAGATTACCGCGCTCGACGATTACGAGGGGTGGACGCGCATCCAGGATGCCAAGGACCCCAGCCGCTGGCAGCTCACGCTGCTCAACAAGGACCAGATCAAGATGCTTCGCTCCAACACGGTCGAACAGCTCAGCTTTTTCCGCAACGCCGACCGGCGGGGAACCATAGTCGAGGATCTGGGCGACGCGGTTGTCGATGGGAGAGCCTGCCGCAAGGTGTCCTTCACGCGCGATGACGGCAGCATTTTTATCCGCTATTTCGATACGGCGACGGGTGAACTGGTGCTGATCGAAACCCCCCAGCAGGGCGGCCGGGTGCGCGAAGAAGGCGTCATTCTGGCCGGCGGCATTCGTTTCGCCCAACGCCACACGCAGATGACGAAAGACGCCGCCGGGAAGCTCCAGACGATCAAGATCGATTACGACAAAGTGACGGTCAACGAGACCTTCCCGGAGAGCCTTTTCGCCGTGCCGTCGATCAGCAACCGCTAGGAGCCTGTCGGCGTTGCCAATGAAGACCATATCTTCTTCGGGAAATTCCATGGGGATGGCGGGAATCTGCCTCGACAGGCTCCTTATGCAGCGCTCCGCGCTGCCCAAACCTGGGAATGCCTTCGGTTGTCCGCCGCAGCGCGGCGGTTTAAGGAGTTTGTCGGTCGCGGCGGTTTGCCTCGCGACGGAGATTACTGAATCCTGCCGCACTTTGAGCCCAAGCCCGACAAACTCCTAGCCCGACAAACTCCTCGCTGGCCCGCCCCATGCGCATCCTCAGTGCCTCCACCAAAACCTTCGCCGACGAACTCGCGGCCTTTTGCCGCACCGCGGCCGCTTCGCCGGAGATGGTCGGCGCCGTTGCCGCGATTCTCGCCGACGTGCGCGAACGGAACGACGCGGCCATTGTCTACTACGCCGCCAAGTTCGACAGCGCGAAGCTGGCGCCACGCAATTTCCGGGTGAAGCCCGCCGAGCTCGTCGCGGCCGCCCGGCGGCTGCCGGCCGCCGACAAGAAAGCCATTCGCGCCGCCCTGGCGAGCGTGCGGGCGTTCAACCGCCAGAGCTTGCCGCAAAACTGGACGGGACGAAATCCGCACGGCGCCGAGGTGGGGGAGCTCCACCATCCGCTGCGTCGGGTGGGCATCAACGTGCCGCGCGGCCAGGTGCCGCTGCCCTCGACCGCGATCATGACGATCGCGCTCGCCCAGATTGCCGGCGTGCCGGAAATCGCGGTTTTCACCCCCTGCGATGCCCGCGGTCGCGTGGCGGATGTTCTCCTCGCCACGTTTCAGCTTTGCGGCGTGAGCGAAGTCTATCGCGTGGGCGGCGTTTACGGCGTCGCGGCGATGGCCTACGGCACGACGTCGATTCCGGCGGTCGACAAGATTTTCGGCCCGAGCAACGCCTATGTCTGCGAGGCGATGCGGCAGGTATTCGGCGCCGTCGGGGTGGCCGGTTTGCCCGGCCCGAGCGAAGTGATGATCGTGGCCGACGAGACGGCGCGGCCCGACTTTGCCGCCGCCGATCTGCTCGCGCAGGCCGAGCACGGTTCCGGCAAGGAAAAGATTTACCTGGTGGCCACGACCCGCGCGGTCATCGAGGCGATCCACCGTGAGATTTACACCCAGCTCGAAGGGCTGAAGCGTGCCGAGGCGTTGCGGCACGTGTTGCACCAGGGCTTCCTGTCAATCGAGGCCGGCCCGCTGGCGCGGGCGGTCGAGATCGCCAATTACGTGGCGCCCGAACATCTCGAGCTGCTGGTCAAGGAATCCGCCGCGCCGGAATTGCTCCGCGCCATCACCACGGCGGGTGCGATCATGGTGGGCAATTACACACCGACGGCGCTCGGCGATTTTGTGGCGGGCCCGAGCCACGTGCTGCCCACGGGCCGCACGGGTCGTTTCTTCAGCGGACTGCGCGTGGCGGACTTCATGCGCCGCACGAGCGTGATCCGGTACGACAAGAAGAGCGTGAAGAAAGCCGCGCCGACGGTGGCGGCCTTTGCGCAGATGGAGCAGCTCGACGCCCACGGCCGCTCCGTCGCCATCCGGACGCGGTAGACGGCATCGGGTTTTACAGGAGGCCGCAGAGGGAACAGAGAAACCTGATTTTCCCGCGGATTCCGCAGATAGACGCGGATTGGATCTCTGGTTCAAAACACGAAAGGCGGACGGGGAGGTTGCCCGCGAATGGGCGCTAATAAGCGCTAATCCGGAAGTGTAGCCGCGACGGTTACGGCGCGGGGTCTTTTGAATCTGCAGCTCGGAACCCGTCACTTGGACTCATTGGCCCACGAACCGAGCGAAGCGACGTCGAACAACACACGGAACGGCACGGAAGCGGAATTTTGCCCACGAAACACACGAAAAAACACGAAAGTAGGAACGGGAAGGGGGGTGTCCCTGGCGTCGTTAAAAGTGCTGGATGGATGACAGCGTAGGAATTGATTTCAGGGATGGGTGGATTGGCAAGGGTGATGTCTACCTTGGGGAAACGAAATCGATTTAGATGCCTTGGCCGGCGCGAGGACAGGAGCGAAAAGCTTGCCGCAAGCGCCGGCCAGTCCGCGAAGGAGGGGAACGGTGCTCATGGGCATGTGGCGAGTGGGCTGGTTTGTCCGGGCGTGGCGATGGTCCGCGTGGAGTGCGGGTTGGCCGCGATGGACTTGGCCGGCGGCCGCGCAAGGGCGGCAACGAGTTTTGGGAGATCGGTGTAGCCTTTGATCCGGTGGAATCCGCGTTCGACATGCAGCAGGGCGGTGGCGGTCCAGCGGGAGAGCTGGTTGGTCTCGAGACTCCAGCGGGAAACCTTGGCCGTTTGCCCCCGATAGTTGCGCATGACGTTCTCGATCGCGTTGGTCGAGAGGAGCGAGCGGTTCAGGGTGGCTGGGACATTGAGTTTGTGCAGGGTCAGGAGCGTCTCGCCGGCCTCATCGAGGCTGGCCGTGGCGGCGGCATTGAGCGGGAGCAAGAACGTACGCAATTGCGCGAGTGCTTCGCGGCCGGCCGCTTCGCCCTGGGCCAAGCGCAACCGCTGCCACAAGCGGGCGGCCTCCGCGTGGTCCCCCTTGCGCAGGTAACCGTAGAGATTGCGTTCCTTGTGCACCAGACAGCGTTGGACGCAGGCATCGGGCCAGAGTGCGAGCACTGCGGACTCCAAGGCGACCGCGCCGTCGAGCACCGCGAACAAGCGGCAACCAGGAGACGGTCCGAAGCCGCGGCGTTGCAATCGGGCCACTAACGCTGTGCTTACGACTGCGTTCTCACTGGACCCGACCTCAAAATCCAAGAGCATCTTTTCCCCGGTGCAGGTCAGACCCAGCGCGATCAGCACCACCGCGCCATCGCCCACAAACACCCCGTCGAGTATGAGCCCGAAAAAGGCGGTCTGACGCAGGTCCCGTTCCCGCAATTCGACGATCTTGGTGGCCGTGGCGTCGATCCAGTGGCGACTGGCGGCCGTCTTGCTCATCACCCCCTCGCTGGCCCAGGCTTGGCTGCGCGTGCTCATGCCAGCCCCCAGCGCGGTCACCACCGACGCCGCGTTGTTGTTCGGTTGGCGCATGGCGGCGTAGCTCGCCAACACGTGCTCGCGCTCCCTTCCATCCCCGTTCCGCTTGCGCACCCGCGGGCGCAGAATTGCTTCGCGACGCCCCTCGGCATAGCACGTGCCGCTCTCGCTGCCGGCCCGCCGATACTGGGCTCCGGCCTCAGGTCGATGGCTTTCGCCACACAGCGCGTTGACTTCCTCTTCCAACATTTGCTCGGCCGTCGCCCGCAGGCTGTCACGCAGCCGGCTCATAAAATATTCTCGATTCTCCGCCGACACAGCTTGCGCCGCCGACGATGTTTGGTCGTTGATCTTCATGGATGGTGGTTTCTTTGGGTTTTCGACTCCCCACTGCCTTTACTGGCAGAGGAGCCACCATCCACCCAGCTAACTTTTAACGACTACCGGGACGCTTCCTGCTGGCAATGGGTCTTCGTTACCTTCGTTTCCTTCTGTAAAAAGTCCGAACGGATCGGCTCGTTGGTCTGTCTCCGTTCGCTCCGTTACCTCCTGTAAAAATCCGGATCGAAGTTTTAACCGCGAAGGGACGCGAAGCGGCGCGAATCCGGAAGTGTTGCCGCGACGGTTACGGCGCGGCGGCCTTTTGAATCTTCAACTCAAAACCCGGAATCCGACCTGCCCTGCGACTTGTCCGCCATAGCCTTGGCGGCGGTGGAAGCCTTGGCGAAGCACGGAACCCAGAACTCGAATTTTTGGCCCACGAATACACCGAAGGGCACCGATTCGGATTGTTGCCTACGAAACACACGAATCACACGAAAGAAGGGAGTTGGAGAAAAAGCGACGACCGTCGCGGAACCTGGTGCCGGGCTGATGTGGCATGGGCGTCCCGCCCATGTGTGGGC
>Ga0265316_10007180_pt1 | contig 10525 bp, 8 predicted proteins | sample 4522metaG_FD_202092 | JGI IMG/M metagenome (GOLD analysis project Ga0265316, IMG submission 202092) | Rhizosphere microbial communities from Carex aquatilis grown in University of Washington, Seatle, WA, United States - 4-5-22 metaG | ecosystem: Host-associated > Plants > Roots > Rhizosphere >...
CATGAACTTTATCATCGGCTCCGGCGTCACCCTCGATTGGTTCAAGAAGATCTTCGGTGGCAACGGCGAACAATCCGGGGGCAGCTTCTACGAGGCGATCGACCGGCAGGTGGAGCAGATCAAGCCGGGGTGCAACGGCCTCATGGCTATCGGCCTGCTGGGCGGAAGCGCACAGCCTCTCGACGGAGACCTGCGGGGAATGTGGATGGGCTTTGACTGGAGCCATAAGAAGGAGCACTTCTACCGGGCGCTGCTGGAAAGCTTCTGCTATAACTTCTGTCTGGTCGCGGAGCGGCTAGAGGAAATGTACCCGAGTTGTCGCGGCACCAAGGTCAAGATCATCGGCGGCGGGGCAAAATCTCGCGTGTGGACGCAAATGAACGCGGACGTGCTCGGCAGGACCTATCAGGCCCTGAACAGGGAAGACGTCGCGCTGTGGGGCGCAGCCATCATGGCAGGCAAGGCCATCGGGCTCTTCAGGGACCTGAGGGAGCCGGCGCGCAAGCACGTTGCGGTGGTCCGCGAGTACCAGACCAATAAAGAGATGAACTCCGCGTACCGCCCGTTTGTCTCCCTGTACGGCCAATATACGAAGGAGCTTCATCGTTTCTACAAGAGGGTCCAGGAGACAAACAGCGCGCCGCAGTGAGACGGGGACGACGCAGAACACGCCCGTAAGGACAGCATTTGCATTCCTTCCTCTTCAAGGTTCGAAACCCCGCGCCGTGATATAGCGGACGCGCTTCCCGGTGATCTTCTCCCTCTCGTCGATGATCTCCTCGTCAGGGGGTCTTGGCCCGTTGTAGTCGACGAGGGCGGTGGAGCCGTCCCGCACGATGATGCCACAGTCTCATTGATCGCAGACTTCGTAATTGCCGCTGCGAAAGTGGAAATCCATCGTCGTAGAGCTTCGTCACGCGCGAGAGGTTGCCCTGTTGCCCTCGTACACGACCTCGTTGATTATGCCATTCCCCTTCAGCATCAGGCCAGCGCGAGTTCCAGGATCCTTTGCACGTCCTGGGCGTCCAGTTTCTTGATGTTGCCCTTCTTTTCGCTTTTCTCGGCCATCTCGTGGAACCTCTCGGAGCCGATCTTCACCTCCGACAGTTTCGTCGGCAGACCGAGGCTCCCGAAATACTGCTCCATGCGGGAAATACCTTCCAGCGCCGTGCGCTCCGGCGCGCCGAAATCCTGCTCGACGTTCCAGACCCGGACGGCGAACTGCACGAACCGCTCGAGGGCATGCTTGTGTACGTACCGTGCCCAGGCGGGAAGCACGATGGCGAGGCCCGCCCCGTGGGTCATGTCGTAGACCGCGCTCAGCTCGTGCTCGACGGCATGGGAGGACCAGTCCCCGGCGCGGCCGGTGCTGAGAAGGTCGTTGTGGGCGACGGACCCAGCCCACATGATCTCGGCCCGCGCGTCGTAGTTGCGCGGTTCCTTCATCACGATGCGGCCGTTCTCGATGACCGTCTTCATGGTCGCTTCGCAAAGCCGATCGGTGAAATCCACGTTCTTCACGATGGTGAAATAGCGCTCGATCACGTGCGACATGATGTCGACGATGCCGCACGCGGTCTGGAACGGAGGCAGATCAAGGGTAAGCTCGGGGTCCAGGATCGCGAAAACGGGCCTGATGATCTCATAATTCGCATAGACCGCGTCACGCTTCAGCGGATAGGCGCCCTCGTCGTTTGTTATAACGGAGTACTGGCTGGTCTCGCTTCCCGCGGCGGGAATGGTCAGGATGACCCCGACCGGCAGGGCCTTTTTCGGGGGAATCTGCTTGCTGGAAAAGTCCCACACGTCGCCCTCATAGGGCACGCCGACGGCGATGGCCTTTGCGCTGTCAATGACGCTTCCGCCGCCCACGGCAAGAATGAAATCGACCTTGTGCTCTCTGCAGAAGGAGATCCCCCTCCGAACGAAGCTGAGACGCGGGTTCGGCGTGACACCGGCCAGCTCGACGAAGCCGATGCCTTCCTTTTCGAGCGCAGAGACGATGGTCCGGTGGAGACCGGATTTCTTGATGCTCCCCTGGCCGTAGAGGAACAGCGCCTTTTTCGCGCCGCGCGCCTTGATCTCCCTTCCCGTCTCTGCTTCCTTTCCCCGTCCGAAAATGACTGCCGTGTGCCCTCTGAAAACGAAGTCTTCCATCTCTTTATTCCCTTCTTCCCGTGCTGGGCGGGTACGCTGCCAGCCACGGCACGATGTCGTTGTTGATATCCGGACCGAAGAACTTGAAGAGCTCCAGGTCCGTCTTTCCGGTGTTTTCATACAGGACACCAGCCACGGCGGCGGCGTGGGTGACCAGGAGCTCATCCCGGTCGAATACCTGCCCGGCAATGTCCAGGCCCCCGGCGCGTCCGGTTCCCCGCCACACGAAGATATTGTAGACACCCTTTTCCGTGCTGGAGAACTTCGCCCCCGGTTTCAGGACGAGCCTCTTTCCGCTAAAGCGTGTCGTATTGTAGTAGATCCACTCCTCGCTCACGCCGTCAGCGGCGACGCCTGTCGCCACGGGCGGGGTATGGTGGTGCTCGTAGAAGTACGGATCCCCGTTTTCCTTCCAGAGAAGCTGGTCGAGCGCGGCCCGCTCTCCTTTCTCCTTGTACTCCTCGGGTGAAATATCCTTGGAGAGCAGATTCTTCGACACTTCCCAACCGTCGACCCTGGCCTGCAGCACCCCCATGACATCCGAGGACTCCTGCAACTCCATGGTAAGCGCCGTCCCGGGCGCGTGCAGGAGCCCGGCAGGGAGATGAAAACCGTCGCCAAGGACATTCGCATAGGCCCGGGAGTGCATCAGGATACTGTCGTCGTTCCACTCCTTGAGATACGGAAGGAGAACCTCGTACTGCTTTCCCTGTTCCACGATGGAGGGGTGCACGCCGAAAAATGTCTCCGGATGCGGGCCGAGATCGACGCCCTTCGGAAAATAGTAGGCCTCTTCCTTCGGGGTGCGCCCGAGCTTTTCCGCGTCCGCCCGGACCTGGTGATAGTGGAAGAAGATCCTGCACCCGTAGTCGAAGAGCTTCGCCAGCCTGCCCAGATTGGCATGGTCCCGCGAATACTCTTTTCCCATGATCGCGTTCTTGCAGGCCGCGACAGCGTCGCGGAGGAGGACCTCGGCACCCGCGCATGCGATCTGGGAGAGGCCTTCATCCTTCTCTTTGACCTCGTTGTCTGCCTCGGTCTCCGAGCCGAGCCAGCGCTCGCAGATGAAACCGCGCTTCCCGACGGCATATTGGTTTTTTTTCAGCCCCAGCCGCTTTCCCGGGGTCAGAAAGGTGCGCGCGACCCACGCGGGCTTCATGCGCATCAGTCCCGCGCCCTTCTCCAGCTCCTTCATCACGATCTGTTCAATCTCGTTCTGCTTCATTGTGCTTTCTTCCCCTCGATTATTTCTGTGCGCCGCGGCCGAACGCCACGGCCTCATCCGTCGCCGTTTACCTTCGCTCAAACGGCGACATCCTGCGTTCCCGTGATCTCGGCGAAGAACCGCCAGCCACGAGCGTGCAGGCCCAGGTTGAGCACCTGATGGTGCGTTCCGCCGCTCTTCAGCCATGCATCCATGGCTTTCTTGATGCCCGATTCAGGCTTGAAGAAAAAATTTGGCAGCTCCGCAACGACTTTCCGGGGATCATTTATCAGCTTTTTCATTTCGGGCGGATACCTATGCGGAAGCCAGTTTCTGCGCTTCTGCGTCGATGGACGCCAGCTCTTCCCGGGAGTCGAGCACCTCGAATTCCACCGCCACGTGATGGACTGCCTGGGGGGCGAGGGTCATCAGCTCGCCCCGGCTGCGCGCCGCCGCCCGGCCGACGGGATTGGCCGTGCCGGGCTCGAGCCCGCATACGTAGCAGTCGGTGCCGATCATCTTCCATTCGGTGAGCTTCGGAAGCGGCTTTTTGTCGTATCGCAACACGACGCCCATCGGCGCGCCGCCGACCGACGGGTTGATCAGGGCAACGAATGTTCGCCCTTTGCCGTCGGTTGCCACATCGTGAAAGAACACCTTCTCCTTGTACCCTTGAATCGGAACGGAAAATCCTCGGCACTCGGCAACGCCATTGTCCGCCGCGGCCTCATCGTCTCTCGGCACCGTGGAGATGATGGGGGCAACGACGCGGCAGGTTTCCGAGAGGAGAGGAAACCCGAAGTTGAAGTGGTAGAGCATCTGGAGAGGCTGCGCCGAGAAACCGAGATTCTCGATCGTATCTTCAATCCTGATGCTCTTCGCACCAAGCATCGTGATGATCGTCCGCGTGAGGGCGAGGTTCTCTCCCATCACCGATGCTTCCCGCATTCTGCCGCCCACGGTAATCCGGTAGTCGTCACCGTCCCACTCTTCGGAGACACGGAGGTTTTCCGCACCGGTGTTGCCGATACGACCGTGCAGCCCGAGCGCTTCGCCCTGGTCGGTGCAGGGGGCTCCGCTGTAGGTGATCCCGCAGGTGGACAGGAGCCCGCCGAAGAAGGTGCGCAGCCAGCGAAGGCCCGGTTCCTCGTAGTAGGCAGGGGCTGTCACACCCGTTGAAGAGGAGAAGTGCAGCGGAATGCCGTTGAACCGGCAGTCGTAGATGTCCATCGCCCTGCCGGGGAGCACGTTGAAAGAGAGGCCGGAACCGGTAGTGAGCGCAACACCGTGCACACCGTCCGCTTTCCCGTCGGAATATTCAAACGGAACGGCTCCCGCAACCGCAGCGATGTTCGACAGGTATTTTCGCAGTTCCGACTTTGTCCATTCTTTTCCAAGAAAATGTGCCATTGTCTTGTTTCCTATCTGCGCGGCAAGACTCAACTCGCCGCGGCGTTCTCTTTCGCAGCCTTTCTGGCGAGCGCCATGGATTCCTGGACCTTCCTGCGGGCCGCGATCATCCGGGCCACCTCGTCGACGGATGCACCGATCAGGACCACCAGGCCGAGAACCAGGGACTCCAACTGCGTGGATACGCCGGCGATGTTGATCGCGTTGTAGAGGACACGGACAATGGCCACGCCGAGGATGACCCCGACGATCGACCCCTCGCCTCCGCGGAGGCTGACGCCGCCGACCACGCACCCTGCTATCGCGTACAACTCGTACATGCTGCCCAGCGAGGAGGGCTGGACGGAGTTCAGGTCCAGGGAGAACAGGATGCCGCCGAAAGCGGCGAATGCCGACGAGAGGACGTAGGAGACGATGATTGTATTGTGGGTGTGCACGCCGCTGAAGCGCGCCGCGCTCTCGTTGCGCCCGGTGGCCTTGAGGTGCTGCCCGTAGACGCTCTTGTTGAGCACGATGGCCAACACGATGGCCAGCACGACGAGGAGCAGGAATGGCATTGGCAGCGACCAGTTCACGATGAAGTGCGGCGGGGTCACGCCCTTGGGCCAGAAGGCCGCCGGGATGCTGCCGTTGTCCAGGAACCGTAGGCCGCTGAAGCCGGTCCCGTACCCCACCGTCCGGTCGCCCGTGATGAACCGGGAGAGGCCGCGGTAGAGGAACAGCCCGCAGAGCGTCACGACGAAGGGCTCGAGGCGTATCTTCGTGATCAGGAGCCCGTGGAACAGGCCAATGGCCGCACCCATCGCTATCACGATGATGACCGACAGGTACACCGGGGTTCCCATCTTGGTCATCAGGAGGGTAGCCAGGGATCCGGCGAGCCCCACCACCGAACCGATCGACAGGTCGATGCCCCCGGTGATGATGACGAACGCGGTGCCGAGGCTCAGGATGCCGAAAAGCCCGGTCCACCGAAGGATGTTCCCCACGTTGTAGGGGCTGAGAAACGAGATATTGATCACCGTGGTGACCACGATGATGGCCACCAGCAGCAGCCCGACCCCCCCGACGCGGCGCAGGCTCTTCATGTAGCGGTTAGCGGAAATGTTGTTCATACGGCGGCTCTCTCGGTGGCAAGTTTGATGACGTCCTCTTCACTGCACTGACGTGGATCCAGTTCTCCGGTGACTCGTCCTTCGCTCATCACGACGATCCGGTCGGCGATGCCGAGGACCTCCTGCATTTCGCTGGACGCCGCCAGGATGGCGACGCCCTCCGCGGCCAGCCCCTCCAGGAGCTTGTAGATTTCAGCCTTCGCGTTGACGTCGATGCCCCTGGTCGGCTCGTCCAGCAGCAGCACCTTCGGCTCCATGGACAGCCACTTGGCGAGCACCACCTTCTGCTGGTTCCCGCCCGACAGCGACCCGGCCGTCTGCGCCGTCGTGTAGAGACGGATGTCGAGCCTCTTGACCATCCTGTCGACGAGGACCTTCACCCGCTGGCGGTCGACGATGCCGCTGTTGGAAAGACGGTCCGTGAGACCCGGAAGGGCGATATTGTTGTCCACTTCCATTTCGACTATCAGGCCGTTGAGCTTTCGATCTTCGGGCAACAGCATCATGCCGGTGCGGATGGCATCCAGCGGCTTCGTGACCGGGGTTTCCTGTCCGTCGATGAAGACCTTGCCGCCCCACGGCTTGTCCACCCCGAAGATGGCCTGCAGGAGCTCCGTTCGCCCCGCGCCGACCAGGCCGGAGAGGACGACGATCTCTCCCGCCCGTATGCGGAGGTTGATGGGCGCGGCGGCCCGCTTGGGCACCAAGAAGTCACGCAGCTCCAGGCGGACCTTTTCCCCGACCGTGTGGTCCTTCTGGTACAGCTTGCTGATGGTGCGCCCGACCATCAGCCGGATCATCGCCTCCCGGCTGACCTCTTCCTTTTCCAGGCTGCCGGAGAGCTTGCCGTCGCGCAGCACGATGACCCGGTCGGCGACCTCCGTGACCTCGCCCAGGCGGTGGGAGATGTAGATGCAGCTCACCCCGTGGGAGCTCAGGTCCCGGATGACCTGGAACAGGTGCCGGGTCTCGTGCTCGGAGAGACTGCTGGTCGGCTCGTCAAACATGATGATTTTCGCATCGATCGACAGCGCCTTGGAGATCTCCACGAGCTGCTGTGCCCCGATGGGGAGTTCTTTCAGGACGGTCGTGGCCGGGACCTTCAGTCCCACTTTTTCGAGAACCCTCCCTGCATCGGCGTTGAGCTTCTTCTCGTCGAGCAGCCGCAGACCTTTTCTTTTCGGCTCCCGGCCGAGGAAGACGTTCCCGGCCACCGTCAGGTTGTTGCAGAGATTGAGCTCCTGGTGCACCAGGGCGATTCCCAGCGCCGTCGCCTTTTCCACCGAGTCGATGGTCACCGCCTGGCCGTCCAGCCTGATTTCACCGTGATCGGGGAAATAGACGCCGGCGAGGATCTTCATCAGCGTGCTCTTGCCGGCCCCGTTCTCGCCGACGATGGCCAGCACCTCCCCGCGCCGGAGCTCAATGCTCACGTCGTCCAGGGCGCGGACGCCCGGGAAGGTCTTGGAGATGCCCTTGACCTCGAGGATGCGCACGCCGCTCTCCGCGGCACCGCCCGGGGTCCCGGCCCTGGCGGGCGAGGTTCCCTTCTCGTGTCTTGTTCCTTCGACATCATGCACTGTGGGCCTACCTGGAATCCGAGGATCGCGCTCCGTCACACGCCGGTGCTCATGGAAAAGGAGAACCGGCCGGATTGCCGGCCGGTTCCCCGTCAAAACAGATGTTCGTGCAGATCAGATGTCTGAAAGCGGACCTGCTAATTCTGGGAAGTCGCCTTCAGGTACGCGGCTCCGCTGGACACTTGCTGCTTGTACCTCGCCCACACCGAGTCGATGTTCTTCTGCGTGATCTTGATGGCCGGCACGTCCACGAGCTTGTCCGCCGGGATCTTGGCATCCTGGTGGCGGGCAACCTTCGCAAGAATCGTAATGGACTGCACCGCGTACTGAAAGGGATCCTGCCCGAACGCCGCGTACGCGTTGCCGTCCTTGACCGCCTGGAGAAGCTCGGGCTCCATGTCGAAGCCCATCATCTTCATCTTCTTGAAGAGCTTCGCGTCGGACAGCGCGCTGAGGACGGCCGGCGAGCTGTAGCTCCACATGCCGACCATGAGCTTCATCTGGGGGAACTTCAGGATGGCGTCTTCCGCGTTGGACTTCGCCATCGACTGGTCGCCGCCGTCGGTCCGCGTGTCGAGCAGCGTCCACTTGCCGCCGCCCATCGCGATGTTGGGGGTGTTGGCAGTCATCTCGCCGGGGTACTGCGGCGCGTAGGCCTTGCCGTTCAACTCGTCGATCATCCCTTGGCGCCGTTCGATGGCGTTCTGCGCGTCCATGCGGCCGACGATGATCGCGAAGGCGCCGCCGTTGGGAAGGACCTCCGTGACGGCCTTGCCGGCCATACGCCCGGTCGCGTAGTTGCTCATGCCGACGTAAGCGAGCCGATCGCTGTTCGGTGCGTCGCTGTCGAACATGACCATCGGCACCTTCTTCATGACGTCGTTCAGGAATGGCGTCGCGTTGTCGGGGTCAACGACGCTTATGGCGATCCCGTCGACGCCGCGGGCGACCTCTGTTTCGATAAAACGCTTCTGCTCTTCGGCAAGCCCCTGCGGGGGCTCCAGGAAGTCGATGTCGATGTTGAGGTCCTTTTCCAGTCCTTTCACTGCCGCCGCGGAATAGGTCCAGAAGTTGTACGGTCCGTTCGTGATGTACGCGATGCGCAGCTTCTTGTCAGCTCCGCTCGCCCACACAGCACTGAAAATCAACAGTGCGGCTACCAAAATCGCCAGAACTCTTGACTTCATTCCCGCCTCCTCTTTGGGGTTTCTTGATTGAAACACAGGTATTGAATCCGTGACCCTCTGGCATAATAAACCTCAAGACCCTGTTGTCAAGAACTATTTTTGCTCTTGCTCAAACCTCGAATATTTGCCCGAAAGTCTTGTCAGCCATGTTTTGCCTCCAATGAGGCCGATGCCCGAATACTCGCTATCCACTCACCTCCTCAGGCAGCAGAGATGAGTTGGACGTAATGCGTTTATAGTTGGTGCGCTCCCAGATCTTGGCCCACATCAGCTCGAAACGTGGAAAGCCGAATGCAGACGCACATTTGCGCCTTATTTGAGTACGCAATTCCCAAAGAGCAGACATAGGATTTGTGGATGTATCGCCCGTTCTAAAACTCAAGTAAGTACAAGGGCATCTCCTGACACACCTGCTTCCCGAGGTGACACTGGAGTAATCCGCCTCCGCTCTCTGAGCCATCCCACCCTCAATTTCCCAGGGCTCAAAACACTTATCTTGGGATGCGCTACCGTACAGAAGCCCCTGATTTTTATTACTACCTTTGCTCAAATGAAGAAGACCACAGTTTGGAAAGTCATCGTTCTAACACTTGTGCTGCGCAGCCGGCGCGCGATGTATTGTTTGTGGAGGCCAAAGCCATGAAGAAGTCTAAAGCGATTCTTACGGTTTTGTCGCTTCTTATAGTCTTGTCTGCCCTTCTTTTGAGTTGCAGCCTGCAATCCAACTCGCAGTCTATCCAGAAGCCCAAGACTGTTTACAATGTGTCTGGCAAGGTCGCCTTCTACGTCTCTAATATCAACAACTCATTTACTCGTTCTACAACTCCGCAAGACATCTCCGTTTCAGGCGATACAGTCTCTCAGTCTCTTAACTCTGATGGGTCGGTAAGCGTCAATGCTCACTCGTCCTCCTATGCAGACAGTGGTATCCATCTGCCGGTAGGCACAATATCCTCCTTCAATGGCTTGTCGCTTACTGTATCTGGTACTGCGCCGGTCACCGTAAACCTCTGGTTTGACATGGATAATAATGGCGAGTTCTTTGTGTGGAGTGGAAACACTTACACGGGAGCTGGACTTGATGGCTATGCCTCCGGTCCGTCCTCATCCTCTTCGGTCACGGTTGATTCCACTTCGAGTTTCTATTTCATGGCGCCCAACTCTACGTCTGGCAGTACCCATATTCTTGCTGGCCATACCTATACTCTTGCCCAGCTAAAAGCTGGTGCCGCCTCTGGAATTTCAGGATCAACTCCAGTTGCCGTCTGGATTGGCGTGGCAAGTACTGGTACTCCTCTGTCTTCCACTCTCCAGTCTCTAACGATCAATCCATAATTCACGCTTCGGGCGGACCTCTATCGTAATGAGTTTTATTGTTCTACGCATAGTTGGCATCTTGATAATCGAAGCTTTCCCAGGCTTCGCATTAGTAACGGCGATTCAAAAAGGGAATTTGTTGTCAGCTACAGGCAAACCTTGGGGAATTCCCGCACCGTTCTTTTGGTTTGTTACAGCTGTTGGCTTTGTGATCCTGTTTCAACTCTTCTATCTCGATATTTCCTACGGGATAGGATCTGTAAAGCGCATAGTTGACAGAACCGGCAAAAGCGACAAATGAAAGGCTAATTCGCTATCGGCATGCCTTTCTCGGATGAGATGGTGCGCGCGGCCTGGAGCCGGTGCAGGTCCGTTGACGGGGTTTCCGCTCACTCTGACGCTTTTTCGAGCAGTCGATAGCCGTCGGCATATGAGGGGTACTGTTCGAAGAAGTTGCGTATGGCCTGCGCATAATCAAAGGCAGTCTTTCCCGCACTATCTTTCACCTTTGCATCCGCGCCTGCCGTAAGGAGCATGGCAATCACAGTACTCCAA
>Ga0265316_10007182_pt1 | contig 10524 bp, 8 predicted proteins | sample 4522metaG_FD_202092 | JGI IMG/M metagenome (GOLD analysis project Ga0265316, IMG submission 202092) | Rhizosphere microbial communities from Carex aquatilis grown in University of Washington, Seatle, WA, United States - 4-5-22 metaG | ecosystem: Host-associated > Plants > Roots > Rhizosphere >...
GAGCGATGTCCTGCAATCAATGCATCGGTCAGCAAGCCACCCTGCTGGCGTCGCAAATTCCTCCATGATTCCAGCACTGTCGCAGTTGCGCACAGGATTGTATCGGAGGTCCTCGTTCGCAGCTGGGCAAAGACCGCGCCGCCCGTGTTGACCGTGCCGCCAATACCTGTTGTGCTCCCAGAACCGCCCGCCCCGCCGGGGGTGCCTCCGATGCCCGTCGTACCAGCACTGCCGGTGCTCGTGCCGTTTTCCGTGCCAGTGCCGACGTTGGCTGCGTCGACATTGGCACCCGTGTGATTGCCTCCTGCCCCAGTCAAGGCTGTCGCGGCGTCGATATTCGGGCGCGCCGGTAGCGCACCGATCTCGCACGCCGCCGCCGTGGTAGCCAGTAGCATGGTCGCCAGTACGCGAATCTTCAGCATCACGATGTTACTCCTGCATTAAGGCCAGCAAATCCCGGAGCCACTACCTCACGTAGATGTCGGGCCCGGAAGAAGCTCAACCTTGGTGAGGTCTGATCTGGAGAGGTCCGATCTGACTTGGCGCGTGTCGAAGTCTTTGTTGTCGGGGCAATTTCTGGTTTGTTTCCCTTGAGCCTGGCGCTTATGGCTGGCACCCACATCCACCTTTTCACTTTCTGAAATGCCGCAAATCCTAATTAAGTGCCTGGCACCTCCATGGCGAACGTCTTCTCGGTACACAGTCAATGCGAAGGGGCTTGTCGGCCGGGATACACGCTACTTCGGCGTCAGCTTCATCACCGAGCCGTGCGCCACAGAGGCCCAGTCTGACGATGCTCCTTGATTTATCCAGTAGATACTCGTGGCGTCAGCGACGATTTGGTAGGGCATGCCTTGGCCTGACACGAGAGTAGTCGGGGTGCCGCCGACGATGGGCATCTTCATTACCACCGTGGAATTGGCGGTGTAGTAGATGCTCGTGGCATCGACGGCAATGCCCGCAGGTCGGGGTTGGCCCGAGACAAGAGCCGCGGGGGTGCCACCGCCGATGGAAACCTTCATCACTGCGCCATTGTTGCTGCTGGACCCGTAGTTCGTCCAGTAAACATTCGCGCTGTCTATAGCAATGCAGTCGGGGTCGTTCTGCCCTGAGGCGAGCGTAGTCGGGTTGCCACCACCGATAGCCAACTTCATTACCATACCATCAGGATAGTAGGGGTACGTCCCTTTGTTGATCCAGTAGATGTTGTTGGCATCGATAGCGATCGCATACGGGTCATTCTGCCCGGAGGAGAGCGTAGTCGGGTTGCCACCGGTAATGGTCATCTTCATCACTGTGCCGTTGTTGTTGGAGCCGCTAGTAGTCCAGTAGACACTCGTCGTGTCTACTGCAATGCCCTGGATACAGCAAGTCTGGGATGAGTATTGGGATGAGTATAGGGTCGTGGGGGTGCCGCCTTCGATGGGCACCTTCATCACCGCGGTCGATGTGGCCCAGTAGACACTGGTGGCGTCGACGGCGACGCCACCCTGAAGAAGATCCTGGTTCGAGGCAAGCGTCGTGGGAGTACCGCCTTCGATGGGCACCTCCATCACTGTGTTGTTGGCACCGTTGGTCGTCCAGTAGACGTTCGTGGCGTCGATTGCGATGCTGGTTGAGTCACTTTGCTCTGACGCAAGGGTAGTTAGCGTGCGTCCACTCGTGCCACCGGCGCTCGTCCCACCGGTCGCGCCGCCCGTTGCGGCTCCGCCAGTTGCCGTGGCGCCACCCGACCCGGTGCTGCCGCCCGTGATGCTCATGCCACCAGGGGCGCTAGTGGTGCCACCAGCGGCCGTGCCTCCGGTGGAACCGGTCATTCCGCCCGGTGAGCTGATGATCCCGCCGGTAGCGCTGCTCGCGCCCCCACTGGTTGCGCCACCCGTGCCGATCGTCCCGCCTATACCGTTCGTGCCCCCGGTACCGGTCGCGCCGCCCGTTGCGGCTCCGCCAGGTGCCGTGGCGCCACCCGACCCGGTGCTGCCGCCCGTGATGCTCATGCCACCAGGGGCGCTAGTAGTGCCACCAGCGGCCGTGCCTCCGGTGGAACGGGTCATTCCGCCCGGTGAGCTGATGATCCCGCCGGTAACGCTGCTCGCGCCCCCACTGGTTGCGCCACCCGAGCCGATCGTCCCGCCTAGACCGTTCGTGCCTCCGGTACCGGTCGCGCCGCCCGTTGCGGCTCCGCCAGTTGCCGTGGCGCCACCCGGCCCGGTGCCGCCCGTGCCAGTACCAGTGTCCGGGCCCGTTCCGCCGCTTGCGGGAGTATCGGCGGCAAGATCGCGAGACGTCGGGGTACTGGAATCAGGATATGACACGGCGGTATCGCTGGCGTCGAAGACGGCAGCTGACTCTCGCCGACCCGCATCCGTATCCCTAGCCACGTCCATCGCACCGTCGTGATTCGGGCGCGCCGGTAGCGCATCGATCGTGCAAGCGACCGCCATGGTCGCCAGTAGCATGGTCGCCAGTACACGAATCTTCAGCATCACGATGTTACTCCTGCATTGAGGCCAGCAAATCCCGGAGCTACTACCTCACGTAGATGTCGGGCTTGGAAGAAGATCAACCTTGGTGAGGTCTGATCTGGAGAGGTCTGATCTCACGTGGCGCGTGTCGAAGTCTTTGTTGTCAGGGCAATTTCTAGTTTGTTTCCCTTGAGCCTGGCGCTTGTGGCCGGCGCCCATATTCACCTCTTCACTTTCTGAATTGCCGCAAATCTTAATCAAGTGCCTGGCACAGTGCCTGGCACCTCTTATAGCGATTGCTATTTGAGAGGAATTTTTATTAAGCCCGATCCCCCATTGCAATAGAGACTTGTAGCGTCCACTGCGATGTAGCCGCCACAAGAGATTCCTTGGACCAACGTCGTGGGAATGCCGCCTACGAGTGACACCTTCATCACAGCCTGGCCGGTCGACCAGTAGGCGTTCGCAGTGTCCAAGGCGAACCCGCCGTCTGCGCCAGTGGCGAGCGTCGTAGGCGTGCCGCCCCCTAGCGGCACCTTCATCAACCCGGCGTTAGAACTGGTCCAGTACACACTTGTCGAATCCACGGCAACATTCATGGGGTATTGTTGCCCGGAGGCGAGTGTTGTAAGAGCTCCACTGGTCAGCGACATCTTCATCACGACACCATCAGGGCCGCCGCTGCCCATGACGACCCAGTAGATGCTCGTGGCGCCTACAGCCATGTCATCGATCTCGTTCATGCCGGGTTGCCTTGCGAGTACAGTGGTGGCCACACCTCCACTGAGTGGCACCTTCATGAAGGCGTCACCAGTGTAGACGCTCCAGTAGACATTGGCGGCGTCCACGGCGATGGCGCTGGTGGAGCGGTTTCCCAGGTAGGAGCAGAGTTTCGTAGGCGCGCCGCCGCCAAGCGGGACCTTCATGATCGTGCCGCTGAAGGTGGCCCAGTAGACATTCGTGGCATCCACGACGAAGCCTTGGATGATGTCGGTCGAGCTGGCGAGTGTCGTGGGAAAGCCACCCGCCACCGCAACCTTCAGCACGCTGCTTAGCGTGTGGGAGTCTGCAGTCGCCGAAGTTCCAAGCCAGTACACACTGGTTGCGTCCACAGCAATCTCTTCAATCGACGCGCCAGAGACGAGGGTTACAATACACTGCCCAGAGGTGCACTGAGCTGTTGACGGCCAGATGGTAGAGCAGACGCTTCCGCAAGTTCCACAGTTGTTATTGTCCGTCTGTTTGTTTACGCAGACGTCATTGCACATCGTCTTCCCACTTGGGCAAAATCCCGACGCGACGGAGGTGCCGCCTGTGCCTGCGGCGCCACCCGCAGCAAATGTACCTGCCGAGCCACTGGCCCCACCTGGGGTGGTTGCGCCGCCAATGCCAGACGCACCGCCGCTGCCAACTACTCCGCCGGACCCGGGCCCGCCGCCCGCGCCAACCGCGCCCGTGCCGCCCGTGGTTGTGACGCCGCCGGCCGCTGTCGTTCCACCTGTTGTCCCGCCGGAAATCGAGACGCCACCCGTGCTCGTGGCGCCCCCAGTTGCTATTGATCCGCCGCTGGACGTACCGCCAGCCGCAGTACCGCCCGCGCCTCCCAGCACGCCACCTTTGCCCGTACCGCTCGTCGCGGGAATGCCGCCGGTGCTTGGGGCACCGCCCGCGGAGCCGGTCGTGCCCGCACCGCCGATGTTCGTGCCGGCTTCGATGCCAGTGCTGACGTTGGCTGCGTCGGCATTGGCACGCGTGCTATTGCCTCCTGCCCCAGCCAAGGCTGTCGCGGCGTCCTGACTCGGTTGCGGCGGTAGCGAACCGATCGTACAAGCGACGGCCATGGTTGCCAGAATCACAATCGCGAGCGAACTAACCTTTGACATCACCAAGTCCCTCCGGCATTGAGGCCGGCAAAGCCGGGACCGACAGCCGGCACGAGGTAGGCGTGCGTGTCGGGTGTGGCGGGTTGGCTGTCGGGCGCACCGACGAAGTACAGGACCGTGCCCAGCGCGGCCAGGACGCCGCCTGCGATGAACACGGCGTTGCCGGCGGTCACGTAGTCCTGCGCATCGCTTTGTAGCGACTGCGCCTTGCCGTAGTTCTGGTTCACGTTGTTCATGGCATCGTCGTGTCGACTCTTCCCAAGCCCCCAGCACACCGCACCGGCCACCATGCCCGCCACTCCAGCGGTACTGCTCGCGATCCCGGCGATGCGCAGGTTGCTGACTCGTTGTTTGCTGGTGACTGGCTCAACCGCAGCGCTGACCACGGGCTCGCTCACCATTGGTGCGACGACTGGCGGTGCCACCGGCGCGACTGGTGGCGTCTGGACCAGTGGTGCCACAGGCGGCGGTGGCGGCGTCTCGACCACGTGCTTGGCCAATGCGAGTTCCACAACACGCCGGTCCTCGCCCGCCACGGTTACTTCTGTCTCCGCCGGATCGTAGCCCTCGGCCGAGGCCGCTATGGTGTGCGTCCCCACGCCCACGCGCACAGGCGCCGTGATCGGCGCCTTGGCGATCTCCTTCCCGTCCAGACGAACCACCGCTCCCTCGGGCAGGCCGCGGATCTCCAGGGTCGCGATGCGGGCTTTCTGGCGCGCGATCTCTTGCTCCACCTCAGCGCGCCGGGCTGCTGGGATCTTCTTGCCCCCGTCTGCCAGGTAGCGCTCGTAGGCATCGACTGCCTCAACTGGCCTGGCCAGCGAGACGTAGACCTGGCCGATGTTGTACAGGACGGCGAAGTGATGGGTCAGATCGTAGGACCGTCGGAATTCGACGATGGCGCCTTCAGGCTGCCCATCGTCGGCCAATTCGAGCGCGCGATCATAGTGCTTGCGCGCTTCTTCCTTTTCTCCGGCCTGGGCAGCTTGCGGCGCCGCCAAGGCTCCCAGGACGATGACCAAGGACGCAGTCTGTTTCACTGTGCTTCGCATTCCGAACCTCACTTGATGCAGGTCGTGTGCCTATTCGGCAAAGGGATTCGAGTGATCGAGCGGGCGCATAGATTTCCGCCCGGGATTGGGCGGATTCTGGGAGTTTTCCGTGGGTTTTGCGGCAGGAATGTCAACCGAGGGTGCCTTGGCAGCAGCGGTCGGAGCGCCTGTCGGCGTCGCGCGTTTCGACAAACGTTGTCCAGGTGGACGTCCGGGTGGACGTTCAGGTGGACTCTCGATCGTCGGCGACGGCGGGGGCGTTGCGGCCGGAGTCGGAGCCGGGGTCGGGGCCGGGGCCGGAGCCGGAGCCGGAACCGGTTCCGTAACCGGAGCCGGCGTCGGCGTCGGGAGCGCGGCTTGCCGCCTTGGCTGGTAGTGCAGCCCCAACCAGAGACCCGCGGCCACCAGAGCCACCGCGCCAGCCACCCACGAGGACCAAACAACAGCGCGCGACCGGCCGCGCGCTGGAACAGGTGCGGTATTCTCCGGCAGCGAAGGCGGGGTTGGCACCGGAATCGCGCGCAGCGAGACCGGCGAGTTCATGGTTTCGCCGATGGCAACAGCCATTCCGACTTGCGAGCGAAGAGGCGTCACTGCGCGACCGGCATAGGGAATCAACGCTGCGGTGAGGTCGGCGGCCGAAGCGTAGCGATCACCAGCCTCGCGGGCCATGGCCTTTTGCACGATCGCGGACAGGCCGGCCGGCAGTTCGGGACGAATTGAATCGAGCGGCGCCGGCTCCTGGGTCAGTACGTGGTACAGGATCTCATTGTACGACTCGCCCGGATGCGGTTTGGCGCCGCTCAATATCTCGTAGAGGATCACGCCCAACGCGTAGATGTCCGTGCGCTGGTCGACCTCCTTGGCACCGCGAGCCTGCTCCAGGGACATGTAGTAGGGCGTGCCCATGGTCGTCCCGGTCTGGGTCAAGCCGGTGCCCGCGGAACCGGCGTGCAGCTTGGCGATGCCAAAATCCAGCACCTTGATCAGATCGCTGGCGTCGTTGCGCTTGCAGATGAAAAGGTTCTCGGGCTTGAGGTCGCGATGGACGATGCCCCGGCCATGGGCGGCTGCCAGCCCACGACAAGCCTGAATGATGATGTACGCAGCCCTTGGCACCGGCAAGGGTCCCCCGCGCACCAGCAAGTGGGCAAGGTCTTCACCGTCGAGATACTCCATGACCAGGAAGGGCGCCCCGTCGTCGGCTGTGCCGGCGTCCACCACGGCCGCGATGTTCTCGTTTTCCAAGCTGCCGGCTGCCTGGGCCTCACGCTGGAAACGGGCCACGACTTCGCTATTGGCGGCGAGATGCGGGTGCAAGAACTTGATGGCGAAGCGGCGGCCAATAACCGAGTGCTGCGCCTCATAGACTTCGCCCATGCCGCCCTTGCCGAGCAAGCGCACCAACTTGTACTTGCCGCCCGCGGTTCTCCCCACGCGCGTGTTGACAGCGCCGTATTCTTGGGTCACTGCGATTCCCCTGGCACAGGATCGTCGGCTGCGCCGGCGATGCCGCCCGCCTCCATCAGACGATAGGCGCGCTGGCGTGAGATGCCGACGGCAGCGGCGGCTCGCGCGACGCTGCCTTTGTGCGTGCGCAGAGCCTCGGTCAGTAGGGACAACTCACGCTCGCGGCGCGCGCGGTGGGATTCGGACGTGTTCGAGGCGGCCGAAACAGCGCCCGATCCAACTGCCGCAACCGGCAGAGGCACTGGCTCGCCCGCCACGGGGCGATTGAGAATGTGCTCCGGCAGGTGCGAACGGCGCAGCAGTTCCTCGTGACCGTGGAGGACCAGCAGGCGGCGCGCCAGCAGGTCCAGCTCGCGCACGTTGAAGGGCCAGTCGTGCAGGCAGAGTTGCTCAACCAGGCGCGGTTCGACTTCGGGCGGCCGGCCACCAGCGTGTAAGCGCAGCAGGTGCAGAAATAGAAAGGCGATCTCTTGCTTGCGCTCGCGCAGTGGTGGCAGACGAATGGTCAGGCCGTCAAGGCGTGCGCACAGGTCGGCGCGAAAGCGGCGCTCGGTCACCACCTGGGCCAGTGGAATCTGCGAAGCGGCCAGGACCCGCACGTCGATGGCCACGGGAGTTGATTCGCCCAAGGGAGCAATCTCGCGCTGTTCGAGAGCGCGCAGGAACTTGGCCTGCACCGGCTCGGGCAGATCGGTCACCTCGTCAAGCAGCAGCGTTCCCCCTTGGGCCGCGCGAAAGAAACCAGGGCTCGGCCGGTCGGCGCCTGTGAATGCGCCCTTGCGATAGCCGAACAGCTCGGCTTCCGCCAAGGTCGGCACGAGGGTGGCACAGTTCACGGCAACGAAAGGTCCCTTTCGGCCACTCCACTCGTGCATGGCGTGGGCCAGACCCTCTTTTCCGGTTCCTGTCTCGCCCTGAATGACGGTTGGCAGGGCGCTGGACGCGGCCTTCTTCGCCTGTTCTAGGATGGGACGCAGGACCGGCCCGCCAGCCAGATTGGCCGCGAGCAGATCGAAGACCGGCTCGGGATCGACGGCGTCTGGCGCAACCTGGATCACGATGCCGATCCATTCGCCCATCCGCAGGACTTGGCCGTGCGCGATCGGGCTTTCTTGTACCTTGGCGCCGTTGACGAAGATGCCGTTCCTACTGGCCAGATCCTTGACTATGTGCAACGGTCCGTCGCGACGGATCTCGGCGTGGTGGCGCGAGCATTCCTTGCCCAGCAACTTCACCTGGCAATCGTCGTCCCGACCAAGAACGATCCGCGCGTCCGAAAGGTGGGTGAGCAGCCCGCGTGAGGTCGGGAATACCCAGCGAATAGCGAGCGTGGGCTGGCTCATCCCTCCGGTGGCCGTTTTGTTCGACGGCATTGTCGTATGGGCAGCCCGCGAAACCATCGGGGCGCATTAGACGACAAATCGCGCCGTGCGTCCACACGTCAGGTCGATCCGAAGAGTTCTCGAAATGCCGCAGCGCGCTTATGGTTGCCCACCGACTTCGCGACCCAATAGACGCGACACTGCGTTGGCGGTGGCTGGCGCCGGCGCAAGGATAACCGGCCGTGTTGCCCGAAGAGAAGAATCAGTGGCAGCAATAGCCCTCCGGGCTCAGTGGCAGCAATAGCCTTCTGGGCAGGGTTCGCAGCGTCCCGCCCGCTGCCGGCAGTCACAGGTCGGATTGCCGCTTCGGCAGGTCGAGTTGAATGCCACTCCCGTCACGGGATCTACTGCGTTGGCGCTTCCGTCGCAGGGGACCATGTCACCGACTGAGGAACCTGCAGGAATGACGGGGCATGTGGTCTTGCCATCGTCCAGGGTATATAGAGTTTTCCGCCCCCCTGGATGTCCGCGTTTCCATTGGCGCCTATGCTCACGCGGCCCGGAATGATGTCATGGAGGGCACCGAGGTCGACCACCAACACGCCGTTGATGAACACAAAGATCTCGCGCCCGCCGGAGAATTGCAGCGGGAAGGCTACCGTCGCTGCGGCCGAGTCTTCGCACGCACCAGGTCCCAGAAGGAAGAACCCAACGCCTGTGCGGCTCTATCGAGGGTCTTTACCGTGGGGTTCACCGTTCCCTGCTCCAGGCGCTGCCAGCGCTTGTAGTCGATCCCCGCAGCGTGGGCAGCCTCCTCTTGCGTAAATCCCCGCGATTCCCGCGCGGCGCGCACGCGCCCGCCGATCTCTCGAAGGAGGGCACTCAGAGCTGAGGAGTTGCTCACGCCCCCGAGCGTGCGGCGTTATCCGGACGCTGGACACCGCACTATAATACGGTGTACACTGCCGGCGTACCCTTCGAGCAAGAAAGGAATGGGTTTGACGATGATGAAACGGTTAATGGGTTCGCTCCTGTTGCTCTGCTGCGTGGGCTGTGCGAGCCAGAGTTCGATTCTGGTGAGTGGGGCGAATCCTGGTCAACGTGTGGTCAAGACCCAGCGCATGATTCTTTGGGGCTTGATCGAGTCCGACAAGACATGGGACCCCAGAACTCAATGCCAAAACGGTATTTCCAAAGTCGACGTAACGGAGTTCTTCACCCTTTTTGGCATCTACGGAACCTACGAGCTGACTGCTTGGTGCGCGGCAGGCTCGCAGGCGCAAGGGTCAACTTCCGGGAGCGTCATCATCGTCAGGTAGATAAAGACCCGCTGCTGTGAAGCGGACATCACTTGTCGCCGGCAAGGCGGAGATGGTCATGCTCTTGCTCAGCGCTTGAGCCGCGTCGAGCGCGGCCCGCCGCAGAGTGGCGACGCCAATGAAATCCAGCGAGACGATGCCGCGTGCGTGGCGTCCCGTCGCCTGGCCGTTTTGACATCTGAGGTCGGGAATTGCGACCTCAAAGTCCAATCGCCGGGCAGATCATCGGAAGCGGGGCCGGTCTGGCGATGTTCCGAAAACGCGCTCGCCGTCGAGGGCACGGTAGACCTTGAACCGCATCGAGGGCAGCTCCAGCACGCCGAATGTGGCCGGGCGGAATCCATCGGTCACTGCGAGCGAGCCCGATGACTTGAAGGCGTAGGTTTTCGAGCAGCACGCGCCCGGATTCAAGATCTTGCCGGCAGGGGCGTTGACCAGCAGCTCAAATTCTGTGTGCGTGTGACCGACGATAAGGATTCTGGCGCGAGCTTGCTCCAACAGACGACGCCGCAGCTCCGGGCCGGTCCTCTCCTTCTCGATTCCCTCCATGTCCGAGCCCGGCCGCGCGTGCCACATCGCCACGCGAACGCCTTCCAACTCCGCCTCCCAGTGGACGGGCAGGGTGGACAGCCACACCAGGGACTCATGCGACAGCTCCGCCCCGCTGCCCATCACGTCGGATACGGAGCAGGGCTCGAAGAACCTGCGCGCATCTTGCCGCCGGTGGCGGAACTGGAGCGCCCACCGATCATGATTCCCGAGGACGCAGGTGACCTTTTCGGCTTTGAGGCGCTGGACGACCTCCTCGCCGAAAGGCTCGATGTCGATCAGGTCCCCGGCGCAGAGGATTGGGTCGCAGCCTATCTGATGGAGGCGACCCAAGGCAGCGTCGAGCGCGAAGATGTCGCCGTGGATGTCCGCCAGCACGCCGATGAGCCTAGACAAGTCGTATCCCCTCGGTGGCTACCGCGTAATGAGGGGTGCCGAAAGCTTCCTTCCATTCCTCGAATGTG
>Ga0265316_10007184_pt1 | contig 10523 bp, 8 predicted proteins | sample 4522metaG_FD_202092 | JGI IMG/M metagenome (GOLD analysis project Ga0265316, IMG submission 202092) | Rhizosphere microbial communities from Carex aquatilis grown in University of Washington, Seatle, WA, United States - 4-5-22 metaG | ecosystem: Host-associated > Plants > Roots > Rhizosphere >...
CTATTGCGTATTCGGCAGGGTAGTGAGCGGCATGAACGTGGTAACCGACATTGAAAATACTCCAACGGGCTATCAAGGAGGAATGCAGGACGTGCCGACAACGCCGATTGTCATTACTAAAGCCTCAATTGCGGGCGGAGCAGCCAAGGAAAAGTCGCCGAAAGCTTCGGCCGCGCAAACGGCGCCGGCACAGGCCGGCTCCGACACGGTAACCACCGCCTCGGGAATTAAATACGTCGTGGAGCGCAAGGGCAGCGGCTCCAAGCCCGCCAAGGGCACGCACGTCAAGGTACATTATACCGGCAAATTCCCCGACGGCAAGGTATTCGACAGCTCGGTACAGCGGGGACAACCTTTTGAGTTCAACGTGGGAACGGGCATGGTTATCGCCGGTTGGGATGAAACCGTGCTTGATATGACAAAAGGCGAAAAAAGAAACATTGTCGTCCCGCCGAGTATGGGTTACGGCGAACGGGGAGCGGGCGGCGTCATTCCTCCCAACGCCACCCTGGTGTTTGAGATTGAATTGTTGGATTTTTAATTAAAAAGGGCGGGTTTGGAACCCGCCCCTACAAATACACCATTATTTCAACCGCCGATGTTTCACCATCTTTAACGCATACCGTATTGCCGCCAGCATGCTCTTTTCCGAGGCGATGCCTTTTCCTGCAATGTCAAATGCGGTGCCGTGGCCCACGGAGGTGCGGATAATAGGCAGCCCCAGGGTTACATTGACTCCTGCCTCAAAATCCCGGGATTTGAGCGCCACGAAGCCGTGATCGTGCAACATGGAAACCACGCCGTCGAACCGGCCCTTGAATGCGTTCATGAAAACCGTATCGGGCGGGTAAGGCCCGCTTACCTCAATTCCTTCTCGACGGGCCTGCGCAATGGCCGGCGCAATATGCACGATTTCTTCGCTGCCGAAAAGGCCGTTTTCCCCGGCATGCGGATTGAGTCCGGCCACCGCAATGCGCGGCGCGGCATACCCTAATTCCTTCAGCGCCCTATTGAGTTGCCGGGTGTGTGCAAGAACGCGTTTCCGTGTTATCAGTTTCAGGGCTTGACGCACACTCATATGCGTGGTTACATGCACCACATGAACCCGCTCGCAGGCAAACATCATTGAAAAATCGGCGACCCCTGTTTTATCGGCCAGTATTTCCGTGTGACCCGGATAGGGAATTGCCGCCAGGTGCAAGGCTTCCTTGTTTATCGGTGCGGTAACGATGGCGTCGACGACGCGGCTTTGCGCCAGTTCGATTGCCTTGACAATATATGCATAGGCCGCCCGACCGCATATTTTTTGCGCTTTTCCTATTGCGCGGCGGCGTACGGAATTTATTTTTATTTCCAGAACATTAATGGCCCCTGCTCGTAGCGTCCGCGCCGAGGGCATGGCGCATACGGGCCGGACAATTCCGAGGGCGCGCGCCGTTTCGCGCACGATGTCCAGGTCGCCGACAATGAAGGCGGCGCATGCGGAGGAAAGTTTCGGCGAAACAAGAGCCTTAAGGCAGATTTCCGGGCCGATTCCCGCCGGATCGCCCATGGTTATTGCAATGCGCGGCAGTTTTGGTTTCATAGGGGCGCTTTCTAGGTAGGGTCACTCAAACAGGACTATCCGTTATCCTATGAAAATATACGAAGGCAAGCGGGTGCGGTACAAGCCAGGCGAACTATCCGCAAAAAAAAGGATTGCCGGATGACCCTGAGACAAAGCAAGCCGGAGGATAAAAAAAACGATATCGTTTATTTATCCCTCAATGTTTCAAAAGGCGCTGCCGATAGTATTAGTATGAACGACCTCAAAAAAACAATGATTAAAAAGGCCAAGGATCGGTATAAAAAAATCCATCCCTGCGGCCGCCGCCGGAAACTTGACGAGTGCTTTACCGTCGAGGACGACACCTTATGCTTTTGGTTTAATACCGACGACCAAAGCACCCACGTGCTCCACACCCAACTATAGTCTACCTATCGATTTTGAAAATGGCTGGCAAGCGTGCTGAGTTGCCGTTTGGAAGGCGACACTTTAATGGGCTGCGTTGAAAGTCCCTTCATGGAAAGGGAGATCCTGCGTTTTTTCGGATCGATTTTAATGATACGGACATTGATCATTTGCCCAAGCGTTACCACTTGTTCCGGGGTTTCGATGTACGTATCGGCCAACTGCGAAATATGAATCAGGCCTTCGCACACTGCGTTTAAATTTACAAAAACGCCGAAGGGGGTTATGTTGGTAACATGACCGCCTACAATGGCGCCTTCCAGAAGCTCGTCGAGTTTAAGTTTTCTGCGATACTTGCTGAACTCTACGGTGGTAAACCGTTGTCCCACTTCGAGCTGACCCATAAGTTTTTTCTCGACAAATAATTTGCGGACCATATCGGGCTCGGTAAAGGACCGTAACACTTCGGGATTGTTGATCACCGCGTCGGCGGAAATAGCCAATTCGTTGCACATAGCGGAAACCCAGGGAAAATGGTCGGGATGCACGGTTGTGCGGTCAAGTGGGTTTTCGGAATAGGGAATGACCAGATACCCTGCAATGTTCCTGAAAATGACCTCGGTCATTGCCGGAACCTTCAGCAAATCGTTTTTGGATGTATACGTTCTTTTTGCGCCGGCGCTGAGCAGCTCTTTTGCCACCTCATCCGAGACCATCGGCAAGAGATGCAATGCGGCGCTGTTGGCCTCGCTTAATGAAATGCCGTCGTGCAGTACGATTTCGGCAACCACACGCTGCACCATTTCGGCACATCGTTTTTCGGAAATATACGATTGGAGCGGATGAACGGAGAAATAGTGCATCCCGATTTTCGGCATTAGCGAAACCGGTTGAACATGCGATAGTCCCAATGCGAATGCCGTGCGCATGGTTTCGTCCAAATCGGCAAAATTGGTTTTCATCCATTCCGATTGCGATAGCTCCGCTGCCGTATCGGACGGCGAAGCGATAACGATCTGCGCAGCCTGGGAAGCGAAATCGACGGACTTTTTTAAAATTTCTTCAAGGTGCGGGGCCGATTCGTCGCTGGGAATGATATAGAGCGTTGGCCTATAGCGGTTTGCAAATTGTCTGAGCCGCTCGCATACGACGGGTTTGTCGCCGACGGGCCTTTTATCCAGCGATGCCCCGAGCAGTCTGCCCTGGGCGTTGAAGGCGACAAGCACGAAATTTTTTGGGCTCAGAGCGCAGAAGACCAGGTATATGCCCTCGGGTTTGCTTTCGCCCATTTTTGCCATCAGGGCTTTGGCAATATCCGCAACGGCCCATTGCTCGGCCTCTTTGCGCAGCCGTTCCTTGATGTCGCGTTCGACAATGGGCTGCAAAAGCCTCAGCCAACAGTCGTCGATTGCTTGACATATAATATCAAATCCGGCGCAGTCCGAATTGGTAATGAAGTGATGCTTTACCAGTTCACTGATGCGAAAGAGCTGCACGCCCAGTTTAAGGCGCACCGCTTTGCGGTCTTCGGCGGCCAGCAACATGAGCAGTTCGCCTTTTTGCAACTCCTTGATGGAAAGTTGTTTGCCGGCGAAACGGCCGAATTCGGCATCTTTTTTATTTTTTAATTGTACTTCAAAAAAACCGTCGTCGTAGGCAAATTCGCGGACCATGGTGCGCGCGGTTTCGTCGTAGGCGAAGCGTTCGGCTAGAATGTCTTTGACACCCGCTATAACGTCGTCGGCCGACTTAAGCGACGGATCTTTTCCGACAAACGCGGCAGCGGACTCTTCCAGCGGCGTCTCGCCTTCATTTTGTTGTTGAACCTGGTCGGCCAGAGGCCCCAAGCCTTTTTTGAGCGCTATTTGAGCTTTGCTGCGCGGATTGGCTCGCTCCGGCAGAAGTATATCGTCTAATTCGTAGGGATTAAAGCAAAAGGTAATGCGGCGTTGCATTTGTTCGGTAAATTTATTGGATTTTTTCAGCGCGTTGATGAGACGTTTTTTTTGAGGGCCCAGAGCTTCGGCTTCCTGCAAAAAATCGTATATGGGCCAGAGTTCGGCAATATCGACTTCCCCGGCAATTGAAGGCAGATAGTCCGCGCAAAAAAACGGTGAATCGCCCTTTTCAAAGGATTCCGCAATTTCCCTGGCAATGGGTTCGCGTATATTCCACGTTTCGGAGATGTACGAAGAGAATTCTTTCATGAATCGATTTATCCGGCGAGACCGGACGGGCTTTGATGGAAAATGATTACCGAAATTATTTGGCGACTTATAAAATTAAACGATGCCAGGCCGGCAAGCAACTGTTACAACATATTAATGCAAAAAGCGGAAGATACCTTATCGTCCGCTTTTAGATACTGCAGCTTACGTACCTACGCGTACAGTGTCGTATCCGCTGTGCGCGTTAGGTGTGGTAATCGGTAAACAAAGCCCCGGTACTTTTTTTAATGTTAAGAGAAATTTTCGGCGGTATCCCGTTTTTTGTAAAACTCGTTGATGGTGGCAAGCGCCGTTTGGGGGTCGTCGGTTGAGGTGATCAGCGTCATGTCCTCCGGCGAAATATACTCCTGCGCAAGCGTTGCATTGTTCAGCCAGTCAACCATGCCTTTCCAATAGGCCGTTCCCATGAGTACGACCGGAAGGTAGGTGCTCTTGTGCGTTTGAACCAGGGTCAGCGTTTCAAACAGTTCATCCAGAGTGCCGAAGCCGCCGGGCAAAACAATGACCGCGGAGGTGTATTTTAAAAACATTACCTTGCGGCAAAAGAAATGCCTGAAACTTATCAGCGTTTTTATATACGGGTTAGCGGCTTGCTCAAAAGGCAATTGGATGTTAAGGCCCACCGATGGTCCCTTCGCTTTGAACGCGCCCTTGTTGGCCGCCTCCATAATGCCCCCGCCGCCTCCGGTAATAACGCCGTAGCCGTTTTTTACCGCTTCGGCGGCAACTTGTTCGGCAAGCGAGTAGCAGGGATTTTCCTTCGGCGTACGGGCGGAGCCGAAAATGGTGATACACGGTCCCATTTTCGAAAGTGTTTCAAAACCTTCCACGAATTCGGCCATTATGCGGAAAATCCGCCAGGTATCATCATTTGAAGGCGATACATGCGATTGCGGCGACATACTATAAACCTTTCGAAAAAAAAGTAGGATATGGAATATGAACCTGTATTGATTATATTTTATTACGGTTGATAAGTCCACAACAACATTGCCGGAGAATGCGGTCTATGCAGCTCAGCGTCATTGAAAAAAAAATAAAAAACGTCACGGGTTCATTGAATTTTCCCTACCTGTATGTCGATTCGTCGAGCCAGCGGCTGTCGGTTATTGACAAGGGAAAAGTCGTGCGCGAATATCAGGTATCCACCTCCCTGAGGGGAATGGGCAACCTGGAGGGCTCCCTGCAAACGCCGCCGGGCGTGCATCGGGTTTGCGAAAAATACGGAGACAACGCGCCGCCGGGCAGGGTGTTTCGCGACCGCCTTGACACAGGTGAGGATTGGCCCGTAGGCAAACCGGGAGAGAACCTGATGCTCACCCGAATTCTTCGGCTGGAGGGCCTGGAGCAGGGGATCAATAAGGGGCCCGGGATCGACTCCTACGAGCGATACATTTACATTCACGGAACCAACAACGAACACCGGATCGGCCACCCGAACTCGCAGGGGTGCATTTGCATGCGCAACGGCGATGTCGTTGATTTGTTCGACAGCATAGGGGAGGGCGTGATTGTCTATATCCATTGACGGCGCCATTATTTCTTCGCCGCATTTTATAGGTATATTAGGATCGGGCATGAGCGCGCTAGCCTACTATTGCCGGGGTGAAGGCATGAGTGTAACGGGCTCCGACCGTTTAGCCCAGGCCGCGGATGTGGAGGAAATACGGCGAAAACTGGAACGCGCGGGATGCGTTTTTTTCCCCCAAAACGGCAGCGGCGTTTCCGCCGGCGCCGACGCGGTGGTGGTTTCCACCGCCATTGAGGAAACCAATCCGGATATCGCGTGCGCACGGAAACGCGGCATTCCCGTTTTTCACCGCTCCGACGTCCTGGCGGCGCTGGCCGCGCGCAAAAGGACCATTGCCGTGGCGGGTACCAGCGGCAAATCGACCGTTGCGGCCATGCTCTTCGAGCTGCTTACCGCGTGCGGAAAAAGTCCGTCGCTGATTACGGGAGCGCCCCTGGTTTTTCTTGAGGAGCAAGGTCTGCTGGGAAACGCGTTCCACGGTACGTCGGACCTGCTTATCATCGAAGCCGACGAAAGCGACGGCAGCCTGGTGAAATACCACCCTGCCGTCAGCGTTTTTCTAAACGTGTCCAAGGATCATAAGCCTGTTGAGGAAGTCAAGGAATTATTCGCGCAATTGGCCCGGCAGTCCGGATGCGTCATGGTTAACGCCGATGCGCCCGCGCTTGCAATTACCGGCGCAACCGTTTCCTTCGGCCTTGGCGCCGATGCCGCGTACCATCCGGATCGTATCGACGCCGTTTCGCCCACCGTGCGGTTTCACCGCGGCAGTGTTGCGTTTGACGTGCCGATTCCGGGAGCGCATAACGCCTCAAATGCCGTTGCCGCCCTGTGCGTATGCGCGCACCTGGGCTGTTTTGAGGCTCAATGCGCTGAAGCCCTGAGCCTTTACAAAGGGGTTAAGCGCCGGTTCAACATTGTCAAACTGGTGAGCGGCATCACGGTCATCGACGATTTTGCTCATAATCCTGAAAAGGTGAAAGCCGCCATAACCGCGGCTAAACTGCTGTGTCCCAGGGTCCTGGCCATTTTTCAGCCGCATGGGTTTGGTCCGACGAGGTTTTTGAAAAACGATTTTGCCGAGGTGTTTTCCAAAGTTCTAGGCGAGAACGACACGCTCTACCTGCTTCCTATATATTATGCGGGCGGCACGGCCGTTCAAGACATTTCCTCCGCCGATTTGGCGTCGCTTATTTTGAGCAAAGCCCACGGCATCTATACGCCGAAGGATCGGGATGCCTGCCTTGCAATGGTCAAGGAGCGGGCGGCGCGTGGAGACGCGGTGCTGCTCATGGGCGCCCGTGATCCGTCGCTGTCGGCATTCGCGGCCGCACTTATAAAAACGTTAGAAAGGAATGTTCCATAATGTTTAACGCTTTGTTCGGCAAGAAAAACAAAAAGCCGTCGGCGGCTATTCGAACCAAAGAACAGCAGACGCAACTGCTGCTCAAGGAGTACGCACGCGTTTTCAAGGTTTTTCGGGAACATCCTTTCATCACTATTCAGGAAGTAGCGGGCGTGCCGCCGGAAAAGTATCGTGTTCTTTTCCGGATCGACGGCCTGGTACAAACCGGAAAATCCATTGAATCGAAAAGCGACCATGTAGTGGAGATTACCCTTCCGCACGATTACCCCGACAGTCCGCCCCTTGCCGTTATGCCGCAACCCGCGTACCACCCGAACATTTCCAGCGCATCCATTGATATGGGTGAGGTGTGGGCCGAGTCGCGCACACTTGCCGATGGTATCGTGGGCATCGGCAAAATGATTGCCTTCCAGCGCTATAATTTGGATAAACCGGTCAATAGCGAAGCCGCGCAATGGGCTATGCGTAATAAAAGTTTGCTTCCCTTGTTTGCGGCAAAACTTGACTATAATGAACCCGAACCGGCGCCGGAAAGCGACTCCGCTGACGTCAATCAGGCAACCGCGCGTATTGTAGATGAAGGGCAAACCAAGGTAATTTCGGAAAGCGATGAAACCGAAAACATAACCATGAGCTTGCCCGAAATAAAAAAGCCTCAGGTAAAAACATCGGTTTTGCAGGCCGCGTCTCAGCCGCAACCGAAGACCGTGCGAATTGAAACCCCCGTATTCGAAAAAATAGCTCCCGAACCAAAACCCATCGAACCCGAGCCTGCTGTAGCGTCAAGCGCCCAACCCATTGCTAAGGAGGCGTCCGTAAAAACAGCGACACGCACGGCTGCACCAATCATTAGTGGCGGCAAAACAGCCTCGATAAAGCCACCGTCTGCAAGCGGCTCGTACTGCCCTTCGTGCGGGGCGCAAAACGCCGCAACGGCTAATTTCTGCGTACGCTGCGGGATAAAGTTGACTCTTAAATCGTCGAACCGCATGGCCAAGCTATTCTCCATAATCGGCATAATTGCCGTTCCGGTTATTATTCTGGAAACGGGCTTCATCATCGTTGTAGTGCATAAAAAAGAGCCTCAGGTTATTGCACAGCCGCAGTCAAGCGTCGTGAGCCCTTCCACATCCGCTCCAAAAGCTTTACAGCAACAACAGTCCGCGCCGGCGCCGGAAGCCGTACAGCAACCCGAAGCCTCCCCGGTCAATACCGAAGCCAAGCGTGAGGCTGTGCCCGTGGAAAAAGCAGCTCCCGCGCCGCCGCCCGCTTCCAAGACGGCTGCTGTTGAGGTTTCTCCCGCCGAAGCGGCGGACCATTCGGCGGCAATCAAGACACAACCGCACAAAAAGAAAGTCAGTGCCAAGGAAAAGAAGGAATTCGACGAAGATGCCGCCGTATTGACTTCAAAGGACGCGTCGAAGCAGGCGACTGCCGACAATTTGAAATTGGGTAAGCTGTACCTGGGCATCGGATCGGCGGACGACGCCATCCAACGCTTCAGCGAGGTGCTTGCCGTTGATCCGACTAATGCGGAAGCCAGAGAGGGATTGGCAAAAGCAAAAAAATTGAAAGTTCCATAATCGAACCCACACAGTGGATACAATTCTGTACGCAGGAATTATATACGCTGGACGCGTATATAATTCAGCTTCAGAATCTAAGGAGTTTTATGAATACCTGGACCCGCGATGCCGCGCGACTGAAAATCGATTCGTTTGATACGCTATCCCCGGACCGGCAAGACGCGCTGATTGCCTATTGCAATGAACATTTTCCCCCTTCGGTATACGAGCGCCATCTCGCCTGTCGGAAACGGGCCATGGACAATGTCCGGCGGTCCAAAGAAGTGCTCCTGGGCGTTACGCAAAAATTTCCGCCCTTGCTTACGCGCGAAAGGGTGAGCGGCGGCATTGAAGATATGCGCGGCGTGGCAATTGTGCTTACCGCGGGCGGTGAAGGCGAGCGGCTGAAAAAGAGTCTCATGGAGCGCGGCGCCGGCGAGGAGCGTCTTAAGGATTTTACAAAAGCAACATATCCGCTTCCCGGTTTTTACGAGGATTACGGCGCGCTGCAGACCAATTTGCGCCTCATAGCCCGGCTGTCCGATCAACTGGGCTTCGACATTCCCGTTATTGTCACTACCGGCCCGGCCGGATCCATTACCGCACGCGTTGTGCCTCAGCTTATCAGCAGCCATAATCAATTCGGCTTAAAGCGTATTAAAGTGCTTGAGCAGGACGCTCGGCTGCATTTGACCATGGACGATACGATGGCATATACCCTGGTTGACGGCTCTGCCGTGCCCATAACCCATCCCGACGAAACCGGCGGTCCGCTTATGAAGCTTAAAAGCGGGAGTGTGGGCGGCGGCGTGAACCTTCTGACGTGGCTTGAGCAAATTGGCTGTTCCAAGATGCTCGTCTTACAGGCTACGGGGCTCTACGACCCGACGTTGCTGCCCGCCATGGCATCGGCGCTTAACCAATACGACTGTATCGGCGCGGGCATCGTACGCACCGCCTTCGATGCGTTGGATCCGTTCGGCACCTATGTTACTGTTGTCAATAAAACCGCCGAGAAGGTAATTATTATAGAGCAAGACATCAGAAACGATACCACGCGCGCCTTGCGCGATGAAACCGGCCGGTTTTTTCTCCCCTACAATACGGGGCTGTATGCGTTTAAAAATGAATTGCTTACCGAAAACGACTTGCCCGATTACGCCACGCCTCCCAAGGAGATACTGCCTAACCTGTCGCGTTCGCCCAAAATCGGTTACGCGGCCACGGATATTTTTTCCCTAGCCGGCTCTGCGGCCGTGCTCAGCATTCCGGCAAATTCCTTTGCGGTTATAAAAAACGCCGACGATTTGGCGCTTTTAACGGAATTGGGAAAGCGCTACGGCTTGGATAAAATTTGCCACGAGGATGCATAAGTTGCTTGAGCGGTATAATCTACAAGGTGACTTCGCAATTATAACCATGCAACCCATAGGGGCTAATGAGTAAGCCTATATTCTTTTGACCCCGTCGATTTAGATGACGCCGTAGGCTCAAAAAATTTGTTTATTTTAAATTTTATTTTTCTATTGTTTACCACTACGGAAACCACATAAGGGCCATCGCGCATGATGACGTTGTTTCCATAATGCGTTGATTCCTCATCTTTCCCAATAGACTGCATTACAACGATAGGAACCTCGATAGGACCGCCGGATTGTTCGCCTTTTTCATCGAGCGCCTGATAGCTCATCGCGACTTTGGCGTTAGTAATGGCCTTGGAGGTCAGCGAATCGAAAACATGGACCACAAGGTGATGGGTCGGTTTTGTTTCTGCGTCGAGCGGTAATGGTTTGGCCCCGCCGATGACCACCATTCCCTCTTTTGCGTTACCGGCGGAAACTTGATCCTTTGTAAAAAATGGTTCCGCGGGTAAAACATGTAA
>Ga0265316_10007187_pt1 | contig 10520 bp, 12 predicted proteins | sample 4522metaG_FD_202092 | JGI IMG/M metagenome (GOLD analysis project Ga0265316, IMG submission 202092) | Rhizosphere microbial communities from Carex aquatilis grown in University of Washington, Seatle, WA, United States - 4-5-22 metaG | ecosystem: Host-associated > Plants > Roots > Rhizosphere >...
CCGCTGCCTCAGGACAGCGGCCGCCACCAGTCCCGCCACGAGGAAGCCCAGGATCTGCGAAGCCATGTAAGCCGCAGTGTAACTGGCCGGGAAGCCATACCAGTTCCAATACGAGACGTTCGATGGCAGTGCCGCGAGGATTCCCAGCGCTACGACAAAGCCCACCCGCTCGGCATAGCTCGCCAGGCGCGTCTGCGCCAGCAGGAGGACGGCCAGCAGAGCCTCGATCAGTTCGGCCAGGAACTCCGTGACGAGCTGTCCCGGCGTCATTGCCTTCCCTCCCGGCGGATGGTAGATCAAAAGCCCCGACGGGTTGGCTGAGAGTCTCTGTTCGTATGCCTGCATGGCCGCGCCGCTGTGTTCGCGGCTGGATCCGAACGAGGGAAACATATACAGGCCCGAGTTCTGGCCCAGCGCGCTCTGCATCTCGGCCAGCAAGGCAGGCTCGTTGTTGGTTATCTGGCTGACGCCCGCGCCGCCAAGCGGCAAGACCATGTGCGCCACGGACATCCACGCAAACATGGCAATCCCGCCCAGGACGCCGGCGAGGACAATACGGCTGGTTGACATGTGCACCCCCTGTATCCGAGCCTACACACAGGAGCGGTCCGGCGCCAGTTTCGATAGGATCAGGAGGTTGAAGGCGGCCACAGGGAGTACAGCAATCAAACTACCGCGCCCGGACCGTGATCGACGCTGTCGCTTCGCCGCCCGCCTGGCCCTCGGCCACGAGTTTCAGAGTTGTGGTGCGATGGGGAGAGAACGGGAAGCACTTGCCCGGCAGCGGGGGCAGGTGCTCCTCAATGGGCGGCTCGATGCGTACTGAGCGCGCGTTCTCCACCCCGTAGCAGACCAGGATACTCTCGCCTCTGGCCGCTTCCTGCCTGGAGGTATAGAACTGCGTGATCTTCAGCTCCGTGCTGGCCGGCACGAGCTTCTTGTATCGAGCGGTCTCGCTCTGCGCGGCCTCGCGCTCGAATTCCTGGTTGGCGTTGTAGCGCGTCAGCGCGATCCAGCCGAGATATGCCAGCGCAATCAGAAAGCCGGCCGCGCTGTAGCGCAGCACCCTCTTCATGACCGTTCCTCCACGGGCGCCGTGTTCGCCGCCAGGAGGACCAGCGCAAGCCAGAGCAGGTTCGCCAGCAGCAGGTGAACGATCTGCATCCAGACGGGGGCGGCGAGCGCGACGTTCAGGGCGCCGGCCGCGAGTTGCGCCAGCGTCAGCCCGGCCACGGCCGCCGCCATCCGCTTGACGCCAGCCGAGGGCCGCGCGCGCACCGCCGAGGACGCCGCGTAGAGCAGGAAAAAGCCCAGCAGCACGGCCAGGGGAGGATGCGCGATGCGCAGCCGCAGCAGGAAATGCGTCGCCGGCGCGAACTCCTGCGCGAGCCCGGCGCGGAACGACGGGGCAGGGAACAGCGTGTCGCCGAGCGCGGCTACCGCACCCGTCATGCTCAGCAAGATCGCCAGGGGCAGTGCGGCCTGCAGCGCCCCCGGCATCGCGGCGCCGACCAACGCTTTGCCGCGCGTCGCGGTCCACGCGGTCATCGTCAACGCCGCGAGCAGGAGCTGCGTGTTGGCCAAATGCGCCGCCAGGTAGAACCCCCGACCGATGGACGCATTGTGCGCCACGTAATCGAACAACACCAGGCCCGCGCCGAGCAGCGCTTCGATCGCCAGGAGCACAGCCCCGATTCCTGCCCACCAACGGGTGCGATGGCCCAGCGGAAAAACCAGGCGGCTCCACAACCACATTCCGCACACGGCGAGGATGGCGAGGCCGCTCATGAGGCGGTGCGTATACTCGATGACGGTGGCCGTCGTCCGCAGGTTGGGGACGATATCGCCATTGCACAGCGGCCAATGCCCGCCGCAGCCGGCGCCCGAACCGGTCGCGCGCACCAGCGCGCCCCATAGCACGACCAGCAGGTTGTAGGCGAGCACACTCCAGGCGAGGCGGCTGAAAAGCGCGACGCCGCCCTGCGCGCGCGTGATGGTGGCTTGTTGTTCCGTGATATTCATTCTAATCAGTCCTGGGTGGTGCACGCAGAACAAATGCCAGCAGGAGTGCCGGCACGGCAGGCCGATTGGCGGCAAGCCCGGGCCGATGAGGGGCCGGTCGCGGACCAGGGGTCCGCCCCGGGTCCGTCCCACACCGCAGTCTTGTGGCTGATGGCTGATGGCGCCGTTCAAGCCAGTCCGGGCAGGCCGCCGAGCGAAGGAGCGAGGCGGACGGCGCGCAGGATCGATTCGGCGACGGCTTCGGCGGCCGCGACGCCGAGCGCGTCGATGGGCGCGCGTTCGGCGCCGAGCGAAAGGGCGATGACGATGTCGCCGTCGGACATGGTGTTGACGGGGTTAATCGCGCGCGCCATGCCGAGGCTCGCCAGTTCGGCCAGCTTGCGAGCCTCGATGCGGCTGAGATGGGCGTTCGTCGCCACCACAACCAGCGTGGTGTTCTCGGGCCGGAAACCGCCGCTTGCTCCGTGCTTCATCTGGCTTGCGGTGTCGGCGAACTCGAGGCTCTGGGGAGAAACGCGCGCGCCGGCCAGGATAGCGCCCGTTCGCGGATCGATCACGTCGCCGATCGCATTCACTACCGAGAGCGCCGCCACCCTGAATCCGGCCAGCGGTCCGTCGAGGGCGACCGTGGCGGAGCCGAGGCCCGACTTCATGGCCTGCGGCATGCCAAAGAGCTTGCCGACCGTGGCGCCGGTCCCGGCTCCAACGGCGCCCTCCTCGACCGCGCCGCCGGTGGCGGCGCGCGCGGCGGCCTCGCCCATCTCGCGCGTAGGGCGTATATCGGCCCGGCCAATGCCGAGGTCATAGAGAATCGCGCAGGGGACGATGGGTACGCGCGCGGCCGAGGTGTCGAATCCGACGCCTTTCCGCTCCAGGTAGCGGCGCACGCCGGAGGCGGCCTCGAGGCCGAAGGCGCTGCCTCCGGCGAGCACGACGGCGTGGATGCGGCCGGCCACGTGTCCAGGCTCGAGCGCGGCCAGTTCTTCGGTCCCGGTGGCCGATCCGCCCACCCAGACGCCGCCGACGGCGCCCGCCTCGGCGAGGATGGCCGTGCAGCCGGTCAGCGCATCGTAGTCGGAGGCGTGGCCGACGAGGATCCCGGGGATGTCGGTGAGCCCTTTCGCGACGTTGCTCCGCAAGCCGTATGTTACCATCGGGAAACGAGGATCAGACGGCCTTGCTCGACGTGTTGAAGTCGCCCGTACTCGCGGTTCAGGACTATTACCTACTGGCCGGCCGCGCCCTCCGCAACGTTTTCCGCCCGCCGCACTATTCGAGCGACATTTTCCTGCAGATGGACATCATCGGCGTGGGAAGCCTGCCGATCGTGATTTGCGTGGGCTTCTTCAGCGGCGCAGTGATGGCCATGCAGATGGCGAAGGCGCTGGCGCAGTACGGCGCGGTGGGAGAGACGGGTCAGATCGTGGCCATCACGCTGGTGCGCGAGCTGGGGCCGGTGCTCACCTCGCTGATGGTGGCAGGGCGCTCGGCCACGGGCATTGCCAGCGAACTGGGATCCATGAAGGTGACCGAACAGATCGACGCCATGCGCGCGCTGGGCACGGATCCTATCCAGAAGCTGGTAACTCCGCGGCTGATCGCGGCCTGCGTAGTCCTCCCGCTGCTGACCATCATCGCGGATTTCGTGGGAATCTTCGGGGGATTTCTCATCGCGTATTTCGTGCTGACGATGACCCCGAACCAGTATTGGAACACCGCCTGGCAGGCGCTCACGTACACGGACGTGTTTTTCGGCCTGCTCAAGCCATTCGTCTTTGCGTTCGCCATCGTGCTGACGGGCTGCTATTACGGTTTGACCGCCACCGGCGGCACGCAAGGCGTAGGCCGCGCCACCACGCAAGCGATGGTGGTGGCGTCGGTACTGATCTTCTTCCTCACGTTCTTTATTACCAGAGTTTTCGTGAGCCTCTAACAGCCGGATGGCACATGACGAATCCCAATCCGTTCTGCGGTTCGAGCACGTTAGCGTGCACTTCAACGAGAGCAAAGCGCTCGACGATGTCTCCTTCGAGGTCGCGAGGGGCGAGACCCGCGTCATTTTCGGCGCGGCGGGCAGCGGCAAGACCGTGCTGCTGAAGACCGCGCTGGGTCTGATCGAGCCGGACGCCGGGAGCGTCCGGGTGTTTGGCCAGGACCTGCGAGGGATGCGGGAGACGGACCTGTTCCGCATTCGCAGCCGGATCGGGGTGCTGTTTCAGGAGGGAGGATTGTTCGATTCCCTCACCGTCGAGGAGAACGTGGGCTATCCGCTGGAGAACCTGGCGGAGTTTCAGCTTCCGCCCGACCAGGTGCGTGAGCGGGCAGCCGAGGCGCTCCGGTTCGTGGAACTCGAGCAGACGCTGGACAAGTTCCCCGCGGAGCTTTCCGGCGGGATGCGGCGGCGGGTGGGAATTGCGCGGGCCATCGTGACCGAGCCGCCGCTGGTGCTTTACGACTCGCCCACCGCGGGGCTGGACCCGATCACGGCGTACACGATCATCGCGCTCATCGCCAAAGAGCGCGACCTGAAGAACACAACCACGGTCATGGCTACGCATCGCTACCAGGACGGCCACTTCATGGCGACGTGCCGCTTTCGCGCGGAAACGGGACGGGCCGAGCGGGTGGCCGTGGAAGACGAGGGCGGATTGGGCACGGTGTTCATGGTGCTCAACCAGGGTAGGATTGCATTTGAAGGGGGTCTGGCCGAGTTCAACGCGTGCGCGGACCCGTATGTTGCGAAATTCGTACGGCACGAGGAATGATATGCTCCGACGACCGCGGCGCCGAGACGAGTCGCGACGCGGCACGCAGGAGTGCGTGGGCCACAAAGAGCCGCCGTATTGTGTGTACAATGATGCCCGGAGAGTGAGGCCGGAAGGATAGGCGATGCCATCGCAGGTAAAAGTCAGGTGGGCGCAGCTTCGAGTGGGCGTGATGGCCCTTGTGTCGATGGCCATCCTGGCCGTGCTCGTCTTTCTGTTCACCCAGGACAAACCGTTCTGGGAGCACTACGCCACGCTCTATACGTTCATGGACGATTCGGCGGCGCTGGCCAAGGGCGCGCCGGTCCGCCTGAACGGCATTCTTATCGGCAGCGTGACCGAGATAGGGTTGTCGGGTTCCCAGGAGCAGAATCGGATCGTGCGCGTGACGATGAGAGTGGTGCGGTCGCGGCTCGAGAACATCCCCGTCGACTCGGTCGCGGGCATCGATGCGGAGAACGTGCTGGGCACGAAGTTCATCAACATCGCCATGGGCCGGAGCCGGATTGCGGTGCAGCCGGACGGCGAGGTCAAGAGCGAGCCCAGCGCGGAGATTCAGGATCTGGTGAAGAAAGGCTTCGGCATCTTCGACGCGGCGCAGGCGATCCTGGGCCGCATCGATAAGATTATCGGCCTGATCGAATCGGGCCAGGGAAGCATCGGCAAGTTCCTGGTTGACGAGGAATTCTACAGCCGGCTGGTCAAGACGGTGGCTGAGCTGCAGAAGGTCTCGGAGACCATCGGCAGCGGCAAGGGAACGGTGGGCAGGTTGCTCTATGACGAAAGCCTGTACAACGAGGCGCACGAGACGGTGGCGCGGCTTGACCAGGTGATTCAGGACCTCCAGGCGGGGCAGGGGACGGCGGGGCAGTTGCTGAAGAATCCCGAGATGTACAAAGAGGCGCAGGCCAGTATCGCGCAGGTGCGGCAGTTGCTGGACAATCTGAACGCCGGGCAGGGCACGGCCGGCAAGCTCCTCAAGGACGACGCGGCGTACCACCAGATTCAGAGCGTCCTCGGCCAGGTGGATACGACTCTGAGCCGGCTGAACGCGGGGCAGGGAACCCTCGGCCAGTTGCTGGCGAACCCGCAGCTTTACGACTCGGTGCGCGGCCTGTCGAACGAGCTGGAAGGACTGGTCAAGGAAATTCGAGCGAACCCGAAGAAGGTCCTGCGAATAAAGTTCTCGATCTTCTGACCGAGGGTGTGGCGGCAAGCCGCGTGGAGGCATATTTGAGCAGCGCGCCATCGCGCACCACGCTGGTGGTCAACGCCGACGACTTCGGCTTCACGCGGGACGTCAACGCCGGGATTGTGGAGGCTCATCAGCGCGGCGTTCTGACCGCGACCAGCGTCATGGCCAACGGCGCGGCGTTCGAAGACGCCGTGGGGCTGGCGCTGGAGAACCCAGGGCTCGACATCGGCTGCCACCTGGTGCTGACGCAGGGAGAGTCATTGGCCAGGCCGGGCACGCCGCTGCCGGCCACGCTGAGTGAGCTGCTGTGGGCGCTGGCGCTGGGCCGTGTGCCGGTCTACGACGAACTGGCGGCGCAGGTGCGGCGTATCGTTGCCGCGGGCCTGCGGCCGTCGCATCTGGACACGCACAAGCACACGCACGTGCTGCCCTCCGTGCTGGCCGCCGTAGTGCGGCTTTCGCAGGAATTCGCGATTCCCTGGGTGCGCCGGCCGTTCGACTTCCCGATGCGCGCGGGCTCCACGGCCATCCCGCCTGGCGTGCGGATCACGAGCCGGCTGCTGGGAATCCCGCGGAAGCGATTCGACACCGTTCTGGCCGCGCACGGCTGCCGGAGCACGGATCACTTCGCGGGGTTTCGGTTGACAGGCCGCTTGCGAACGGCGGAACTGACAGCCCTGATCGGGCAGCTTCCGCCCGGCACGGTCGAGTTCATGTGCCATCCCGGGCACTGCGGCGCCGAACTCCGGGCCGCCTCCACGCGCCTCAAGGAGAGCCGCGACCTGGAGCTTCGCGCGCTCACGGCCGTAGAGACGCGACAGGCGCTGGAGGCGGCGGGAGTGACGCTGGCCACTTATCGCGATCTATAGGGAGAGGACATCGCCGTCTGCCGATTCCCCTTCCAGGAACTCCTCGATCTTGGAGACCAGGGCGAACTGCGTGAACGGCTTACGCAGGAGAGGAGCCTGGCTCGACCCGCGGCCAGTGCTCTCGCTGAGAACTTTGTCGCGATAGCCGGACATGAAGAGCACCTTGGTCTCGGGCCGGGCGACCGTCAGCGCATCGGCCAACTCATAGCCGTTGGTACCGGGCATGAGAACGTCCGAGAGGAGGAGATCGATGGAGCCGGCGTGCGCGGACGCCAGGCGCAGGGCCTCATCGGCTCCGGGCGCCTCCAGCACGGTGAAGCCCGCCCGCCAGAGCATGGTGCGGACGAGCGAGAGCACGCTCTCCTCGTCATCGACAACCAGGATTGTTGCAGAATGATGTGACGTGCGCGGGCTACCGGATTCGGGCATAGAGGAAATGATACCACTGGAGGGAGCGGTCAGCCGGAGCCATCGGCCGTCAGTCGAAACCAGGCCCGGGATCGGTTCTTGGGTAGGGTTTTCGGCTGAAGGTCGCTGAGGGGTGACGGCTGTTTGTCTAGAATAGTATCCAGGATGCATTTTCCGGCAAAGCTCAGGATCGGCGGAGTCGAGATCGCCCCGGCTACCGTGCTGGCGCCGATGGCCGGCGTCACCGACACAGTCTTCCGGCGGTTTATCCGCGGGCTGGGCGGCTGCGGGCTGATCATGACGGAGTTCACCAGTTCGCATGGCGTGGTGCACTCCGTGCGTGCGCACAAGCCGGGACGCACCATGCGCTACCTGGCCTTCGATCCGGACGAGCATCCCATCAGTGCGCAACTGTTCGGCTCCGATCCCGAGGTCATGGCGGGCGCCGCGGCGGCGTGCCAGGATCTGGGATTCGACCTGGTCGACATCAATCTCGGCTGCCCCGTGCATAAAGTGGTCAAGTGCAACGGCGGGTCGGGCCTGCTGCGCGACCTGCCGCTGATCGAACGCATCCTGCGGTCGGTGCGGGCCTCGATCACGGTTCCGCTGACGCTCAAGTACCGGGCGGGATGGAACGAGTGCGAAATCGTCGCGGTCGAAGTGGCGCGTTTGGCGGAAGAGTGCGGCGTGGCGGCGGTGGCGCTCCATCCTCGGACGCGTGAGCAGGGCTACGGCGGGAGCGCGGATTGGAGCCGCATCGGGGAGGTCAAGGCAGCGGTCGGGATTCCGGTCATCGGCAACGGCGACATACGGACCCCGGAAGACGCCGCCCGTATGGTGGCCGAGACCGGGTGCGACGCCATCATGATCGGCCGGGCGGCCTCGGCGAATCCGTGGATTTTCCGCCAGATTGCGCAATACATGGAGAGAGGGGCGTACGACCAGCCCACCGAGAGCGACCGCTACGAGATGATCCGGCGCTACTACGCTCTGCTGGCGGAGCGCGGCGCGCCCGATGTGGTGGGGAAAATGAAGCAGTTCGCCTCGTATTTCACGCACGGCGTCCGCAACGGCGCCAAGCTGCGGGTGGCGATCTTTCACGCCCAGCAGGCGGCCGAGATCCTCGAACTGGTGGATGCGTTCTTCGAGCGCGAGCTGGCCGCCGCCTGATGATCCGATGAAACAAGTCCAACTGATCACTGACGGAGCCTGCCTGGGCAACCCGGGACGGGGTGGCTGGGCCGCGATTCTGCGTTGCGGCCCCCACCAGAAAGAGCTGTTCGGCTCCTCGCCGCACACCACCAACAACCGCATGGAAATGGCCGCCGCCATCGAAGGGTTACGGGCGCTCAAGGAGCCGTGCGAGGTCGAGGTCGTCACCGATTCGGAGTATCTGAAGAAGGGCATCACCGAGTGGATCGTGGGATGGAAGCGCCGCAATTGGCTCACGAAGGAGAAGAAGCCGGTGTTGAACAAGGATCTCTGGCTGGCGCTGGAGGATCTCGTCAGTCAACACACAGCTCGCTGGACGTGGACCAGGGGCCACGCTTCGCACGCCGGCAACAACCGCGCCGACGAGCTGGCCACCGAGGCCGCCGCCGGGCAGGTATTCAGCAAAGGATACAAGCGCGATGCACGATTGCCGGCTTATGATCTGGATGACAACGCAGCCAGAGCTAGAGAGGTCAGGTAGCCGGCCTTGAGGATCGCGATCTTCGGCGGCACCTTCGACCCGATCCACTCGGCGCACCTGGCCGCGGCGGGCGAGGCGGCGCGCGCCTTCGGACTGGTGCGCGTGCTGTTCGTTCCCGCGTCGCGCCCGCCGCACAAGAGCGGCGCGACCGTGGCCGGTTACGAAGACCGCTACCGCATGGTCGAGCTGGCCTGCCAGGGCGAGCCCTTGTTCGAGGCATCGCGTCTGGAAGCCGGCCAGGAGCGGAGCTATTCGATCGACACCATCGAGCGTGTCCGCGCGGGGCTGGCGTCCGGGGACGAACCGTTCTTCCTCATCGGCGCCGACGCCTTTGCGGAAATCACGACCTGGCGCCGGTGGCGGGACGTCGTCCGCGACGCCCGCTTTATCGTGGCGGCGCGGCCGGGCCACGACTATGCGATACCGCCCGGCGCGAGGGTCGAGCGGCTGGATACGATGGCGCTGGCGGTTTCCTCGTCGGCTATCCGCGCCCGGCTGGCCGAGGGTGAGAGCCCACCGGAACTGCCGCCGGCGGTACTGGCCTACATTCGCGAGCGGGGGCTTTACAGCAGGCGGTGAGAGGTGAAGGGCGCCGGGCGCAGAGCAGACTCGCGCCTTGGCTGCTGGGTGGCTGAAGCCGGCTATTTTTCTGCGTCGGGCGCGGGCGCTTCCTCTGGCTCGGCTTCCTTCTCGCCGTAACCGTAGCCGTACTTCGAGTAGTAGTAGGTGTACTTGCTATACAGTTCGCCCGCTCGCGCGCCGTTGACGACCACGCCCAGCACGTTGTTCTCGCACAGCGACTGCATGGCCCGGTGGACGGTGTCGATGGTGGTGGACCCAATCCGGATCACCAGGATGGTGCCGTCCGTCAGCGTTCCGAGCAGATTCGCGTCGGCGGAGAACAACAGCGGCGGGCTGTCGAGGATCACCCAATTGAAGGTCTTGGGCAGCTCCCGGATCAGGGTCTTGGCCTCGCGCAGGTTCAGGAGTTCCAGCGGGTTCTTGACGGCGGAGCCGGCGGGCATGAGGTACAGGTTCGTGCCCGCGATTCTCTTCATGCAGGCCGCCAGCGGCATCTGACCCAACAGGTAATCGGTGGCGCCCGGTGAGCGCTCGACCTGGAAGAGGTTGTGCAGAGCCGGACGGCGAAAATCGAAGTCACAAAGGAGGATGAGGTTCCCCTTCATCTGCGATTCGGCCAGGGCCAGATTGGCTGCCGAGAACGACTTACCTTCGGCCGGGGAAGGACTGGTGACCACCACCGTGTGTATGGGCTGGAGGCTTTGCAGATGGTTGAGGCGCGTGCGCAGGCTGCGAAATTCCTCGCTGGGCGAGTCCTGGGGCCGGCTGGCGTCGATGAGCAGGGCCTCCGGAGCGGGTGCGAACGGCACCTCCTGCACATCGTCCAGAGAAAGCAGGCCGGCGGCCGGCGAGGGCGGCACGGACCGGGCGGCTCCGGCCGGAGGGGCGGGCGTAACGGTTTGGTTCGCGGCCGGCGGCGCACCGGTCTGCTCGGCGCGGCGCAGTGCATCGTGGACTCGGCTCATTTCTTCTCCCTTATCATCTGT
>Ga0265316_10007189_pt1 | contig 10519 bp, 9 predicted proteins | sample 4522metaG_FD_202092 | JGI IMG/M metagenome (GOLD analysis project Ga0265316, IMG submission 202092) | Rhizosphere microbial communities from Carex aquatilis grown in University of Washington, Seatle, WA, United States - 4-5-22 metaG | ecosystem: Host-associated > Plants > Roots > Rhizosphere >...
GCCATATCGCTATGCATGCCAGAGCTGATGTAGCAGTCTGACGAAATTGTATTGAAAGCAAAATCGATAGATTCAGCCAGAATGCCACGTATAAGATGCTGATTAAGATAAAGAAAATAATACGTAAAAACTCTTCCTCCGTGGGAGGAATTCCAATTGTAAGAATCCCGAGCCCCATTACAAGAAAACCAATAGCAAAAAACATAATGCCAATTAAAATCAAAGCAGCCAGAAACTTGGCATTTAGAAGATAGTCGCGGTGGATAGGTTGAGCCATGATGCGACTGAGAGTCCCCCTGTTCTGCTCTGAATTTATTGCATCAAATCCAAGGCTGATGCCAAGTAAGGGGCCCAGAAAACTTATGAAGACAATGAAAGAAGGTAATGTGCCATCAGAAAGAGTAAACAAATTCAAAAAAAGGAATGAACCATTATTACCATGAACATCCGTTACTTTGCTGATATTAGTCAGAGAACCATATAATGAACCGAAGCATGTGAGGACTATAATGACAATTAATATATTAAATCGCCAGCTTCTTATATGATCAGAAATTTCTTTGTTCACAATCACAATAAATGGATGTGAAATTCCTCTTTCTATTTGAGCCTTTGTGTTTAATTTATTCATGATTTACCCCTCCCTCGAAATAGCGGTTATAAATCTCATCAAGACCATATTCTTTCTTAAGCAAAAAACTTAATCCGGCTCCCGATTCAACAATTACCCTGGCAATATCGGCAGTCAGGTCATGAGAACAACCTATTTGAATGACATTATTCCTGACGTTAATTGAAATTACACCTTGAATGCTTTTCAAATTCTCAACTAACCGGTCTAAATTATTGGTGACTTTTAAAGAACCGGAAGTATCTGAAGAATCTGGCAAAATCCCCGCTTCGATAATGAAAGTTTCATCTGAGAACAACTTCCCAGATAGATAAGAAATATCGCCTTCAGCTAATATTTTACCACTGACAAACAATCCAACCCTATCACAAATTTGCTGAACCTGTTGTAGATGGTGTGAAGACAAGACTACCGTCAGTCCCTGCTCTTTTTTTAATTTTAGAATTAATTCCAGAAATTCCTGAACTCCAAGGGGATCAATACCCAATGTTGGTTCATCAAGTATGATTACTTCAGGGTTTTTAATCAATACATCAGCTAATCCAAGACGCTGGCGCATGCCGCGTGAATACTTGCCAGCTTTTTTGTTCATATCATCCAACAAACCTACACGAGTGAGCAAATCATTCGCTTTTTGCCCGGCCACTTCATCGGATATACGGTTTAACCTGGCAGTATAAATCAGGTTTTCCCTCCCGGTAAGATCGTCATAGAATCTTACATCTTCAGGCAGATAACCTACTTTTCTTTTAACTTCAATAGGATTAGTTGTAGAGTTAATATCGCACACCTTTACCCATCCGGAAGTTGGTTCAGTAAGCCCCAGCATCATAAGGATCGTAGTCGACTTCCCTGCACCATTGGGACCGAGCAAACCAAAAATTTCACCTTTCTTAACCGACAGGTTGAGATGATCAACCACACTTACGGATCCGTATTTTTTTGTCAGATCGACTAGCTCTATAATATTCTGATCCACAGCTTACCTCCTTCCGTACTTCCGGAACAGATAAAACACACCTCCGAATACAATTAATATAATCATTATACCTTCCCACCCCAGGAATAAAGGAGTTCGAACTGATATTCTGAACTCAGCTTTTGAGTTTATTCCCTGTGCGTTTGCTTCGATCCTGGTAATATAATCTCCTACAATTGCATTTTTAGCTACTTTAACTTTGGCAAAAACCCTGGCAGATGCTCCTGCATCAAGCCTGTCAATATTTTTTGGATCGAATGTGACTTCCCAGTTAACGGGTGAATTATAATTAAACTTAATGTTCTTAAGATCAGATGAACCAGTATTTTTAACCAGCAATTCTATCCTTTTCTCCTCACCTTCGGAGATGTTGTCACTTAACAGCCCGGTTGGAGTGGTTAATAACATATTATATGAACCGGTAATTACAGTTTCCAGTTCAAGACTGGCTGAGGTTGTTGGTGTAACTGCATTTACAAGTATCTTATAAGTTCCTGCCTTAGCTTCAGCCGGTGGAATTACCTGGACACTAAGTCCTTTAATATGGTTTGATTCTATAGTTACAGAAGAAACCTGCTTTAAATCAGAATTAAATGTAACATTCCATCCCTGTGGAGCAGTAGCATTCAATGCATATTCCTGATTATTTGCAGTAAGGTTTTTAATCTGTGCCTCAAAGTTAAAGTTTGAAGTGATAGAGCCCTGAAGATTAGGCTGTTTGGTTGTAAACTCAGTTTTAAAGGTACCTTGCTCAGATACAGTCACAGTTAAAGGCAGAGAATCAAATCCTTTTGCGTCGACTTTAAAATGGTAGCTGCCTTTATTGACTTGCACTGGTACTTCAACCATGAGAGAAAGTGTTTGTTTCCCCCCGGGAAGGACAGATATCTCACTGATTTTCCAACCTCCCGATTTTAGAATATAATTCCAACCATATGGAAGACCTGATAATGAAATTTCAACATTTTGAATTTCAGTGGTACTATTGATAATATCGATAGTATAATCAATCGATTCCCCCGGTGGCACAGATATTTTAGTATAGGGAGTATACAAATTCACGGTATTGGAAGCCGAAACCGGGCTGGAAAAAGTGATCAATATCACTGATAGACTGACTATAAATAAACCTATAGACTTTGAACTGGGTGAGAAAAGAAATTTTTTCATGACTTTTAAATTATTTTCTGTTCTGGCAGCAATTTTAAAAAAAATCTCAATTCCCAACTGTTAAAAAATATTTAAGAAATTCTTAAAAACATCCTAAAAAATTGTATGAATATCCGTTACCAAAAAAATTTTAGTTTGAGATTTTTTACCAAGGCCCGGAGTTGTCAGGGTTAATTTTGATGTGAAATGGTTCTAAGAGATTCTTGAAACCTTATATGTGCCTTCTTCGTATTACACTTGTGATGAAAAAAGTATTTTTTGGAGGTGCTCTTAAATGATTTTAGTTAAATTTGTCATTTAATGATAATGAAAGTCAATAAAAAAAGTGATATCAAATGAAATTCATAAAGGTTTTTACATTTATTGCGCTTACGTTTACTTGCTTTTCTCTCGGAGCGCAGGATCAGGGAAAAATACCGGGAGGAATTTCAATAGCTATCAAAGCCGGTAATGCTGCTGAGTTATCAAAGTACATGAACTCTACAATTGAACTTCTTCTTCTCGATAAAGAGGATTTCTACAAAAAAAATGTAGCTGAAACCATACTTAAAGACTTCTTTGCAGAATACCATACTAAAGATTTCACCATCCGTCATCAGGGTGCCAAAAATGATGCTCAGTATGCCATAGGTAATCTTAAGACAGAGAAAGGGGATTTCCGTGTTTATTTCCTGCTTAAGAAAGTTGATCAGGAATTGCTTATTCACCAGATACGCATTGAGGCTGACAATGGAAAATAGAATTCTACGGGAATTCATTCTAAGTAGCCTGGCTGAAGATTTAGGGGATGGCGATCACTCTTCACTTGCCTGCATACCTGCAGAAACAAACGGTAAGGCAAAACTTCTGATAAAAGAGAAAGGAATTCTGGCAGGAATCAGGGTCGCAGCTGAACTTTTTTCAATAATCGATAATGAGCTTAAACCAGAGATGATTCTTGAAGATGGAACAAATGTCGTTCCCGGAGATATCGCATTCTACATTTCCGGTCGTCAGCAATCAATCCTCAAATCAGAGCGACTGGTTCTGAATATATTGCAAAGAATGAGCGGAATCGCTACGAGTACGCATGAATATGCAATTCGTCTGAAGGGATTAAAAACCAAAATACTTGATACCCGTAAAACCACTCCCGGATTCAGATTTCTTGAAAAAGAGGCTGTAAGGATCGGAGGTGGGTTGAATCACAGAATGGGTTTATACGATATGATATTACTGAAAGACAATCATATCGATTATGCAGGAGGAATTTCTAATGCTATCAATAAAACAAGGGGCTATCTGAAAAGGAATAATCTGAACCTTAAGGTTGAGATAGAAGCTCGATCCCTTAATGACGTAAGTACAATACTTTCAGTCGGTGGGGTGGATCTTATAATGCTCGATAATTTCAGTGTTGAGGATACTCTTTTGGCAGTTAAAGAAATATCAGGCAGGTTTGAAACTGAATCATCAGGCGGAATTGACCTTTCGACGGTCAGAACTTATGCGGAATGTGGTGTTGATTTCATTTCTGTTGGCGCACTTACACATCATATTAAAAGCCTGGATATGAGTCTTAAAGCCATCTAGATCATGAACCTCAGGGAAGTCAGGACTTTTAATCACAAAGAAAAAATCAGAAAACTTGTTCTTCCGGGTTTTGACGGTGTACCAATCAGCCAGGTAATAACATTCGTAATAAAGGGATTTCGAAAGGGAGTGCTCGTCACCAGAGCTTCATCAATAGCATTCAACCTCCTGTTGGCTTTATTGCCTGCCTCAATTTTTCTTTTTAGTTTAATCCCTTTTATTCCGCTCCCAAATTTCCAGCAGGAGCTTATAAAACTTTTTGAAAACATTCTTCCGTCCAATACTTTCACTTTCCTCCAGACAACTATTACAGATATAGTCACGCATAAGAGCAGAGGGCTGACGCTATTTATGTTTATTGCCACAGTTATCTTTTCTACTAATGGGATACATGCAGTTATTCATGCATTTGTAGTATCTGCACACACATTTAAAACAAGATCGTGGGTGAATCAGAGAAAGATATCTGTCGTTTTGCTGTTGATCATAATTTTTATGATTTCAATCGCAGGATTTCTGGTAATATTCGGAAAGGTTGCGGTAAACAGGCTCGTAGTGCTTCATATTGTAAAAAGACATTTTGTAATTTTATTTCTGATATTCCTGAAGTGGATACTTGTAGTCCTGCTTCTTTTTCTGGCTATTTCATTCCTTTACTATTTTGCTCCTGCCAGGAAAACCGGCTTTAAGTTTTTTTCTCCCGGATCAACACTTGCAACATTGTTGTTTATTCTTACTTCTCTTGGGTTCTCAGCCTATGTGAATAATTTCGGACAGTACAATAAACTTTATGGTTCAGCAGGAACACTTATGGTTATCCTTATCTGGTTATATCTCAATTCAATAGCTATTCTAATAGGATTTGAACTTAATGTGAGCATAATGGCTGCCCGGGCAGAAGATGAAGAAAGATTCCCTCCGGTTAGCTGCAATGAAGAAACTTCCTGACAAGCGCACCTATCTCTTCATTTTTATTATAAAGTTTTTCGCCAAGCCCCTTATCATCAAAAGCTTTCAGCTTTGAAACAACATTGTCAATCACTCCGGCAGGAAATACCCCATCTTTTTCAAAGAAATCTCTCCGGGCTAAAAGACATTCAGCTGATTCCCAACATGAAGCCGGGAGTGATTCCAGAATTTTCATATTTGCGTTATTCTGCTTCTGAAAGATGTTATAATCAACGTAGAGCTCACCGGCATTTTTAAGTGCATTCTCCATTTCAAGACCATGTTCCGTGGCAATTACCAGTCCAGCAAAAAGTTTATAAATGTCAGCCGAGCCGTCGGGGGACCTCAGCTCCACGGTCTGTTTGGATGGCATATCTTTAAACTCTGTATTGTCTGCTGGATTAGCATCTCTGATCATATTCATAGCTCCGTTCCAACCAAGCGGAACGCGTATTAGAACCGACCTGTTTCTGTCGCCCCAGCATATATTTGTAGGTGCTTCCTGGTAGGGTACAAGACGAAGATAAGATGTCGGAATAGTATTTCCGAAAGCAGTCAAAGCCTTTGAAAGATCAAGGATCCCGGCCATCATCTTTTTAGCAACATTACTCAGTTTGCCGTTCGCTACCATCATATTTACCCCATCCTTCTCCAGCATCATATGAATATGCATCCCCGATCCTGCTTTTCCCACGGTGATTTTTGGTGCGAAACTAACTTCAACACCATATTCAGAACCCAGAATCCTTATAATCCACTTTGCTATAAGCAGCTGATCAACTGCTTCATCTATCTCAACAGGCATGAATTCAATTTCATGTTGTTCATAATCCTCCCCGTCCTTAGAAAAGCTTCCAACCTCAGAATGCCCGTATTTGATTCTACATCCAGCTTTGGCACAGAGTTCAAGGGCTTCAATACGGAGATCCTCAAATTTAGCAAAGGGTTTTGACTGATGGTACCCTTTCTGATCCACAAGAGGATAAAGATCATCGTGATATGATTTGATATAATATTCAAGCTCGCCAAATGCTTTAAAAACATAACCGGTTTTTTTTGTAAAACGTGTATACGCTTTTCTGAGAATATATTCCGGTGCGCTTTCAAAAGGTTTCCCATCATTATTATAAAATGAACATAGTATTTCGAGAGTGGGTATTTCAGTAAATGGATTTACAAATGCTGTGCGGTAGCGGGGAATTATATATAGATCGCTGGAGCCCGATCCGATAAAAGAGAACAGGCTTGATCCATCAACTCTTTCACCTGCAGTCAGAATAGATTCAAGATGATCCCTGCTGAATGGTACAAAATTCAGTGACTTAAGTCTCCCGTCATCAGCCACATATCTGAAATTTAACATTGAAATTCCCTTGGCTTCAATGAACCTGATTATATCGTCGCGGGTAAAATCTTTTGATGGTTTTTTAAGAAACTGAACCAGCTCATTCTGATTCATGAGAATATCATTATTCTTCGTCATTTAAGTAAAAGATTAGTTAAGGGGTCAAAAATATGTAATTAAACCAAGTCGAATTATGATAAATATGGGCTTTTCATATCCGACTTGCCCCCTGATCGCTTCGCGGTCTTCATTTTAAAGATTTTTCTCCCCTGCAAAGGGGGAGTGCCCAAATTGCGAGGGGGTATTCCGAATTAGTTGACCTGGGACAAATCGAAAAAAAGCTGCCTCAATTGAGACAGCCCCTTTAACTAACTAACAACCTGCAAAACAATTTTTATAATAAGGAATTCACGAAGGCATACAAATGACTTTTTATTGTCAGAAATTAATATCAACCTGGGCAGTAAAAGTATTGGCATTCTGATTGCCGGTATTATAATAAGCATTTTTATTATTATATATATCATACCCAAAAATCACAGAAACATTTTTAGAGAAAGCCCATGAAGCTCCAAAACTTAAGGCTCCCAGATAATTCTTACCTCCCTGATAATCGACAGCCAGCCAAAGCTTATCCGATATCTCCGTCATAGTTCTATCCCATGATAATAAAAGACCATTATTTGCTTTCTTAAGATTCTCATCAACGAGAATCTTATCATTACCGGTATAATACCCAACGCTGAGCCTGCCAAGTATGGGAATAGTTTTTGCAATTTCGCCGTAAATAATATTATAATTGGTAAGATTCGATTTTAACCCAAAGTTATATGCCCCCAAAGCAATGGCAGGGAAACCCTTAAATAATGCATCTTCAGGCAATCCGATTTTTGCATTGAAATAAATTGGATGGTTATCGTAATTGCTATCTCCCATATACAAATAATCCACCCCGATCTCTCCCTGAAATTTCTCGAAAGGCAACAGACCTGTAGTAAACCCTGCATCAAAGATACCAGCTCCACGAACACCGTTAATATTAGAAGTCCTGATATAATTATCGAGACCGAGATGCATTGTTTTCCACTTCTGAAAATCCGTGGATGGAATCCATATCTGAGTGGACGGGGTTGAAAATGTTAATTCGTTGCTTAAAGAACATAAAACCATACATATTATTAAGAGTTTTTTCATGATAATTTGATTTAGAATTGGATTATACAGTTTTTACAGATTTAAAGATGACAGTCAGGGAGCATATCATAGTGGGAAATGGAACGACACTCCCGACTGTCAACTAACCATATTTATCTTGATAATGGCGTTTCTATGTTTTTATCCATTTTCGTTCCCGAATAACCATCGGCACCCATTTCAGGAAGATCAAGACCTTCAAGTTCAGATTTTGCTGATACCCTGTTGCCTATTATCAGATCTATCAGTTTAAACACTGCAAATGAAATAAGACCTACATAAATCAGGTTTGCCAAAACCCCTATAATCTCAGCTATAAGTTGCCCGCCGTCGCCGTAAAATAAGCCTTTTACTGTGCCTGCTACGCCATTCCATCCGTCTCCATACGTACCATCTGCGAATAATCCAAGTGAAATAACTCCCCAGGCACCATTGACACCATGGACTGAGATTGCACCAACAGGATCATCAATTTTTGCCTTTCTTTCAAAGAAGAATGATGACTCGACTACAAGTACACCGGCAATCAAGCCAATAAGAGCGGCACTGCCAACATTCACAAATGCACAGGGTGCTGTAATGGCAACTAACCCGGCTAACAAACCGTTACAAATCATGCTGACATCAGGCTTTTTTGTTTTAAACCACCACATGTAAAGCATGGCAGCTAAAGCACCTGTTGCAGAAGCAATCATGGTATTGACAGCCACAACTGCGATCCTGAGATCACCGCCTGCGAGAGTTGACCCGGGGTTGAAACCAAACCAACCAAAAGCAAGTATGAATGTTCCAATTACTGCCATCGGTATACTATGGGCAGGTATTGCATTGGGTGATCCGTTTTTATTATATTTCCCAAGACGTGGTCCGAGAATCCATGCCCCTACCAGGGCAATAACGCCTCCTGTCAGGTGAACGACCGATGAACCGGCAAAATCAACATGACCATGCCCCAGGTGAAAGTTAGATCCAAGTTGTGTTAACCAGCCACCTCCCCATACCCAGTTTCCATAAACAGGGTAGATAATTGTACCTACGGCAATTCCATACAGAACAAATGCAGAGAATTTCCATCGCTCAGCCATAGCACCTGTGGGGATAGTAGCTGTTGTATCCATAAATACCATCTGGAAAAGGAACAATGCAAATACTGCAACATCATAAGTCCCGCTTAGAAAAAATCCTTTTGAACCCAGCAGACCGAATGAATGTCCGAACAGCTTAATCGTCAGCTCATGATTAAGCCCGTCAAAACCACCCATTGTAGTTATTGCTCCTACTCCTCCGAACATGATAGCAAAACCACATACCCAGAAACCGAGCATGCCGAGCGGGTATATCATTAAGTTCATTGCCATGGTATGTGCTACGTTCTTTGCACGGGTCAATCCGGTTTCTACCATTGCAAAACCGGCTTGCATGAACATTACCAGAAAGCCGGTAATTAAGGTCCACATGATGTTAAGAGCAACTTTGTTGTGCCCGACCTGATTGGCTACTTCCATTATCGTAGGTGATCCCGGGGTGGCTGCTGAAATCTCAGTTGCATTACCTGTGTTTGTACCGCTGGGGTCAGGATTTTTGGGTCCATCCGCGTAACAAACGGGGCCAATAATCATAATTAATGCAGCGACGAATAATATAAGTTTTTTAGTCATTGTTTTAAATTTTAAATAATTACTACTTGGTTAATTTTTCATCACCCGGTCCTGCTGTTGAAGATTCCCCGCGGGCACTGTTGCTGATCCTTACGGATTCTTCAATATTGTAACTGAAGATCATCCCGTCGCCGATCTCACCTGTAAATGCGGCCTTTTCAATGCAATCGATTGTTTTTTGGACATTAATATCACGAAGCACAATTGAAATAAAAATCCTGGGGATATACTGTGTGTCATATACTGTTCCACGATAACTGTGATGACCACGCAGATGCTCATTTCCCACCCCCGATGCATCCCAGTAGGAAAAGAAGTCGATGCCAATCTCTTTAAGCTGGGCTTTGACATCTTCAAATTTTGATGTCCTGATAATTGCTTCAATTTTCTTCATAAATTTTAATTGTTAGTTATTACTTACTTTTTCGATATAATCATTTTGTTAAAAGATACATTGTTGTACAATTTCGTATCCGGGAGTCCATAAGGCCAAATACATGCCATTTTTCGGGAAAACAATCCGGAAGGATAAAATGGAAGTATGTAAACAGTTAAAGCACAGGTAGTACGGAAGGACTAAATAATATTCCTGCTTTTTTTGTTGGGTGGAAAAGGCTACAAACTGGTAGGAATCAACAAAAAATCCTACGTAATTGTAGGATTTCTGTCAATGACTGGAAATAAGAAGTTTAATTGCTGATTCAACGTTACTTATGGAATAACTTCCTTAAGTATGCTTGATTTTTTTGAAAATTATGGGATCAATCTGGTACTTCTTGATTCTGAGTCCCATCATCCGTTCTGTAAGCTTAAGTTGTTCTGCGGCTTTAGATATATTTCCTTTAGACATGTTTAATGCATCAATCAGCATCTGTTTTTCTACATTTTCCAGTATTGCTTCCAGACTTCCATCTACTCGTGAATGTGTTGAAGCTGCGCTCTGCAAAGTGGGCGGAAGGTTATGTGATCGGATCACTTTATCGGTGCTGAGAATGGCTGCACGCTCGATACAATTCTCCAGT
>Ga0265316_10007190_pt1 | contig 10518 bp, 9 predicted proteins | sample 4522metaG_FD_202092 | JGI IMG/M metagenome (GOLD analysis project Ga0265316, IMG submission 202092) | Rhizosphere microbial communities from Carex aquatilis grown in University of Washington, Seatle, WA, United States - 4-5-22 metaG | ecosystem: Host-associated > Plants > Roots > Rhizosphere >...
GCCAGGCAGTTGATGTCGGGGGCCATGCCGCTGGTGGCCAATCCGCGTTCCCACAAACCAACTCGCGTCGCGGTTGAGGAATTGGGCGCGGGCGTTCTGGAATATCAGTTGCCGGTAATTCCGGGCGAGGGCGAAGATAAGGACGGCAAGCGGCGCAAGGACTAGGGCCGAGAGGCAATCATGCGTGTGGCACTGGGCGTTTCCGGAGGCGTGGCGGCTTACAAGGCCGCTGAACTGGTGCGCAGGCTCCAGCAGGAAGGCATTTATGTGCAAGTGGTGATGACGGAAGGCGCGCAGAAGTTCATCACTCCCCTCACGTTTGCCGCACTGACCGGGCAAAAAGTAATCACGGAAATGTTTGGCGGCGAGTCGGCCGATGCGAATGTGGAAAGCGCAATCGAGCATATTGCCGTCGCACAGCGGATCGATCTTCTCGTGGTGGCTCCGGCAACCGCAAATACGATTGCGAAAATGGCCCGCGGAATTTCAGACGATTTCCTGACGACACTTTATCTGGCGACAACCGCGCCCGTCGTGGTGGCTCCGGCGATGAACGTCAATATGTGGGAGCATCCGGCGACGCAGGAGAATATCGATACGCTGCGGTCGCGCGGGGCTTTCGTGGTTCCGCCGGAGGAAGGTTACCTTGCCTGCGGGATGACCGGTGCGGGCCGGCTGGCCAGTGTGGAAGCCATCGCCCAGGCCGTGTGCGGGAGGCTGGGAATCGATCACGATCTGGGGAATGAAACAATTGTCGTCACTGCGGGGCCCACATGTGAAGACCTCGACCCGGTTCGGTATCTCACCAATCGATCTTCCGGCAAGATGGGGTACGCGCTGGCGCAGGCTGCGGTTCGTCGCGGAGCGCGCGTGATTTTGATTAGCGGGCCGACGAGGCTCGCGCCTCCGCAGGGCGTCGAATTCGTTTCCGTGCGGACCACCGAGCAGATGCATCGCGCCGTGATCGAGCAGTTTCAAAATGCTACGGCTTTAATTATGGCGGCAGCGGTTGCCGATTATCGTCCTGTGGCTCCGCAGGCGAAAAAGATCAAGCGAAAAGGCGAGGGCCTCACATTGGAACTGGAATCCACGCCGGATATTCTTGCCGATGTGGCCCGCGATAAGGGCCATCGAATCGTCGTGGGATTTGCCGCCGAGACGACCAATGTCGCCGAGCATGCGCGCGGGAAACTGGAATCGAAGCAGGCCGATTTGATTGTCGCCAACGACGTGACGGCCGAGGGTTCTGGATTCGATCATGACACAAATATCATCACCGTGTACGGGCGTGATGGTAGCGAGAAGGAGTTTCCGCGGATGGCAAAAATCGATGCGGCCCACCGCATTCTCGATCAGCTGCTCGCCGTGAGGGATTCCATGAAGACTGCCCCGGCAATGCAAACCCCCGCCAGCGGGCGAGCCCGCTAGCTTTGCCGATGGATTCCTCCTCCACGGATACGCCGCGAGAAAAACTAGAAGCATGGCTTCGCTATTTCAACGATTTGGATCTCGGCGATTTTTATATGGACCGGAGGAGTATGGGAGAGCGAACCGCCAAGCCGCGGGCAAAAGTTTTGGAAACCGCGCCTGTAAGTGCACCTGCGTTGAAAATTTCCACTCCGGTTGTTACGGAAGCCGCGACTGTTGTTTCCGCTCTCCCCGTCATCGCAGGCCCGTCTTTGCTTGATGCGCTGGATCGCGTGGAAGGCGATACGCTCGAACGCACGTGCGAGGATTTGGGCGAATGCACAAGGTGCAAGCTGTACAAGACGCGGAACAAAATTGTTTTTGGAGCGGGGAATCCGCGCGCGGAACTTGTTTTCGTCGGCGAAGGGCCGGGGCACGATGAGGATTTACAGGGATTGCCGTTTGTGGGGCGCGCTGGAAAATTGCTTACACAGATGATCGAGGCGATGGGACTGACGCGGGAGGACGTGTACATTTGCAATGTCGTAAAGTGCAGGCCGCCGGAAAATCGCAAACCGGAGGAAGACGAAGTTGCAACATGCTCTCCCTATTTGTTCCGCCAACTGGATGCGATCGCGCCGAAAGCGATTGTGTGTCTGGGCGCCACGGCCGCGCAGGCGCTGCTGAAAACGACGGATTCTATCTCGCGATTTCGAGGTACGTGGTTCGACTACCGCAATACCAGGTTAATGGCGACCTATCATCCGGCCTATTTGCTGCGCAATCCGGCGGCGAAGGGTGAAGTCTGGAAAGACTTGCAGAAGGTGATGGCGCATCTGGGATTGCAGCCGAGAAAATCTTCGAAGTGATGCGGGCTTTCAATGGCGCAGGCTTTCGCCTGTCCGCTTTTGAATATTGAAAACTCCGTGGAAAGTCAAAAACAGACAGGCTGAAGCCTGTGCTACTCAAAACCGCATGCCCTCCCACTACTGCGAAGTCGCGCTGCCGGTTCCGCTGCGGTCGCTGTTCACGTACGCGATCCCCGATCGTTTGGCGGGATCGGTGTGCGCGGGCAGCCGTGTGGTTGTGCCGTTTCGCAATCGCTCAATGACGGGAGTGGTGGTCGAGGCTTCCGTGAAACGCCCCGATCCCGAGCGCGTGAAAAATGTGCGGGAAATTGTCGAGGTGCTCGATTCCCTTCCCGCGCTGCCGCCGAAATTGCTGGAACTGGGCAGCTGGGTGGCCGGCTACTACGTTGCGCCGCCGGGCGAAGTGTTTCGCGCGATGCTTCCGCCGCAGATTGATTTGCGGCATGAGCGCGAATACTTGCTGACTGACGCGGGCCGAGCGCGCCGATCCGAGCTGGATGCCGGCGGAAATCGCAGTGAAACGGAGGTCGCCGAACTCGCGCTGCTCTCGTTGCTGGAGATCGAAGGAAAACCTGTCCGCGCCGACCGGCTGCGCAAATTACCGGGCGGTGAAGCGGCGGCGGAGCGTTTGTTGCGTCGCCGGCAGCTTGATGCGCGCGAAGTCGCCGTGCACAGAAATGCGCGCGTGCAAAAAATCGTCGCGTGGAATGAGAGTGTCGCCGGCGAATTGCTTCCGGAAAAAGAGGCGCGCATTTATCACGTGCTTGCCGAGGAACGCGGTCCTATGCCGGCGCCCGCGCTCGCGAAGGTCGCGAAGGTTTCGCGGACGCTGCTCGAACGGCTGATCCGGCAGGAAAAATTGAAGTGTTGGGAAGAGTCGCTGGCCGTCGAGGAAGATTTATTCGATATCGATTACACTCCGCCGTCGAATATTTTGAATCCCGATCAGGAGCGCGAGCTTGGCGAAATAAAAGGCTGGGTCGATTCCAACACATTCAAGGTGGGACTGCTTTACGGAGTCACCGGCAGCGGGAAGACGGAAGTGTATCTCGGCGCCGTGGAAGCGGCGCTTGCGCGCGGAAAGACCGCGCTGATTCTAGTCCCGGAGATCGCGTTGACTCTGTGGGTCGGGAGGCTTTGCCGCGCGCGGCTGAGGCCGGGAGTAGCGGTGCTGCACAGCGCGTTGGCGGAAGTGGAGCGCGCGCGCGAATGGTGGCGCGTGCGGCGCGGCGAAGCTCGTGTGGTGGTAGGGACGCGGTCGGCGGTTTTTGCGCCCGTGGAAAATCTCGGCCTCATTGTTGTGGACGAAGAGCAGGAAGCGAGCTACAAGCAGGAAGAAACGCCGCGCTATCACGGACGCGATGTTGCGATTGTACGGGCAAAATTCGCGGGTGCCGTCGCGCTGCTGGGATCGGCAACTCCTTCGCTCGAGAGTTTTCACAATGCGCGCTCAGGGAAATATGAACTCCTGCAGCTGGAATCGCGGGTGGAAAACCGGCCGATGGCCCCGGTGGAAATCGTGGACCTTCGCCAGGATTTTCAAAAGACGCATAAGCCCGGAGTGCTTTCCTCGAAACTGACGGAAGCCATGCGCGTGCGCCTGGCCGAGGGAACGCAGTCTTTAATTTTGATCAACCGGCGTGGCTATTCCTGGTTTGTGCTTTGCCGGTCGTGCGGCGCGGGGATTCAATGCGAGAATTGCAGCATCTCGCTGACGTATCACAAGCAGCGCGAGAGGCTGGAATGTCACTACTGCGGATTCTCGCGGCGCGTTCCGAAAACGTGCCCGAAATGCGAATCCGAGCATGTCTATTTTTTTGGCGCGGGCGCCGAACAACTCGAAGAAAAGCTGGGCGAGAAATTTCCGGGCGCAAAAGTCGCGCGGCTCGACCGGGACACCGTGCGCACCAAGCGCGCCTACCAGCAGGTGCTGGGAGATTTTGCGACCGGGAAAATCGACATTCTTGTGGGCACACAGATGGTGGCGAAGGGCCACGATTTTCAGCGCGTCACGCTGGTTGGCGTTGTTTCGGCCGATTCGCAGCTCAGCCTGCCGGATTTTCGCGCGGCCGAGCGCACGTTCCAATTGCTCACGCAGGTTGCCGGACGCGCCGGACGCGGCGCGTTGCCCGGCGAAGTGCTCGTCGAGACGTATTATCCCGAGCACTATGCGATCCAACTGGCCGCGCGGCAGGATTATCTCGCGTTTTTTGAGAGGGAACTACAATTCCGGCGATTGCTCCACTACCCGCCGTTCACGGCGCTGGCCAGCATTCTGGTGCGGGACAAGAAAATCGAAAATGCGATCCGGTGGTCGCGGCAGCTGTCGACGTTTCTAGCCCCGCAGGAATCGCGAGGGGTGAAGGTGCTGGGCCCGGCGGCTGCGCCGCTTGCGCGATTAAAAAAGGAATATCGTTTCCAGTTTCTCCTGAAGGCTCCGAAGCGAACGCAGTTGACTCGCGTTCTGGCGGAATTGCTGGCGCATGCCGAGGAAAAGGAAATTCCGCAAATGGCTGTCCTGGTGGATGTGGATCCGCTGAGCTTGTTTTAGGTTTTTTAATAGCACAGGCTTCCGCCTGTTGGCCTTCGATCTCCCCTGGAGTTGGCAGAATTCAAAAAAACACAGGCTGAAGCCCGTGCTACTAGCGAATTAACACCGGCATCGGCATGAAACACAAAATGAAAATGAGGACGGCAACTCCAGTCCAGAGGAGTCGCCTGCGATCGAGCGGTTCCCACCGGTTGAGCAGCGGAGGATGACGAAAGCCGAGACCCAGCAGAAGGACGGACCACAGGATCCATCCCCTCCAGAAAAAAAAACCAAGTGGAATTAATAGCAGCGCGACGCCCAGCGTAATTTTTCTGTGATATTTGCTGGCGGCCGCGTACAGGATGTGTCCGCCGTCCAGTTGCCCGCCGGGCAGCAAATTTAACGCTGTCGCGAACAATCCCACCCAGGCGGCTCGCCCAACCGGATGTAGCAGCAAATCTCCCGCGGGCACGCCGGGCCGGAGGATGGCCACAAGAAAGCGCAACACCAGCGGTTGTCCAAACACGATGGAAGCGTGCGCCTCCGAGAAGGGAACGACTTTGGAGCTGAGAATGGCGATGGCCAGCGCGGGAATCGCAAACAGAAATCCCACGACAGGGCCCGAGAGGCCCACATCGAAGAGCGCCCTGCGATTGTAAATGGCCGAACGAATTCGGATGAATGCGCCAAGCGTGCCGATCAGAGTGGGCGCGGGAATGAAATACGGATAGCTGGCGGAAATTTTGTAATAGCGGCACGCAAAGTAGTGGCCCAGTTCGTGCGCAAGCAGAATACCGATCAACGTGAATGCGAACGGCACTCCGGTGAGCAGAAGTTGCGGGTGTGCGAACAGACCGGCATAGGTCGAGAAGAATTCATCGAAATTCGGAGTTTCTCCCGAGGCGTATGCCGAAGCAAATTGCGCTCCGACGGCCAGCGTGGAAAGCAAGGTGAGTGCAAAAAGCAGAATGGCGAGGGCAAGCGACCGCCGCTGTCGCCGCGCTTCCTGATTTTCCCAATACGTGTTCGGAGGAAGTTCCCAGGTATCGACAGCGGGGCGCAGCGTTTCCATCGGCGCCGGGTCGAAGCTGCTGGAATCGCTCATTGGAGGTTAGATGCGCGACGCGGCGCGCCGGAACAAAAATCAAAAAAGAGATTCACCGCGAAGGTGTCACAGGAAACAAAACCGCGTTGTGAGGGAAGACTCAGAGCGATTGGAGTTCCTTGCCGGGCTTGAATCGCACGGCTTTGCCGGGAGGGATGCTGACTTCCTGGCCGGTGCGCGGGTTTCTGCCGATACCGGTCTTGCGCGGGCGCACATTGAACACGCCGAAGCGGCGCAGTTCGATGCGCTCGCCCTTGCCGAGAGCGCTCTTCATGGCTTCGAAAACGGTTTCGACGGCCTGCTCGGCTTTGGTCCGGCTCACTCCGGTTTTAGTTACCACGGCATTCACGATATCGAGCTTGATCACACCAGCCTCCTGCTTTCCGACGGCAAGCTATGCTAGACACGCAGTTGCGGGTTGTCAAGCAAGACGCGCTCGGATAAGATTCGCGTCTTTGGCATACGCTTGGGCGTTTGCGGAAGGCTCGGTTGCCCTGAATCATTGTTGTGAAGGGTGAGCCTTGACAAATTCTTTAGGAGGCACGGATGTCGGTCAAGCCCGATCACTGGATTCGCAAGATGGCACTGGAACACAAAATGATTGAACCCTTTCAGGACCGCCAGGTGCGCGAAGGGGTCATCAGTTACGGCGTTTCCAGCTACGGGTATGATATCCGGGTGGCCGATGAATTCCGCATTTTCACCAACGTGAACTCGACGATCGTCGATCCCAAAAATTTCGACCCGCGCTCGTTGGTTGAATTCAAAGGCGACGTCTGTCTGATTCCACCAAATTCGTTTGCGCTGGCGCGCTCGGTCGAGTATTTCCGCATCCCGCGCAGTGTGGTGACGATTTGCCTCGGCAAATCCACGTATGCCCGCTGCGGGATCATCGTCAATGTGACCCCGTTTGAGCCGGAGTGGGAAGGGTTCGTCACGTTGGAAATCAGCAACACGACTCCTCTGCCCGCAAAGATTTACGCCAACGAAGGCCTGTGCCAGGTTCTATTCTTTGAGTCCGATGAAATGTGCGAAATTTCGTACAAAGACAAGAAGGGGAAGTACCAGGCGCAACACGGAATCGTCCTGCCGCGGCTGTAGTGGTTGTGTGGCGGACCCTGAACGAGCTTGTTGCCGACGGGCAACAAAAAATGCGCACCGTCATTCCTCGCGAAGAGCGCAATGACGGTGTTCCTCCGGCCAGAAAATTCCTCCTCGGGATACGAATCCGACAGACGGACTCCTAGTGTGCCGGTGTCTCCGATTGCGCGGGGCGGTTCGCGGGAGTGAAATACTTCCTCTTGTCGGTATCGCGCGGCACGGCGATATCGAAAAATCCCACCATCATTTCCTCATAGGTTTGTTCGCCCCAGCGGACCTCTTCGTCGGGATCGGGATTGTGCGGATTATTTTTGGAATTGTCGTACCAGCCGACGGCCTGGAGCACCGTTCCCGCTTTCAAAAAGCGCGGCTCGGCCAGTTGATAGCTCAATTGCCTCTGGAAATCCCAGCGGACTTTTAGGAGCGGCTCGATGCGACCATCGGGATGCACGATGTTGTATTCAAACCGTTTTCCGCGATAGTGCATGTGCGGGAAGAATCCGAGAAGCAACGTGTCGCTGGGTAAAGTGCCTCGCGCTTCAACGCGCGCATCGCTGTCGCGCGCGGGAATCACAAAGTGATTGTTGGTGAGTTGAAGGGTTAGGACCTGTTTTCCCGGCGGCTGCTTGGCGAACACGATTCCAATGCCGGAACGGTCGCGTGCCGCGCGGCCCATGGCCATGTAGTGCATCTGGATCACCAGATCGGAACCCGCCGGTATTAATTTCGCCATACCTGGCGGATAAATTTCCGGTGAGCTTCCCGGCCCGTAAACCAGGAGCATGTCGCTGGTGGTCCACATCGCATCGCGGCGGGCCTGCTCGCGCGTCAGAGTGTCGGCGGTGAAAGGAACACCGACCGGTGCGCCGCGCAGCCATTTCGAATCCGGCGGGCGAATGTACACAACAGCATGGTGCACGTGCTCCGAGCTTGAAGAATGAAGCTCCGTCATCTGCACCCATCTGTCTTCCTGGAAATGCGTGGGTATGATTTCGTAGGTGTAGTCAATGTCGCCCCGGGGCGCAAGCGAAACGGCCTGCGGCATCTCGAACACCACGTCTGGCGAGATGTTCCAGCTTTCCGGCAATTTCTTGGGAGGTTTCGCATCGCGCGGGTCGCCCGGGCGTGCGCCCCGATCCACCCACGCGCACAGTATTTTTATTTCACTGGCGGAGAGGGAAGGATCGTTGGCGAAGTGGCCGATGGTGGGGTCGGCAAGCCACGGGGGCATTTTTTTCGATACCACGGAAGCCTTGATCGCGCCAGCGCGGGCTGCGGCCTGATCATACGTGGTCAAGGGGAACGTCATCTGACCGGGGCGATGGCAATTCTGGCAATGAATTTCCAGGATAGGCAGCACGTCCCGATAAAATGTGGGGGCGATTGGAACTTGCTGGGCAAGGGCCATGCTTCCCGGCAGCAGCATTGCCGCGATAGCACGGAATGCGATCGAGACCAAGTTGCGGCTATTCGTAATGGAATTCATATTTCATGGTGAAAGATGCCGGAATCTCGAATGGAGTTTGCCGCGCTTGAGAATTAAGGACTAAGCCTTCGCCGCCTGGGCGGCATCCGCGCCTGGTTTCAACATACTCATCGGAAAACCACGGCTGCGCCAGCCTTCGTAACCTTCGGCAAGGGGCCGGATCCGCGTGATCCCCTTGCTGCGTAGCAGCAGAGCCAGGCGCGCGGCAGTCACTTCATTCGGACACGCACAAAAAAGAACAATCTCGCGATCGCGCGGAATCACTTCGTACGCCTCTTCGAGTTCGGCTGCGTCCATGTGCAGCGCGCCGGGAATGGATTCCGGCTGAGCCTCGAAGTCCAGAGTGTGGCGCAGATCGACGATGATCACGTCCTCGCCGGCATCCATCTTTTCTTTCAGCTCTTCGGGAGTAATACGGGCGATTTTTAGTTTCCTCAAAAATTTCTTGCGATTATAAAATTTCCACAGAATGTAGCCCGCAAAACCCGCAAGCAATATCACCAGCAGCCATTTTCCCAAATAGGACGCGCGCTCCGCGACGTGTTCCAACTCGTCGCTGAATGTGTAACCGGTGATGGTAAATGCGGAAACCCAGAGCAACGCGCCAAGCCCATCGAACAGCAAAAAGCGCCGCCAGCCCATCTTGATAATTCCGGAGAGGGGCGCTGCCATTGCGTTGAGGCCTGGAACGAATTTGGCGATGAGGAGTACGCGCGGCCCGTTGCGGCCAAAACTTACCTGCGTCCGCCGCACGCAGGAGTCGGGCTCGAGCGAGATCCTGCAAAGCAGTTGGAGAACGCGAACCCCTTTTTGCCGGCCGAGTTCGTACCAGATCGAATCGCTGATGATGGAGGCAAAGACGGCCACGGCAATCGCCGCGGCAAGATTCATTTTTTGAGTTCCGGCAAGAGCGCCCGCCGCAAGCAGTAGTGGAGCGGAGGGAACCGGCAGGCCTCCTTGCTCCGCAAGGACCCAGGCAAACACCATCATATAGCCATGGCGGACGACGAATTGGAGCGTTTCATTCAACGATGCGGCTCTTTTCTTCCGGTCATTAATTGTCGGCCCTTTGCCCCGGATCAGAACTGGATCGGCCGGATGAATCTAACCATCCGGCCAATCTCACAGCTGCATGCGCACAGGATGCCGGCTCGGTTTTATGCAGCCGAAGCAACTTGTTGGACCAGTTCAGCTTCGATCGTGATCGAGATATCGTCGCCGACCACGAGTCCGCCGGCTTCCGTCAATGCGCTCCAGACGAGTCCAAAATCCTTCCGGTTGATTTTCGTCGTGGCGACGATCCCGGATCTGGTGTTTCCCCAGGGATCTTTTACGGCCGGCGTGGGGCCTTCCACGTCGAAAGTGACTTCCTTGGTGACGCCGCGAATCGTGAGATCTCCGGTCAGCTTGTGACGGTCCGCGCCTGAGGTCACGATTTTTTTAGACCGGAAAGTCATTGTGGGATGGTTGGCGACATCGAAGAAATCGGCGCTGCGGAGATGTTCGTCCCGCTGCGGTTCGCGTGTGTTAATGGAGGTGGTGTCCAGGCTGACCTCAACGGTGGAGCGCGACGGATCGAGCGGATCGATGACCGCGCTGCCGCTGATCTTGCTGAATTCGCCGCGCACATTGGAAATCATGAGGTGCCGGACGCTGAAGTGCGCCGCCGAATGGGCCGGGTCAACCTGCCACGTGGTCGGTTTGGTGCCTTGGGATGCCGTTGCTACTGTCGATGTCATGATCTGTTCCTCCTTGATTTAAGACATATCGCAAAGTGTAAGGACTTGTCACAAAACATGCTTGCAAATTACATGACCCGAATAAATTTATCCCGGCGCGACTTCCGCTTCTACTTGCGTTCGCGCCCTCTCCAGAAGAAGCGCTAACTGGCGGAGCTGTTTCCGGGGGATGCGGCGAAATTGCCGGCGGTGCAGTTCCCGCACCGGCTCATCCAGTTCGGCCAGAATCCGCAGCCCCTCCGGCGTGAGGCGCGTTTTGACGACACGCCTGTCTTTCTGCT